>Ga0207433_10006488_pt1 | contig 20188 bp, 22 predicted proteins | sample YelNatPaOPGAMG01_FD_187559 | JGI IMG/M metagenome (GOLD analysis project Ga0207433, IMG submission 187559) | Hot spring thermophilic microbial communities from Obsidian Pool, Yellowstone National Park, USA - OP-RAMG-01 (SPAdes) (version 3) | ecosystem: Environmental > Aquatic > Thermal springs... | reverse complement strand
TGTGTGCCTCTCATCTTCGGTGTCTGCTGTCTCGTCGTCGCCGCCGCTCACATGGTACCGGCAGCACGGGCGGCTGCGGGGGAGTTTTTCAACGGCCTGTTAAAACTTTGTCATCTCTCGCCGACCACGCCTACGCTCAAACCGACCTGCCACCTCGATGATCCGCTCCGGATCGATCGACCGGTTCCGCATGACATTCGCAGGGCTCGCCAGCCGCAGCGCGTTTCAGGTTTTGCAGGATGCCGCAGTCGCTCGCGGTTTGGTTGACACGACAGGTTTCGCGCAGCGCGTGCAACTGCTGCTCCAGCAAGCGCAGCGATTCGACCTGATGATGAATGCGCGCGATCTGCTGGTCGATGAGATGGTTGATGTCGTCGCACGCATTCGGTTTGACGATCAATCTGCCCAGCTACAGCCCTTAGCTCGATCCCGAAGAGCTGAACGCAGACCTCAAACACGGGATTCGATCCAAGGTGCCGGTGCGAACCAAAGCGAAGTTGCACGCCGCGGCCGTCGACCACATGACCGCGCTGGCCAACAAACCCGAGCGCGTCAAAACCTTCTTCCAGGACCCGTTCGTCAAGTACGCCGCATGACACTGTTTGCGGGCCGGATCAATAGGAGCCGCGTGCGTGATCGGAGAAGACCGGGCCATGACTAATTCATCTTGGCCGAACGGTACGACGCGGTCTACCAACGCACGGCCGTCGTGCACACTCTGGCCCCGACGACGTATTGGGGGTTGTCCAAGATGTTCCTGCGCTGGGACCGCAGCTATATCCGCGAAGAATTCCATCTGGCACGTCAGTTTCCAAGCCGGCCACTTGTTTCGCGTCTTTTTGCAGGGCTCGACTTGGTTGCGTCGAATACGGGATATGCATTCGGCTATGCCACGCTGTTGCTTGTCTTGGGCGTCGCTGCGCACGACCTTCGGGTGGGAGAGTATCTGCTGCTCGGCATTGGGCTCGGCGGTGTTATGAATACGCTATTTCCTGCGTGTGGAGCGCTCGTTGCGAGCGCTCGTTGCACTGCTTTTACGGAATTGCTTACGCGTACTACGCGGCGTTCGCGCTGGCCTGGATCCTGCCGTATGCGGCCCTGACAGTCCGCGCAAGGGGGGTGGATGACACGTTGAGTGTGTGCGGCTGATGGGCTAGGTGTTTAGATCCCAACCTGGTGGGGAGGACAAACCAAGAAGCGGATCGACTTAGCAGCGATCCTCAGTAATCGAAGGCAACCCGCCATCAGCAGTGAGCGTAGGCTGGCGGTCGCGGAGCATTGGACTCGCAGGAACCCAAGTCTTGCGCCCTGCGCTAAGAAAGCCCGCCACGGTAGGACTTCAAAAGTCGTGCAGGGATTTGCGTCAGCAACAATGCTTGGGCAGAACGACGGAAGTCGCCAACATGGTTCGCAAATCGGGTTTTTGCTGGATTCGGGGACTGAACTCTGTCTGCGGAAACGGGCGTCCCAGCCACCACGCGGGTAGGCCAGCAAACCAGTCACACAGCTTGCCCCACCAGGCATTGATCCTGGTGATGACGTTGAAGTTTTGCTGGATGTCCTGGGCGTAGCGCTGTTGCAAGGCGGGAGTGGTGGAGTGATAGGCCCCCACCGCCGCCCAGGTATTGCCATAACGCCGCACAGCCCGACCATACAGTCGGGCGGCGGCCAGGATATTGGTGCAGGGCTGCATGACCGTCTGCGTTGTCAGACCCAGGGCTGGAAGATTCCTGCTATTGATTTGCATGACACCATAGTCCGTGCTGCTGTCGCTGTTGCGGTGCACGCGCCAAGGCAAAAAATGGGATTCATGCCAGGCGATGGCCATCAGCACCTTGGCATTGACCCCGTAGGTCTGCGCGGCGTGGCTAAAACACTCACCGCCAAGGGGTTCGGCTTGAACCGGCCGGGCCTGTGCCAGGTTAGCCAGGAGCAGCAAGGCGAACGCTAGTCCCCGCATCGCGCTTTGAGGGCGTGGAGTTGGGCATAGGTGATGACGCGGCTTCCTGCTGTGGCTTGGTGAATGGCCTGCGCCATGCAGGCCGAGTCTGCGCCTATCTGCAATTCCGCAGCGTCCACGGGGAAACGATTGATCCGGGCGCACCCGCGGTGCGTCCACAAGGCTGCCCAGGCTGCTTGACGGCAAGCCGACTCCGACCTCAACGGTCCGATCACGCATCGTCCGCAACGCCGGGGTCAGCACCGCTGTCGTCCGACCAGCTCGACGCATCGGTCAACCCAAAGTTCTGATCGTCGGGGATCGGTGCATCCAAGGTGTTGTTGCCGGGCAGGATGGCGCCCTGCCCGGCTCCAGACGTGCCGTGATCGAACAGCTTGTCCACCAGGGCCTCACCCACCGCGAATCCTGCCCCTGCGGCCAGCCCCGTGCCCAAGGCACCCATCAGACTCGGTCCTGCGCCCGTGCCGGGTGGTTGGGCCAGGGGGTAGCTCCCAGGGTTGGCACCTGTGAGGTAGCCGGGCACCTGAAACTGCCCAGAGGTTGCGGTCCCTGGTGCGTAAACCATGGGGCGGCGGGTCTGCGCACGGTAGATCGCTGCCAGCATGACGATGAAAGCCAGGGAACCAAGGATGGCCCACAGGATGAAACCGTGGCTCGCGGACTGTGGGGCTGTTGTGTGCGATTGCAGTTGCTGCGTGAACGTGGCCAAGGTCTGCGGATGGACAAAACCCATGGCGGGGTCGAGTTGCTGGGCGCGGGCGAGTTCGGCCTGGGCGCGGGACCACTGCCCTTCTTTGGCCAGCAAGCGTGCATCAATGTAATGCGCCTTGCCTGAATTGGGGTCGGCGGCCAGGACTTGCGCCATCTCCTGATTGGCCAGGGCGAAGTTGCCTGCCTGGACGGCGGTTTGAATGTCGTGTGGCGTGGGTCGTGCGGCCCAGGCCGTGGCGAGGGCGAAGGACGCGAACAAGGCGATCAGGACAAGGGTGCGGGACAGGACACGCATGGTGGTGGTCTTGGGGGGTGCAGTTGCGGGAGGTCGCACGGAAAAGATGAGGTTGCCAGGGCCATGCTTCAAGCGCAAAACCACGCTGCAATGAGCGCAGGCCCAGCGCGGAACGGCGCCGTCAGGTTATTTCAGGTGCGCGTTGAGCAGCTTGGTCATCTCGAACATGCTGACCTGGGACTTGCCGAAGATAGGCTTGAGCTTGGCGTCGGCATTGATCATGCGTTTGTTGCTGGGGTCTTGCAGCCCGTCAGCCTTGATGTGCTCCCAAACCTTTTTGATGACTTCGGTACGGGGCAAGGGTGCTGCGCCGACGATCGCCGCCAGCTCTGCGCTGGGGATCAGAGGTTTGAGGAAAGCTGAATTGGCAGGCTTCTTGGCAGGGGCGGCGGGCATGGCTGGATTCTCCAAGTTGGGTCGGAAACCAAGGGTAGCAAAGCCATGCGTGAGCCCGCACGCTCACCACCCGGAGCCTCCCTCATGTTGCTGTGGACGCTGCCACTGGGCTGTGCTTACCATGCCAGGCGCCGATCCCGTTTGACGAGATCGAGCCCCCACGCGCGGTTCGAACAGCCGGCCGCAAATCGCACGCCGATCATTTATCCTGCACGGCCTGCAGGGGAGATTCAACCATGCCATCCCGACTGATTCCGGTGCTCATCGTCTTCGCCGCAGTCCCTCTTGGCCTGCTGGTCGCCGTCACCCTCGACTGGCTCGAAGAACGCGAGTTGCGACGTGCAGAACGCCGCGCACGCTTGTCCCGTGCGCAGCACCGCCCGGGGCCAGCTCGCCCGCCACAAACCTGAGCCGCGCGGGCGCGACTTGCATCGCGCAGATCGCATGCTGTGATGGTGATCACCAACCTTTTCTGGAGATCACCATGCAAACTCCCCTCGATGCCGACGCTGCTTCTCTGCCGCATGCAGGCCTGGCTGCTGGCCTGCGCGACTTGACCCTGGCCCTGTTCTGGAGCGACGCCGCGGCCGGCGTGCGCGGGTGCCGGCGCCTGGCGCAACGCGCGACCCGCGTTGCACGACGCTGCGGCTGTTCTTGATCTTTCCGGCGACGCACTCGCGCGCCAATTCGAAGGTGATGGCTGCGTCGCCTGCGGCATGGTGCTGGGCCTGGCGGAGCAGGATATTGCCCGATACGGCGCCCTCGAGACGCGCCTTGAAACGGCCGGAATCATCCAGCAAAACGAGGGACTTGCCCTCATCGGCCAGGCGGTGCATCAGCGCAGGCGACACCATGACGTTGCCAAAGCACACCAGGCTGCCGACATGGTGCAGCGGCACCTGGAGTCTTTTCTCGTGCTCTACGTCCACGCGCAGGGTGGCGTTGTCGATGTGGACATAGGCCTGCGGGGTCATCACGTACAGGGTGTTTTGCAGCGTCAGCATCAGCCCTCCGGATCGAACAGATGCGCGCGCAGTTCGTACTGGATTCGCATGGCGGTCAGCGCCTCGGGCTGGCAGATGTCCTTGAGCGAGCACTCCCGGCAGCGCGCATCGAACACGGGAGGCGGCAGGACCCCTGCCGTCAGCATGGCGCGGATGGCCTCGGCCGTTTCAATCACCAGTTCGCGCAGCGCGGGCGTGATGGCGACTTCGCGCCGCCGGTGGCTGCTGGCGTGGTAGATGGCGCCGAACGGCACGGGGCGGCCCAGCATGTCTTCCAGGCACATGGCCTGGGCGGCGAGTTGGATGTCGTCATGGGTTTTCTGGCGCTTGCGGCCGTGCTTGAACTCCACGGGGAACACCGTGCCGTCGGGGTGGAACTCGACGAGGTCGGCCTTGCCGATCAGTCCCAGACGATCCGACCACAAGGGCAGGCTGCGCTCGACCTTCGCGCCGGCCTTGATCTCGTAGCCCGGCGCGTCCACGAGACGATGCACGGCCTGCCCGCGCGCGGTGTGGATGTTGTCCTCGAACGCCTGCTCCAGGTGGATCAGCCCGCATTGCCGCGGGCAGTACACCCAGTGCTGCAGGGCGGACAGGGGGACGGGGTCGTCGGTGGCGTTCACATCCCGGCGCATTCAGTCGAACAGGCGCTCGAGCAAGGCATCGCGGCTGAGGCCGTGATGCACTGCCACGGCATCGAGCACAGCGGCCAGCGTGCCGATGCGCAACGGATCATGCCGGGGCACGGTGATGTGATGCTCTCCGTGCGCGGTGCTGGTCAGCCGCATGTGACTACCGGTCTGCCGTGTGACGTGGTAGCCAAGCCGGTCCAGGCGCTTGACCAGATCCGATCCGGACAGATCACGCGGCAGCCTCATACGGCCAGCATCTCTTCACGCGTGATGTGCAGGCGGATGATGCTGGGACGCTTGTCATCGTCGAAATGGCAATGCACCGCGTCGCGCACTTGCGCGTGCAGGGATTCGAGGCCGTCGGCCTCGGTCAAGATGTCCACGCCGACGGCACGCGCGACATAGCCGCCCTCAGGCGCTTGCTCGACGATGAAATGGATTTCAGACATGTGGGGCTCCCGCTGAACGTCAGGCCAGGCGCTGCAGCGCGACGCCGTTGCCGAGCGACTGTTCGCTTCCCGCACCGATGGAATTTCCGTCGAAGAGTACCGCGTAATCGTCGAAACTGCGCGGCACGTCCACGCTTTCGGCACGCATAATCTTGATGCGTTCGAACAGTGCGTGCGCGGGAGCGTTGCCCAGCTCCGAATCGTGCCTGAACACATACAGTCCGCGAGTAGACATTTCACCGCGCGCAGCGGAGCGGTCGTGCTCGAACATCTGCGCGAGTGCTTGCCAAAGCAATGCCAGATCGTCTTCGCCGAAGCCGGTTTGCTTGGCGAGGAAACTCGACACAAAACCATGTGCCATGTAAAGACCGTAAGGGACAGTGTGCTTGCGGCCCATGGTGCGATTGTCGCCACTCTGCTTTTCCGCCTCGGCCTCGGTCGCCACCGCCATGCGGGTGATCGAGTGCTCTTGCGCAACGATGGGGTCGACAGACCGCGCGAAGGTGAGTTGCACCGGGCCGCGCACTTGGCCGCAGTTGACCCCAGTGGACATGACCGCGCCAAAGGTGCGCACGTCGAAGAAGTTCTGGCACATCCAGTCGCGGGCCTTGTTCACGTCATCGCCACTGCCTTTGCGCTTTTTCTCCTTGGTGGCTTTTTTCTCGGAAGCCTCGTCTGGAACAGGCTCGAGGCTTTCAGCGTCCAGCTTGAGCGCGGAGTAGGCGCGCTGGTTCTGCTGGTTGAGGATGGATTTTTCGCGCACGTAAATCTCGAAGCGTTTCTCACCCGGCTGGGGGTCGCGTACATCTTGCTCTTTGGTCATCGCGACGAAGTTGCGCACCTTGCGCTTCAAGGCCACGTCGGTCACCAGCCCATGCCCGGTTTCGGCATCCAGGCGCGGCAGGTTGCCGGCGTCCGGGTCGCCGTTGGGATTGCCGTCCTTCACGTCGAACAGCAACACGAAGTCATAGCGATTGCTCAGGCTCATTGTTATTCCTCCGGGGTGGATTTGGTGAAGAAGCTTTGCCGTTGCTGGTAGTAACCGAGCGCGAAGCGCGCCTGATCGGGCAAGGCAAGGTGACGCGGCGGGAAGGTTGCGGCATCGAAGCCATTCATGATCTCGCCGATCAATCTTTCGCGGTTGACGGCGAGGCCCGCGTTCAGCTTGCCGAGGTGGTGCTTGCTCAGACGCAGCAGGGTCGGAAACACCGCAGCCGGCGTACTAGACGCCGCACCGTAATAGCGGTCGCGGATGGTGGCGTTGAGTCCAGGGCTGGCGTCCTCCTGGATTTTTTCCAGTGCGGCGAACAGCCGCCCGAGCCGATAAGCCGGGTTGGTGTTGGTCGGGTCGAGCATGGGCGTGAACTCCTTCTCTGCGCTGTTGCGAAAGCGAATGAAGCGGTTGAGGCTGGCCTTGATGGCAGCGGCGCGGGCATAGGTGGGTTTTTGCTCGGCGCGGCAGCGCGCCACGGCCAAATTGAGCAGCGTGGCCGGATAAGGCAGCCCTTCGAGAATGGCGCGCATGACTTCGCCGCCCAGGTTGGGCGGGATGTTGTCGGCCTTGTTCAGCAGGGCCAACCCAGTGAGCAACCGGAACAGCGAGAGATGCTCAGGATCATGCGGCGCACGGGCAACAGCGATATCGTCGAAGTGCTGAGCGATGCGTTTCGCCAGTTCCGCCGCCGTCGAGGTTTCCCAGAAGCGAATGCTGATGCGCGCGGCATTGGGTGCCAGGCCCAGCACATGAAAACGAGTGTTCGGTCCGCCGACGCTGAACTGCCCCGACGCCACGGACGCGTACAGCGCCTTGATCGCATCGGTGTTCCTGTCCGGGCTGTCCTTGGGCGGTTCGCCGAACAGGTCGGGCATGGCGGTTTCCAGCGTGTGCGACTCCTCGGCCCAGAACACGGTGGAGGTATCGCCGACCTGGATGCGCTGACGCGAATCACGCGCCAACAGATGATTCAAGGCCGTGGTGTAGGCGAACACGGCGGCTTTGCCCAGCGGCGCGTTGGCGCCTTGCGCCTTGCCATAGGAGTTGAAGGCGTCGAGGTTGAACGACACGATGTTGGCGCCCGAAGTCTGGGCGCCCCAGACGCCCTTGATCGCAGGATGCAGCCGCTCGATGGCAGCGGGCGCACCGCTGACCAGACACACGCCATCTGACGCGTCTTCGGCCTGATGGGCGGTTGCCGCGACCACGACGGGGCGTTGGCAAACCAGTTCCACGTCCCCGTGCAGACGAAAACTGATGACCGGGTTGCTGGCTTGAATATCGGCCAGTGCCGGAAAAGTGGCAAGCCATTCCAGGCGAAACGTGTCGAGAAACGCCAGCACGGCCAGAATGCCATCATCTTGGCGCACGTCTTCCGGCAGCGCCTCAATGCGGGCGCGAAATGCCGCGTGCTGTTCGGCGACGCGCTCGGGATTGCCGCGCGTGTCAATGCCCAGCACATATTCCGCCGTGTCCCACAGAAGGTTCGCCGCTACGCCGGAAGTTTTCTTCACGCCTTGCGGCACCAGAAAGCGTTGGCCGATTTTCTTCTTGCCCACCGCGTTGCGCGTGTCGGCAAGGTTCAGCAGCTTGCCGTCAATGTCGATTTCCAGAACGAAAGGGATCTCCTTGTCTTCCAGCCCGAATGCGGGCAGACGCTTGGCCGGATCAGGGTCGGCCTGCTTGCGCCGGTAGTAGGCATCGAGCGCTTGCAAAATCACCCCCGCACCTCCGCGCTGTTCCAGGCGGGAATCTGCACCATGCCTTGCTCCATGCGCGCACGGAAAAAGCGCGGTTGCGGATCGGTCGCATTGGAGAAGTCCAGATCGTGGAGCATGAAACCCAGGTCGCGGGTTTCATCGATGGGCCGGGGTTCAGCGTCGAGATCGACGACAAGCCGAAAACCCGCCGCGAACTCGCGCGTGCCGAGGTAAGGCTGGTTGACGCATTGACCTTTGGACGCACGGCGCTCGAACATCTCGTGATATTTCGCAGCGCGGGCCTCGGGATCGCGCGCGGGCAGGAATTCCAGATCGGCGTGCACGCGGTAGGCCACGTCGCGCAGGAACAGCCCAGCGCGTTGCTGCCGGTCGTCCTCGATGTAAAGGGCGAGATCCCCCTGGCCATTCTTCATCGCGGTCTCGACATTGCGTGCAGAGACCACGCTCGCCACCTCATTGCGCCGCAGATTGATCCAGCGGATAGGCTTGAGGATCTCGATGCGGCGTACATGCCACCGGATCGCCGGTTTCCAAAGAATCGCCTCGAAACAGGCACGCGCGGCGGATGGAGTCATCACGTCATAGCTCACCCGTTCGACCTTCATTTCCGGGCGTGTGAAGCAGGCCCAGGGGCCGAAAAGTTCCAGGCAGTGGGTCTTCATGGGCTCCCTCATGCGATGCAACCGGGGTTGACTGGGATTCCCTCGGGGTTGAGGCCAAGTGTAGGGTCGTAGAGCCAGTCGCCCACCTGCACAAACAATCCTGGCATGATTTCCTCGATGTCGCCTTGCCGGAGTAATTGCAGTGCCTGGATCCGATGCAGGTTGACGGTGTAGCGCTGCAGCTTGCGCATCAGCCAGCGTTCAGGACCCTCTTTGCGCAGCGTATTGAGCCACTTGCCAATGTTGTCGTCCAGGCCATCTTTGCCAAGATAACGCACGATGATAGGAGCACTGTCCTCGTCCTCGATCAGCCTGAAATTCTCGGCAGCGGTACGGAAGTTGACGGCCAGCTCAAAACCGTCGATGGTGTTGCCGGCCATGCACAAGTCGCCGCAGATGCCCTTTTTGTCGAGTTCGCAGGCGTGGTATAGGCGTTCGAAATAGCTGGCGAAGCGTTCGCGCGCGAGCGGCTGCTCGGTGACGCCGTACAGGACGTTGCGACAAGCGTCCTCGCCGCGACGCAGAAGTCCAGGCGGAGCGGGTGTGGGAGGCACGAAGACAACGACTTCGCCTTTGTTAGTCAGCCTGCCTTCGCGGTTGCAGCGCCCTGCCGCCTGGGCGATGGAGTCGAGTCCGGCAAGCGCTCGAAACACCACAGGGAAATCAACGTCTACGCCGGCTTCGACCAGTTGAGTACTGACCACACGCGTGGGCACGCCGGCTTTCAGCCGCTCTTTGATGTCCCCGATGACCTGCGAGCGGTGCGCGCCGCACATCAACGCAGAAAGATGCAGCGTGCCCTCGGGCATTTTCTTCCAGAGTTCGCGCGCGTCTTGGCGGCGGTTGACGATGGCGAGTACCGAGTCGTGCCGGGCAAGTTCCTGCGCCAGTTGTGGCCAATCGGTGGACGCTTGCCAATCCACAGGCAGGCGCACATGCACGCGTTCCAGCGCACGGTAGAACGCATCGGGGTCATCGATGATTTCGCGCACGTTGTCCAGGCCGCGCAGGTTCTGGTGCGCGTCGAAATAGGCACGCGTGCTCAAAGCGGGCTGGGTGGCGGTAGACAGCACCACGCTCACGCCGTAGTGCCGCGTCAGCAGATTGAGTACATCGAGCATGGGCTGCAGGAATTCCGGCGGCAGCAATTGCGCTTCGTCGAGCATGACGACGCTGTCCACCAGATTGTGCAATTTGCGGCAGCGCGAGGTACGCGCGGCAAATAAGGACTCGAAGAACTGCACATTGGTGGTGACGACGACGGGTGCATCCCAATTTTCGCAGGCCAAGCGCGAGGCGTGGTTTTCCCGCTCAGGGTCGGATTCGGCGTTGCTGTGGTGCTCGATCACCGCTTCGCCAAAAATGCCGCGAAAAATGTCGGCGGTTTGCTCGATGATGCTGGTGTAGGGGATGACATGGATCACCCGGCGCTTGCCGTGCGCGCGGGCGTGTTCCAGCGCGAAGGCCATGCCTGAGAGCGTCTTGCCACCGCCGGTGGGCACCGTGAGTGAAAACAGCCCGGGGACGGCAGCAGCCTTTTCCCGGCACTGACGCAGAATGTCGGCGCGCAGGGCGTTGACGGGAGTGGCGGGCGCGGTGGCAGCCAGCTTGGCCATGTGGGCATCGAACAGGGGTATGAGTTCGGACAGCGCGGGCCACTGATTGCGCCGCGCGAAATTGTCCGGGTCCATGTAGCGCTCGGTATCAAGAAAATCCGCATCGACCAGCGCCGAGAAAAGCATGCGCACCCACAGCGCAAAACCGTTCTTGCCGCCAGGAACCGCGCGCAAATCAGGCTTGAAATCGCTGGCGTCGAGCAATTCGGCCGGCGGGCGTGCAGCCAAAGACTCCAACAGCTCCGCGCGGCTGTCGGCACTTGCGAGACGCTCCTCCAAGCCACCGAACCAATCCGCCAGACCGGCATGATGCCCGGCGACGAGGTAGGCCAGCACACGGCCTGCATTGCCAAACCCAGCTTGTTTGAAATGATCGCAAGCGAGCACCGCGCCTGCAGTCGAATGGGGAGCCTTGCCGGCTTCGCCCTTGATATGGGCATCGGTCTCGAAGCCGCTAGCCTGACGGATATAGCGTTGGAAACGAGGTCGATATTTGCCGAGATCATGCCAGCGTCCTGCGAGTTGAGCCCAGTCAGCGCCAAAGGTCTTGGCAAAACACGCAGCCAGTGCCGCTACTGCAGTCAAATGATCCGCCAACTCATGGGGAGCACGCCAATTGCCGAATGCGTCCTTTGCTGCGTGGGCAATCGATCTAGGCTGTTCGTCCTGCTGACTTTTGTATCCTGACATCGATCATCATCCGGTTGAACGAGGGCAAGTTTGGGTCGCGGGACGCGACCACGGCTGTCGCCATGGCTGCCTCCCGAGGAAGCAGTCAGGTTAGGTACGCCTGCGGCGCACGTCGACGCAAAAACCAGCCCATTATGGGGGAGTTTTCGTCGCACCCGCCGCGGCCCAAGCCTCTATTTATCTCGGGAGGCCGCGGTGTTGATTCATCGGCACAACTGAGCCAGTGATCACGTCGAATGCTGAGCCACTGGGTTGATGGATGTTTTGGCTACTCGGTTGTGGATAAGTCTATCGGGTCTGCTGTTTTTCGATCTCCTTTCTGCGCTTTGCCGCGTGGCTTTGGTGGTGCCGCGCCAGCGGCACTGGAATGCTTGAATCGCCAGCTCTCATTGCCCGTCTCCACGATGTGGCAGTGGTGCGTGAGGCGGTCGAGCAAAGCCGTGGTCATCTTGGCGTCGCCGAAGACGCTGCTCCATTCCGAGAAGGTGAGGTTGGTGGTGATCACCACGCTCGTTCGCTCGTACAGTTTGGAGAGCAGGTGGAACAGCATCGCGCCGCCTGATTGCGTGAACGGCAGGTAGCCCAGTTCATCCAGGATCACCAGATCGACGTACATCAGCCGGTGTGCCATTTGCCCAGACTTGTTCTGCGCCTTCTCCAGCTCCAGGGCATTGACCAGCTCCACCGTGGAGAAGAAGCGCACCCGCTTGCCATGCATGCGGATGGCCTCGATTCCCAGGCTCGTGGCCAGGTGGGTTTTGCCCGTTCCGGGGCCGCCGACCAGCACCACGTTGTGCGCCGAGTCCACGAAGCCAAGGGTGTGCAGCTGGCGCACCAACGCCTCATCGATTGGCGTGTGAGCAAAGTCAAAGCCAGCGAGATCGCGGTGCGATGGGAACCGCGCCACGCGCATCTGGTAAGCCATGGAGCGCACCTCGCGCTGCGCGGTCTCGGCCTTGATGAGCTGGTGCAGCACGGCCTCGTGATCAAGCGACTTCATGCGGGCGGTTCCCAGCACCTCCGGCCATGCACTGGCCATGCCATGCAAGCCCAGCGCCTTGAAGGCATCCATGACGTCATGCATGGTCGGACTCCGGTGAAGCCTCGTGAAGCGGGAGGCTGCGCAGTGCGTCGTAACGCTGCAGGTTGGCCAGTGGCGGCGTGTTGAGCGTGAGCCTCGTGGCCACAGGTGGCTCGGGCATGCGCTGCTCCTGCAAGCGCGATAGCACGTTGAGCACATGCTCGGCACTCCCCCGCCCGGACTGCAGCGCCAGCTCCACCGCCACCAACACGGCCTCCAAGCCGTGCAGGCTCACGCCCATGAGCACCTGCGCCATCACCCTGTCACCACCGCTGTGGCGCAGCAACTGGCGCTGCAGCTCCTGCAGGGGTTCGGGCATGGTCTTGAAGGGTGCGCCGTTACGCAGCCCGCCGGGCTTGCGCTCGATCAGCGCGATGTAGTGCATCCAGTCGTAGAGCGTCTGATCCCGCTCGAAGCTGCGCGCCAGGCGCACCTGTCGCCCGTCAGGCCCGACCACCAGCAGACCATCGGCATAGGCCCGCAAGCTGACCACCGCGTGGATCCATTCGCACGGCACGCTATAGCGGTTGCGCTGGAAGTGGATCAGCGAAGTGGCAGAGACCCGAACCGGCTGCTCCACATAGCCATCAAACGCTCGGGGGTTGGGCATGAGGCGAACCCGTTCGTCCTGCCAGACATCGGCCACCGTGAGCTGCGTCCATTCAGGGTGGCTCATCTCGGCCCAGGCCTTCACACAGGCCTGCTGCAACCAGTCGTTGAACTCGCCAAGCGATCCCCAGCGCCGTTCACTGGCCTCGCGCCAGATGTCCTTGCGCCGATCCTGAACGTTCTTCTCGACGACCCCCTTCTCCCAGCCGGCGGCCCGGCTGCAGAACTCCGGCTCGAACAGATAGTGCCCGGTCATGGCCTCAAAGCGCGCGTTGACGCTGCGCTGCTTGCCCTGGCCGACCTTGTCCACCGCCGTCTTCATGTTGTCGTAGATGCCCCGCCGGGGCACGCCACCGAAGAGAGCGAACGCGCGCGCGTGCGCATCGAACAGCATCTCGTGCGCCTGGCTGTAGTACGCCACCAGGCAGAAGGCACGACTGGCCGCCAGCTTGGTGTGTGCCACCTCCAGGCGGCGACGCAGCCCACCGATGAAGAGGTACTCGCAGCTCCAGTCGAACTGGAACGCCTCGCCCAACTCGAAGCTCAGCGGTATAAACCCCGCGCCGCGTGCCGCGTTGCCTTGCTCTTGCTGCCAGCGCTGGGCAAATGTGTACACCGGCCCCCGGCTGCCGCTGTAGCCCTGCGCCCGCAGCGCTTCAAACATCGCCTTGATCCCGCGCCGATCGCGTTTGCTGCGATGGCTATCGGCTTTGAGCCACTGGCTCAACTGCTCCTTGTACGGATCCAGGATGCTGGGGCCTGACACCCGTTGAGGGTATCTGGGCTCGGTCATCTGACCATCTTTGAGCCACTTGGTGGCTGTGTTGCGCGAGATGCCCAGCCTGCGGCTGGCCTCGCGCACCGACACGTCCTGCCTCAGCACGAGGCGGCGCAACTTGCTCAATGTGCTCACGTTGATCACTCCTGCTCCCCTGTGCTGAAAAACTCAGCACGATAGAGCGGCAACGTGGCTCAGATTTCAACGTGAACGCGTCCCCAAATGGCCCAGTTTTGGAAATGAATCAACAGGCCGCGGCACATCGCGCCCATCATCTCGGCGCGCGCAATCAGGGTAAAGAACCAACCATCCACGCACCGAGCATGGATGTGGGGTTGAGACAGTCAGGTGTGTCTCGTTCACCGCCACGGATTGAGGCCCCGGGTCCTGCCTTTTCACCTGTGTACAGGGGGCGAGATTGCTTCAGGAGTCCCGAATTCTCACGCAACCGTCGCCACGGCTTTTGTGAGCCACGCCCTTGCGGGTGGTGGTCTCCCTCCGCGAAGAGGGAACCGGCCCGTTGACGGGGGCCATGCGAATGCCGTCTGAGCGAGGCATCAAAGCTTGAATGTTCTGAGACCCGACCTCGATCGGGCGGCCATGCTCCCTCGGGAGACATGGCGGCAACCGTGCTCGCTACACCCGCAAGGGTGAGTGCGAAGCGCCGGTGCGGGCTGCCTTGCCCAGCTTCTGCGGCGACGATTTTTTCTGCTACTGGAGGGTGAAGGGTGTCTTTGACGCCCGGAAAAGCGCGTGTGGACTCGGTTCTTGCCTCACTCAGGGTTCTGCTGTTTTTTTTGGTGAGGGACGTCAAAAAAACCGCCTGGCGGCGGCATGGTGCGATGGTCTCTTGCGAGACCCTGCGCCTCGTGCAAGGCGCAAGAAACCGGACGTGCCGGTCGAAGACTCATTCCGCTGATGCGGGGTTGGAAAACGGTGCCCGATGATGGGCTGGTTGCATCCTAAACCGAAGACCGGGGGTTTGTGTGGACCGAATCCCATGCCGTGCGGGTCATTTTTCGGCTGCGGCGCCACCGGCTTGCGGATGCAGGATGTCGGTGTAGAACAACTGCATGGCCTTGACGCGGACCGACTTGGTTTCTCGGCCCAATCGGCGGATTTCTCGCCGCAAACCGGCTCATCCGCGTTGGCTTGACGTGGCCTGTTTTTCGCAATCCAAATCGTGAGGAAAAAGCGTGCGTTTCAATCTCACCATCGACCCGGAAGACCCGGGCTTGAGGCCATTATATGAACACCTGATCCGTCTCCCGCATGGCCCCGGGAAGCAACATCGCGCCCGCGCGATTCAGCAAGTCATCTACACCGGCACGGCCATGCTCTATGGGCAAGGCGCCGCGCAACAACCCATGCCCATGCCTGCCTCATTGGCCCCCCATCAGGTGGCCGCACCGGCGGTTTCAGATCCTGGGCATGTGAACACGTTCATCGACGAACTCGATTTCAGCAAGCTCGCCTGATCGCGCCTGCTGGCGCACAACCTTTCAACCTGGAGTTTCAATATGGCAGTCATTCGTTTCAACCTCGGCCTGGACGTGGGCTATGGCAACACCAAGGGCGTCTGGTCCGCCGACGCAGGTCCGGAGCACAACGTCATCATCCCATCGGTGGCGCACGAGATCCGCGATCTGGAGGATTACCGCGCCCCGTCCTCGGCCGGGCAGACCGACGAGGTGCTGGTGCAGGTGGACGGCCGTCACTATGTCGTCGGCCCGTCCACCGCCGTCTATGGGCGCACGCTGCACGACAACTACATCCACACGCCGCAGTACCGCGCGCTGGTCGCCGGCGCTTTGTACATGGCGTTCAAGGACCTCGGCGAGGTGGTCGAGTGGGTCGACGCGCTCGTGGTGGGACTGCCCGTCTACAGCTTCGGCAAGTTCCGCGAGGGTCTGGCGGCGGAAATGGGCAAGGGCTTCGAGGTTCCGGTCCCGACAAGGCTGCGTGCCGCCTATGGCAAGGACTCGGTGTTCGTGCGGGCGAAGGCGATCAAGGTCATGCCGCAGCCGGTCGGCGCGATGACGGATTGGCGCGGGCGCCTGGCCGTGCCGCCCCCGGAAGGCGATACGGTGATCGTGGCCGATCCCGGCTACAAGACGTTCGACTGGTTCGCCATGCGCGGCCACGTCATCATCCCGGATCTGTCCGGGGCGTTCGACGGCGGGGTGTCGGAATTGCTCAAGGACGTGTCGGTGGCGATCACCCGCAAGCATCCGAATGCGCGCGTCGACATCCAGACGGTCGAGGACGGGCTGGAGCGCGGCAAGATCTCCCTGGTCGGCGTCGGCAGCATCGACTTCACCGAGTATCGCCAGACGGTGCGCAAAGGCGCCAGGATCATCGCCCAGCGCATGGCCGAGATGCTCCAGCGCAGCCAGCAATCGAACAAGGTACGGGTGGATCACCTGATCCTGGCTGGCGGCGGCGCGCAGTATTTCGAGGACGCCATGCGCGAGGTGTTCGCCGGGGTGGATTTCAGCGTGCTGCCCAGACCGGTGCTGGCGAATGCCCGCGGGTTCTGGAAAGTGGCGGCGCGCATGGCTTGATGGGTCTGGCCAGCCTCGGGCACCGGGTTGTGTCGCACCCGGGGTTGCGTCGCCCCAGGCGGGTGCGATGATTCAAGCAGGAGATCGAAATGAAGCTCATGCCCAAACCCAGCAATGTCGTCCCCATCCATGGATACGACGAACAGGAAGACGAAGGCCCGTCCACCGGGTACTGGAAAGAGGATCCTCACGCCCATTTTCTGCTCAGGCAGCCGACGATCGCGCATCACTTTCCCGTGGTGCTTGGCAATGGCACGCGCATCGACCCGCCCCATTTGTATTGCCGGTTCTGCGGAAAAACGCTCGAGCCGCATGGCCGGATCACGCGCTTCGAACGCGCGGTGTTGATCGAGGCCGCGGGGCAGTGCCCGGATTGCGAAGATTACACGGTCTGCGACGCCCGCGTTCTGGACACCGGACGCTTGTTCGTGCTCGATTACCAGTACCCCGGCGAAGACGCTTACGCCGGCAGGATCCATGTCGCCGAGCGCGTCGATGAAGAAGGCGACCCGCCGGAGAGCTGGGTTTTCGCGGAGGATGACGGCGATGGCGAAGCCAGGGAGTGCGCAGCAGCCGAGCGCATGACCCTGGAGCAGAATCCGCCCCCGGATCGTCAAAAATCCTGGCTTCGTCGGCTGCTGAGAATCTGATCGCGTTCCACCGACTCCCACCAACGACAACGCCCCGGCCATTTCTGGCACGGGGCGTTTGTTTTTCCAGGCAGCCGGAAATTTTTGTGGGTAGATGCGTAAAAGTCGTCTAAGTCCAACCGGGCAAGAAGTCATTTACTTATCTCAGACGCCCCCCCCCCGCAGCAGAACTGCGCGGGGGTTGGTGAGAGTTACTGAACAGACAACTGAACGTGTTTGCCTGTCCGTGCCAGCATGTCCACCAATGCGTCAATGGTGAATTTAATGGCCTTCTTGTTGATTACGTCGGAAACACGGGGACGTGTTACGCCAAGAATCTCCGCCGCTTCAGCTTGCTTGAGCTTCTTCGCTTCAATCCATCCCGCGAGCTCGGTCATTAGGGAATCCTTGATGGCTAGCTTCTCGGAGATGATTCGTTGCGATTCGGCCTTCAGCGCTGCCGCTTCTTCTGGTTCAAACCCCAAGTCAGCGAACACGTTGCCGCCGACAGGGGTAATGTGCATGGATTGGGTCTCGATGCTCATTTCTTACTCCTTTCCTGGATAACGGCCTTGTAGCGAGCAGCCGTTATATCCTTGTCGTGTTTGCTGGTTGAAGTCGTCTTCTTCTTGAAGCAGTGCAACACATAAACCGCTTCCGGAAACTTGGCGACGTACATCACGCGGAACCAGCCATCGTCGAGATTGATGCGGATTTCCTTCGTTCCCGCACCAACCACATCGAGCGGCTTCCAATCATCGGCTCAAGCCCTGCCTGAACCCGACTGAGCTGGTGTCCGGCCTCCTTGCCCGCATTAGGTTTGAAGATGTCGTCATTGTGATGTCTCGCAGCGAAGACCCTCGCCAGTGAATCGGTTTCTCGCTCATATGCCTCTCTTCGATCAGAGTATCAAATTTTGTACGCGATGCAAGGGTTACCAGCTTTTCTCAGCAACCTCCAAGGCGACTGTTTGACTCATCGACATGATTTCGCCTTCTGGCGAAGTTGAGGAGTTGAGAAACCTTTCGCCTCCACGCAAACGCGAAAGTGGTCTTCTCAATCATCCGTCTTCACGCGAGATGATGGGCTGTCAAAAACGAGCCGAAACACGACTGGTTTTGAATTTTCAGCGCCAACAGCGCCTCGACAATCGTCGAGGTTCATGGCGTTTGATGCATCCAAAAATTGGGCGCCCAAATGCTTCGGTGCCACGTAAGTTGTTGATCTTGCGGAAGACCCAAAAACGAGCGGTCCGGGTTTGACGCAACGGTCACGCTTTTCCTAGAGCTGCTCACGTGCCTGATCCAGAAGTCACTCCAGAGGCCGTCCCATCCTGCGGCCAGGAGAGCTACCACGCGCTCACGGGTGCGTTGTTCGGAGCCTTCGCGCAGCGGCATCGACGCCAAGGGGCTGGGTGGTTCGTCGCCCTGCCCTTCGCCTTCGCCTGCGCATGGACGATTCCGGAGATCATCCGCCGCACGGCCATGACGGGCCTGCCTATCTTGTCCCTGCTATCAATCAGATGGTCGCCACCGCGTTCTTCGGCTACGCGCCCATCGTGGGGCTGTATGGCGTCGGGTCGTCGGACCCATTTCAAAAGCTGATAGTTTTGCGTTTTTTTTGGCCCCTCTTTCCGGGTATTCCTAGATTCCAATACACCTATGGATACCCAAACACAAAAAACGCCAGAGCAGCAGCTCGACATTGAGTTGCTGAGTATCGAGGACCTACAGGAACTCATGCGACTGTCTCGTTCAAAGATCTATCAGATGATTCGTGAAGACGGTTTTCCGTCTCCTGTGAAATTTGGTGTGTGTAGCCGCTGGCGTCGTCAGAAAGTGCTTTCATGGCTTGACGCTGCAGAGGCTACACAGCGGCGCGGTTGTCGCTCTTGATCGAATCAAGGAAATCGGCCCAAGCCTGCATCATCGCCTTCCGCTGGTCCAGGTACTGGCTACGCATATAAACTCCACGTACGCCGCCAATTCGATGTGCAAGCTGCAATTCAATCGCATCAGAGGGAAACCCGAGCTCATGAAGAAAAGTCGACGCCACTGTGCGAAAACCGTGTGAAGTGATCTCGTCCTGGGTGTCGAATCCAAGCCTTTGAAGTGCCGCATTCAGCGTCATATTACTGAGCGGTTGTCCTTTGTCTCGAACTCCCGGGAACACGAACCTGACGTCTCCGGATGATCCTGACAAGGGTTTGATCTCCTGAAGAATACGTATTGCTTGCCGCGCCAATGGCACAACGTGCGGCAGCCTCATTTTCATCTTGGGCCCCGGGATGGACCACAACCCTGCATCCAGATCCACCTCGGCCCATTCCATCAGCCGAAGCTCCTTGGGTCGAACGAAAACTAGCGGAAGCAACCTGAGAGCCAAGCGCGTTTGGAAATTTCCAGCGTATCCATCGATTGCGCAAAGAACTTCTGCTAGACGGGCCTTGGATGTGACGGCCGCTCTTGGCTTGGACCTGTAAGGCTTCAGAGCGCCTCTCAAATCCTGTGATGGATCGCGGTACGCTTTTCCGCAGGCCATGGCATAACGAAAGACCTGCCCGCAGACTGACACGACGCGATGAGCTGTCTCCAGCCGTCCCGCCTCTTCGATCCGTCGCGCCACTGACAGCAAGTCAGCAGCGTGGATCTCACTGGCGGTCTTAGCGCCGATCCATGGGAAGACCCAGTTCTCAAGTGATCGTCGCACCCGCGATTCGTGCTCCGATGCCCAGGTTTCCTCCATGTTCTTGATCCAATCCCTGGCCACCGACTCAAAATCGTTGCGACTCTTCTCCTCCATCACCGCCTCGGCGGATCCATTCTGCTTCATAGGATCCATCCCTTTGGAAAGCAGGGCGCGCGCTTCGTACAGGGCCTGTCTAGCTTGCGCCAAGCCAACGGCCGGGAATACGCCGATGGACATCGTCTTGCGCTTACCCCCGAACCGATAGTCGAAGCGCCAGTATTTGCCGGATCGGTTCACGAACAGATACATACCATGCTCATCGGACAACTTCATGGGCTTGTCTGATGGTTTCGCAGCTTTGATCTGAGCAAGTGTGAGTGCCATGAAGATCTCCGAGTTGACGGTATTTTTGACGGTATCTGCCACGAGGGAGCACTTTATACCGTCAAAAATACCGCCAAACTTACGCGGCTGTCCACGCATTTCTGCGCACGCCTGCGCACGTCGCAGACAAGAAAAAACCCCTAGGTTGTTGAATTCCTAGGGGTTTTTGCACTGCTGCGCACAAGGGCGCACACGGATCTGGTAGGCGGTATTGGAATCGAACCAACGACCTCTTGCATGTCAAGCAAGCGCTCTAACCATCTGAGCTAACCGCCTGGAAAGTTGGAAATCATACCACGTTTATTTGCCCGCCCCAAAGGTCAGC
>Ga0207433_10006487_pt1 | contig 20190 bp, 19 predicted proteins | sample YelNatPaOPGAMG01_FD_187559 | JGI IMG/M metagenome (GOLD analysis project Ga0207433, IMG submission 187559) | Hot spring thermophilic microbial communities from Obsidian Pool, Yellowstone National Park, USA - OP-RAMG-01 (SPAdes) (version 3) | ecosystem: Environmental > Aquatic > Thermal springs... | reverse complement strand
CGCGAGGGCTAATGGTCAAAACTTTCTCCCATTTATGAAACGCCGGGTTGCGCAGCGAGATCTTATGTTCCCCTGCTTCCAGAGCCAATGGCGCAGAAAGTGGAGTTGTTTCTCGGTACTCGCCATCAACGAAAATCTGTGCCCAAGGCTGAACAACGATTTTAATGAATCCCGGATTGGCGAGGAAATCGATGTTCAGACGGATACGGTCGCCAGGCTTTATCCTGATGGTCTTTGTTATTGGAGAGAACGACGGATTGCTAAATGTTATCTCATGTTCCCCTGCAGAGACTGTGAGTGGGTTACGGAGCGGTGTGGTTTCGATATATTGACCATCGACGTACACTTTCGCCCACTGCGCGCAGGCGACCTCAACTTCTCCTGTCTCAGCTGAAGGAGTCGGGGTTGCTTCAGGTTTCGCATGTGTAGTTCGCTCCTCTGAACTGAGGGAGATACGGGTTCTTAAACTGGATGAGGTTTCTACTTGCTCCCGTCTTGCTGAAGGTGCGCTTTCTGATAAGCTCCCTATTCCTATTGACTCTGGCGAGACTGTTTGAGCAGTTTCCTTGTTGGTACGCTCAGGGATTTGGGAGATGGCTGGATGTACCCTTCCTTTCGTAGACTTTAGGATGGCAAAAAGGATAATCATCGCTGCAATCGCAATAGATATCCCGATGTAATAAACTTGTCCCCTTTTTCCGGATGTCCCAGGTATGCCGTGGCGTGTACTGGGTCGGGAAGGCTTTTTCTCCTTAGCCTCTTTCTCTGCTTCACCCGAGGAGGGAAGGGGTGGTTGTACTGAAGAAGCACCTCCCTTTTCTCTTCCGGAGAGCTGCACGACAAGTTGAGCAAGCTCGTTCTTAGCCGGTGGAATGTTCAGTGCCGATTGAATCTGGAGAAGTTCAGCGAGCACTTCTTCGGCGGACGAATACCTCTCTTCCTTCTTTTTTGCAATCAACTTTGCTACTAACTCGGAAATTGAGGAAGGGACATCTTCTCTGAGTTCTGTGAGTGCTGGTGGGACGAGGGTCTGGATCTTATGCAAGCAGGCTGCGTAAGAATCGCCGCCAAAGATTTTAATGCCCGAGAGCATTTCGTACGCTGTCACGCCGAGTGAAAAGAGATCTGTTCGGGCATCGAGTGGTTCACCCCGCGCTTGCTCTGGAGACATGTATGCTGGTGTTCCGAGAAGAGTCCCTTCTGTTGTCAGCGAACTGGTGCTGGCGATGGAGGCTAATCCAAAATCTGTCAGTTTCACATTACCTTTTCTTGATATGAGGATGTTTGAAGGCTTAACATCGCGATGGAGGACTCCGTGGGTGTGCGCATATGATAGGGCTTCGAGAACGCCTGAAACAATTTTCAGGCAGATTGGGAGTGGGAGTTTTCCTTGATGATCGAGTAAGGTTCTCAGGCTGATCCCTTCGACATATTCCATAGCGATGGTAATGGATTCGTCGCTTTCATTAAAGTCGTATACATGGACGATTGCCTCGGAATCTAATCGTGCGCCAGCGCGCGCCTCTCGTCGGAAGCGAGCGACAAACTCGGGTTCCGACTTAAGGTGAGGATGGAGCACCTTGAGCAGCACCACTCGTTCGAGGTCTGGCTGGTAAGCTCTGTACGTTGTAGCGGTAGGTCCGTCGCTTAATTTTTCGAGAATTTCGAACTTACCGATTCTCATTTTGCCATTCCTTAAGCCGATATTGAATCCATCGTACCGAGACGCCGAGCCGCTCAGCAGCGCGGGTACGGTTTCCCCCAACTTCCTCAAGGGTCTGCAGTACAAGACGCCGCTCAAATTCTTCAAGGGTCATACCTGATTCGAACAGATCGCCGGATGTATAACGCGGCAAACCGAGATCTTCGGGGAGAATTTCATCATGCTGTGCAAGGACTGCAGCGCGCTCGATGGTATTTTCAAGTTCCCGAATGTTTCCAGGCCATCTGTAAGCAATGAGTCGTTCCATAGCTGCTGGAGCAATGCGGGTAATTTCCCTGCCATGCTCGGCACAAGCTCGGCGCAGAAAATATTCTGCAAGAATAGGGATATCGTCGCGTCTTTCTCTCAGAGGAGGGATATGGATGGGCAGGACGTTCAGGCGGTAGTAAAGGTCCTCGCGGAAGCGCCCTTCTTTCACTTCTTGAAGTATGTCTTTGTTTGTAGCTGAGATTACTCGTACGTCGATGGAACGTTTCTCAGTTTCTCCAACGCGTCGTATTTCGCGCTCTTGAAGAACGCGGAGCAACTTTGCCTGCATTGCAGGTGAAATATCGGCAATCTCGTCAAGGAAAATTGTCCCACCATTAGCTGCTTCAAAGAGCCCTCTTTTGTCACTGATGGCTCCGGTAAACGAACCTTTCTTATGCCCGAACAATTCACTTTCGAGGAGCGTCTCGGGGATCGCTGAGCAGTTGACAGCAATAAATGGCTGATTTTTTCTTCGTCCATTGTAGTGGATTGCCCGTGCGATAAGTTCTTTACCTGTTCCACTCTCTCCGAGAAGAAGGACTGAAACATCAGTATCAACAATTCGCATCACGCGGTTTAGAACTTCTTTTATACCTCTGCTCTTCCCGATAATGCCTTCGAAGGAGTACATTCGCTGGACTTCATTTCTGAGGTGCTTGTTTTCAGCCTGAAGATTTTCGTAGAGTTGTGCATTTTCCAGTGCGATAGCTGCGAGGTTTGCGAACGCTGAAAGGAAATCCAAACTTTCCTCAGTGAAGCGACCGCGCGCGGTTCGGCTGTCTACATAGATTGCCCCAATGAGTTTCTCACGTATTCGCAACGGGACGCACGCCACAGAGCGAATCTGTTGCGTCATGATGCTGCGCGAGTCATCAAACCGAGCATCATCCAGTGCATCAAACGATAAAACTGGTTCACCACGAGTGAGAACAGTGTTCACAACACTTGTCGAGACCTGTTTCTGGTCAGTTACACTTTCATGTGCAATATTCCGGGCAACTCGCACGGTGAAATCTGATTTATCTTTTTCAGCGGAGGAGCGCAGTAGGAGAAATCCACGCTCTGCGGCAAGGTGCTCCATAGCGATGTCCATCACGCGCTCCAGCAATTCTTCAGTATTGCGGAGGGAATTGATAGTGCTGCTAATTTCATACAACGCTTGGAAATGCTTTGCTTCTTGAACCGGTGTCATGGGACTACAAACGATGCCTCTCTTGATCGTGACCGATTGCCGTAATCATCTACAATGGCTACTGTCCAGTAATACGTGCCGGAAAGGAGCGAGTCCGTTACATTTGTTGAAGTGACTGTATTGGGAATGTTCGACTGTTTCCATACTGTAGTCGGGAGCCCCGCATCAATGCGAACAACCGCTACATCAAATGTGAATGAATACGCCATGTATACAGCTTCCCACCTTAACGTTGGTCGAGCTGAGGCAGTATCCAGACCTGAGGGTGAGACCGCTACAGGGGTTTCGTTGATGATTCGTGTGACGAAGATTGGAGATGATGAGGAGATATTTCCTGCACGGTCACGGGCAAGTATAAAAATCTGTTTCCCGATCAGCCATTCGAGACTTCCGCCCGGAAGTTCCTCTGCTTTGAGTGTAGCATGAAATCGACGATCGAGGAGTGAGTATGACATAGCATGAATAAGGCTGTCAACTGAAAGGATCACGGAATCAATATCCGAAGCTCCATCTGCATCGCTTACGCTGACAGCAAACTCAGCCTGGAAAATCGGTCCGGGCCACCATTGAGCAATGTGGCTTGTTGTTGCTGAAATATTTGAGAATGTAGGGAGGGCATCCAGGTGAAAATCGGCCCGGTTTTGTTTGCCAAGTTCAACTGTGACTCGAACAGTATCTGCCGCAAACCCAACTTTCTTCGCAACAAGTAGATACTCACCTTGTGGAAGACCGTTTATGCTAAATGAACCATTTTGGTCTGTTAGCGCTGCAAGATGCCCCTCTGACGACGAACTTTGTGCGATCGAGACCAGCGCATCAGGAATTGGTTGGTATGGTGGATAGAAAGTCGATACCGTGCCGGTTACATTCGTGCTGTTGCGATAAGAAGGTGACTGAGGATCCAGTGGATTGTCACGTGGCGCATCTGGGACACAGCCGGTGAAAACAATGGCTATGCCCCCAACCATGACTTGAAATCCAATGGTACGTAGCAACATGAGCCTGCGGATCTCCCTCGTTCTTGCAGCGAAATCAGCTCCTCTGGACTTCATAAAGTAGATTACAAGTTCATAGACTGAAAATCAAGGCACGCTCTCGCTGCAGATTTATTTTAAAAAAGTAGTTGCGTTTATCCTGAGATACCTAAGGAGGGCTGACAATTGCATTCAATGCGAGTTTTCCGTATTTTTTATTATGATGTTAGATGTATATTGGAAATTTCAGGAGTAATTCTGTGAGCGATAAAGCGGCAACAGAGGTAACAATTACCAATGTTAGTGAAACCGAGCGAGAGATGGAAATTGCGGTCGCCGCTGAAGAATTGCTTCCGAGGTTTGAGCAAGCCTACCGTGAGTATCAACCAAAAGTAACCCTTAGAGGTTTCAGGAAAGGGAAAGTTCCGCTCGAGTTGGTTAAGCGCCTCTACGGCGAGTTGATAGAGCACGAGGTGCTTGAAGAATTGGCGGAGGAGTTCTATCGCGGGGCACTTGAAGAGAGGAAGGTCAAACCAATTGGTACCCCTGTGTTGGTGGACCTCAAGTATGAACGTGGTAGCTCAGCACGATTTAAGATTCGCTACGAAGTTGAACCAGAGTTCAAATTAGCAGGCTACAAGGGGCTTCGTGTTGAAAAGCCTATCCATCGTGTTACTCAGGAAGAGATTGAGGGAGAGATTCTTCGGCTGCGTCGTGCGCATGCAATTACGACGCCAGCTGAGCAAGTCCTGGATGATCAATACATTGTGACGGTTGATATTCAGGAGCTTGATCGCACAGGGTTTCCTATTATTGGCAAAAAGGATGAAAACGTACGTTTTTATCTAGGGAGTGAGGAAATTAACCCTGAGATACGCGATGCTCTCACTGCAGCGAAGCCGGGCGAAGAGCGGCGAGTAACGTTGAAAGAGAGCCGCGGTGATCATATAGTTGAGACAAACCTTCTTTTGAAAGTTAATGCTGTAGCGAAGTTCGAATTGCCTCCTTTTGATGACGCTTTTGTCCAGAAGATAACTGAGGGGAGGAAAACGAACACGAAGGAACTTACTGATTCTATACGTGAAGAACTGGTTGCATACTGGGAGCGAGAGGCGGAGCGGGCTGTTGATGACGCTATCGTTGGCGAAATTGTGCGGAGGCACGACTTTCAGCCACCCGAAAGCCTCGTTGAGAGATTTCTCGATTCCTATCTTGAAGAGTACAAGAACCGTCAGCGTGGGAAAAAGCTACCTTCTGACTTCGATGAAGAGAAATTCCGCTCGGATCTTCGACCGACAGCGATATTCCAGGCAAAGTGGTATTTGATTCGCAAGCGAATCATTGAGGCGGAGGGATTGACTGTCGAAGATGAGGATTTGAAATCACTTGCTGAGAGGGAATCTGCACGTATAGGTGTTGAGCGTGATCGATTGATTCAATTTTATAAAACTTCAGAGCAAACGAAAGAGCGTATTCTCGGAGAGAAGCTGATGGCGTTCCTCCGAGCACAGTCAAATATTGTTGAAGTTGAAGCAAGAAACACCCCTTCGTTAAACCTGTAAGAAATTGAAAACCTTTTTTTCTCAGTGGGAATAATTTAGGAGCTGTGTATGATCCGTGATCAACTTGTTCCAATTGTGATTGAGCAGACGGGTCGAGGCGAACGCGCTTACGATATCTTCTCGCGTTTGCTCAAAGAACGAATTGTGTTCATAGGGACACCGATTGATGATACTGTTGCCAGCCTCGTGATAGCGCAACTTCTTTTTCTTGAGTCAGAAGATCCGGACAAGGACATCTTCTTGTATATCAATAGTCCCGGAGGCACAATTCCATCGGGACTTGCCATTTACGACACGATGCAGTATATCCGTCCTGATGTTTCCACAATTTGTATCGGGATGGCTGCGAGCATGGCAGCGGTTCTACTTGCGGGTGGTGCAAAGGGAAAGCGCACAGCCCTGCCCAACTCACGTATCATGATCCACCAGCCATGGGGCGGTGTTCAGGGGGCTGCCAGTGATATTTCGATTCAGGCAGAGGAAATACTCCGGATGAAACGCCGTCTGAATCAGATTCTCGCTGAGCATACCGGGAAACCTGTAGAACAAATTGAAAGGGATACAGATCGCGACTACTATATGTCGTCAGAAGAGGCGAAGGCGTATGGGCTAATTGACAATATTCTCGTGAAGCGCCAAACGCCGAAGAAGGAACGCTAAGCTCATCGATTAAGAGGGTTTTTATGAACCAACGACGATTTGAGGAAAAAATTCGCTGCTCGTTCTGTGGACGAACGCAGGACGAGGTGACAAGCATTATAGCCGGACCCGATGTCTACATATGCGATATCTGTATACGGAACTCCGTTGAAATTATTCGAAATAACGTTGCAGCCTATTCCACTCGTCACCGGCACGGTCGCGTAGGTTTGAGTCCGGCGGAGATTAAGCATGCACTCGATGAGTACGTCATAGGACAGGAAGAGGCGAAGAAAACACTGGCGGTAGCTGTATACAATCATTACAAGCGGGTTGAATCGGCAGTAGGTATAAGTGCTTTTGACGATGTGGAGATTGAGAAAAGCAATATACTCCTCATCGGACCGACGGGGACTGGTAAAACACTTCTTGCGCAAACACTTGCAAAGATTCTCGATGTCCCTTTTGCCATTGCTGATGCGACAACACTTACAGAGGCTGGTTATGTTGGCGACGATGTCGAGACAATTCTTCTTTATCTTCTCCAGAACGCGGACTACAATGTTGAGCGTGCGGAGCGGGGTATCGTCTACATTGACGAGATTGATAAAATTGCCCGGAAAGGGGATAGTGCTTCCATCACGAGAGATGTTTCAGGAGAAGGAGTTCAGCAGGCTCTTCTAAAGATTCTTGAAGGGACGATCGCCGGGGTTCCACCCAAAGGGGGGCGGAAGCATCCAGAACAAAGTCTAATACAGGTTAACACGAAGAACATCCTGTTCATTTGCGGGGGGGCTTTTGAGGGATTGGACAAGATCATCGCACGGCGGGTGAGTCAAAGCCCAATAGGATTTGGAGCCGACGTCGTTGGCAAAAAAGATTATAACGTTGACGAGCTTCTGAGAAATGTTGAGCCCGAAGACCTTTTGAAATTTGGGATGATCCCGGAATTTGTGGGCCGCCTGCCGGTAATTGCAACACTTCATTCACTCCAGGAAGATGCACTGCTAAACATCTTGACCCAGCCGAAAAATGCCATTGTGAAGCAGTATAAGAAACTCTTCAAGATGGAAGGTGTTGAACTCGAATTTGAAGAAGGAGCACTCCTCGCTGTGGTTCGCCGTGCAATGGAGCGTGGGATGGGTGCTCGGGCTCTTCGCTCAATCATAGAAAATGTGATGCTTGATATTATGTACCGCCTCCCTGAACAACGTAACGTTACTCGCTGCATAATCACCGCTGATACCATCCTTCAAGGGAGTGAGCCTATTTACCTCTACGAGGAGAGGAAAGCCACTGCCTGAGAACCTCCCCTCCGAAGACGGAGAATGGCGCCGGAGCACTCACATCACATAAGAGGAGATGCTTCAGCGACGATTTCCCTCACCATGAGCTGTGAAATTTTCTCTTCCATATGGCTCGCTTCGCAAAGATCTCTCGCTTGAAGATAAGTATGTGACTTCTATTGTCTCACCTCCTCGCCTTCCTAACGTCGATGAGGTAGAAAGGCTCAGTTCCGCAATTGAACATCCTATTGGCTCGCCAGGACTTAAGTCGTTTCTCTCTGGGGCCCGGGATGTCACAATTGTTGTCCCTGATAAGACACGCAGAGGGAGGGTCAATATAGTCCTCCCATTTCTCATTGAAAGGCTCGTTGAATCTGGTGTCGAAGAGGAAGCTATCACAATTATTTTTGCAAATGGGGCTCATGCAAAACAAAGTGAGGAAGAAAAGCGCAATATCCTCGGCGATGAAATATATTTCTCTTTTCGGATAGAGGAGCATGATGCTTATCACGGGAACTTTGTGGATGTTGGCGCGACGCATTTTGGCACTGAAGTGAGACTTAATGCAGTTGTTGCTCATGCACATCGGGTGATAGCGATCGGACCAATTGTGCATCATTATTTCGCTGGGTTTGGTGGTGGTCCGAAGCTCCTGATGCCTGGCGTGGCAGCTTATCAGAGTATTCTTCAAAATCACCGGCGAACATTGACTCCTGAGGGAAACTTCCAGCCTAATTGTGAAGTCGGTGCACTCGACGGAAATCCTGTTGCGGAAGATATCGCTGATGCCGTCCGATTCTTCCCGCCAACTTTTTTCCTTGGTACGATCCATGATGCATCGGGGAAAATTGTGGACGCTGTTGCGGGAGATATTCTGCAGGCGCATCGCCTTGGAGCAAAGAAGGTTGAGCAAATGAATGCTGCTCATCTTGATGAACCAGCCGATCTTGTGATTGCAAGCGCTGGAGGCTATCCGAAGGATTTGAACTTCATTCAGGCACATAAGGCAATTCATCATGCAGCAATGGCGGTTCGGGATGGTGGTGTGCTTCTTATATTTGCTGAGTGTCGCGAGGGAATTGGCTCACAGTCGTTTTTGCAATGGTTTAACATGCCGATCGATGAAATGAAAAGGCACTTGTTCAACGAATATACGTTGCACGGGCACACAGCGCTTTCACTTCGGACGAAAGCTCAGCGGATCACAATTGTGCTGGTAAGTTCACTTCCTGATGAAGTTGTTGAGTCCATGGGACTTGTTGCAGCCCGGACCCCTGAAAAGGGACTTGAGGAAGCTCGTTCTCGTTTGACAAACTCATTCAAAGCTATTATCTTGACGGATGGGTCTATTACCGTGCCGAGAATAAAGGGAGCATGAACCGTGCCGATGGAAGTGCAGGTTGACGGAAGGAAACTCTCCATCGTCCAGGGGGATATTACCGAGCAGGAGACGACTGCTATCGTAAACGCTGCCAATAACGGTCTCTGGATGGGGGCTGGTGTAGCTGGTGCGATCAAACGAAAGGGGGGCGAACAGATTGAGCGTGAAGCCGTTGCTCAGGGCCCAATTGAGGTTGGGGGAGCAGTTGTCACAAGTGCTGGTGCGCTCAGGGCAAGGTACGTTATTCATGCCGCTGTGATGGGTCAGGATTTGCGGACTGATGCGGAGAAGATTCGCCAGGCAATGCGGAGTGCCCTTAAGGCTGCCGAGGAGCGCGGCGTTGATTCTGTTTCCTTCCCCGCCCTGGGAACTGGTGTAGGAGGGTTTCCTCTGGATCAATGTGCATCGATCATGATCGATGAGGCAGAAATTTTTCTTCGTGCCACCAGGGTAGTGAATGAAATCCGATTTGTGCTGTACGATGAAGTTGCATTCAGTGTTTTCGCTAAGGAATTGTCCCGCCGTCGGCGCGACTTGCCTTAAAATAATGAGAGGAGGATGAACTGTGAGAGGAAATTTTCAGAGTTGGCTTGGAGTGACATTATGCCTGGTGTGCTTTTCACTCATTTGTTGTAGCAGGGAAACGCCTGCCGTTTTTGCGCCTGTTGAAGTTCCCGTTTCGCCTCCGCCACCGAGTGCTTATGGACCACCGGTGTCGTACTCACGTGAGGTTGCGCCGGTGTTGGAGATATCCTGTGCGGAGTGTCATAATCCAGACAGCCTTGCAAGTGGACTTGATGTCACTTCGCATACGGCGTTGTTGCGTGGTGGTAAGCGAGGACCTGCAGTGATCCCGTGGAGTAGTAAGAAAAGTCTCCTTGTGCGCGCGATCACGTCCAGAAACATCGATTTCCCAATGATGCCACCGGGCGAAGGATCACTTCCGTATGATGTGATAATGCGGATCAAGCGGTGGATCGATCAGGGTGCTGCTAACAATTGATGGGAACGGTTCATCTGCATTATAAAGATCACGTAGAGCATTACCAGCGCGATGGAGAGCTGTTCAACTACTTCGATCCAGATGATCCTGTTGCCGCCGATTTCGATCGCCGATTGCACGGGCTGATCGTTAGCCTCTTGAAGCCGGTGCAAGAGGGGATTCTCCTTGACATTGGGAGCGGTGGGGGATGGGTAAGCGAATCGTTAACTGATGAAGATATTCAGGTCATCCATCTCGATCTTTCGCTGAAGAACCTTCGTCAGATCTTGCTCGCCCATCCGCCCCTAACAGACACAAGAGGTGCCTCTGGCTCTACTTCTCACCACGTTTCTGCCATAGTCGGGGACGCTTACGCAATTCCACTGAAATCTGAGAGCGTTAACGTTGTCGTGGCAACAGAGGTACTTGAGCATCTTGAGCATCCCGATGTTGCTCTACGCGAAGTTGCACGAGTATTGCAGCCGCGAGGGAAAATTCTTTTGAGCACGCCATATAAGGAGAAAATTCGTTACTACCTTTGCATTCATTGTAATCAACCAACACCGGCAAATGCACATGTTCAGTCATTTGACGAGAAGCGCCTCGCAGTGCTTTTGCGGGAAAGTGGCTTGGAGCCTAAACGAGTACTGTTCATTGGCAACAAACTTTTTCTCTATACGGGCGCATCCTATTTGCTACGGTGGCTGCCGTTCTGGTTGTGGCGAGGTATTGACCGCGCTTTGAGTCTACTTATCCGAAAGGAAACGCACATCATCGTGGAGGCGCACAAACCGGGTCTATTAGTTTAATGAATTTTCAATCTGAAACGTGTATATTTGTTATTGACCTTTTCAATCCAGCACAGGGTGAAATCTGGCAAGGGCGAGTGGCGGAACTGGCAGACGCGCTAGACTTAGGATCTAGTTCCTGAACAAGGATTGGGGGTTCGAGTCCCCCCTCGCCCACAAAGAACGAGATCAAGGAGACCTTATGAAACTTAACATGCAGTCAATGATGAAACAGCTTCAGGAAGTGCAGCAGCGCATGGAAAGAATCCAGGCTGAATTGGAAACAAAGACCGTGTCCGCTGAAGCAGGCGGTGGGATGGTTCGCGTCGTTGTCAATGGAAGGCTCCGCGTTCTCAAGATAGAGATAGAAAGAGATGCTATTGATCTTGACGATCTTTCCATGCTCGAAGACCTTGTCACTGCTGCTGTCAACAAAGGGATCGAAGAAGCTCAGGAAATGGCACAACAAGAGATGGCTAAAGCTGCAGGAGGGATGATCCCTCCTATCCCCGGACTCAATTTGCCCGGATTAGCTTAAGACCCGCCTATGGGCATTAGATATACATCAGAATCATTAGAAGCTCTCATAGAAGAGTTTGCACGGCTCCCCGGGATTGGTCGGAAATCGGCTCAGCGGCTGGCGCTCTTCATCTTGAAGCAACCAAAGCCAGATGTCGAACGGTTTGCGGCTGCACTTCTTGGAGTGAAGGAAAAGATACACTATTGCTCGATTTGTTGGAACATCACTGAACAGGATCCATGTGTTATTTGCGCTGATCCGAAGCGCGATCGTAGCATAATCTGCGTTGTGGAAACTCCCAGCGACGTCATTGCGATTGAACGGACAAATGAGTACCGCGGGCTCTACCATGTGCTTGGTGGTGCTCTCTCACCACTTGACGGTGTTGGTCCTGAGGATCTCCGCATCAAGGAACTTCTTTCACGCATTGATGAGAGCGTTCAAGAAGTGATCCTTGCTCTTAATCCCACCGTTGAAGGGGAGGCGACAGCTTTGTACCTTACAAAGCTATTGAAACCGCTTGGTGTGAAGGTAACGCGGCTGGCGCGCGGGATTCCGATTGGTGGCTCGCTTGAGTACGCAGACGAGGCAACACTCTCCCGAGCCTTAGAAGGCAGAGTGCCGATGTGATGATTAGGCTTGTTACCATTTCGGCAACGCTTGCAACTATCGTTGTAGGAATACTCTCCTCATGTGAATTATTCCAAACACGTACCCCGGAACCACCCACACAGGCGAGCTCCTCATTTGTTCCCCCTACATCACCTCAGATCGTCCTCCAGAACCTCCGAAACGCTATCAAGGAACGTAATACGGACAACTATGTTCGCTGTTTTGCTGATTCGTTAACCTCAGCGCATAGCTATCAGTTCGTTCCAACAGAGAAAGCAGCCGCGCAATATTACGGTGTATTTACCACCTGGACCCTCCGCAACGAACGGCAGTATTTTGATAATATCAAATCGCATCTTTCTTCGGCATCGGTGCCGAATCTTATATTAAGCAATGATCGGTTTGAGTATCTCTCAAGCGATTCAGCTATCTACAGTGCAACCTATGACCTGTTCATCCCTCATGACGTCGCAGGAGTTCCTCAGACAGCCCATGGCAACTTGCAATTCACCCTCGGAGTTGATCGGAATAACATGTGGATGATTTACCGCTGGATTGATCTATCAACAGGATCTGAGTATACATGGAGTGATTTCAAGGGGAGGTTCAGTTATTGACAAGAGCTATGCGATGCATATCATTTGTGTTTGCGGTATTTCTCGCAATTTCAGTTAGCGGCTGTTTTAATCCATTTGCGCCGCGGCTTGAAACTAATCCTGTTGCAATCGGCTCCGTCTTAGGGAGTCAACAGACAATCGATGGTGTATTCCAGAGCTTTCAGTATGCCTATACATTTAAGGACACGACCGTCTACGGGAGGTTGCTTGACGGTTCATTTGTATTTATTTACACCGATTACAACACGGGCACGGATGTTTCCTGGGGGCGTGACGAGGAGATTCATACAACGTATGGATTGTTTGTGAATGCTCAAAGGCTTGACCTTGTTTGGAATAACATTGTTGCTCAATCGGGGGATTCCTTGCGCGTGAATGTAACGCGCGCTTTCAATTTGACTGTGACGTTCAATCCTAACGACGTGCTCCGTCTGGATGGCTATGTGAATCTCACCCTGACGCGACAGTCAGCGGATGCTGATTGGAAGATTGTTCGATGGCGAGATGAATCGAATTACTGAACCGCGCTTAATAATGTAGGAGAAATTTATGCCGAATGAGTTTGTGGCGGTCCCTTCTTATTCTCCACTGCAATACATGAGTCCAGGCTACTTGTTCAGAATCTAACGAATGTCTCTCCGCTTTGCAATTTCAGAAGGCTTTTCAGGGCTACGAAGGGCAGCAGCGATGACAGTTGTTTCCATCGGCACAGTTGCAATTGTGTTGCTGCTGTTAGGTTCATTTGCACTGGTAGTGCTTAATGTTGAATCACTCTTTGGTTCAATCAGGGGTCAGATGGAGCTTGAGGTATTTCTCCGGGACGAAGTTGATTCAACTGCCGCGGTCGCGTTAGGAAGGGAAATACTTTCTCTGGGAGGGGTGGCAAATTTTAAGTATGTCTCGAAGACGGAGGCACTCAGGATATTCCGTGAGGAGTTTGGACAGGACATTTCAAAGGTCTTAACGTTCAATCCATTACCGGCGTCATTGAAGATTCGTCTCTTAGACAGCGCGTTGACAGCATCGCGTGTCCAGGCGATTGTTCGTCAGATCCGCTCATTGCAGGGGGTGGAGGACATTGCCTATCCTCGAGCAGTAATCGAAACAGTCGAGAGTCGTGCCCGTGATGTTGTGTGGCTGAGCATCGCTGTTGGTCTGCTTCTATTGGTAGCATCGCTGTTTCTTGTTTCGAACACTGTTCGTCTTGCAATGTACAGCAGGCGATTGATGATACGGCTTCTTCTTCTTGCCGGAGCTACGCGAGGATTTATTCGGGGTCCGTTTCTTGTCGAGGGTTTCTTTCAGGGCTTCATTGGCGGTGTTCTTGGGGCAGTCTTTCTGAAAGTTGGGATCGATGCAATGACTCAGCACCTGGTTCTCGGACTTCAGTGGGGGGCATTGGTTCCATTATGGTTTTATGGTATCGTGGTTGCAGTTGGCAGTCTGCTTGGTGTGGTTGGGAGCGCTCTTTCAGTCCGATCTTATCTTCGGGAAACCACGGAGACGCAATGAGTCAATTTGATTTTGTATCACAGTTTTAATAGATTCATATTTGTTATTTGTTGCTCGCCGTTTGGGAAAACATTTCTATGCACGGTGAAAGAAGCCACTCGCAATGACACGAGATGCTTCTGACAAACTTATGATAGGAGGAACTAAAATGAACATTCAGAGAAAATTATTCCTTTCTGGGGCTTTGATTGCCTTGATGACATTATCAAGTGCTTATGCTCAAAGCCCTGATGCTATGGATGGCAGGATTCATTCCAAAAGATTAGAGCCTTCCCATAGCCGAATGAACCCGACAGAATACGCAGTGGCTAAGAGAGGGGCAAAGACCTTCGGTGGTAGCAGCAATACGACTCTGATTGGTCGGTGGGCAAATGGTCCCTGCTATGCGGCTGCTGTTGTGGGGAAGATAGCCTATTTTGGTAATGGAGGCTATCTCGAAATAGTTGATTTTTCAAATCCAGCAAGGCCGGTTGAATTAGGGAAGGTACTGACACCGTCCGTTGTAACGGGTATCGCGGTTAGTGGTAGCTATGCCTATGTGGCGGATGGTGGCGATGGATTGCGCATCATAGATATTTCAAATCCTTCAAGCCCGAGGGAGGCTGGCTATTTTGATACTCGCAGCTATGCTTTTGGTGTTGCGGTTAGTGGTAGCTATGCCTATGTGGCGGATGGTGGTGATGGATTGCGCATCATAGATATTTCAAATCCTTCAAGTCCGAGGGAAGTTGGCTATTTTGATACCGGCAGCTATGCTAATGGTGTTGCGGTTAGTGGTAGCTATGCCTATGTGGCGGATTATGGTGATGGATTGCGTATCATAGATATTTCTAATCCTTCAAGTCCGAGGGAAGTTGGGTATTTTGATACCCGCAGCTATGCTCTTGGTGTTGCGGTTAGTGGTAGCTATGCCTATGTGGCGGATTATGATGATGGATTGCGCATCATAGATATTTCTAATCCTTCAAGTCCGAGGGAGGTTGGCTATTTTGATACCAGCGGGTGGGCTTATGGTGTTGCGGTTACTGGTAGCTATGCCTATGTGGCGGATCACTGGGATGGATTGCGCATCATAGATATTTCTAATCCTTCAAGTCCGAGGGAGGCTGGCTATTTTGTTACCGGCGACTATGCTCATGGTGTTGCGGTTAGTGGTAGCTATGCCTATGTGGCGGATGGCGGTGATGGATTGCGCATCATAGATATTTCTAATCCTTCAAGTCCGAGGGAGGTTGGCTATTTTGATACCGGCAGCCTTGCTATTGATGTTGCGGTTAGTGGTAGCTATGCCTATGTGGCGGATGGTGGTGATGGATTGCGCATCATAGATATTTCTAATCCTTCAATTCCGAGGCAAGTTGGCTATTTTGATACCGGCAGCTATGCTCAGGGTGTTGCGGTTAGTGGTAGCTATGCCTATGTGGCGGATCAGAGTGATGGATTGCGCATCATAGATATTTCTAATCCTTCAAGTCCGAGGGAGGCTGGCTATTTTGATACCCGCAGCGATGCTCATGGTGTAGCGGTTAGTGGTAGCTATGCCTATGTGGCGGATGGTTGGGATGGATTGCGCATCATAGATATTTCAAATCCTTCAAGTCCGAGGGAGGTTGGCTATTTTGATACCGGCGACTATGCTCTTGGTGTTGCGGTTAGTGGTAGCTATGCCTATGTGGCGGATTTTGATGATGGATTGCGCATCATAGATATTTCAAATCCTTCAAGTCCGAGGGAAGTTGGTTATTTTGATACCGCCGACTGGGCTTTTGGTGTTGCGGTTAGTGGTAGCTATGCCTGTGTGGCGGATTATGGTGATGGATTGTGCATCATAGATATTTCAAATCCTTCAAGTCCGAGGGAGGCTGGCTATTTTGATACCGGCGGCTATGCTTATGGTGTTGCGGTTAGTGGTAGCTATGCCTATGTGGCGGACGAGGATGATGGATTGCGCATAATAGATATTTCTAATCCTTCAAGTCCGAGGGAGGCTGGCTATTTTGATACCGGCGGCTATGCTGAGGGTGTTGCGGTTAGTGGTAGCTATGCCTATGTGGCGGATGGTGATGATGGATTGTGCATCATCAGGAACGACCTGGTAACAAGTGTAAAGGATAATCCGAGTCCAAGTACTTTTGCATTGCATCAGAACTACCCGAATCCCTTTAACCCGTCAACCACTATTTCACTCGATGTTCCCGAGCAGTCGCATGTGAAGCTTGTAGTCTGTGATGTGCTGGGTAGAGAAGTGAGAACTCTTGTTGATGAAGAGAAGCAGCCGGGTAGATACTCCGTCACTTTCGATGCGAGCAATTTGCCAAGCGGAGTGTACCTGTATCGCTTGTCGTCGGGCAATTTCAATGAGGTAAGGAAGATGGTGGTGATCAGATAGAGGCTAGTACGCTGTGAGCGGTGCAGAGTTGCAATGCAGGGCGCGGAGGTTTCCTGCCCTGTGAGCTCAAACGGGAGGTGATTGACCGGGATAAGAAAAGCTTTCAGGATTTCGACAACCCGCCTGTGGCGGACAACTTAATCAACCCCGGCATCCCTGGGGAGATTATGATTTGTATAATTCATAGGAGGTTTCTTAATGAATGATGCTCGTGTGAAAGAAGGATGGGTGAAGACACTGTGGAGGTACTACCGATTCCCGGGAAGTTGGGCTTGGATTCTTCACAGAATTTCCGGGCTTGTTCTCACTGGATATATCATCCTTCATATCTATGCCTTGACAACTCTTCAGCAAGGAGAGAAAGCGTTCAATGAAGAGATGGCGTTGTTCCTTACCCCAATTTTCAAGTTACTCGAGTGGTTCCTTTTCGCCTTTGTGGTATTCCATACCTTAAACGGTATACGTATCGTTCTTATTGATTTTGCTGATGCATCGAGATATCAGAAAGTTCTTTATCGGTGGGTATGGGTTTTGAGCATTATCTCGTTTGTTGGGATAGGGTGGTTTATAATGTTGCATTGAGCCACTCGCAACAGAACCAATTTTGATAATGGAGGTTTCGCATGTCGTATCGATATCTTGGAAGTCGTGGCTCAGGCGCACCGAGCTGGTTTTTCCAGCGTGTGACGGGGATCGTTCTTGCTATTGTGATGATATTTCATTTCTTCCTAATGCATACTGATCCCGCCTCTGGTCATACATATCAAGCGGTGCTTGATCGGTTGAGCCACCCGTTTTGGAAGATGTTCGATCTTGCTTTCGTCATACTCGGCTTGTATCATGGCGTCAATGGGACAATCGGCATCTTCAGGGATTTTGAGATGAAGCCATGGCTGCGGATGGGCATTTATGGATTTCTTGTTGTTCTTGCAGTTTATTTTGGTGTACTTGGATTCACTACTATTTTGAAATTCTAATTTTCCTCTTCATTAGAGGAGGAAGCTTAGCACGATTGATGGGAGAAAGGATATGATTCATCAATATGACGTTGTCGTTGTTGGAGCAGGTGGGGCTGGTCTGCGGGCGGCGCTGGAAATTCCAAACGAATACTCCACCGCTGTCCTGACGAAAGTGTTTCCGACGCGTTCCCACACATCAACAGCTCAAGGAGGAGCAAGTGCACCTTTGGGGAACGAAGAGGAAGATAGCTGGGAATGGTACATGTACGATACAGTGAAGGGGAGCGACTACCTTGGTGACCAGGATGCTATTGAGGTTATGGTTAAGGATTCCTCACGTGCAATCATTGAGCTTGAGCATATGGGTTTGCCTTTTTCTCGTACGCCCGAAGGGAAAATTGCGCAGAGACGTTTTGGTGGCCACACTCGCGAGTTTGGCAAGGCTCCTGTGAAGCGTGCATGCTACTCTGCAGATCGCACGGGACATGTTATGCTTCACACCTTGTATGAGAACTGCCTCCGAAAAGGGGTTCATTTCTTTTCAGAATTCTTTGTCACCGATCTTCTGATCCATAAAGGCGTCACCGCAGGTGTTGTTGCGCTGGACATTGCCACCGGGGAGGTTCACACATTTCATGCCAAAGCGGTAATGTTTGCCACAGGGGGCTACGGCAGGGTGTACAAGGTGACATCCAATGCAATGGCATCAACGGGGGATGGATTTGCAGTTGCATACGAAGCAGGTGTACCCCTTGAGGATATGGAGTTTGTTCAATTCCACCCGACCGGCTTGTGGCGACTCGGTATCTTGATTTCAGAAGCAGCACGGGGTGAGGGCGGAGTGCTTCGGAATAAGGATGGTGAGCGCTTCATGGAGCGGTATGCGCCAACTGTAAAGGACTTAGCTCCGCGTGACATGATCTCACGAGCAATTTATACAGAATTCCGTGAAGGTAGAGGTATTCCTGCTCCGGATGGCACATTTTATGTCCATCTGGATTTGACACATCTTGGCAAGGATGTTCTTGAGCATAAGCTCCCTGAGATCACGGGTTTCGCAAAGACATATCTTGGTGTCGATGCATCAAAGGAGATGATCCCTGTTCAGCCAACCACTCATTATGCGATGGGGGGCATCCCGACCGACGTGGATGGGCGTGTTGTTATTGATGCGCGAAACACACCGCTTCCCGGCCTTTATGCTGCCGGCGAAGTGGCGTGCGTTTCTGTCCACGGTGCCAACCGCCTTGGCACTAACTCGCTTGTTGATATTGTGGTCTTCGGCAGACGTGGTGGAAAGGCAATGGCTGAATACATTTCCCGCGAGGTCGGGAGTGATTTTCCTGATCTCCCACCTGATCCGGAGGGGAAGACGCGCGAATTGATCAATCGTTTACTCTCAAGCACAGGAAAGGAGAAAGCGGTGACTCTGCGGACTGAGCTACAGGACACGATGATGGATAATGTTTCAGTTTTCAGAACCGCAGATACAATTAAAACTGCTCTTGCAAAAATCGAGGAGCTGAAAGAGAGGTACAACAATCTTGCAATTGATGATAAGGGGATGAAGTTCAACACCGACCTGATGGAAGCACTTGAGCTACATAACCTTATTGTCACAGCTGAGACAATCGCGCTGTCTGCATTGAATCGGAAGGAAAGTCGCGGTGCGCATTACAGGGAAGATTTTCCGAAGCGAGATGACAAAAATTGGCTGAAGCATACGCTCTTGTACAAGGGCGATGGGAAACCAAAATTCGCCTACAAACCTGTCGTCATAACACGGTTCAAGCCACAAGAGCGAAAATACTGAGGATAACAAATCCCGCTGATAGCGGGATAGACTCTTTTTTATCAATTGTAAAAAGGAAGGAGCTCCGGATACATGAAACTTACATTACGTATCCAGCGGTTCAACCCTGAGAAAGATAAGAAGCCGTACTACCAGGATTTCACTATCGAGGAGACCGATCCTCGGATGAGCCTTCTCGATATGCTGAATGAGGTCAAATGGAAAATGGATGGGACGCTGACATACCGGCGTTCATGCAAACATGGTATGTGCGGTTCATGTGGGATGAGAATTAATGGGAAAAATGGTCTGGCATGCTCTACACTTCTCAAGGACCTCAACACGAAGAAGCCAGTTGTTCTCGATCCGTTGCCGGGCATGCCGATCATCAAGGACCTTGTTGTCGATATGACTGACTTTTACAAGAAGTTCGAAGTCATCAAGCCATATCTGATCACGAAAAGTCCGCCGCCTCAGCATGAGCGTTTGCAGTCCAATGAGGATGCCGAGCTTCTGTTCGAATCGGCAAAATGCATTCTTTGTGGTTGTTGTTCGAGTTCCTGCCCATCGACATGGACAAATGACCAGTACATGGGTCCTGCGGTGCTTCTCAAGGCGTATCGGTTTGTCTTTGATACACGTGACGAAGCACCCGATGAGCGTCTCGATGCTGTTGACCATGAGGATGGTCTCTGGCGCTGCCACACCATTTTCAACTGCGTAGAGGCGTGTCCGAAGGAGATCAACATTACCTACCATATTTCAAAGCTGAAGCAGCGTGCGGCTGAACGTGAAGCTTGACAAAGAGGGCGGGTCACTGACCCGCCCTTTAAGTTCTTGGACGGCTGTTAATGTGTGTAAGGGCTGCCCTGATTATCTTTCCGGTGGCTAATGGCTGGGCAAGTAATTGGAGAGCATTGAGCTCGCCGAACTACATTGCCCCAAATGTACTTAAATTTGCTTTAACTTGTCGTCAGGAGTGAGCACGTCGATGAGTATTTACTGTGCGCACT
>Ga0207433_10006483_pt1 | contig 20200 bp, 22 predicted proteins | sample YelNatPaOPGAMG01_FD_187559 | JGI IMG/M metagenome (GOLD analysis project Ga0207433, IMG submission 187559) | Hot spring thermophilic microbial communities from Obsidian Pool, Yellowstone National Park, USA - OP-RAMG-01 (SPAdes) (version 3) | ecosystem: Environmental > Aquatic > Thermal springs... | reverse complement strand
GAAATGAAGTTGTAACAGGTGAGACGCTTGCCGTTGGGGTGGCCAGGGCCGGGAGCGTCAATCCGACGGTGAAGGCGGACTTTGTTAGGGAATTGCTAAGCTACGATTTTGGCGGTCCACCTTACAGCCTAGTTTTTCCCGGTAAGCTTCATTTTATGGAGGCTGAAGCCCTTATAGCGTTTGCCAAAGCCCCTTTAAGTGTTAGGAGGCTTGTGGAGTGAGCCTAGAAAAGCTTGTTTCACGATATATTGCTTCGGCGGAGCATGTTTTAGGCGAGTTAGAAATAGTGGCTGATGAAGGTTTGCATCTGGGCAAAGATTCCGTTTTAAGGATTGTTGATTTGGCAAAAGCTATTTGCAGGACGCAAAATATTATAGAGACAACGGAAAGCTCGAGGTAAGCCTTGCTTCAGTGGCTTACTGTGAAGGCTTGCTGGACGCCTTGAAAATGTTGGGGGCGGTGAAATTCGAATGGCCTGTGCGGAAGGAGAAAATTCTGGGAAAAAACGGAAAGTAGTTTTGGCTTCTGGGGTATTTGACTTGCTGCATCTGGGGCATGTTCGCTATTTGGAGGAAGCAAAAAAGGCAGGTGGGGAAAACGCTAAATTAATTGTGATTGTGGCGAGGGACAGCACTGTTGAAAAGCGGAAAGGCTACAGGCCGGTAATCCCTGAAAACCAGAGGCGGGCGCTTGTGGAATCCTTAAAAGTGGTGGATGAAGCCGTTTTGGGCTATGAGGAATTTGACATCGGCAAGGTTATTGAAAAGATCAAGCCCGACGTAATAGCCGTGGGCCACGACCAAGATGGAATGGAAAAGGCCGTAAAAGACTACATCCGCGATAAGGGCTTAAAGATAAAAGCTGTGCGCATCGGCAAGTTCAGCGAGGACGAGTTGGATAGCTCCTCTAAAATCAGACAGAAAATTATCGAACATTACAAAAGATGAGTGAGAGGCTATTTTCAAAGAAGAGTTAAGACTTCCACTTTCACCTTGTGGCCATCTTTCAGCGCCAAGTGTTTTCTTAGGCATATGGGGGCGATTAACTCTATCACAGAAGCATCGTAATGGCTTCTTAAGGCGGATACAAGGGCGCCTTTTGCCTTATTTTCTATGATTGCCGGGTAACATTTAACGGGTCCAAAGGTGCGGTTCTCGCTCCTAAAGCCTTCAATTTCTATGGCTGGATAGGCCTCCAGCTCCGAGCGGGTTTTAACATCATAGTCTGTTACAAGTTTTAGGTTTAATGTTCCGGGGTAGGGGTCGAAGCCCAATTTTTCTATGAACTGTCGCCTGTAATGGTCCCTTGATACGTAGTAGGCGCCTTCGCCAAGCCCTGTGAAAACAACGCCTTCAAGGGTTACAGAGGGCGGATAAACGGTTTCCATCAAAAAGCGCAGGTTTGAATAAAGCCTCTTCAACTCGTTGATGCCTAATTCTGTAACTTGTATTAGGCATCCTTCCGGAGTTATGTTCCTCTTAATCCAGCCCTTACGTTCAAGCTCTATTAGGTGGCGGGAAGCTGACTGCTGAGAAACGCCAAGTTTTCCAGCCAAAAACTCTGTTGAAATTTTGGCTGTTCTACGATGGGCTCCCATCTCCGCCAACTTTAAAAGCGTGTAAATGTGGCGCCAACTCTGCCTTTCGCTTGCCACAAGCCTCGCCTTCTCAATAGAAATAAAGGACTAACATATATAAGGAACACGAAAATAGCCAAAATACAGATGGGCGAAAGTTTAAACATGTCTAAACAAAATATACGAAATCTTTATTTAAAAACACATTTTTATTCCCGTTAGGCGGTAAAAGTGAAGTCTCTTGAGGTAGCTGAAAGCGCCGTTTGCGGAGCATTATATGCCGTGACTGGTTACATAATCTACTTGTTCCTTCCCATAGTAACTCCTGGCATAGGTATAGTTAGATTCTGGCCGAATGTTATTGTGCCAGCGGTCTTCGCTGTGCTCTTTGGCCCGCTTGTTGGCGGGCTTGGTGCAGCCATAGGAATATTCATAAGTGACATATTAATTCACGGAGATCCTCTTTTAAGTTTAAGCGCTGGGGTTACAGCCAACTTTTTAGGCTTTTACTTGCTGGGCTATATAAGCAGAAAAAACATAGACTGGACAAAACTGATCGCTATTTCTAGCATGGGATGCTTAATAATCTCATTTGGCTCGCTTGCAACAACATCCTACGTTATTGTACCACAAATAGTAGATAACAGACTAGCAGACCAAACAAACTTCGAGAAGCTTATGGAGGGGGTAGGACCAATCATTAATGGCCTTAACCTTTTCACAGCCATAATGATAGCAACTTTCATAACAGCCATAATCATTGGATATTTATGGCCTGAATGGAGAAACTACGAGTTAGGCTCCGTGATAGGGCTCGTTGTCGGAAGCACAATCATAGGTCTAGTGGTTTGGGCATACAGCCAAATTTTCGTTCTTCCGGCAGCCGTTGGCGGGGGTTTCCAGCTTCCATTTTATGCAGCTTTAATCTGGCTTCTTTGGGTATTTTCCACAGAAATTCCGTTCTTAATACTTCTAGGACCACCAATACTAAAGGCTTGTCAACATGCCTTTCCATCGCTGGCTCCGCAGAAAACAGAGAGTAAGTAAATTGAAAATAGCGAAAGCCTTTAGTCCTGCTGGAATTTCAAGCTTTTTTGAAATATGTGATGCGCTGCCAGATGGAAAGCCCATAACCGACCTAGAAAAGGTTGGCGCTAGAGGCGGCGGTTTCGGAATCAAAAAAGGTGTAGCAACAGAGGTCAAAGTTTCAGAAGCTGAAAAGAACAGCATAAAAGTTTATATTAATGGGCGAAATGCGCCGGAAGCTGAAACCACCCGGACTGTTGTGGAGATGCTTCTTGAAAGGGCTGATGGAAACTACCATGTAGAGGTTTGGCATAAAGTGGATGTTCCAATAGGCGCTGGTTTCGGCACAAGTGCTGGTGGAGCCTTAACCGCGGCTTTGGCTTTGTCAAAGGTTTTAGGATTGAAACTAACCTTAAACCAGCTTGGCAGAATAGCCCACACGGCAGAAATTAAATGCAAAACAGGCCTTGGAACGGTTGCCCCGCTCACAGTTGGTGGGGGTTGCGTGGTTACTGTTGAGCCGGGTGCGCCGGGAACAGCCATAATAGACCGTATTCCAATATCGTCGGACTACGTGGTTGTGGTTGGAACGTTTGGACCAATACCCACAAAGGAGGTTTTATCATCTCCTGAAAAACGCCTAGCCGTGAACAAGTGGGGGCGGCGAACTCTCGAAAAAATTTTGGCTGAACCTTCGCTGGAGAATTTTCTGTTTTGTTGCCGAGAGTTCGCAGAGAAAACGGGCTTCGCCACCCAGCGGGTTCGCCAACTATTCAAGATTGCTGATGAAGCTGGGGCTGTTGGCGCAGCTCAAAACATGGTTGGCGAAGCCGTCCACGCACTGGCAACGTCGGAAAACGCTGAAAAAGTGGCTCAAGCTTTTAAGAGGGTTCTTCCAGAAGACAAGGTTCTCGTGGCAAATGTGGAACTGTACGGGGCGAGACTACTGGGATAAAATTGGCAGCTAAACAATTCAAAGTTGTAGCTGTCGGCGGAACTTTCGACGAACTCCATAAGGGACATAAGGCACTGCTTTTGAAGGCTTTTGAGGTAGGCGAACAAGTCCTTATAGGCTTGTGCACCGACGAGTTTGTAGCTAAAATGAATAAACCACACAAAGTAGCTCCCTATGAGGATCGCCTATCAGAACTTAAGGCCTTCCTAGAAGAGCATGGCTTAACTGAAAGGGCAAAAATTCTCCCACTAAATGATGTTTTTGGGGTTACATTGCAGAAACGCTGCTTGGAGGCATTGGTGGTCAGCAGAGAAACAGAACCCACAGCAAGGAGGATAAACGAGAAGAGAGCCAAAAGGGGGCTGGAACCCCTAAACATAATAGTTATAGACATGGTTCCGTCGGAAAACCACACGCCCATATCCACAACGCGAATCCGCAGAGGCGAAATAGACAGAGAAGGACGCCTAATAAAACGCTAGCATAAAAACGCAAAAGCATTTTAAGAGCCCTAAACAACAACTTAGACTTTGGGGATTACGTGGTTAACAGGTTTAACTGGGTTGAGATAAGAGTTAGAGACTTGGAAAGAGCCAAAAACTTTTATGTGGACATTTTCGACTGGAAAATCAGCGGCAAGGAAAATAGGGATTGGGCGGAGTGTGGCGGATGCCAAAAGACAAGCCTACAGGTGTTCTTGTCTACATTCTGGTGGACAATATCGACGAAACCCTTGAAAAAGTTGTCAAGTTTGGAGGAAAAATTGTCTCCCCGAAAGTGAGGGAAGGGGAAAACTTCATGGCAACAATAGCAGACCCTGACGGAAACATGTTCGGGCTTTACCAATACGGCAAAAAGAGCCAATAATACTGGTGGCAGCCGATTACCGATGTCTCTTTAAATGCCGTGATCAGAATTCTAAGGGCTGAAAGGCAAATTTTATTTAAAAGAATAGGCGAAATGGTTGCCGGAGGTTAGATATTTTGGGTAAAATTCCATACTTCATCTATCCTGCTAAGGCTCCGAAAATTTTGCAGATGGAAGGCTTGAAACGGTTATTTTAACCGGGTTGCATAGTGAAAAGATGATGATGGTTCTGAACATTACTTTGCCAGGCTGATGGCACTTTCGTATTTTACGGTTGAGCCTTTGCGACAGAGAAAGCTTCACTTATTGGAAAAATGTTTAGGCTTGGAATAATATACCAAAAACTTCTAGAGATGGAGGGTAGGGAAAATAAGGTTCTGTAAAACACCATTTTCAGCGTCGCCACGAACTAGATGGGCTAATTTTTTGCAAAAGTTTACAAGCCAAACTGACTTAGTGTAAAATCGACGGTCGGCAAGGTAAAAATAAGGCTTAAAACATAACATACTTTTGGGCTTGAAAGGCTGATGCAGAGAACAGGCGTGGCGAAGCTTCCACTACACTATGGTAAGGCTCCGAAATGGCTAGTTATCCGCATGCGAAGACTAGCCAAAGAAATAGTAACCATAATTGTTGACGAGTATGGCACTGGCGAATTCCTAAAACGCCTATCCGACCCATTCTGGTTTCAGGCTTTAGGCTGCGTTCTGGGCTATGATTGGCACTCTTCAGGCGTCACAACCGTTGTCACTGGCGTTTTAAAGCAGGCTATAATCCCAGAAGAGCATGGCATAGCCGTCTGCGGCGGAAAAGGCAAGATTTCACGGCAGACGCCTCTGGAGATTGGGCATGTTGGCGAAAAGTTTGGATTCTCAGACAGCAAGATTGAAAGTCTCCGCTACGCAAGCAAAATGAGCGCAAAAGTGGATAACACGGCTATTCAGGCAGGCTATCAGCTTTACCATCATGCCTTCTTCATGGATGAAAATGGCAGGTGGGCGGTTATCCAGCAGGGCATGTGCCCCCAAGACCGCACCGCAAGGCGTTATCATTGGCTTTCTGAAAACGTCAAAAACTTTGTTGTGGAACCCCACAACGCCATTGTGGGCGATGCACAACGCGAAATAGCCCTAGACATGACAGCCAAAGAAAGCGAAGGTTGCAGAAAAGCCTCTGTAGACTTGGCATGCGAACCGCCGAAAAGGCTTACGCGCCTAATAATGTCCATAAGGCCAGCTTACCAGAAATCGCTAGAAGAGTGGTTTCCAAAAACAGCCCAAACAAGCTGGGCAGACTATCCAATAGACGTCTTATCCATGCCAGCCAACATAAACTGGAAAGCCCTACAACAAGTCTACGAGTTCAAACCCAGAAACTACGAGGAGCTTTTAGGCTTTAAAGGCGTGGGCGCTGCCACAGTGCGAGGCTTGGCCCTAATAGCAGAGCTCATTTACGGTGAAAAGCCAAGCTGGAAAGACCCGGTAAAGTACTCCTTCGCCTACGGTGGAAAAAACGGAGTTCCCTACCCCGTGGACAGAAAAGCCATGGATGAGTCCATACGAATCCTTAGGAGGGCTGTTGAAGACGCAAAACTGGGCGATAAGGAAAAATTGAACGCGTTGAATAGGCTTAGGGTTTTCATCCCACCAACGCGGCAATAGTTTTTCACATAGAAGCTGGATACCGAACCAAACCTATTTCATGTTTAGCATAGGGCCTACAACCTCAGATAAATTTATATCTGTGTCTTTGAAGTGTGTTGGGAAAATGCTAAGGATTTCATATGATCCTACCATCAAGCATAGCAGCCTTCATAGCGAGTTTACTGCTCCTATACCTGGGCTCGAAAAAGATAGTGAACGCGGCCAAACACCTGGCCTCAAGTCTAAACATTCATAAAGTTATTGTTGGAACAGTTTTTGTGGCTTCCGTGACATCAGCCCCGGAATTCCTCAGCTCAGTTATAGCAGTGCTCTTTGGCTCTTCGCAGTTGGCTCTCGGCAACATAATAGGCTCAAACATCTACAACATTCCATTGATCATAGGCATATGTGGCCTAATCGGCGATTTCAAAATGAAAAATTCCACAATAAACAACGAATGCCTCATAATGATAGGGCTAGCAGCCATGCTCATGATTTTCACAATGGCAACGGGCATGGTGACATGGTGGATGGGACTCATCTTTCTGGCTTTATACCCAGTCTTCATATACTATTCCATCCGCAAGGGAAACGGAAACGGAGAATCCGAAAACAAGGCATGCAAAACGCCATGGAAACCCATAGCTTTCATGATGCTTGGCGGCGCAGCTCTACTAACTGGCACCTTTCTGCTTGTCTACAGCGCCACAGCCATGGCTGAAATTTTCGGCATAAACCACTTCTACGCTGGACTCACAATAATGGCATTAGGCTGTGTAGTTCCAGAAACAGCCGTCTCAGTGGCTGCTGCACTGCACGGCGAGCAGGAAATATCCATAGGCAATGTGATAGGCGACAACATAATAACCATAACCCTCGTCTTCGGAGTAGTCGCCTTAATCAAGTCTTTCACTGTAACATTGCAAGAAATTTTAACAACGGTTCCATTCATGATCCTAGTAACCCTAGTCTTGTTCGTGATGAATAAGAGAAGCCACAAAATAACAAGGACTTGGAGTATACTCATGCTGGCTATGGCTGTTGCAGCCTTCCTTCTTGAAACTTTAAATCAAGTAGCCTAAACCATCATAAGAGAAACCTTCCAGCTTGGACGTTCTTGATCGATGCTAGTTCAAAAACTTTACATTTGTAAAGTTTATATCTGTGAGCATTACAAGTAATAGGAGGCGAGCTGACTTGACCACAACAAAAAATGCGGCTCTCAGAGAAGTTTTCATCGAGTATCCAGACGCTGAAAAACTCAAATTCTGTTTTGAATGCGGCATATGCACAGCCAGCTGTCCCATGGCAGAGTTACTAAAGGGAGAATATAATCCAAGAAACCTTTTAGAGAGGATTTTCCTTAACATTGAAGATGTATTGGCTTCCGATGAGCTTTGGCTTTGCGCTTGGTGTTACCGTTGTTATAGGCATTGTCCCCAAGCCCTAAAACCGCCCGAAATATTTCACTATGTCCGAAAGTTGGCGGTGGAACAAGGATATAAATCAACATTCAAAAATGCTGTCAGAAAAATTGTTGAGGTATCCCCCCTCCCCCTAGTCACGATGCTTACATGTTTCCATCCTGAACGCGCCGGACTAGATTTAAATGAAGCCTTAAACGAAGCTGAAGCGTTAAGGAAGGAATTGTTAGACGAGAAAAAGCGCCGGATTGGCGTAGAGCCAGCAAAAGGGAAAGTTGCAGTTATAGGTTCCGGGCCAGCGGGGCTGAGCGTTGCACATGAACTAGCCATAAAAAATTACAGAGTCACCGTTTTTGAGGTTTTTCCTGAACCCGGTGGAATGCTGAGAAAGTGCCTGCCGGTTTATCGACTCCCAAGAGAGTTTTTGGACAAGGACATAAGAATGTTAGAAGATTTAGGCGTGGAAATAGAGACAGGCGTTGCAGTTGGCAAAGACATCAAGTTCAATAGTTTATGGGATGGAGGCTATAACGCTATCTTCATTGGTGCAGGTGCCCATAAGGGACAGGAATTGAGAATTAATGGTGTGGAATTGAAAGGAGTGGTGCATGCTTTAGACTTTCTTCAAATGATTAACTATGGAAAAGAAATAGATGTCGGAGGCCGACGGGTTATCGTTATTGGTGGCGGAAATGTGGCAGTTGACGCTGCAAGAATGGCCATAAAATATGGAGTTGATGAGGCAACGATATTTTATCGCAGGTCTAGGGAGGAAATGCCTGCGAACCCTTGGGAAGTTAAGGAGGCGGAAAGCGAAGGCGTAAAAATGGAGTTTTTGGCTTCTCCTAAGAGGATTTTGGGAGTGAATGGGGAAGTTTCCGCCGTGGAATTTGTTCGCATGAAATTGGGCGAGTTAGATGAGACCGGGCGAAGGAAACCAATTCCTATCGAAGGATCCGAGTTTGTCAAGGAAGCTGATATGGTGGTTTTGGCGATAGGCGAAGCTCCAGATTTGTCCTTTTTGCCAAAAGAGATCGAATTAAATGAGGATGGCACAGTATGGGTTAACCCTTTAACCATGGAAACAACCCTTAAGGGAGTTTTTGCTGGAGGAGATGCCGTAACTGGTCCCGCATCAATTATTGAGGCTATATGTGCTGGGAAGATTGCGGCAAGCTCGATTGAATATTACCTAAAATCATTGGGTTTGGGGTGATTTAAGATGGTTAAAGAGGAAGTTCGCATCGGAGTTTATGTTTGCCATTGTGGTCTAAACATTGCTGGCTCTGTTGACTGCAAAGAAGTCGCTGAGTTTGCAGCCACCCTTCCAAACGTCGTTTTAGCGAGAGATTACCGCTACACATGCTCAGATCAAGGCCAAGCACTTATAAAGAATGACATTAAAGAGTATAGGCTTAATCGTGTTGTCGTTGCATCATGCTCACCACGGCTTCACGAGCCAACATTTCGAAAAGTGTGCGAAGAGGCTGGATTAAACAAGTACCTCTTTGAAATGGCTAACATACGTGAGCAATGCAGCTGGGTCCATCTTCACGATAGGAAGGCGGCGACGGAAAAGGCCAAGGATCTTGTGAAAATGGCTGTGGCGAAGGCAGCTTTATTGAAGCCGGCCAGCGAAATAGAGGTTCCAATTATTCGAAAGGCGCTTGTTATTGGTGGCGGTGTTGCCGGAATTCAAGCGGCCTTGGACCTTGCAGACACCGGATATAGAGTTTACCTTGTTGAGAAAGAGCCGAGCATAGGCGGAATGATGGCGCGGATAGATAAAACTTTCCCAACAATGGACTGCTCCATATGCATCCTCGCCCCCAAAATGTCCGATGTAGGGCATCATCCGAACATAGAGCTATTAACCAACAGCGAGGTTGTCGACGTTAAAGGCTACATTGGCAACTTCAGAGTTAAAGTCTTAAAAAAGCCGCGCTATGTGAAGGAAGACTGTTCAGCATGCGGTGAATGTTCAAAAGTATGTCCCATAACAGCACCCAACGAGTTTGACGCTGGCCTAGCCCTAAGACACGCCATCTACACTCCGTTCGCACAAGCTGTTCCATCCACCTACATAATTGACATGAACCTATGCCTCAACAAAGACGGCATAATGGTATGTGACAAATGCGTTAAAGCATGTGAAAGACAAGCCATAGACTTTACAATGAAGCCGGAAACCGTTGAACTAGAGGTTGGCACAATAATAGTGGCGATAGGTGCGGATGTTTTCGACCCATCCGCCTTGCCTCAGTATGGTTACGGCAAATATCTGAATGTAATCACATCGCTTGAATTTGAAAGGTTAATTAACGCTGGCGGCCCCTCTGGCGGACGGTTAATAAGACCCAGCGACATGAAAATTCCAAAACGTGTAGCCTTCATACAATGTGTGGGCTCCCGCTCCAACAAGAGCGGAAAAACTTACTGCAGCAATGTTTGCTGCATGAACACGATAAAGGACAGCCTCCTCATCAAAGAGCACTGGCCAGGCACGGAAATTTACGTTTTTTACGTAGACATCCGCGCCTATGGAAAGGGCTTTGAAGACCTATATAAAAGGGCTAAGAAGGAAGGCGTAAAATTCATTCGAGGGCTTCCGGCAGAAATAATTGAGGATAAAAGAACTCGCAATCTTTGGCTTATAGGCGAAAACACGCTTCTGAAAGAGCCCTACAAAATGAACTTTGACATGGTCATCTTATCCGTTGGTTTAGAGCCGCGAAGGGATAGCGAAGTAATACAGAGGCTTTTAACGCTTTCGAGAACTCAAGATGGATTTTTCATGGAAGCCCATCCAAAACTCAGACCAGTGGATGCTGCAACTGGAGGCATATTCTTTGCGGGTTGTGCTGAAGCTCCAAAGGATATAAAGGACAGTGTAACACAGGCCAGCGCAGCCGCAGCTAGAGCAGGCATATTGATGGCTAGGGGTAAAGTCACCGTTGAAGCCATTACGCCAATCTTGGATGTTGAAAAGTGTAAGGCTTGTGGACTTTGCACAAAAGTTTGTCCCTACAATGCTATAACCCTCAACAAGGAGCTTAAACGTGTTGAAATTGTTGAAGCTGCTTGTGGTGGATGCGGAACATGCGCTGCAGAGTGCCCATCCGACGCGTTAACACAAAATCACTTTACAGATGAGCAGATAATAGCCCAAATAGATGCAGTGACCGAGAAAGATGCGGGCAAGAAAATTGTCGCGTTTTGCTGTAACTGGTGTGCCTATGCAGGGGCAGATTTCGCCGGAGTAAGCAGAATGCAGTACCCGTCAAACGTGAGGATAATCAGAACAATGTGTTCTGGAAGGGTTGCCCCAAAATTTGTTGAGAGAGCCTTTGCAAGGGGAGCTGCAGCAGTTCTGGTGGCGGGCTGCCACCCTGGAGACTGCCACTACATTAACGCTAACTATCATACCCAGAGGCGTGTGGAACGCTTATGGAAAAAAATGGAGCAGAACGGTCTAAACAAAGAAAGGCTCCAGCTTTTATGGGTTTCAGCAGCTGAGGGAGAAAGATTCGCCTCAAAAATTTACGAAATGCAAAAGATAGTAGAAAGCATAACACCAGAGGAAATAGAAAAGGCTAAAAAAGTTTTTGCAAAAGCTGGAGGAGCCTAAAATGCCAGAAAGGCTTTGGAGAACACCCCTAGATATTGAAAAGGTTGTAATGCCTAAGGCAGAAATCCACATACTAAAAGACCAGTGTAAGGGGTGCGGTTTCTGCATACAATACTGTCCCAAAAAGGTTCTGGAGGAATCCGAAGAAATTAACGCAAGAGGAGTTCACCCCCCAAGGGTTGTTGACGAGAAAAAGTGCATAATTTGCAGTTTCTGCACGGCTATTTGCCCCGACTTCGCAATTTTCGTTAAAGAAAAACAGTGTAAGGATGGATGTTGAGATGGCGGAGAAAAAAGCTGTTTTGACAGGTGTACATTTCATGAGCGGCGACATAGCATGTGCCGAAGGCGCACTAGCCGCCGGATGCCGATTTTTCGCGGGATACCCAATAACACCAGCAACGGAAATAGCCGAACACATTGCCGCTCGAATGCCGAAAGTTGGCGGAATCTACATTCAAATGGAAGACGAAATTGCATCCATAGCAGCTGTTATAGGAGCCTCTTATGCTGGCTTAAAGGCAATGACAGCAACCTCAGGCCCCGGCTTCAGTTTAATGCAGGAAAATATAGGGTTAGCGGCCATGACAGAGGCTCCATGCGTGATTGTTGATGTTATGCGGGGAGGCCCAAGCACTGGACAACCAACCCTCCCGGGACAGCAAGATGTTATGCAGGCAAAATGGGGGTCCCATGGAGATTATGAAATCATTGCCTTGGCTCCTTCCTCAGTTCAGGAAATGTTCGATTTGACTGTTGAAGCCTTTAACCTTGCTGAAACCTATCGTGTTCCAACATTGGTGATGGCGGACGAAGTTGTAGCTCACATGTGGGAGAGGGTGGTTATACCGCCGGCTGAAGAGATAAAAATCGTTAACCGTAAAAAGCCAAACACCCCACAAGACAAATATTTGCCTTTCATGCCCGACGACGATTTAGTTCCGCCCATGGCATGTTTCGGCGAGGGCTACCGTTTTCATGCTACCGGCTTAACCCATGACGAACATGGCTATCCAAGGACGCAAGATTCAGAGGCTCAGACAAGACTTGTGCAGAGGCTCTGCGACAAGATAAGGAAGAATGCTGACAAAATAGTCCGTGTTGAGGAAGCATTGTTGGAGGGCGCTGAAGTCGTGGTTGTGGCCTATGGAATAGTGGCGAGGGCAGCCTTAAGCGCTGTGAGAAAAGCCAGAGAACAAGGCATAAAAGCAGGGCTTCTCCGCCTAATCACTTTATGGCCATTCCCGGAAAAACACGTGGCGAAAGCTGCTGAAAGGGCGAAAGCAATAATTGTTCCCGAAATGAACTGCGGCCAAATGGTGCGAGAAGTTGAAAGGGCGGCAAAAACAACGCCGACGTATCATGTTTCAAAGCTCGGAGAAGAACCTCACACCCCGATGGAGATTCTGGAGGCCATAAGGAGGCATAGTTGATGATGGAGGCATTAGAGCACCCATTTGCCAAGTATTTGAGAGCCGCCATGATGCCGCACATTTGGTGTTCCGGATGCGGCAACGGCATAATCCTAAACGCCTTCGTACACGCTTTGGACGAGTTGCAGTTTGATTTAGACAAGCTTGTGGTGGTTTCTGGAATAGGCTGCATAGGAAGGGCAGCCGGCTACACAAACGTGGATTCGTTTCACACAACCCACGGTCGACCAATAGCCTTCGCCACAGGCGTTAAGCTTGCCAAGCCGGAGCTGGAAGTGGTCGTCATAAGCGGCGACGGTGACCTCTTCGCAATAGGCGGGAACCACTTCATTCATGCGGCAAGGAGGAATATTGGGATAAAAGTGATTTGCGCCAACAACTTCAACTATGGAATGACCGGCGGGCAGGTAGGGCCCACAACACCACTGGAAGCCCTAACCACAACAACGCCTTACGGCAATATAGAACATCCGTTTAACCTCGTCCATCTTGCAGCAGCCTCTGGCGCCACCTACGTGGCTAGATGGACAACGCTTCATGTGCGCATGCTGACAATGTCAATAAAGAAACTTTTGCAGCGGAAGGGATTCTCCTTCATAGAAGTTGTGTCGCCATGCCCAGAAATCTATGGACGCCACAACAAGATGCGAACCGGCCTTGAAATGATGGAGTGGTTTAGAAAAGCCTCTGTAATAGCGAACTTTTCAGACCCGGCTAAGGCGGAAATAACCCCAGAAAGAATTGTTGTAGGGGAGTTTGTTGATGTAGAAAAGCCCACATACGAGCAGCTACTCTATAGCAAAATGGCTCAAATTGCAAGGGAGGAAGCAGAATAAGAGGCGGTGGAAATGCGGATAGAAATAAGATTTGCGGGTTTCGGCGGTCAAGGTATAATAAAGTCTGGAATCATGACAGCTATGGCGGCATGCATTTACGGTGGAAGATATGCAGTGCAAACCCAGTCGTATGGGCCCGAGTCTCGGGGTGGTGCATGCAAATCTGAAGTTGTAATTTCAGATGATGAAATAGATTTTCCAAAGGTCACCGAGCCAGACATTTTGGTGGCGATGTCCCAGCACGCCTACAACGAGTACGCGGAAAGCGTGAAAAAAGGCGGAATAATAATCCTCGATCCAGACATGATTCCCAACGAGAGAAAAGTTGAAGGCGTAAAGGTTTTCCGAGTGCCAGCCACCAAAATGGCGGAGGAGCTTGGAAGAAAAATTGTTGCAAATGTTGTTATGCTGGGAGCCTTTGCAGCCATAACGGGAATAGTGGACAAGGGGGCCGTCAGAGAATCAATTAAGGTTAACGTTCCAAAGGGTACGGAAGAACTAAACCTTAAAGCTTTTGAGAAGGGCTATGAATATGGCAAAAACTTGCTGAAGGGTTAACTCCGCTCCACTTTTTGAAGCGGCACTTGCAGCTGAGCCACCTGCGTTAGAAGTTTCGACTTTCTAACGCCCACATGCCGTAGTGGAACAACCTTTTTAGCTTCGTTATAAATGTCTGAGGCGATTTTTCCAAGAACCATCTCCTGAACAAACTGATCCATTGTTAAAGCCTTGCTTTTCTCATCGACAATTTTCGCCATAATCTTACGTACGGCTTCTTCCTGCGAAGTCTTAATCCTTGAAAGGGTGAAAGCGCAAACGGCAACCCGAAGCCTATACCCATCCTTTGTTGAAACGTTAAATATGCCGTCAACCTTCGTTGTTCTCCGCCGCACTAGGCTTCGCAGGTAGTCTCTTGAATATTCATGTCCCTTAAACATGGTGCGCGCTGTTTTCCCTTCCACGCTTGTTATTTGGAAGTAGATTTTCATGTATTGGTGGGCGAAGTCTCCAGTAATATCGTAAAGCGTTGCCTCGATAACTCTTCCGATAAGCTTTTCAGTTTCGTCCGCTGGAATTGTTCCAAGCTCCACGTTTCCAAAGTATGGTGGAGCCACTACGGTGTACCATGCTTTGCTACGCCATTTATCCCGAACCTTTTTTGTGGACACAGACGCCCTCCATCTAACAGCGGAGAAAGTCGCATTATAGAGTATTAAGCTTTACCGTTTAGGCAAGATCTTTTCTATACCCATCATGTATTTTCTTAAAACTTCTGGTATAACCACTGAGCCGTCTTCCTGCTGATAGTTTTCCAGTATAGCCACAATCGTCCTTCCAGTAGCTAACGCAGTGGAGTTCAAAGTGTGCACAAAACCTTTTGGCGGTTCGCCTTCTTTCTCTCTATAGCGGATGTTAAGCCTCCTTGCTTGATAGTCCGTGCAGTTGCTGCATGAAATTATCTCTCTATAAGCGTTTTGGGCTGGCATCCAAGCCTCTATATCATATTTTTTAGCTGCAACCTTTCCTATGTCGCCAGTGCAAACGTTTACAACACGGTAGGGCAAGCCGAGTTTTTGCACAAGTTCCTCAGCGTTCATTACCAGCTCCTCGTGGATTTTCCATGAGTCTTCGGGTTTACAGAAGACAAACTGCTCCACCTTGTTGAATTGGTGGGTGCGGAAAATCCCCCTAGTGTCTTTGCCGTGGGCTCCAGCCTCTTTCCTAAAGTTTGGGCTTATTCCGACAAGCTTTATGGGCAAATCCTCAGCCTTCAAAACCTCGTTCATGTACATGGCCGCCATAGGATGCTCCGAAGTTGCAATCAAATACAGGTCTTCACCCTCAACCTTGTATAGGTCGTTTTCAAAGTCACTGAGGGCTATGACACCCTCGTAGGGTTTGCGTCTCATAAGGAATGGCGGCTCTATGGGTGTGAAACCTTTTTTGACCATTTCTTCCAAGGCGTAGCTAATCAAAGCCATATCCAACAAGACGCCTTCCTTTTTAAGGTAGAAAAATCTGGCGCCCGCAATTTTTCCAGCCCTTTCAACGTCCATTATGTCTAGGCTTAAACCTAAATCTATGTGGTCTTTCGGTTGGAAACTGAATTTTGGAGGTTCTCCCCATGTTCTCACGGTGACATTGTCAAACTCATCCTTGCCTATTGGAACCGACTCGTGTAAGAGGTTTGGAAGCAACATAAGGTAATTGTGCACTTTCTCCTCATAATCGGCTACCAGTTTTTCCAGTTCTGTGATTTCCCCATCAACAGCCTTAGCCCTTGCAACTATGGCGGCGATGTCTCCGCCCTTCTTTTTTGCTTCTGCGATTTGGGCGGTTATTCGGTTTCTTTCCCGCCGCAACTCGTTAAGCCTTGTCAAGTGCTGCCGCCAAAGCTTGTCGCATTCAATAAGTTCATCTAGCATCCTAAGGTTTTCAGGATCGCCTCTCCTTGCCAAATTCTCCCTCACAAAGGATGGGTTTTCCCTTATGAGTTTTATGTCCAGCATCTCCGTTCACTAGCCCTATACAAAAATGCACAAGTTCTTATTCAAGTTTCCGTGCGGCTCTGAGGGTTTTCTCCGCCGTTGTAATGGCAAACAGCAAATCGTCAACCGTTGCTATAAATGTTTGGAACCCCCCCTTACACTTAATATAAGTCCAGACTTTGCCTTTTCTCCCCTCAGTTTTAACATAGAGGCCAGCTGGCACTTTGAAATTGTCAGGTGAAACGGCATCTGCAACAGCCCTTGCGCTTTGCTCGTCATCGTAAAAAATTGTAATTTCAGCCTCCAATTTTTTCACCCGCCAACTGTTTTCCAACAAATTCATTAACAAGCTTAATGAAAGCGTCCACATTTTCAATGGGAATTTGCGCTCCGGCTGCCACGTTGTGGCCTCCACCCTTTCCAAGACATTTTTCAGCTGCAATTTGCATTATTTCTCCAAGGTTGACACCCTTGTAAGTTAAGGCGTCTACTGTTCTGGCAGAAACCTTAACAAGGCCTTCTTCCTTCACGTCCGCATAAGCGATGAGAGGCTTTTCCGGATTCGGCAGAGAAGTTGAGAGGATGGAGGATATTGCGCCTACTATCTTGTCGTCTATGAAGTTTTCGCCGTAAACCACATAAATATTCTCCAGCTCCCTAATTCTTTCCGGCTTTTCCATTATCCAGCCAAGGTACTTGTTAATAGTTCGCCTATACTCTTCTAGAATTTTGTTCGCCTCTTCGAGGGCTATACCTCTGTCGCCCATGCATATTGCAACGCCTACGCCCGGTCTGTCCATACGTCCAGTTGCGTTTAGTAAGACGGAGAACTCTCTTCCATCTCGGAGGGGTGTCCACGGCTCTTCGCGGCTAAGAGTGTAAACATGTCCTATAAGGTTTGATATTTCATAGCGCAACCCTTTTGAGAGCAGGTAATCCGCAAGGGCTGAACAAAGCCTTCTCTTCTCGTCTTCAGTTAGGTCCCTCAACGCCCGCCATTTATCGCCATATTTTGGTTTTATGTCAAGACTCACTAGGAAGGCTAAACTCTTGTCTTCTTCGCCGCTTATCCCTGGAATGAACGGGTTTGTTGTAGAAGCCAAAGTCTTGTGGATGGGACGGGTTTCCCTCCCAAACAAAATCAAATCCTTTTCAACAGTTAAAAGCCCTTGGCTTTGGGCGTCTTCAACAATTTTCTCGTTTAAGCCGCCTAGCCTCCGCTGGTCATACTTGTCCTGCAAGTCTCCAAGCGCGCCGACAACAGCGATGGGCGCTAAATCCATGTTTGCCTCATCAATAGCCCTAGCAACAAGATAGGCTACTCCAGAGCTGCTTATGTCCCGTGCTCCATCAATGCCATGAAGGTGCGGGTTAACGCATGGAAAACCCCCAGCTGATTCGCCGCCGGTTTGGTGATGGTCTAAAACGACGATTTCCATTTCTGGAGCCCTTTGCCTTAACAAGTTTGCGTAGTCGCTTCCCAAATCCGTGAAAATAACCATGCCGGGTTTTTCCTCGAGCATCTCGTCCACAATTTTCTCGTCAACCCACTGGATTATTCTAACACGAAACCTTGCATCAAGCCTATACAAAGCTTTGCCAACGATACCAGCGGCAGCTATGCCATCTGCGTCTAGGTGTGAGAAAACATAGATGTAGCGGTCTTCTTTAACGGCTTCCGAAATCTTCTTGGCGGCTCTTGAAACGCTTTCGAAGAAAGCCGCCTTCTGTTTTTCATTTAACTCCATTCGCCATCACAATAAGTTATATGGGGTCTGCTTAAAACAGTTCAGTTTAGGACTTTCAAGAGCACGATGCATAAAGGGCTTACATTATGGAGGCTGCTTTAGGTTCATACTTCCAATCTGGGGGTAAAACCCCTTCACGCTTGTAATATTTTGCAAGTTTGTGGATTTTAGCTTCAACAAGCTGCAAGGCCCTCTTGTTATGCAAGTCTTTCCTATGCTTTTCAAGGTGGGCTGAAAGCCGCGCCGCCTCCTTAAGCAAGTTTCCAAGGTCTTCTGGCATGGACGGGGCAAGCCCAGCCTCTCGGAGAATCTGCGTTATAGACTTCCCAGTTAACGACTTGACAAGCGGAACAGCATACTGGTCCCTGAGAATCGTTCCAATACGGCTCGGCGGGTGCCCTTCTCTAGCCAGTTTAATAACAAGTGCTTCCACTTCTTCCGGCTGGTATTTACACCAGCTTGGAGGACGCTTGCTTACTGGTCTGGTTGAATGGGATTTGCCTTTTTCCTGTTTTGGCATATCTACCCCGTTAATGTTCTGTGAAAGCGAGGATAGACGAATATTTAAAACTTCCATTTAAAGTTTCAGCTTAATTAAGCATGCGGATAAACTTAAACAATTCGATAATGGTATAGGCGGACTCCAACATCCTCAATAAGTGATGATAGAATACACGTGACACGCGAACTTTTGGGGTGCATTTTCTTTTAGGCGCTTGGTGGGAAACATTTTCAACGTTTATGATAACCATTTATATGGGCTTCTAGAAATGTAGTTTCGGGTGCATCTGCTTGTTTGACCAGAAAACGCTAGAGAAAATTCATCAAGAAAAAAGGCGTTGGGAAAGGGAAAATGTGGCCAAAAGCGTTGAGAGGCTTCCGGAAAGGGGCGAATTTTTAACGAGTTCAGATATAGTCGTGAATCGCCTTTATACCCCGGCAGACATATCCAACCTTAACTACTTTGAGGATTTGGGTTTTCCCGGCGAGTACCCTTTTACGCGTGGAATCTATCCTACCATGTACCGCGCGCGTCTTTGGACTATGAGGCAGTATGCTGGATTTGGCACGGCTGAACAGACAAACCAGCGCTTCAAATACCTATTACGCCAAGGTCAAACCGGGTTAAGCGTAGCCTTTGACTTTCCAACACAAGTGGGTTATGACTGTGACCATCCCATGGCGAAGGGCGAAGTGGGCAAGGCAGGCGTAAGCGTAAGCACCTTAAAGGATATGGAAATTGTTTTTGAGGGCATTCCATTGGACAAGATTACAACTTCCATGACGATTAATGCGCCTGCAGCCGTTTTGCTTGCCATGTACATTGCTGTTGGAGAAAAGCAAGGTGTTCCGCAGAGCCAGCTTGACGGCACAGTGCAGAACGACATTTTAAAGGAGTATGTCGCCAGAGGCATGTACATTTTCCCGCCGAAACCTTCCATGCGCTTAGTAACAGACATTTTTGAATATTGTGCCAAAAACGTGCCTAAATGGAACACTATAAGCATAAGCGGCTACCATATAAGGGAGGCCGGCGCCACAGCAGTTCAGGAAATTGCCTTCACTTTTGCCAACGCCATAGCCTATGTGCAGGCAGCCATAGACCGAGGCTTGGATGTGGACCGTTTCGCCGGTAGGCTTTCGTTCTTTTTCGCTGCGCATAACAACCTCTTTGAGGAAGTCGCCAAGTTCAGGGCGGCTAGACGCTTATGGGCGAAGATCATGCGAGAACGTTTTAGGGCTAAGAATCCGACTTCCTGGATGCTGCGTTTTCACACGCAGACTTCTGGAGTTTCGCTTACAGCCCAGCAGCCCTACAACAACATTATCCGCGTAACTCTACAAGCCCTAGCAGCGGTTTTGGGTGGGACTCAATCGCTGCACACCAACTCTTTTGATGAGGCATACGCTTTGCCAAACGAGCAAGCCGTCACAATAGCCCTTAGAACCCAGCAGATAATAGCCTATGAAAGCGGTGTCGCAGACACCATAGACCCGCTTGGCGGCTCATATTACGTGGAGTATCTAACAAACAAGATTGAAGAGGAAGCCGTCAAGTACATAGAGCAAATAGACGATATGGGTGGAGCTGTGGCAGCCATAGAAAAGGGCTTCATGCAACGGGAAATAATGGAAAGCGCCTACCGTTACCAGAAAGAGGTGGAAAGCAAAAAACGCACAGTCGTCGGTGTCAACGAGTTTGTAGCCGAGGAGAAAACACCCATAAAGATTTTACGCGTAGACCCCGAAATTGAGAAAAAACTTGTTGAACGCTTAAATAAGGTGAAAAGGCAGAGAGACAACGCCAAAATTAAGGAAGCCCTAAACAACCTTAGGAAGGCTGCCGAGAAAGAGGACGTGAACCTTATGCCTTTCATAATTCAAGCTGTTAAAGAATACGCCACGCTCGGCGAGATATGTGACACCCTCCGCGGGGTTTTCGGCGAGTATAAGCCTCCATCCATATTCTAGCCAGCCTAGCCAATAACGAACAATGGGTCGCCTTCGCTAACCGAAGACCCCTCGGAAACAAGAATTTCACGGACTCTTCCAGCCATCGGTGCGGTAATTTCGT
>Ga0207433_10006481_pt1 | contig 20203 bp, 29 predicted proteins | sample YelNatPaOPGAMG01_FD_187559 | JGI IMG/M metagenome (GOLD analysis project Ga0207433, IMG submission 187559) | Hot spring thermophilic microbial communities from Obsidian Pool, Yellowstone National Park, USA - OP-RAMG-01 (SPAdes) (version 3) | ecosystem: Environmental > Aquatic > Thermal springs... | reverse complement strand
CCACTCGCCAGCCAGAGCCTTGCTAACATAGTTAGCCGCTACGAAGTCGCCATGCTTGATGTAGAATCTGATCACTTCTAAACAAAGATGTTCTAACAATTCATTTTCCCTACTCATCGTCATCTCCTCCATTATCGTTTTTTTCTTTCTTGGGAATCTTTTTCATTGCCGAATCGAAGATCTCATCCCATCGATCTTTAAGCTCCTGTGCCAGATAGAGCCCCTCTGCCAGACGACCTCTTTCGATACAAACATGCATAGCTACATTGCATACATGATCCATGATTCTATACTTCAACGTTTCTAATTTCATAGCTATTCCTCCTTATGATTTGTTGGGTTGATCTACTTCGTCCTTGTTGTAATACGGACTAGCATAATGCGGCATCTTCACCATGCACTTCACTAGAACATCTATCAGATCACGCCTATTGATATACACCTCGTGCTTATCGGAAATCGTGAGAACGTATCCCTCGCCATGCAAACAGCGTGTCTCTAAGTAACCGATCAGGTGCGGTATCTTGGTAAACCGCTTAACAAAGAGGTCGTTACACGCAAGATTGTGAACAGTGAATACGCACTCGCCGTAAGTGTCAATAAAAATGATGGTAACGCCATCTTCGATCTTAATTTCAAAGACAAACGGATCTCTTGTTGACAATACGCTCCAGTCGATGACATCCCCCTTCACTCGTTCCTTTCCTGGTCTCAGACAATTCAGACTCATTGCCATACCCTCCATTTACTCCTCACTAACGTATGGTTTAACATAGTGTGGGATCATTGCCATACACCTAACCAGAACATCTATCAGATCCCGTCTGTGAACATATGCACCGCAACCATTCTCGGGGTCTCTGAGAACGTATTTCCCGCTATCAGAACAGCACGTCTCTAAGTAACCAAGTAATTGTGTCATACCTCTAAAGCGCTCGATAAACAAGTCAGCATGCCAGGGATTGTGGACAATGATCACACACTCGGTGCAGGTATCAATGAGAATGATGGTAATACCCTCTTCGGCTTTAATCTCAAAGATATATGGATGATCCATTGACAACGCTTTCCAACCAACAATATCCCCTTTCTCTCGCCTTCTTGACCCGTCGTCATCTCTTTTCTCTGATTCGTCGTCTCTTACTAGTTCTAGATAGTCTGGATTCATTTCCATACCCTCCATTTTGTAAACACATCCCTGAATTTAACACCATTACTCTTAAGAACTAACGCCAACTCCCCAGGATACATTTCTCTTATACCTGCATTTTGTTTCTCACCTCCTCTCAGAAGAATTATTTGCTTACCAAGCTTGGGTTGAAACTGGGGCTCAACATCCAACAATACCCTATCGCCAGCTAGGTTGAACAACTCTTCGATGCTGTTCAGCTCCTCCACACTGCCTTCCTTTGGGAATGGTTCCCATCTCTCGAATACATCCTCTAAGCTAAGAGAATATTCATTTAACCACCTCTTGAGCCACTTTCCGTCCGTCACCAGGCTAGACTTCCCTCTGAAGATAGGAATGTGCTTTGTGTCAGACTTGTCTTTGACTACCTTCACAACATCCGCTAGCTCGGAGGCGTATTCCTTTTTGGTGAAAAATACCATGTCTTGCGCAAATTTATCATTGACTTTCCCTCTATCTTGTGTTATGTTGTCCCTAGGCATCCAAACCATAACCCTCCTTTTGGTTGGTTGTTTCCCCTCCCAAGGACGGGAGGGGTTTTTATTTTAACTAATCCCGTTAGGTCGTTACCTCCATCACTAGCGCACGGTATCTTTCATCCAATATTTCGATAGACATGTTGTCCTCTAAGGGACAGCACATCGCAACAGCCTCGCTCCTCGTCGGTTTCAGCGCATCGATTAGATATTGCACATTGAACGCCTTGTTAAAACTACCAGTCTTGTCAAACTTGATTGGAATTTCTGTTAGCAGTTTTGGATTCCCTCCCTCGTCTCGGAAGTCCAGCTTCATCTTATCAGCTTTACCAGGATCCACCTCAAGGTGAACATACTTCACTTTCTTTATCTTCTTCCCTTGCTTCAGAGCGTCAGTGAGAACTTTGGGATCCACAAAGATCACAGTCCCGTATTCCTTCGCTAGAATTGACCCAAACGCAGGGAGTGCGCACTCTTCACACTTTATCCCGATCCAAACCTTGTCTATCTCTGCTACCACTACTCCTTCCATGATGCCAATTCTGCCACCATCATCTCCCAGGATATTCAGGGTATCAACAATGAACTTTGCACTACTGGTCGGGACACACACATGCTCTGGGAATGTAATGAAGGGTTCTTTCATCTCATATCTTGCGAGCCTGTAGTTGTCGCAACCATACATCACACGACCGTTAACAATATGGATTACGGCTCTCGAGGAATGTGTGTCCTTTTTAGGAGATGCAGAGATGACACTGTCTAGTGCTCTTACTAAGTCCCTGGCAGGGAAATGTTCCAGATAGACATTATCAGGAGCGGACGGATTTATATCAAGATACTCCTCTAATAGCTCCAGTGTGAACGTCCCAGTGTCACCTCTTATGATCATACTGCCTTCGTCCACTTCGAGTGTGATAGTTCCACTACCTCTGCCTACCGCTCCCTTCACCGCATCTAACATGTCTTTTTTGTCGACCGCTATATCACAGTCATCACCATCCACGTAAAGTGTGACTTCTACCTCTACACGTCCGTTTGATCCATATATCACCGCTCTGCCGTTACGAATCCTGAAGAGAGCCAAGCGAGATCCGAGAAAGAACTCTGGATCCATTTTGTTAAGAATCGTTAGTGCAGTAACTAACTCTCTTGCTTCAAACTCCACAGCCTTCATAGACATCCCTCCGTATCGGTTGATTTCCCCTCCCGAATGGGAGGGGTCTTGTTTGCTAGACTGAGATTCTACCTACTAATACAATGTTATTCTCATATCTAAGAGTCAGCACTAATTGGTTGTTTTCCTTGTCCAAGCGGCTATAGCATTCTGGCCGTTCGGCCGCCTTTAGATGTTCCACAAAAACGTCCCAGGTTACGCCGACTCTGATTACAAATTCGTTCATTTCAACATCGACAATATCTTCGTCACCAAATATCTTTTCCAGCATTTCAACATAAGCTTTAATTTTCTCGACCTTCATCTTTACCCTCCTTTTCTATTTCTGAATAATCTACGTCTACAAACTCAACCTCTCCCTGCTCTTCCACCTGCTCAGGTTCCCTGTCTTGCGATAGAGCTTGCACAAACTCGACAGAGATCAACCCATATTTGGATAACATCCGTTTTAAGAGCGTCTTCTTAGCCATCGCCCAAAAGTCCGTTTGCCAAGGGGAAGACGGATTATCGAACGACTTGGAAAACCTCTTGCCGTGCGCTTCTGCTTCTTCCTTGGTTATGGAGTCCCAGCACTCGAAGCCGTTGACCAGCTGGAAGTATCCGATAAGCCCTACGATATTGTCACTAAGGGGCTCGCCAGCTTTCTCTATCTCACCCGTTATCTTTTTGATAATTCGTTCGCCCTCGTAAACCTCGGTAACAGCGATACGCTTGTATTGACCAGAACGAAGCGCTAGCTGGATCAGCCCCCGATAGCCAAGCTGGAATTGTGGAATGACCTTGTTTCCTCGCTTGTATGGGATTAGGTAAGCATAGCCAAGGGAAGAAACGATCGGGAGCTTGAGCGCCGCCGCCTTCAATGCCTCTCGTAGGACATCCCCAGGGTCGCAATCCCTTAGACCCGTGTTGGAGTATGCCTCCACCAGGGATGCCAGGAAGGAACCAGCCTCTTTACCTAAGGCATCCACGAATTTTTGTTTTACCGATGGTGTCGCTAAGAGTTGATTTAACTTTGCAATGTTTCCACTCATGTTAATCCTCCACCGTTACGGTTAAATCTTCGTTATACTCTTTCCAAGTGTATATCACTTGCCACTTTCTTTTAAGCCCTTCAATAAACTGAGGGCTCAGTCGTTCGCCGTCGTCCACAAGTTTAAAGAGCCGATAGAACAACCTATCCTCGATGTCCGATACACAGTCGAACAGAAGTTCTACCTTTTCTGCATATGACATATAGTGGTAATCCCTAACAGCATTCCATTTAGCAAAGAGAGGATCATTCTCCATTGCTTGCTTATATTGACTAATGAGCACAGAAAGATCATCGTATTGGCGCATGAGCTCGATAATCTCGTTAGTGATGCGCATAGGTGGAACCACCTCGCACGAGTGCAGATAGTCCGACATGTCGTGTAAGAATTTCAATCTGTTCTTGATCTTGCGATGCTCTGATTCCAGCCGGCAGAGCTCAGGATATAATATCTCCTTCACCAGAAGGGATGGATGCCCCTCGTGCAATTGCGGGTAAATCAAGGCGGGATGCACTGGAAGCTGTGGCAATTCGGATCCCGTCAGGGTAAAACGAACTGTAGCACCTGGGATCCGCTTATGCCCTTTAGCGTCTTGGCCGGAGAAAACATACAGGATAGCACCAACAACGGTGGTCTTACCTGCTCCCGTCTTGCCACTTATTCTTACATGCTTGCCCTCGGGAGTGAAGGTAAGATTGCTGATGGTGTAAAAATTCTTGATGCTCACACTCTTCAAACGGTAATCCATGGCCAACCCTCCTTTCTAGCGTGTTCTTACCCATTTTTCTAAGATACGACTTCAGCGACTTACGATTACAAATGAACCCCCAAAAATCGTCCCATGTTTTCCTCTCTATGTCCTCGGCGGATCTTGAATCGCAGTAGTCTAGAATCGCATCTATCAGCAGGAGTCTCATTCTCAATTTATGATATGCCTTGTGGTCTATGTTATCTCTGGACCTGAGATCAATACCACCAAACTCAATCTGAGTGTCATCATGATAATTATCTATAATACCATACGCATGGTAAAATATACTGGCCACATCCTCCATCTGTCTCTTGTTGTTTTTGAAGAAGATCTTCAACTTTTTATCCAGATCTTCATCAGCAGATATAAGTATCCACATGTAATCCTTAGAACCATTCCAGCCACGGTCATACAGCCTCTCGAAAATCTCCTTCCACTTTGAGAGCTTCGACAAGTGCGATTTAGCTGCAGCCTTCTGTGTTGATAGGTAGAACCTATTATCCACATGATAAGTCTGACGAATATAATTACCAAAAATGTCATGAACCTCTGGATAGTCATAATGGTCACTATACTCATGACTGAATTTAAGCCTAAAATGAAACTTACGATCACTCATATCAAACCCTCCCTCTTAAACTGAAGTGGTTATAATACTGTTAACTCCGGAACTACTTTATAGCTCCCGGCGGTTGCTCTCTCTCTCACTTCCTCAACAGACTCGCACTCAAGAAATCTGGCAACACATTCCGCAACCGTAGGAGATGCATCCCAATCGCTGGACAAGAACACTCCCAACCGTCCTTTAGATGCAGTTACCTTATTGGTCGCAATCAACGAATCTTGGTCTTCTGTGCTTGCTATCATTATGAACATAATACCCTCCTTTTGGCTACCACCCCGTTCAGGCCATTTTTAGGCTCTAGGAGAGCAACTTCCAGGTGGGGTGGTATGTTTGTATGGCTAGACCCGGAAGTCGCTCCCCTAGGACAATTAGCCTACTCCAGGAAGGAAAATCCCCTGCATCCAATTATGGTGCCGTTCACATCCCTGATAAAGTCGTGCGGGACAATTAGATCCCGCCTATTCCGTCGGAAGAATTGAGCAACAAGTGCAGGGACAATAAACAACACCCCGCCTTCCTCGTCTTCCGGTGGGAGCTCGTCCTCTAAGAAAAATTGTTTCCGAAAAAGAGGAATAGCTCCCGCAATACCTGTGAAGGTGACTTCTTCCCGCAATCGCAAGGGTTGCCTGGCAGCAGGGATCTCCAAAATTTCTCCCTGCAGCATTACGTTGATTGCGTGCGGGGTTGTATTTACCAGCACGACATTCCATGTCTCCAGGATCCCAAATCGATCTCTCAAAACATCAACTCTGTTCATGTTTGACCCTCCTTTTGGTTTTGGTTGTTACTATCTGACGACTACACCTGACACATACAACAGCCTGAAATGTTTGTCAAGAGAAAATTTTATGTTCGTCTAAACAATTTGGTGATAGCCATATGCTCTCTACTCTCTTGTGTTTCTCTAGCGCCGAGCCTTCGCCTAAGACTCCGGTTTGTCTTGTTCTACCAACAGCGTGGCAAGCAGTTTCAAAGTCATGTCTTATCCAACCTTCGTCTTCTAGCTTCTTGTAGATTCTATTAACGTATCCGCTAAGCATTGCCTTGCCTTTGATGTTCAAAAGCATCTCTACAAGATCCTCATGATCCTCGTTTGTCATCTCGTGCTTATATTTACCATCTCTCCTGGTTTCTGGAACGTAGGGCGGATCCAAGTAGAAGAATGTATCTTTAGTGTCGTATGTTCTTATTAGATCTCTGAAATCTTTGTGTTCTATCTGAACAGTTCTAAGTCTTTGATGTATGAGTGGTAACCCTTCGATCGTGTTTAGCCATGCTGAGCATTCCTTCGCCATTCCCCTAGTGCTGGTAGTTACATCAAAACCCCAGCCATTGCCAAACCTACCAGCAAAAGACTGCCTGGCAACCACAAACCATCGATGCGCCCTTTCTACATCATCCTCACAATCTTCCCACGTATGATTACAATAATTGTATTCTTCTCTGCTGTAAGGAGTTAGATATACCTTCTCATAAAATTTCTGGAACTTTTCCTTATCCCTCAGCACTCGAAAGAAATTTACAAGTCCAGAGTCTATATCATTATACACTTCCACCGGGGATGGCTTCTTGGCAAAAAGAAGGCTTGCTCCTCCGCCAAATACCTCTACATATATTCTATGCGAAGGAACAAACTTTAACAACTTGGCGACCATGTTTCCTTTGCCACCGAACCAAATAATTGGTGAGCGAAGTAAACCGCCTTTCATGTGTGTTCCCTCCTGTATTTGTCTTTTTGTTGAACACTACCGCATCTGCATTTTACGATATTTCCTAACTTCACGCAACTTTCACACTCTCCCTGTCACTCTACGCTGTCGCTGTCACCTCCCGCCGAAGGTTACAAGAAAACCAGCCAGAACGCACCAGGGTATCCAGAGAGAGCTAGGGACAGACCAGGTAGAGCAACCGGCGGTATCGGTTCAGCACTAGGAGCACAAGCAAGGGAACAAGCAAGTGATGCTATCGAGTGGTCAGGAAGAGGATATATCAGAGACGTCGCCGTGGTAGATGCACAAGCTCAAGGAAAGTTGCAGGGCATGGAGCTCAAGAGCGAGGAAGCGGAACATCATTCTGGGTATGCCGGACAGGATCCATCCAAGAGTGAGAGAATAAGCAGAGCAGAAATAGCGTTGCTTGCGACCTGTTTTAACATAAGGCGTATGATAACCATCTTCGGGGGAGTAATTCAGCTTATAGGGAGCTTATGGGGATGGATATGGTTGCGGTATCAGATAAGCCGACGAAGCTTGCGATTCAGGCTGTTGTATTGTCAAAGAGCAGAACGCAATCCCCTCAGGCGGGGCAAAGAAAAGAGCCCGGGATACCCCGGGTTCGGTGCCGTTAGACCTCTTTAGCCCTCTAAGCTAGCAATTGCATCTTCTTCCCCTCCCTCTAGATCCGTCTTGCGCCCATCCAAAGTAATAACTGAAACTCCTTCAGTAGGCGACCCATATGTCCTCCCAATCCTCTCCCAGCGATACTTAACAGAATGACTGCTGGTAAGAACAAGCGCTCCCTCACTGATACCAAGACTCCCCTGCGGGGAAGCCCACACCTGATACTTAAACACTTCACCAGGAGTAAGAACTTCTATTTCAGAGCTTCCCCGGTAACCGCACTTGACGAATACATTAAATAGATTTTTACTCCCAGGACGGAGAATATAATCCTTCTTCCCCTTTACGAGATCAACACCCTTGGCCGGTAGTTCGAGAAAATAGCTACTATCTTCCTTAGTAACCAACTTAGGAGACACCCACACTACAAAGTTGGGTCTCCCGTGCCTACCACTACCAACTTCCATGAGGAAAAAAGTTTTCCCCTCAACCTCTTTCTTATCCAGCAACCACTTTTCCTTCATAACCAACCCTCCTCTGGTTTTTCTGTCCCTAACAGGACACTTGACATATAACACAACACAAACTTTTTGTCAAGTATTTTTTCACATAAAAAACAAAAATTTTTCAGCCCAGGAGCAATCAGGGAGAACGACAAAAGTGAGACAACACGTCAGAGTGCTAGGGCATGCATAGAAGCATAAGACGACAGCGAAGAAAGAGCATCTGGAAGAGCAGGGAAAAGCCGATTGAACGACAACCAGGCCAAGAACAAGCCAGAGACGAGCCAGAATCAGGCCAGGGAAACGACAAGCGAAAAGGGAAATCCCAGCAAGAAAAAGCATCCCAGATAAGGGTATATGATCGACTAAGAGTAAGCATATGGAGCTAAGAAAGATCGCTTAGGACAAGCTTGTTTTGGCCTAGAAAGGAAGCGTGGAGATTCATCCAGAGCAAGGAAAAGAGCCCGTCTATGACCAAGAGAAAGCATCCATAGCGGGAGCAATAATCGAATGGAGAACATCCTGCCGTCCGAGTAGGTAAACAAGCATCATCGATCAAACAAGGGGAAATGACCATGCAAGCAAAGGAAAAGCACATACTTGCAAGGGAGTCTTTCCTTAGCATAAACCACTTGGTTAATTGCCCACTAGGAAGGAAAATTCTCTGCTAGGAAAGAAAACTTTCTTGCTAGAAAGGAAAACTTCCCTATCTTCTGTTTGACTAGCAAGGGAAAATCAAATATGTTTCCTGTTAGCTATTCCTCCCTTTGGGAAAATCACTTAGTGAAGAAAAGTATAAGCATAAAAAAAAGAAAAAAATGATCTCGTTTTCTTGACAAGTCGAAGACGGCCTTGGGAATTCTACGTTTGCGTCATAGTTAACTTTAGTTTTGTCAAGTTAAGTCAAAACTATGATGTTAATCTAAGTATCTAAAATTGTTCAAAAATTCCATCTAGGTAATATAGCATACTTTTTCAAACTCACTATCTAAGTATCTAGATTTATTAAAGATCTCCACGAACACTCGTTCTAGACGGCAAAAGTTAAAAATTTTTTCTAAATACAGGGTGGCTAGGATAGTGGGGAATAGGTCAAAGTTTGGCCTTTTTGCTTACTCTTTAATAATTCCAACCACTTAGACCAGTTGAAGCTTGCATTGAAGCACTAGCAAACAGCAATTGTTAAGCTTTTCTAGCGACTAAGCTTCAAAGTTGTCATAGTTTGCTTTTCCTAGTCGTTGTTTTTCCGCTGCTTGCGTTTAAGCTTAGGGCTTGCTTTTTGGCTATTCAATCAAGCTTAGTGGTTGCGTTTTTAACCATTCGGCTTTTCTTGGGTATTGTGTCTAAGGCCTACGAGAAAGCCTAGCTAGTGCTTTGATAGCTCTTTCTTGGCATGCTGCTAGGTTTTTCTTTCCTTTGCTCTTAGGATTGATCAAGCGATTGTTTGCTTTTTGCGAATAGTAACGATTATCGGCCGTTTGCTTACTTGTCGTTAAGTAAGCTTGCTTTTTGCAATTGCTAATCATTGCCAAGCATTCGCCTTGTTTGTATCTTGCTTGTCGTATCGATAACGGCAATCATTATCAAGCATCATACGAACCTTACTTACCGCCCGTTAAGTTTTATTGGGCAACGTTACTTCTATTCCCTTGGGTGAATGAACGGCCATTCACATAGTGACTACTCGGCCATTTCTATGACTTACTGAACGGTCATTCACATAATGCGCACTACGTCAACGGGACTGCTGGCCTGCTGCTGCCGGGTGCCACATCATCCCTCCCCCCACCCCTAAAATTTCCCTTGCTTTTTTCTTTTTTTCTGTTTAGAGTGGTTGTGCGCTTAACAATATACATGTTTTTCTCCTATTTGCCCGATAGGTGGCTTGGTGGGCTCTTTCCTATCGGGCTTTTCTTTTAGCCTGCACTTTTTTCTTGCTTTTTTCTTTTTTTTTCTGTTATTGTTATCTTGGACTAGTATAGGAGGTGCATATGTATATAATCGTAAAAGGCAAGCGATCTCCATTACAAGAGCGGATGTTAGAGCAGTGCGAGGAAGGCAGGTATCAGGCTAAGCAGAATCAGAGGCTAATGTCTGTTCCTAGCTACATAGACACATCGGACGTTCAATCTCTTCTTAGCAAGGAAAGTTATGTAGAGGATTTTTCTGGCATAGCGGATGTATTTAAGTCTAATCCTTTGCAGTATGAAGCTGTTGGCAAGTCTGGGATTAAGAAGGGGCAGATATAAAAGAAAGGGCAGATGTAATGAAGAAGTCTGAGGAAGAGCTAAGGGAGATAGTATCCACCTGCATAGCCAGGCGTCCTGCTCTAGTTGACAGATACTTACGTGTTTTAGAGTCGTTTGTAGACATACGGACTTCCAAGAATGTTCTCCGCAGGTATATCAATCTAATCTCTTCTTTGATTTATCGTTCTGACAATGTTATTTTTGAGCTCCAACCAGACGTATCGGATGCTCTACTAAAGGAAGTGCAGAATGGCTTTTACAGAGAGGGTATAGATGTTGTCTTGTATGACTTAGCCAAGCTAGCTGAGCTTTGGGGTTTTATTGGTCTAAGGGTAGAACCTCGCAGGGATGGCGTAAAATTCCGTCCAGTTTTCCCTTTTGATATTCTCTTTTATTATCCCGACCTGGAGATGGACGACGACTCACAAATACTTGTTTATGTGCTCCGTATGGGCAGAGACGAGTATGAGAAGCGGTTCGGCAAAGTATCTATTCCGGACAGGACAGTTTCTCCTTTTAGCAGATTTTTCGATGTAATCAGTTCCACAGAGGAGCTCACACGGGTTGTAGATCTGAATCCGAACGAGTATTATGAGGTCTATGAGGTCTGGTATAAAGACCCAGGAGAAGGCTCGTGCTATGTGGCCACACTGGGTTTAGATTATACCATTCGTGACCATTTCAAATCTCCGTTCGTATCTGATCATCCTTTTTCCTTCTACGTCCCATCTTACCTTCCTGGGAACATTTATGGTTTTGTAAACGGCGAGCAGTGCATACCTGCTCAGGAAGGGATAAATGACATAGAAGAGCAACTTCCCTCTTTGGTAGAGAGACTAGCATATCCTCCGGTTATTCTGAAGTCTTTCCAAGGTCTTCTAACCAGGGAAGATGTAGTAAACGAGCTCCGCAAGCCTTCTGGCGTAGTGCTTGTAGATAGTCCAGATATGGCTGTAGAGGAGGTTATTCCTAAGATAGACCCAGGTGTTCTTTCTACCTTATCTGATCGATATGAGAGGAACATTCTGGATACTATTGGCATATCGGAAGTCATGCTGGGTCATAGTGCTAAGAATGTAAGGTCTTACACACATGCTCTCTTAGCATCTCAATTTTCCTCTTCGGAAGTAATCGTTCGTGCACTCAAGTTTGAGCAGTTCATCGAGCGAGTAATGACTCTGTATGCGATGTATAAGGTATTGTGCACAGATAGGTTTCCTCTTCTAGCTAAGACGCCTCTCAGGGTAGAGGTATACGCACATACCACATCTCCTGTCCTTTTGCAGAACTTTACTACGCTTGTCTTAGAGTTAAACGCACGTGGGCTCATACCACCAGAGGTAGCGATAGAGTTGCTACCTATTCCGCACAAAGACAGGATAAAGGTTATTATACAGAGAGCAAGGGAGGCGGCACTTGTTCAGGAAGCCAAAGAGCAAGAGAAAGGAAAGTAATGGAGGGAGTCTCTTGAGTGGGAATCCTATTGTAGTTTATAGCAATATTAACACGATAGATGTAGGTCAAGCTGCAGGTGTATTTGTTCGCACATCCGATAATCCGAACATACCAAATCCTGTTAAAGACAACATTGTAAATATCTTCTCGGACATAGACGATCACAATGGTAGGCAGTATATCTGGGGAGCAAATTTCGTAGTTACATCCGATGCTGGCGGAAAGGTTTGTATAGCTCTAGAGTTAGATGCCAATACAACCAGGGTTGGTGTAAAGCCTGCGAGGACAGAGATTCCTGATCCTTTTGTGTGCGGCTTGCACATTTGCACTGCTACGAATGATGCAGCCAAGCCGTGTAGTTGTGCTATACATGTAATGGGCTATTGGCAGGATGGGATAGATCTCTCAGACTTTTGCAAAGCAGGCATTTATTTCTCTCAGAAGCTCATACGGGCTTATGTAGAGTCCATTATTGATATGTCTTGGTTCGATGCTGAACACGACATAGGGTGCAGTAAGGGAGCGATTGTTCTTCCTGCTCCTGGCACTCAGATGTCTTCTGTCATCCAGTGGACGCCAACCCAATATGGTGGTTATGGGAAGGAATCTTTTGTAGGTGTTCTCACATGTTCTACCAATCCACCTGATACTGGGAAGTTTGCTATTGTAGGTAGGTATGTTGATAAGAGCTACAGAAGGGTAGATGTGTATGATCGGCTGTTTGTATCTGGCAGAGATATTCTTGGCGAATTAGATGAGATAAGGCGAAAGCTCGGGATATGAGTAAGAAGCAATGGGAGTCTAAAAATTTTGATGGCATAGAGAGTCCTCTTGGATACACTATCAGGCAGGCTAAGTGGGCAGATCGTCCTATATGGACTCAATACACTACTTGGTGGAAAGAGACTTCCTTTAATGTAGGATTCTATTTAGACTACCCGTTTTTATGGTATATGATTCTGTGGCTTCCAGATCCGAATGATGTGTCTAAGAAGAATGTTTTTGTATTGTCTGGCAGTATAGACAGTATGGGTCTTACTTATAGGTCGAGTCCTGATATTGTTGTTGATGGTGGGTTATCTGCGGATGTTGTTCCTCCTACCAGCTATGTTCCTCCCTCTGCTGTAGCTTCTTTTTCTGGTAGTGATGGAATTCTTGATTATGTATCTAGTGTCATAGGAACATTCTCTCGTGATGTTGTATCAGAGCTGTCTATCTCAGCTGATCAGAGAGTGAGATTATCTATCTTCTGTATGGCGTCTGGTGGTGTGTCTATCGTAGATTCTAAGTTTGTTGGTGCCACATTTGGGTGCTCTTCTACTCGGCCTATTCGGCTCTATGGCTCTTTCGTTAGTGGAAACATCAGGGACTTATCGATTCCTGGTCGTGTTATCATAGAGACAGAGCATACTGTGTTTATTCCTCTTGGTTATAGCTATATGCTTTGTGACAGCAACCAGAATACCTTTGCATTCAATCTAGGCAATATACTGTGTGAACTAATGTCGCTTGATACAAGATGTAGCGCTAGTGGTGTCATTGGTCTTGGTGGAGCTGTTACTAGCACTAGGTTGTCTCTCTCTAATGTTAGTGCTGTGAATGTCGGTGGCATCTTCACTAACAGTGGAGTGCTTAGTTACTCCATCTCTTCGGAAGTGAATCTGTCTGGTTCGGTTCTGTATAACTTCCCAGAATATAGTTGTTTGTTCTGCGACAGTAGTGGTCAGAATATTTTCGGTTTGTGTTCTGGCGATAATCTCTTTACTTTCCTAATTACGCATGTTATTTATTCCTCTGTAGCTTTGTTGAGTTTACAGGCGGAGCTAGTCCATGCTGCTATTAAGTATTCTAGTGAGAATGCTGTGGTTGTATCTGGTGATGTCATTCTACCAAGACAGACATTTATGTTGTCCGATAGCAATCAGAACACTTATGGCCTTGTTTATAATGGTGAACTATATATTTTAGAGGAGGCTTAGAATTATGTTAGTTATTACAAAAGCAGTATCCGATGCGATTATAGATGATTTAAATGGTGTTGTATCTGTCGGTTTGGGGTATAACGGGAGTGAAGTTGTTGGTGGTGGATATTCTCGTGTGAATGTAGGTTCTAACTTGTTCTCATACACTTCTGATGATGCTACTTATTATTACTATTCAAACTCTTCTGCGATTACGTTTCCTACTGCGACAGGAAGCTGGGGGAATATAAATGAGATCTACTTCATCAATTCTAGTGGGAGCGTTGTTTACACATTTGTTTTAGACTCTGCTATCTCCATAATTAACGGAATAACATTCTCAATCAATCAAGGTGGTCTTGTTCTAAAAGTGAAGAAATCTGGTTAGGAGGTATGATGTATGGGCTGGTATAGTAGTCCATTTAATTATGATGGCACAAGCCCCACTCAAGTTAGGGACGATTTACAGAAGGCTAATGAGAACTTTACGGCATTATCTGATGTGTTCGAGAACGGGACTCCGCTCTCAGGCAAGATCAAGTCTAGTTATATACAAGGTGGTGTGGTTCCAACTGTAGATATATTGAACGTCAAGAAGATCAACGTTAACGCAGACACAGGACAAGATTATGGAATAAGTTTTCGTGGGTCAAATGGATTTTCTCAAGGTTGTATTCTTATGCCCAAATCTGGCAATGGGAGCCAGATTACATGGGGAGATCCTGCAGATGCTAACTCCCTTATAGGGATGCAAGCCTCTACTGGTAGATTTGTAATCATTGGCCATCCTAATAGTAGCGGAGTGAACGAAGTCTACATACAAGATAAAGTTGTGGTGGCAGCAAGGTCTGGGCAGGATAGTGCAATAGATCTACGTAATTCTAGTGGCTTTTCCGAATCTGCTATTCTTATGCCAAATCAGCCTAGTAATGGCTCCTACATATCATGGAATCCGTTTCCTATAGCAAATAATAGCTTTGGACTAATCGGCATACAGGCTTCGTCCAAGAATTTTGTAATCAGAGGTCTACCTCCGTGGAACAACAATACTAGCTCTTATGATCCTACTGGTACAGCTACTGTTTATATGAGCGACAACTTAGATGTTAGCGGCAATCTGGTTGTCCATGGCAATATTGTTGGCAATGTCACTTACAATGTGCCTGATACCATAAGTCTTAAGAAGATAACGCTAAATGCTGATTCTGGGCAGGATTATGGAATAAGATTCAACAACTCTGGAAATTTTGCTCAATCTGCAATTATATTACCTGTTGGTGTGGGTGGTAGCACTATAGCGTGGGTTCCTGCATACCAGGGCACAAATCCGTGGGGGGTTGATTCTCTAATAGGAGTCAACACCTCTGGTCAGTTCCGTATTCGTGGTAGAGGGGATTCTTCTGGCAATAATAGGATTGTCTATATCGACGATGATGTTAATATTAGCCGTGATCTTATTGTAGGTAGGAATACTACCATTGCTGGCAATTTAACCGTTACTGGAACGATAAATGGTGGTGCTCCTAGTGGTGTTCCTGATCCTCTTAACATTAAGAAGATCAATGTTAATGCGGCTAGTGGACAGGATTATGGAATAAAGTTTAGTGGTGGCTTCTCGCAGACTGCAATATGGATGCCTGTAGGTGTTACTGGGAGCACTGTAGCATGGACTCCTGTAAACGCCTCATGGGGTGCTGACTCTCTGATAGGCGTTAATAGTTCTGGTCAGTTCTATATAATCGGGAGACCTACTAGTGCTGGCGGCACTAAGATGATATATATGAGCGATTATGTTCAGATCAATGGTGATCTTAAGGTTACAGGCAATATCATTGGTAATGTCACTTATCAACTCCCGACTACAATAACCTGTAAGAAGATCAATGTTAATGCAGATGCAGGACAAGATTATGGGCTTAGTTTCAGAGGATCTAGCGGGTTCTCTCAGGGTTGTATTCTCATGCCAACCAGTGGCGCTGGGACCCAAATTTCATGGAGCACATCTCCAGACGCCGACACGCTTATAGGATTGCAAAGTTCTACAGACCGCTTCGTGATTATTGGTAAGCAGGATTCAAGTTATGGTAATAGGGCTGTTTACATGTATGATAGTGTGGTTGTTCCTCAGGGAATGCTAGTAGTGAATGGTATATCCATATACAAGGATCCGTCTAACGGTAGGGCAAAGATTGTAGGCACGCCAGACTCTTCCAACCAAGGTAGAAATACGTTGTATGTGTATAGTGACTTCTCTGCCGTCGGTGAAGCATGGATCAATGGACAGATACATGTTGCTACATCTGTGAGCACTGCTGGTATTACATTCAGGGATGCGGCCGATACTTGTAATTATTCTGAAGCTGCCATCTGGATGCCAAGGTACGGAAGCGGTAACTACATCTCATGGAATCCGTATTCTATAGCTAACTATAGTTATGGGCTGATAGGCAGGAAAGCGTCTGATGGTCATTTTGTTATTGTTGGGCTTCCTTCTGGTGGAGCTGGATCTGATGCCGATGTGTATATGTATGATAATGTGCGTGTTAATAAGAATGTTTATGCTGTTTCGGTTATTCAATCATCTGATCTATCTCTGAAAGAGAATGTTGTTGTTATCTCAGACACTGCACTTGATCTAGTTAAAAAGATAGATGTTTATGAATATTCTTTCAAGTCAGATCCTGACGTAAGGCATGTTGGGTTTATAGCCAATTATGTGAGGGATGTATTCCCGATGGGTGTAACAGTAGAAGAAGATGGTAAATGCTCGATAAATATTTTGGATATGCTGGCATTGTTATTCAAGGCAGTGAAGGAGCTTGCATGTGGCGAATAATTAAGGAATTGTTTGACGTTGGGCACGAGATTGGTAATAATAAGAACTGGTATTACAGTAAGACTGTTTGGTTCAATGTGGCAGCCTTGGTTGCTGCTGTTGTAGATTACAAAGCAGGAGGCGTAACATCCCAGCAGGACATACAGACAATAGGGCTTGGGTTGTTTGCTTTGGTTAACTTGGTATTGAGGCTAACAACCAAGAGACCGATAGGAGGCAAGCAGAATGAATAGTATTAAGCAACTGATCTTGTCTAAGCTTAGCTGGTTTGAGAGGTTCATCCTTTCGTTGTTTGAACGTGGTATTGTGGAGTATCTAGAGAAGCTTCTCCCTGTGGCGTTAGATATTGTTACAAAGCTAATGCAGAATAACACTCTCACTTCTGAGCAAAAGAGAATGGAAGCTGTTAAACAACTCGGGGATGCTGCTAAGGGTGTTGGAATAGACGTCGGGCTCTCTGTCTTGAATTTGGCAGTAGAGATGGCATTACAGAAGGTGAAAGCTTATGGAGATAAGACCAATTGATATTAAGATCACAGGTCTAACTGTATTTGGGGAAGCTAGAGGCGAGCCTCAGAAAGGGCAGTTTGCTATCGCACAGGTTATTCGCAATCGTGTTTTGGCTAACAATACTTATCCTGCTATCGAGTGTTTACGGCCTTATCAATTCTCTTGCTGGAACAAGAACGATCCCAACTATTCTTTACTCAACTCTGTGTTGAAGGGAGAGAGAGATATTCCCTCTATTTATTATAAGATAGCAGACGATGTATTGAATGGCAGAGTTCTTTTGGATGAGGTGGGGGATGCTAGATACTATATGACCAGGAGTTTGTATTACTCTAACAAGCGTCCCTCTTGGGCAAATAAGTTAAAGGTGGCAACAGAAATTGGTAACCATGTGTTTCTAACAGAGGAGGAGTAAGATGAAGTTCAGGAAGGAAGATCTGGACAAGGTTATGGTTGGACTTAATGATGAGCCTATGGTCTTTGCTGGTGACAATACTGAGATTACTTATCGAAATGCTATTCTGGCGTCTCTTGCTAGGGATGATTCCCAAGAGATTGAACAGAAGATGAAGTGCTGGACGCTGCTAAAAAAGGTTATGAGTGAGGATGATGTAATTGATCTGACATCGGAAGAGATAAGTTTGATTAAGAAGAAAGCAACATTTTTACCTACTATTCCTTTTGGCAGATTGGTGGACTTTTTAGAGGGGGTATAATGTAAAATGCAAGTCCCATATAATTTCCAGCAAGTTATAGCCAACAATCAGTATCAGACGGTAAATGGTGTTAAGTGCTTTCCTGTTAATATGCTGGATGATAATTTTAGTTACCTTTGCAATGTAGTGAAGGTGGGATCAACAGCTCCGACAATATCATTTGATGGTCAGTTCTGGTTCGATGGGACTACACTCAAGATAGCCCAGTCCTCTTCTTGGAAAGATATTAAGGTAGCTAGTGCTGTAGATGCAGACACAGTTGGGGGAATTCTCCCTTCGCAGTTTCTACGTTCTGATCAGAGCACGACATGTTCTGGCGATATTACTGCAAATACATTTATCTCTTCTGTAGCGACTGGGACATCTCCTTTTGTAGTATCTTCTACAACTATGGTTCCTAATCTGAATGCAGATATGGTGGATGGACAACATGGATCTTACTACTTGGCAAGAGCAAATCATACTGGGACTCAGACTCCAAATACCATCAGTCCACAGGGGAGTGGTAGCGGGCTGGATGCAGATAAGCTGGATGGATTAGATAGCAGTGATTTTATCTTTTATAGCTTCTTTTATGGAGGTTAAAGATGCTTGCAAGATTACAGGTAAACAATACGACAACGAATGTATATACATGTCCTGTAGGTAAGACTGCATATGTGTATGTGGATATTGCCAGTGATAATGGATCGTCTGTTAGCTTTACCGTATCGGTAGGAGACGGGACGACGTTCTATAACTATTGGGTCGGGTCAACAAGTTTCTTGCCGCTTATGATGACTCTGAATAGCGGGGATGTAATCAGGGTATCGACTACTGGTGTTGTAAATGTGTTTGTGCATGGTAGGGAAGTCTAATTAGGAGGGGTGTATGCCGATTAGAAAGAGGTCGGGAATATCAACAGGTGGTGCATCGCTGTCTGACATGGTCTTGAGTAAGAAGAACGAGTTGTTGAATCTAATCTCTCAGGGTAATAGCAGTAGTCTTGAGTCAGCACTACAGGATCTTGGGTATTATGTGGCTTTCTTGGATATTCTGTATGATACGACAGCTATGAATTCTATCGTTGGTTCTTCCACTTCGATGAATGCCATAATAGGTTCTTCTACTGCTCTGAGTGCTGTTGTTGGTTCTCCCACAGCAATGAGTGCTATAGCTGGATCATCTACAGCAATGGGTGTTATAATAGGTTCTTCTACTGCTCTGAGTGCTGTTGTTGGTTCTCCCACAGCAATGAGTGCTATAGCTGGATCATCTACAGCAATAGATGCTATCATTAACTCTCAAACGGCGTTAGGTGCCATAAAAAATAACTCAACTGCATGGAATATCTTTATTAACAGTAAGGCTTCAACAGTGAAAGAAGTTCCTAAAATGACTTCTAACACTACTCCGGAGGGCATATTATCTGCAAGTAGTATTAGTGGCTCTAGCTATGATGCATTTTATGCATTTGATAAGGATTATGGAACTTACTGGTATGCAGGAGGTGTTGCACCGCAGTGGATTCAATATAAGTTTGCGAGCCCTGTTTTTGTCCATACAGTTATGGTGGAAGGTTTTTTTAGTGCAGGGATTGGATATAATCCTACATCGATAACTATACAGGTATCTAATGATGGAAGTAATTTTACTGATGTTGCGACATTTAATCAGGAATTCACAACTGTAATTACTAATCTATATCTTAATAGGACCGGATATTATCAATATTGGAGAGTAAAGGTTAATAGTAATGTGACTAGCAGTAACTACCCAGCTATAAGAGAACTCAATTTTAGGGGGTTCAAGCAGCCGACATAATAGGAGGTTGTCATGGATAAGCTGTTTGTAATTGTCGGATCAGACAATAGAGTTCAGGGGTTTACTAGGTGGGAAGACTATACGCAACTTCATCCGGATGTTCGACTTATAGAGATAGATGAGAGTAATGAGGTTTGGTTGTCTGATAAACCTCAGGATTATGTATATCAAGGGGGAACCTTTGTTAAAGCGTAATTTTCTGTTGACTTTCTGTAAATAATATGCGTTTATAGATATGGGGGAGAGAACTAACTGTATAATTAGAAAGGAGATAAAAGGATGGCCAGAAGGACTAGACGTAAAGCACGACGCAAAGCTCGCAAGTAGCGAGCAATCCTTTTAGTGGTTAGTTCTCTCCCCCAGAGAACAGGAGGATAGCGATGAATGGAGAAATGGCGCCACAGATAGGAGCAACTGGAAGCCCGATTGGGATGGAAGAATATGCTGATATAGTAGTAGCTATGTGCATAAAAGGGCTAGAAGAAGCCCTCGGCATCTATTCTTCTACCTCTGAGAAGGGGCAGGTTTGCCTAGATTGTTTAAAGAAACTAAGCAAGGTAGTGCCAGATGCAGATCAGAAGT
>Ga0207433_10006479_pt1 | contig 20212 bp, 15 predicted proteins | sample YelNatPaOPGAMG01_FD_187559 | JGI IMG/M metagenome (GOLD analysis project Ga0207433, IMG submission 187559) | Hot spring thermophilic microbial communities from Obsidian Pool, Yellowstone National Park, USA - OP-RAMG-01 (SPAdes) (version 3) | ecosystem: Environmental > Aquatic > Thermal springs... | reverse complement strand
CACGACGGCTTCCTTGCCTTTCAGATCAATGCCCGCACGGGAAATCAACTCCATGATGCCGCGGGGCGTGCAAGGGACAAAAAGCGGCGTGCCGGAGAGCAGACCGCCGACATTATAGGGATGAAATCCGTCCACATCCTTATGCGGATCAATGGCCGCAATGATTTTTTCCGTCGAAATATGCTGGGGCAGGGGCAGTTGGACGAGGATGCCGTGAATCAGCGGATCGTCATTCAATTCGCGGATAATCCCGAGCAGCCGCTCTTCCGGGGTATCGGCGGGAAGCTTAAATTCACGGGAGAGAAAGCCGACGTCCGCGCAGGCTTTGGCTTTTCTCCCGACATACACTTTCGACGCCGGATCCTCACCGACCAGCACAACGGCCAAGCCGGGCACGCGGCCCTCGCGATCTTTCATCGCCGCTGTTTTTCGGCGAATCTCCTCAAGAATTTCACGCGCTGTTTTATTGCCGTCGATAATCACCGCCATGGGCTCTCCATTTCGAAAACAATCTCCTCAAATGAAATTTTCCGAATAAACCTCTCCCCCTCAATAACCCGCGCGGGCGATTGAGGGGGAGAGGCTGATAAAATAATCTTCCCTACTCAGAATACGTTTTGATCAATTCAATAATCTTCGGAATATTTTCGTCAGGCGTCTTGCCGTCGTAAATGTAGCGGATGATTCTGTTCTTATCCACCAGAACCGACACGGCGCCTTTGTGCGGCGACGCCAGACCCAGGGCGTTGCCGATGGTAAAATCCGGATCCAGCAGAATCACCGCGCCGCTGGTTTTCTGCTTGCGTTTGGAAATCATCTTGATCATGAAATTCGGCACGGGGCTGTCTTTCTGATTCCCGATTCCCAATCCTATATATTTCTTCTCGCTCTTCAGTCGAATAATATCCGGATTGGCGTTGAGCGCGGCGGTGACGTGGTCATTGTCGTCCGCGGAACTGGAGCTCGCATAAACGATGTAAACCACCTTGTTGGCGTATTCGGAGGAACTTAAGCTGTATTCTTTATCTTCCAGCGCGTCTTTCAGCTTGAAGTCGGGCATCTTGTCCCCGACCTTCAGCGGCGCCGCAAAAGACGTCGCAACGCCCAAACACAAGACCATCATCATCGCGATCCATACTTTTCTCATTTTTTCCTCCTTCATGAAAATCAGTTGATTCATTTCTTGCTTCCGGCAACAAAAATCATTGCGCCGCCTGATTGGTTTTGCGGCGGATTATAGATGAAAAGACCGACGCTGGCAAGCAAAAATAAAAGGCCGAATTGCCTCAATCGGACCGTTCGGAAAGGCGTTAAACATTGGTGTTTTAATCATTTTCCGAATATGCTATCAAGGAACCGCGTTTTGACGCATCGGTCGGATCATGAATATTTTGGGGATATCGGCATTTTATCACGATAGTGCGGCCTGTCTGGTGCGTGACGGCGAAATCATCGCCGCTGCGCAGGAGGAGCGTTTCACCCGCAAGAAACACGATTTTTCCTTTCCTCAAAACGCGATCCGTTACTGTCTTGCGGAGGGCGGCATCCGTTCAGACGCGCTGGACTACGTCGCCTTTTACGAAAAACCCCTCCTGAAATTTGAGCGTATTTTGGAAACCTATCTTGCCTTCGCGCCATCCGGCCTTCAATCCTTTTTGACGGCCGTGCCCCTTTGGATGAAACAAAAATTATGGATGCGGAACCTCATCAGAAAACAACTGGCCTATGACGGCAAAATCATTTTTCCGGAACATCATGAATCGCACGCCGCCGCCGCCTTTTTTGCTTCACCCTTTGCCGAAGCGGCGTTTCTGACGATTGACGGCGTCGGCGAATGGACCACCACCAGTTACGGCGTTGGAAGCAACAACCGCCTTCGGATGCTGGCCGAACTTCACTTCCCGCATTCTTTGGGACTTCTTTATTCCGCCTTCACCTACTATCTGGGATTCAAGGTCAATTCCGGCGAATACAAAGTGATGGGACTGGCACCCTACGGCGAACCCCAATACCGGGAGCTGATCCTTACGGAATTAATGGATCTGAAAAAAGACGGCTCCTTTAAACTCAACATGGCGTATTTCGACTACTGCGCCGGCCTGACCATGACGAACAGGAAATTCGACAAACTCTTCGGCGGGCCGCCGCGCAAACCGGAAGGCGAGATTACTCCAAGACACATGGATCTGGCCCGCTCGATTCAGGACGTGACGGAAGAAGCGATGCTGCGCATGGCCCGCCATATTCACGCGGAAACGCGCCAAAAGAACCTCTGTCTGGCGGGAGGGGTGGCGCTCAACTGCGTGGGCAACGGCCGGATATTGCGCGAAGGTCCTTTTGATGACATCTGGATACAACCCGCGGCAGGCGACGCGGGCGGCGCTCTCGGCGCGGCTTTGTTTGCCTGGTACCAGTACCTGGACCAAAAGCGGCAGGCAGACGGCAAAAAGGATTTCATGAAAGCCGCCTTGCTCGGTCCCGCCTACGGCAATGACGAAATCCTGCGTTACCTGCAACAGAACGAAATCCCCTTCAAGGAGCTTTCCCCTGAAGAACTGCCGGGCCGCGTCGCCGACCTGATCGCGGGCGAAAAAACGGTGGGCTGGTTCCAGGGCCGGATGGAGTTCGGGCCGCGCGCGTTGGGCGCCCGTTCAATCATCGGCGACGCCCGTTCCCCCCGGATGCAGGAAATCATGAACTTGAAAATCAAATTCCGGGAAAGTTTCCGTCCTTTCGCGCCCAGCGTGCTGGCGGAGAGGGCTTCCGATCTCTTTGCGATTGACAGGGAAAGCCCCTACATGCTAATAGTCGCTCCCGTCAGGGAAAGCATCCGCAGGGAGCCGACGGAAGAAGAAAAAGCTCTCACCGGCTTGGCTAAATTGCGCGTCGTCCGCTCCAGCATACCGGCGGTAACACACGTTGATGATTCGGCAAGAGTGCAGACCGTCACGAAAGAAAGCCACCCCCTGTTTTATGCCATGATCGCCGCCTTCGAAAAAAAATACGGCTGCCCCGCGGTCATCAACACGTCGTTCAACGTCCGCGGAGAACCGATTGTCTGCACGCCCCGGGACGCTTATTTGTGTTTTATGAGAACCAATATGGACTATCTGATCATGGGCAATTATCTGCTGAACAAGGAAGATCAAAAACCGCTCAAAGAAGACATCGCCTGGATGGAAGAGTTCAAAAATGACTGACGGATCGTTTCGCGAAGAGATCAAAAACATCCGGCAGGATGCATCCGAACTCAGGAAATTCGGCGTCACTTTCGGCGTCGTTTTCACCCTTGCCGGGCTCTTCCTGTTCCGGAAGCACGGCGCTTGCGCTTTCTGCGTTTTTCTGATTGCAGCCGTTTTTTACCTGACGGGCCTGATCTTTCCCGCCGCGCTCAAAGGTCTCCACAAAATCTGGATGAGCTTCGCGGCGGCTTTGGGATTCGTCGTGACGAGGGTCATCCTGACGATTCTGTTTTATCTGATCGTCACCCCTCTGGGTTGGAGCGCCAGAATCTCCGGCAAAGAATTTCTGGATTTGAAAATGGACAAAACCGCAACGAGTTACTGGAGGGCCCGAGACAGCGTTGCCCGGGCGAAAGAGGATTACGAACGATTGTTTTAATCCAAGGGAGGACCCATGAGCATCTTTTCGGACATCAAGGAAATATGGGATTTTTTGAAAGTCAGAAAAAAATGGTGGCTGCTTCCCGTGATTTTGTTTCTGCTGATCCTCGGCGCGCTGATTTTTCTGGCGGAAGGCACGGCCGTGTCGCCCTTTATCTACACCTTGTTCTAATGCGTCGGAAATCATGGGGAAGAACACAAAAACGTGTTTCAAAATATTTTTAAACATGAAAGGAGTCGAATATGAAAGAAGTAGTCATTGTCAGCGGCGCCAGAACAGCCGTGGGCGAGTTCGGCGGCTCGTTGAAAGACGTCAAGGTCGTTGATATCGGAGCCTTGGTCATCAAGGAAGCGCTCAAGCGCGCCGGACTTAGGCCGTCAACCGATGATTTCATCAAAAGCTGCCGCCCCAACGCTTTGGGCAGCTTTGAAATGACGGACATCAACAAAAAACATTATGATTACGATGCATCTCTCACGCCTGTTTATGTTGACGAAGTCATCATGGGCAACGTCCTGCAGGGAGGACAGGGTCAGAATCCCGCCCGTCAGGCTTGCATCTTCGCGGGTCTTCCGGAAGAAACCAACGCCTTCACGGTCAACAAGGTGTGCGCTTCGGGCATGAAAGCGATCGCTCTGGCCGCTCAGGCCGTTTCGGCGGGAGAGGCTCAAATCGTCGTCGCCGGCGGAATGGAAGTGATGAGCGGCGCTCCCTTTGCCGTCCCGCAGGCCCGCTGGGGATACCGCATGAGCATGCCCTTTTCCCAAATTACCGATTTGATGGTTTATGACGGGCTTTACGAAATCTTCAACGGATACCACATGGGCGTGACCGCGGAAAACATCGCCGCGCTTTACAAAATTTCCCGCGAACAACAGGATGAATTCGGCTTCCGCAGTCACCAGCGGGCGCGCGCGGCCAACGCTTCCGGCGCGGTGGCCGATGAAATCGTGCCGGTCGTCATTCCCCAGAAAAAAGGCGATCCCAAAATCTTCAAGGTGGACGAACGGCCGATGGATACGTCTCTGGAAAAAATGAGCAAGCTGCCTACGGTTTTCAAGAAAGACGGCACGGTGACGGCCGGCAACGCTTCCGGAATCAATGACGCCGCGACGGCCGTGGTGGTGATGAGCGCGGAAAAAGCCAAGGAACTCAAGCTCACTCCGCTGGCCAAAATCGCCGGCTTTGCCAGCGGCGGCGTGGATCCGGCCTATATGGGATTGGGACCGATTCCGGCCACGCGCAAGCTGCTCAAAAAACTTCATTTGACCGTAAAAGACATTGATCTCTTTGAACTCAACGAAGCCTTCGCCGTTCAAGCGCTGGCCTGCCTGAAAGAGCTGGACATCGACATCGAGCGCTGCAACATCAACGGCGGCGCCATCGCCATCGGCCACCCCATCGGCTGTTCCGGCGCCCGCATCACCTACACGCTGGCGATGCAGATGAAGAAGAAAAATCTCAAACGCGGCTTGGCGTCACTGTGTATCGGCGGCGGGCAGGGTATGTCCATGATTCTGGAACGCGTTTAAAACGGAAGGGAACAACGGTCAAAAAAGGGGGCGGAACGATCCGCCCTCTTTTTGAATCCGTTTTTTTAGGCGGGCCCTTTTTCTGAAGTTTCTTGATGCTTCATCCGGCAGAGCTTTTCCCGGCATCCGACGCATCTTAAATTCAGATTGAAACGCTCGCTGAATCTTTCGGGATGGCGGTTGAAAACGACTTCCCAGCGAATCAGGATAACGAGCGCCACAGCGCAAAGCGTATCAGAAAACCAGCTGGGGATAAACAGAAGCGGCGTGCAAATCATCATGCTGTCCCAGTTGAAAATCCGGCAGGTCACGCAACAGCGGTTTTTCATGAAAATTTTCTGGAAGGGGCAGTAAATCAGCACGCAAATCATATCAGCCAAAAAGTAAAACATGCTGACGAGCACCAGCACGCCCTGATCAATGACTTTCGTGAAATACAAAACGCCGATCAACAAATTGAGCGCGCACCACGCCAGCAAGACCAACAGCGCCCCCCGGTTCAACGCCCGCTTTTCTTCCAGCAGAATTTTGTAATTTTCGCTGCCCTTGAAAAAATTCGTGCTGAAAACATCATCGCTCAAATCCGCGAGGTCCTTTCCCAAAAACTTTTCCACGGAGGGAAGATGAAAAAGCTCCCGGAACTGTTTGCGGCTGCCGATGCTGGTGAGCGCCTGAGGAAAAAATTTCTGCAGCATGCTCAAAAAGATCAGCACCCAGGTCAAATTGATCAAGCTCAATCCCGCGCCGAAACCGAATTGCGAGTGGACATCGAGCTTTTCCGGAGCCCAGAGATACGCCCCGATCCCCGCGGCCAGCAAAGCGGATTTCAAGGCAAACTCGACGACATACACTCCGAAAACTTTGGAGGAATTCAGAAAATAATTGATCGGAGATGATTTTCCTTGGGGATCCCTCATCACGTCAAATACGCTCCTATGATGGTTTCGTCTTGACGCCACCTTTACCAGAATCCGGCCCATCATGCCAGAAGGTTTTTCAAAAACGGCCTTGGGTATTTGGCTCGGCCATTTACCGTGCGACCGAAGCGCTTTTTGACCGGATGCATTTCTTTTCTTGACCGCAAAACCTTTTTTCCGATAAAGTGGCGATGACAAACAGGAGGATGTCCGGCCATGTCTTTACATCTCAACAAACTCAATTCCTTCACCGGCAGAAAAGGGCCGTTGCTGCTGATCATCATGGACGGCATCGGCATCGGCAAACACGACGAATCCAACGCCGTTTATCTGGCCCGCACGCCCCATCTCGACCAATTGTTCAAGTCCGATTTGTACACGCAACTGAAGGCGCACGGCACGGCCGTCGGATTGCCTTCCGACGAGGACATGGGCAACAGCGAGGTCGGACACAACGCCATCGGCGCCGGCCGCGTCTTCGACCAGGGCGCGCGCCTCGTCAACAAAGCCCTCAAGACCGGGGCGATTTTTCAAACAGACGCGTGGAAGACCATCGCCAATCGGGCCCGAAACGGCGGAACGGTTCATTTCATCGGTCTTTTGTCGGACGGCAACGTGCATTCGCACATCGACCATCTTTTCATCCTGATAGACCGGTGCGCCGAACTGAATTTCCCCAGACTCCGAATCCACGCGCTTCTCGACGGGCGCGACGTGGGCGAGCGCACGGCGCTCAATTACGTGACGCCCACGGAAGAAAAACTAAAGAAAATATCCGAGGAAAAACATCTGGATTACGCCATCGCCTCCGGCGGCGGACGGATGACGACGACCATGGACCGCTACAACTCCGATTGGAATATCGTCAAGCGCGGCTGGGAAGCCCATGTTTTGGGCAGGGGCCGAAAGTTCGCGTCGGCGGCGGAAGCCGTCAGGACTTTTTACGCGGAAGATCCGCAGGCGACGGATCAGTATCTGCCTTCGTTCGTCGTGGTGGATGGTTCCGGAAACCCCGTCGGCCCCATTCGCGACGGCGACGCCGTCATCTTTTTCAACTTCCGGGGAGACCGCGCCATCCAGATCTCGCGGGCCTTCACGGAAAAAGATTTTTCCGAATTCGACCGGGGGCCGCTTCCGGATATTTTCTACGCGGGCATGATGGAGTATGACGGGGATGCCCATATCCCGCCTAATTTTCTCGTTTTGCCGCCCGCGATCGACCGCGTGATCAGCGAATATTTGTGCGCGGAAAAAATCAAAACGTTCGCCGTGTCCGAAACCCAGAAGTACGGGCACGTCACGTATTTTTGGAACGGAAACCGCTCCGGCTATATTGACCCGTCTCTCGAAACCTACGTGGAAATTCCCTCGGACAAAATCGAGTTCGACAAAGCCCCGCGGATGAAAGCCGCCGAAATAACCGCCAAGACCATCGAACTGCTCAAAAACGGCGGCTACCGATTCGGCAGAATTAATTTCCCCAACGGCGACATGGTCGGCCACACCGGCGTGATGGAAGCCGCCGTCATCGCGGTGGAAACGGTGGATCAGTGCGTCGGCAAGCTGCTGGACGTGATCCGGGATCTGGACGGCATCGCCGTGGTCACATCGGATCACGGAAACGCGGACGAGATGTTCACGATAGACAAAAAAGGAAAAAAGTCCGTCAAAACCGCCCACACGCTCAACCCCGTTCCTTTTGTCATTTACGATCCCCAATACAGGGGCGAATACCGGATGGCGGACCTCAAGGAAAAAGGCCTCTCCGATATCGCCGCGACGCTTTTGAATCTTCTGGGATACGAAAAACCGGAGGATTACGACCCGTCGCTGATTGAAATCGTCTCCTGCTGAAAGGCCTGGCGAAAACTTCAGTCAAGCAGGGCCCAAAAGCCTGCGGAGGGAAAACGGATCAACGCGGCCCGAAGCGCGCCGGATCAACCTTGTCCACGCGGCCCGCGAGCTCAAAGCGCGTGATTTCTGATTCCGCTATGGAGCGGATATTCTCCAACATCCATCCGTTTCGGCGGAGAATATCCTTGGACGGCGCAAACCAAGCTTTGCCGTCGCGCAACAGATAAATCCTGGGCGCTTGGCGGTCCCTGCGGAGTTCCACTAATCCCTCAAGAGGTTCGGGAAGCAAAGGAGCCATCTGAGCCGCGACGGCGCGGCCGATTACTTCGTATCCCGCTTCCGCCGGGTGGCTGTTGATATCTTCGGGATAAAGAGGCGTCGCCCGCTTGGCCGCTTCCCGCAAGGGCGCGACCACGTCCACGAAGACGGCGCCGGGAATCTTTTCCAGTTCGCGTCTGAACCGCAGAATGTTTTCGCTTTCATCCCGAACCAGCGACGCGTAATCTTCCGGCGGCACGAGTCCTTCTTGCGCCACCTTGTCCGCGTAAACCAACTCTTTGGTGGGAATCACGGTGAAAACAAGCTTCACGTGATGGTCCCGCGCCAGCCTGCCCATGACCCGCGCCGCCTTTGCCATGCCGTCCCAGCCCGCCTGAATCACCGGGTGCTTTTGGTTGGCCGTCAAAAGGCGCAGTTTCGGCGTAAAGATCGTAGAGACGCCGTCTTTGAACTTCACCGGCCACCAATCGGATTTCGGCGGGGGATACGCGACCCGGGGGATGTCTTCCATTTTCAAACCGGAAGCGGTCTGCAGAAGCGCGTAATACGGATTCCCGTAAGCCTGCTGAAATGTTTCGAGCGGGTCATTGCCGGAATGAAACGCGACGACAACGGCCCGGGGGCGAAACACCAGCGCCTTGTCGAAAATCGCCAGATACTCGGCGGCGCCCCATCCGGCCACCGACATGTTGTAAACCATCGGCCTTTTGCGCCCCAGCGCTTCCCGCATCCGGCTCGGCCAGTTTTGGGCTAAAATGACATTGTAGCCGTAGGTCGTGCTGTCCCCGATGACGACCACATCCGCCGCATTGGGAACCGCCCGGTTGCGGAATCCCAAAATGTCATGAGGCCCCTGTCCCACGCCGAATTCCGCGTTAAACAGGGGACGGCCGCGCTTGATGAAGGGATCCTGAACAGTCAATTCGGCGCTTTCGTAATCCTGCTTTCTGAACACGTTGTCGAAAAACGGCGGCACTTTTTTGGCGACCCGGACCAGCTGCAAATCCTTGCTGACGCCCAAAAGATGCGGAGCGAAAAATCGGATTGTGCCCAGCGTTACAAAAGCGGTGAAGACCACAATCTCGAACGTTAGGAGCCATTCCTTCTTCACGTTTGATGCCTCTTTGGAAAAAGCGTGCGAAAATGACCGCCGAAGACTTGTCATAAAAAGATTCAGCGCTCCGGATGTTTGGAGCGCTGAATCTTGAATTTCATTTACCGATAAAATTCGGTTTTCTTTTTTCCAGAAACGCCTTCATCCCTTCTTTCTGATCCTGCGTGCTGAAGCACTGCGCGATGCAGCTGATTTCCAGTTTGTTGGCATTGTCCAGCGACATGTCGAAGCCGTAGTTCATCGCGTTCTTGGCCATTTTCAGCGCAAACGGCGGCAGTTTGGCGAGCTTGAGCGCGAACGCCCGGGCTTCCTCCATTAATTTTTCCGGCGGACACACCCGATTGACCAGACCGATTTCATAAGCCCGCTGGGCGGAGATCTGGCCGCCGCCCAAAATCATTTCCTTGGCGATGCCCATGCCGACCAGACGCGGCAGGCGCTGGGTTCCGCCCCAGCCGGGAATGATGCCGATGAGAATTTCCGGCTGGCCGAACACCGCTTTTTCCGACGCGAACCGAATATCGCAGGCCAGCGCGATTTCCGTCCCGCCGCCCAGCGCAAATCCGTTGACCGCCGCGATGGACGGTTTGGGCATGGTTTCAATCAGCCGCAAGGTGCGGTGGCCCAGCTCCATCATCTTCTGAATTTCAAGCACCGAGCTGTCCTGCATCTGTGAAATGTCCGCCCCCGCCACAAACGCCTTTTCCCCCGCGCCGGTGAGAATCAGCGCCCGGATGCCGTCGTCCTTTTCACAAACCGTCGCGGCATCCAGCAGCTCCGACATCACTTCGTAATTCATCGCGTTGAGCACCTTCGGCCGGTTGAAGGTGACGGTCGCGATGCCTTCCTCCACGTTAAAAAGAATGTTTTTATACTCCATGATTTCCCTCTACTTGATTTTTTTCAATCGATCAAACGATCCTCTTTTCTAAGGATGGTCAATTGCCTTTTCTTTTTTTCAGTTCTTCGGCGCGCAGTTCCTTGCGCAGAATCTTACCCACCGTGCTCTTGGGCAGTTCTTTGCGGAATTCGACTTCCACCGGCAGTTTATAGGTCGCCAGGCGGGTTTTGCCGTATTCGATCATTTCCTCCGCGGTGGCCGTCTCGCCTTCTTTCAGCACGATAAACAGCTTGACATTTTCGCCGCGCTTCGGATCGGGAATGCCGATCGAACAGGCTTCCGCGACTTTCGGATGCGTGTAATAAACCTCATCAATATCCCGCGGATAAACATTGTAGCCGCCGGAAATAATCATGTCCTTCTTGCGGTCCACAATATAGAAATAACCCTCCTCGTCCATGGTGGCGATATCGCCCGTGTACATCCAGCCGTCCTTCAAAACGTTGGCGGTTTCCTCCGGCATGCCCTTGTAGCCTTTCATCACCTGCGGACCCTTCACAATCAACTCGCCGGGCTGGCCGATGGGCATCTCGGTAACCCCATCATTCAAATCAACGATTTTCGCGAGCGTGTCCGAACAGGGCAGGCCGATACTGCCGATTTTTTGTTTGCCCTTGAACGGGTTCATGTGCGTGACCGGACAGGTTTCCGTCATCCCGAAGCCTTCCGAAATGTAGGTTCCCGTCAGTCGCTGAAATTCATTGATCACTTCGACGGGCAGCGGCGCGCTTCCGGAGAACGCGCCTTTGATACAGCTCATATCCGTCTTTTTCAAATCGGGGTGATTCAGCATGCCGATGTACATGGTGGGCACCAGCGGCGCGAAGGTGGGCCGGTATTTGCGAATCGCTTCCAGCAGGGGTTCGGGCTGCGGCCGGGGAATCAAAATCTGGTTCCACCCCATATAAACGCTCAGATTCATGCTGGTGGACATGCCGAAAACATGGAAATACGGCAGAGCGCCCAGCATGACTTCTTTGCCGCGGGAGAAGCTGGGAAACCAAGCTTTAATCTGCTGAACCTGTTTGCTTAAGTTTCCGTGCGTCAAAATCACGCCTTTGGAAACTCCCGTCGTGCCGCCGGTGTATTGATACATGGCGATGTCGTCAAAGGTCAACGGCACCTGAGGGGGATTGGGCTTGTATTTGGCGATGATCTCTTTCCAGTGATAGACATCAGGAGCGGGAGCCACATCGGCATAAGGAAATTTTTTGAGCTTTTTGCCTAAAAACCGTTTGATAGGATTCAAAAAATCGCCGATGCTCGTATAAACGATTTGTTTGATTTTCGTTTTGGGCCGCAAATTCACCATACGCGCCGTCAGGGCATCGAGGGTAATCAGCACTTTGGATCCGGAATCATTGAACTGGTGATCCAGTTCGGGATCCGAATAAAGAGGGTTGTTCATGACGACGATGGCGCCGATTTTCAAAATGGCGTAAAAAGCCACGACGCACGGAATGGAATTGGGCAGGAGAATCGCCACCGCATCGCCTTTCTTGATGCCCCAATCCGTCAGGCAAGCGGCAAATCGGTCGACCTGGTCCTTAAACTGGCGATAGGTCAGCGTGTAACCGACAAACACCATCGCCGGATCATTCGGAAAATCTTTCGCTGATTTCTCGAGATACTCCGGCATCGTGACATTTTCGTAATTGATGCTTTCCGGAACCCCTTTTTCATAGGATTTCAGCCAAGGTTTGCTCAAATAAATCGAATTCTCCGCCATAAATGGACCCTCCTTATCTTTTTTCTTGATGCTTATATCTTGACCGGATCAACATTAAAACACTTTTTTTGTTTTTTGCAACAAAAAACCCCGCTCGAAATCGGGCGGGGTTTTTTTGAAATTGATTTGGCTGTTACGTGGCACAAACATCCACCGGCGCCTTGGTTTCTTCCAAACCCATCGCCTTGCAGACGATTTCGGCGATGTCCAGCGCAACCATGGATTCCGATTTCTGCCGGTCTTTGATGCCGTCGGAAATCATGGTCAAACAGAAGGGACAGCCGACCGCGACCGTAGAGGCGTTGGTTGCGATGGCCTGATCCGTCCGCATATTGTTGATGCGTTCGCCGTCGTGTTCTTCCATCCACATTCTCGCGCCGCCGGCGCCGCAGCAGAAGCTTCTGGATCTGTTGCGTTCCATTTCCGCCAGCACGACGCCCGGAATGGCCGACAGAATCGAGCGGGGCTGATCATAGACCTGATTGTAGCGGCCGAGGAAGCAGGAATCATGATACGTGAAGGTTCCCTGTACCGGCTGGGTGAATTTGATTTTGCCCTTGGCAATCAGATCGGCGATGATTTCCGTGTGGTGATAAACTTCGTAAACTCCGCCGAAATTCGGATAATCTTTCTTGATGCAATTGTAGCCGTGCGGGCAAATCGCAATGATTTTCTTCACGCCGTAGGCGTTCATCACTTCAATATTGGCCTGCGCCTGCGCCTGGAAGAGATACTCGTTCCCACCGCGCAGAGCGGAATCACCGCAGCAGCCTTCTTCGGTGCCCAGGATCCCGAAACTGACCCCGGCCGCCTGCAGAACTTTCGCGAAAGCGACGGCGATTTTCTTGCCGCGGTCATCGAAGGAACCGGAGCAACCCACGTAAAAGAGATATTCCACGTTGGGATCTTCAGCCAGCGTCTTGACGCCGAGGTCTTTCGCCCAGTCAGCGCGCAAATGCGCTCCGACACCCCAAGGGTTGGAGTTGTTTTCCATATTGCGGTAAGTCAACTGCAACTCGGGAGCGAAATCGGCTTCCGTCAAAACCTTATAGCGGCGCATGTCGATAATCTTGGGGACGTGCTCGATCAAAGCGGGGCAGTTCTCCATGCAATACATACAGTTGGTGCAATCCCACAGCGCGTGCAGATCGACGACATCGCCGATAAGCGCCTTCTCCGGGGCGGCTCCTTCCGCTCCTTCGGCGGGCGCGGAAGCTTCACCACCTTCGGCGGGCGCGCTGGACGCTTTCGCCGCAACGGTCGCCGACGCCTTCTCCAGCCAGTACGTCTTGATATCCTGAATCAGCTTCTTCGGAGACAAATGTTTGCCGGACAGATAAGCCGGACACCCGTCCTGACAGCGTCCGCATTTCGTGCAGGCGTCCGAATCAAAAATCTGCTTCCAAGTAAATTCTTCCAGTTTCGAAACCCCGAAAGTCTCCGCATTTTCAAAGTCGCGGATGGGTTCCAGATAACCGGTCGGCCGGAGGGACAGCAGAAAATGATTGGCGGGTGTCGTGATGATGTGCAACAGTCTGGAATAAGGAATATAGGCGATGAATCCCAGCGCGATGAAGGTGTGCGTCCACCACATGATTTTATGCCACAGTTTCGCCGTTTCGACGCTCATCCCGTTGAACGCGGAAGCCAGCGCCCAGCCGACAAACGAACAGGTTTCCCATGACGGAACAACCGCACCATTGCCGTCGATGCCTTCCAGCATCGTGGCGTGAATCCGCAGCGCTTCGATGATGAAACCCGTGACGATGATGCCGCCGATCAAAAGAAGCGCGATCGCGTCATCCGCCTGATTGTCGGACTCGCCCTTGTAGCCGAGACGATCCGGCTTCTGAATGTAACGGCGGTAAGCGGCCATCAACACGCCGATCAAAACAAGCAAGCCGAAGAGATCCATCAGGAATGAAAATCCCAGATAAAAATTGCCGCGCAAAAACGCCCAGCTGAACAAAGGTTCCGTGATATGGAACTCCCCGGCATCGAAAGCGGCTCCAAAAATCAGAACAAAGAAGCCGAAGAATATCAAGCCGTGCATGATACCGGGATAGGCTTCTTTGAAGGTCTTGACCTGCAGCAAGCTGTTGACGATCAACGATTTGATGCGCAGGGGAATCTGGTCCCAGCGGATTTCTTCCTTACCCATGGCTTTCCACATCTGCCAGCGGCGCCAGACGCCGTAGGCAAAAATGGCCAAGGCAATAGCCGTAAACAGAAAAAGCCACGGCTCGAAGCTATGGCCGTTTACGCTGGCATTCCAGAAAACCTCGCGTCCTTCGTTTCCTAATCCTATGGGGCTGATGTTGTGTTCCATTGATCCTCCACAATCATGAGGTTGTTTTTTTGATATGGGTTTGTCAATGCCGTCCGAATGGACTTTCCGGTGATGGCGGTTTGCAGCCGCCATCACCGGAATTATTTTACGCCAGCAGTTTTCTGCAAGCGGCCGTCAATTCCGGAACAACCTTGAAGAGATCATCCACGACTCCGTAATCGGCTTTCGCAAAAATTGGAGCTTCCGCGTCCTTGTTGATGGCCACAATGTATTTGGACGAGCTCATACCGGCCAGATGCTGAATCGCGCCGGAAATGCCGCAGGCGATATACAGATTGGGGGACACGACCTTTCCGGTCTGTCCGACCTGGTCCTTCTGGGGACGCCAACCGGCATCCACCGCCGCGCGGGAAGCGCCGACGGTGCCGCCCAACAGATCGGCCAGTTCTTCCAAGATCGCGTAATTTTCAGGCCCCTTCATGCCGCGGCCTCCGGATACGATGATGTTGGCTTCCGTGAGGTCCACTTTGCCGCTGGTGTCCTTCTGCACTTCCAGCACCTTGCTCTTGGGAGCGTCAATGGCGACGTCCACCTTGGTGACCGCGCCGGCTTTGGCGTTTTCCACCGCCGGGAAAACATTCGGACGCAACGAAGCCATGGCCGGAGCCACGTTGAAGACGACTTCACCGAAGCACTTGCCGGCATACATCGGGCGGGTGCAAACCAGTTTGCCGCCGTCGATTTTCACATCCGTGCAGTCCGTCGCCAGACCGGCGGCCAGCTTGGCGGCCACGCGGGCGGAGAGGTCCTTGCCCTGAACGGACGCGCCGAACAAAACCACCGCCGGATCGTTGTCTTTAATGATCTTTGCGGCAACCTGAGCGTGCGCTTCGGTCACATAGGGTTCCAGCGCCGGATTGTCGCCGACAAAAACTTTATCCACGCCGTATTTGGCCAACTCTGCGGCCAAACCTTCTATTCCTGAACCAAGGAGAATGGCGCTGACTTCGTCTCCCGATTGATCAGCCAGCTTTCTGGCCGTGGAAGCAATTTCGAAGCTGATTTTACGCAGAGCGCCGTCTCTTTGTTCCGCAACAATCATAATTCCTTTTGCCATTTTTCCTATCCTCCGCTTTTTTTAATTAAATGACTTTCGCTTCTTCCCTGAGGCAACGGGCCAGTTCAGCAGCTTTCTGCGCAGCGTCATCACCGCAGATAATCTTTCCGGCCGCTCTCGCGGGAGGCGGCGAGAATTTGGCGACTTTCGCCTTCACATCCGTGGAAATGCCCAATGCCGCGGCGTTCTTCACGTCCACCGGTTTTTTCTTCGCTTTCATAATGCCGGGAAGGGAAGCATAGCGGGGTTCGTTGAGGCCCTTTTGAGCCGTCACCACGCAGGGCAGAGCCGTCTCGATAACCAGCTGCGCCCCTTCAATCGGACGAACCACTTTCACGGATGAACCGGTGTATTCCAGTTTGGTGACGATGGTCAGCTGGGGAATTCCCAAAAGCTCGGCCAGCATGGCGCCGACTTGGCCGGAGTCATCATCAATGGCGCGCTGTCCGCAGAAAATGATGTCATGGGGCAAGCCTTTGATCACCGCAGCCAAGGCAGATGCCGTTGTAAAGGCGTCGGCGTTATCCAACGCCGGATCGCTGATGTGCACGCCTTTATCCGCCCCCATGGCCAAAGCGGTGCGGATGGTTTCCATGGCTCTGGCGGGACCGACGGAGATGATGGTCACCTCGCCGCCGTTTTTCTCTTTCAGTCTGAGCGCCTCTTCGACACCGAATTCATCGTAAGGATTCATGACCCACTTGATCTGGGAGTCGTCAATCCCTGATCCGTCAGGTTTGACTTTGATCTGGGCTTCCGTATCCGGTACCTGTTTTACACATGCGATAATATTCACTTTGTCCAACCTCCTTTTCGTGCGTCCTTGTTTTGCAAAAAACACGCACTATTTGTTTTGTTGATTCATGAAAAAGTCCGGTTCGCCCTTTTCAAGCGAACCGGACTTTCAACCTACTGTCTGTTCTTGACGATATCGTCAACCACGCTCGGATCGGCCAGCGTGCTGGTGTCGCCCAGATTGCTCAAATCGTTTGCGGCGACTTTCTTGAGAATTCTTCTCATAATCTTGCCGCTGCGGGTCTTGGGCAGCGCGTCCGCCCATTGAATCTTGTCGGGGGTCGCAATCGGACCGATGACCGTGCGCACATGCGCGATGAGTTCTTTCTTCAATTCATCGGATTTCTGAACTCCGGTTTTCAGCGTTACATAAGCGTAAATGCCCTGGCCTTTAATGTCATGCGGATAACCGACAACGGCAGCTTCCGCGACGGACTTGTGGGCAACCAAAGCACTTTCGATTTCGGCGGTGCCCATCCGGTGACCGGAAACGTTGATAACGTCGTCAATGCGGCCGGTAATCTGGTAGTAACCGTCTTTGTCGCGGCGGCAGCCGTCACCGGTGACATAGTAGCCGGGGAACTGTTCGAAATAGGTTTCCTGGAAACGTTTGGGGTCTCCATAAACGCCGCGGGCAAGGCCCGGCCAGGGTTTTCTAATGCACAGCGCGCCGCTGGCTACAGTTTCCTTGAATTCCTTGCCTTCGTCGTCCACCAGAACCGGATCCACGCCGAAGAAGGGCAGCGTGGCCATGCCGGGTTTGATGTCAATCGCGCCGGGCAGCGGGGTAATCAGGATTCCGCCGGTTTCGGTCTGCCACCAAGTGTCCACGATGGGGCATTCGCCGCGGCCGATCACATTGTAGTACCAGTTCCAGGCTTCGGGATTGATCGGTTCGCCGACCGTGCCAAGAATTCTCAGCGAGGAGATGTCGCATTTCTTCACATACTCGTCGCCTTCCTTCGCGATCGCGCGGATAGCGGTCGGAGCGGTGTAGAAAATGTTGACTTTGTATTTCTCGACAATCTGCCAGAAGCGGCTGTAGGTCGGGTAGTTGGGAACGCCTTCGAACATAATCGATGTGGCGCCGTTGCACAGCGGTCCGTAAACAATGTAGCTGTGACCGGTGACCCAGCCGATGTCCGCTGTACACCAGTAAATGTCGCCGTCATGATAATCAAACACGCATTTGTGCGTGTAGGAAACGTAAACCAGATAGCCGCCCGTGGTGTGCATGACACCTTTGGGTTTTCCGGTGGAACCGGAAGTGTAAAGAATGAACAGGGGATCTTCGGCGTCCATCTCTTCCGGTTTGCAGTCCGCGGAGGCCTTGGCCATTTCATCTTCCCACCACACGTCTTTGGCCGCGTTCCAGTCGCATTTAATCTTGTCGCCGACTCTCTTCACGACGATGACTTTTTCAATGGAGGGGCAATCCTTCACGGCCGCGTCGGCGGTTGACTTCTGAGGAACGGCTTTGGCGCCGCGGAACGTTCCGTCACAGGTCACAAGAACCTTGGAGGTGGAATCCAAAATGCGGTCTTTCAATGCATCCGCGCTGAAACCGCCGAACACGACGCTGTGGATGGCGCCGATACGGGTGCAGGCCAGAATGCCGATGGCCAACTCGGGAATCATCGGCAGGAAGAAGCAAACACGGTCGCCCTTCTTCACGCCCTGGGCCTTCAAAACATTGGCGAATTTGCAGACCTGTTCATGCAGCTGTTTATAGGTGAATCTTCTCTCTTCGCCGGGTTCGTTGCCTTCCCAAATCAAAGCGGTCTGATTGCCGCGTTTTTCGAGATGCCTGTCGAGGCAGTTATAAGATATGTTGAGTTTTCCGCCTTCAAAAAACTTAATGTAGATGGGACCTTTTTTGATGTCAAAATTGTAATCCATGACCTTGTCCCACTTCTTGAACCATGTGACCTGCTGCTCGGCGATTTCCGCCCAGAACTTTTCGGGTTCTTCGACTGAGCGCTTCCACATCTTGTCGTACATCTCTCTACCGGAAATCCAAGCCATTTTCTTGATCTTCTCCGGCACCGGATAAATTTCCTTTAACTCAAACTTTGCATCCGCCATGTTGAATATTCCTCCCTAAAAGAATTTTGATGAATTTGAAACGTTTTTTTTACGCCTTGATACCGGCATCGCAAAAAATCTAAATGCCTGTATTATATGATTTTTCTAAAGCAGCATCTCTAATTATGACTACAAGTCACAACCATCTTGCGACTTCCCTACATTAAGATTTCCCCGATGTCAAGAAATATTTAAAAATCCCGACACCCTTTTATTAGAGAAACCTCAAAAAAGATGCTTTTACTTTTTTATCATAGCCAGTTTCATAAGATTCGGAATACATTTCTTCGCTCGGAAGATGGTTTTTCGACCTTTTCCCAAACCATCATTTGCAAATTGAAAATTATGGTCGCCTTTGTGGTCACATTAATAAATTGATCCACCCCCTGCACCCCCGCCAGCGGGGGAGAAAAAAAAGAATATTTCCGCCGGCGGGGGACAAAATGAAGAATTTTTCCGCAGGCGGGGGAGAAAAAAAAAGAATATTCCCCAGCGGGGGACATTATAATCTTGCATGAGCAGTGACGTGACAATTGCCTTATCCTCCGCTGGCGGAGGTGTCCCGAAGGGACGGAGGTGGAGGAAAAATGACATCCGCGGTTCTTCCAACCTTTAGGTCATGAGCCGCATTTTTGGCGGTTCGAAAAACCGCACACTACGCTTTTCCACCCCCTGCACCCCCGCCAGCGGGGGATAAAGAAGAATATTTCTGCCGGCGGGGGACAAAATGAAGAATATTTCCGCCAGCGGGGGAGAAAAAAAAAGAATATTCGCCAGCGGGGGACATTATAATCTTGCATGAGCAGCGACGTGACAATTGCCTTATCCTCCGCTGGCGGAGGTGTCCCGAAGGGACGGAGGTGGAGAAAAAATGACATCCGCGGTTCTTCCAACCTTTAGTTTATGAGACGCATTTTTGGCGGTTCGAAAAACCCACGCCACGCTTTTCCACCCCCTGCACCCCCGCCAGCGGGGGACAAAATGAAGAATTTTTCCGCCAGCGGGGGAGAAAATGAAGGATATTTCCGCCAGCGGGGGAGAAAAAAAAATATTCCCCAGCGGGGGACATTATAATCTTGCATGAGCAGTGACGTGACAATTGCCCTGTCCTCCGCTGGCGGAGGTGTCCCGAAGGGACGGAGGTGGAGAAAATACAGGAACCTCGACCACAAGCAAGATTCTCGCTTATAGCGATGTAGTCAAAAATATTGGCAATTCGCTTAAAAAAAATATTCTTGACAAAATGTTGGATATGGCTATATCTATGTCCAAAGTGTATTTTACCCGTGGCTTGTATTTTACTTGCAAGCCAAAAATACACTAAAAGTCGAAGTCGCTTTTGGAAATTACCCGGTTTCCGGAAGCGGTAAACATCCATTCTCTTTCATGATAAGGAGGAAAAACAATGAAGAGATTTTGGTTCGTTTTGTTGTCGCTGGGGCTTTTGATGGCCTTCAGCGCGTCAGCCTTCGCGGTTGACGTAAAAGTCAGCGGCGAATATTATGCCGCCGGTTTGTATTTGGACAAAACTTCAGTGAATGCCGGCTACAGCTATCACCCCTATGATAATCCCAGCACGGCGTTCTTTTTCCAGAGGCTGCGCGTGGGAACGGACTTTGTCGTATCCCCCTGCCTGAAACTGGTCACCCGTTTTGACGCTCTGGAGAGAATCTGGGGCGGCGGCAGATCTGACGTTGATAGTGATCCTAGTTATCTCTATACCTGGTCTGCCGGCACAAGGGCGGAAAATGAAAACATCGCCTTTGATGTGATGTACATTGATTACACTTCGCCCATCGGTTTGTTCAGAGTCGGCTATATGCCGGATTACAACTTTGGAACGGTTTTCGCCGATGAAGGAAATCAGATGTACAACGGCCAGATCGAGTACATCATCAAGAAAGGCCCGTTTATCGGTGGTCTCAGCTACAGCAAAGTCTATGAAGGTAATTGGAGCTATCTGCCGGCATCCACT
>Ga0207433_10006477_pt1 | contig 20218 bp, 15 predicted proteins | sample YelNatPaOPGAMG01_FD_187559 | JGI IMG/M metagenome (GOLD analysis project Ga0207433, IMG submission 187559) | Hot spring thermophilic microbial communities from Obsidian Pool, Yellowstone National Park, USA - OP-RAMG-01 (SPAdes) (version 3) | ecosystem: Environmental > Aquatic > Thermal springs... | reverse complement strand
CCGCAAAGTCCACTGCCGCTGCGCTTGAAGCTCGTTTAATTGCTGCCGCCTGGGCTGGATCCGCTCCAACCGCCACCCCTTGCCCTGCTCCTACTCGGCAGCCTGCTCCAAGTGACTGTGAACCGGCGGGCTCATAACCCCACACCGAGCCTGTCGCCGCACCAGCTCCACCTGCCTCCGCCCCACCGCTGGGTCCAACCGCCACCAGGCAGGATTCACCACCCCAGTGCTCTCTGCAACCGGTTCGGCCCCATACTCCATAAGCCAGCCGGAACCCTAGTGACGCCTCCTCAACTGGAGGAAGTTTTCCTGACACCACCGCCCCCACTGCACCACCGCTACCCCGCCCAAGGACCGTCGATGGTCACCCGATAGCACCCAGACCTGATGCCCAGCCTCCTCCAACGGACGCACCTCCCGCATCCCAAACCCGTTGCTCAATAGCACACCCCATCCGGCCAGTCTCAACGTCCCTTCCTGCCCATTGACCAGCCGCACCTTCCGCTGCCGAACCTCTTGCTCAGCCCACCAGCCTGCCGGATGCTCGGGGGAGATGATCACGGCAATCCGTTGCTCCCACACTCGCCTGACAAACTCCGGCGAATACCCCGCCCGGTCGAAGGTGATCGTAAAGCGGGCCAGCCGCCGGTCCGGTGGGTAAACAGGCTGGCAAGTGGCCGTTGCCATACACCACCTGATCCGCTTGGCGTTTGAAGGCCCATTGGTCATGGATGGCTGTGGAACCGTGCGGGAACAAAGACCACTGACCCTACGGCATGGGGGCCATCGTCGCAGCCGTTAAGGCTTGGGCAAAACTCGGACGAATGCGGCGTTTTGGGTTCATTGCTTTTCCACCACCCGCTGCCATCAACCGCACGGCGGTCAGGCGTCCGGAGCCAGAGGCAAAACACCGGGCCGGTCCAGCCCTCAAGCTCGGCCCAGTGCCAAGTGGGGCAGGAGTCGGTAGCCGCCGACGTAAGCCGGCGGAAATCAAGAAAATCAGATCCGCCCGGTGCGAACTCTATTCCTCAGAGATCAGGTAAGGCGCCAGAAGGAAATCGCTGCTCTCCAGGCTTTGGTTATGGCCTTCGATGGCCAGCACATTGGTGCCGGCGCGCAGGGCCGCGGTGCTAAATCGGAACAGGGCGGCGCCCTTGGCGTCATGCGCGCGCACACCTTGAGCGCGGAGGCCACTGCCGCGGTCCACGCTGCTGCGCGCCACCTCCTGGCCATTGAGCCAGGCAATGAAGCCGTCGTCATAATCGATCACCAACCCCAGCTCGGTAATCCGGTCGGGCCGGTCCACGACGAATTCTTTGCGGAGGTAAACGACGGAATAGTTGCCGCGCATGTCAGGGAGCGGGGTCAAGACGTTGTTGGTGTATTTGTAACCGAAGGCCGCTCGCCCGGTCTTCCAGCCCGTGGCGTCGAAGCCTGGGCAACGCCAAGCTGAGCCGCGAGGATGCGCCCCGGCCAGATATTGCCAGGAGGCATCGGGCGGGATCAGCACCTGATGCTGCAACGGCAGCTCCGACAAGGCATCGGTCCATTGCGGTCGGGCCGTAAGGTTGGTTCCTGTGCCAAACCGGCCTCCGGCGCGCGAGCCGAACCCACCAAAGCCACCAAACCCGCCGCGGCGTCCGCCCCGTGTAAACCCAGCCGACGCGGTCGAGCTGGTCTCTTCGGCACTGTCAGAGCTGCTGGTTTCGGAACCTTCCGTCGATTGAGTCGAGCCTTGGCTGGATGTGTCTTCGGCTTGTTCAGAGGACCGGCTTGCTGGTGCGTTGGTGCGGGGCAAAGCGGGCGGGAAATCGGCCAACCGCCACGGATAGGGATGCCGTACCGGGGTGACCTTACCGCATTTGACGATCTGGAAACAGTCCAGCTTGTCGCCGTATTGATTGATCATGGTGGCCGTGAGGGTGTCACCGTCCACATCCACAATGGTGGAGCCGTATTCGGTAAAAACGCACACGGCCATCGGCAACGTGCCCACTCGCCCCAGGGTCATGCCGCCATGGCCGGTCACACAGGTGACCTGCCCTTCGTGCGGGTTGATCCCAGCACTTTTACGGTAAGGCCCATCGCCCCACGGATTGCCATCGCCTTCATCCAACACGAAGCGCTCCGCTGTCTGGTTTGTCCCGTAACAACCATCCATCAGCATGGTCCGTTCGTAAGTGTGCGAATGGCCGTTGAAGACCACGTCCACGCCCCCAGCCTCCAAGATCGGCTGAATCCACTGCCGCATTTCAAGCAGCTCCCTCTCCCTGGAGCCATCATGCGAGCCTTTGCTGTAGGCAGGGTGATGGAAGAAAGCGATCAGCCAGTCGGTTTGGCCATCGGCTTTCACTTTGGCCAAATCCTTTTTCAGCCAAGTGGCCATCAAGTCGTTGCTTTTGCGTGACAGGTGGAAGCTATCCAGGCAGATGAAGTGGATGCGCCCCCACTGAAAGGCGTAAATGGCCTCCATACCCGAGGGCACGCCGCCCGCCTCACCTTTGGTCGGCAGCACAAACGCGTCGAAGTACGGCCCTGTGCCGGTGCTGCTTTTGGACGTGGCACCGTCGTGGTTGGACATGGTGGGCCAACAGACCAAGTGCCGGAGCGTCCGTGCGTAAGGTTTAAAGTAGCGGGTCTGGAACTGAGCATCCGTGCCTTCCAGGTAAGCGATGTCGCCTACATGCAAGATGAAATCGAACGGCCGACCCTCGCGCGCCGCCACGCGCAAGGCCGATTGATAGACCATATACTGCGGCTTGCGCGCTGTGCCGGTGTCGCCCACCACCCAAAATCGGGTGGGCTTGCTTTGGCCCGGCACAGGCGCCGTCACGAAGTGGTAACTGGGCTCAGGCGGTGTCAAACGCCGATCTCCATCGAACACGGCATAGTAATACCGGGTATTGGGCGTGAGCCCACTCAGACGCGCTTCGTATTGGAAGGTGCCCGCCGGCGCACTGTGCAGGCTGGGCAAGCGCTTGTTCCGACCGGTCCGCAACGCCACCACCCGCGGGTCGGTATCCTCAGCCTTACCCAGGGCAGCTTTGATAGTGATGGCCGAACTGTTGACCCGGCGGTCCAACCGGTCGGGACTCAGACCAAACCGCACCACCGGTTCGATCCGTTCCCATTCGGTGCGCCAGATGATGTAGATCGAGTTGGGTGTAACCAGTTGCACGTAAGGCTCACGACTAATCGGTGGCAAGGGTGCATCCTCTTGAGCCCAACCCGCGCACCCCAACGCCACAAACCCCAACACACTGCACGCCACCACACCGCCACCGGCCATCATCAATCGCCTTTGCATGCGCAGTCTCCTACCCCGTTGCCCCAGCCCCTGTCAACGCTGCCGCGAGTTTCCTGTCGAGACCCGCCGACAGCCGCGCTCCTGACCTCGGCTGAATCGCTCCGGCTCAGGGATCGACTCTTTGTTGCGTCAGCCTCACGGAGCGGCCGGGCGCATCTCATTTTTGCAGGGGGTCGCCGGGGCGATGCTGTAGCCGCCGCCGTAAGGCGGCGGACCCGGCAGATCCGCCAGATCAATCCGCCGGCTTACGCCGGCGGCTACACTTTGCCTTGGCCTGCCGACTGGAAGTCGGCGCTACGCCAGCCATACCAACCTGCAGTAGCGCCCCAGCGGCTGTCGGCTGGCGCTATCCGCTTGCGCTGCCCGAGTCAGACTCGCAAGCTTGTGCGCCGGGCGCGACCGTGGCGTTATGGCTCCGAGCAATAGCCAAACTCTTTCCGCATTGAACGCCGGGCAAACCCGATTACCCCACCGCCCGGCTGTATCCACCCACGGCATCCGCCTGCGGCTCCACACTATTCTGCCGCAAAGCCGGGCCAACGGACCGGGCTGGCGAGCGGTCATCTGGACTCAGGGCTGTTCGCTGGCCTGCCCGGGCTGTTTCAATCCCGCCACGCACGACTTTGCCGGTGGCCGGCTGGTGTCGGTGGCCGCCCTGGCGCGGCGGGTGCGGGCGTTGGGCGACCGCATCGAAGGCGTCACCATCAGCGCCGGCGAACCGCTCCAGCAAGCCCCGGCGGTTCTGGCCTTGCTCGACCAGCTTCGCCGCGAAACCCGTCTTTCGGTCCTGTTGTTCAGCGGATTTACCTGGGAAGAAATCCTGGCTCGGCCGGACGCAGCCCGCTGGCTGGGGTGTGTGGACGTGCTGATTGCCGGCCGCTACGACGCCCGCCAACGGCTGGCCTGCGGCCTGCGCAGCTCAGCCAACCAGACCGTGCATTTCCTCAGCCCGCGCTACACGCCTGCCGACCTGGAGGCCGTGCCGGATGCCGAGGTGGTGTTGGCCGCCGACGGCACGCTGCAACTTACCGGCATCGCGCCGGTGGGGTTCCTGGTCGCGGAGACTGTTCGGCGGCCTTCGGACGCATCGGGGAGGCGGATTTGAACAGCAACGAGACAGAGCAGGCTCAGCCAGCGCACTGACTGGAGGCCCATCTGCCTCGATTGCTCTGCCCGATTACCTGGCCAATCAGTGGCCGACGGAACAAAAGGCTTCATTCTCCGGCGCGCCGCAGCAAGTCCTGGCGGACCGTGGTCGAACGGCAAAAGTGGCCCTGCTGTTCGAGCAAAGCCAGAAACCGGGCGAGCGAGTCAATCCAACCCCGTTGCCGGGCGGCCAGCAGCACAGCCGGTGGGCCCCAAATAACGCAAGCCCTCGGCTTGCGCGAGGCGCCGGCCTTTCTTGTCGTCTATCAACAGCGCGTCCGCGCCGCTGTCCAGGGCCGGGCATATCGCCTCGGCTTCCCCGGCGTCGGCTTGCGTGCGCAGCCGACGCAACCGGACGGAATCCTGGACGGGCTGAAGCTGGCAGTAAGTGGGCACTGTGCCATGAAAACGGAGCAACTCCTCGTGCACCGCGGGGGGAATGAACAAACAGCAGGTGCTGCCCCGAACAGCCGCTCTGCCCGACCAATTCATCCGGAATACTCAATTCCACGGACCGGACGATGCCACGGGGCGTTGACCCGGGCGAGCGCCAGGCACGGTAGCGCGCTTCCGATGGGAAATGGCCGCCAATCATCACCCAGCAGAAACGATGCGTGAGACCTGCCTGCAACCGACAGACCAACCGGCTGCGTTGAAGCTTGTTGGAATGAGGGGTTTGGTCCAAGTTAGTGAGCTGTGGGTTGTATGCGCACGTTGGTCAAATATGTCCTGGCCTCGACGGAACCTCGGGCCGACCTGCTGGTCAAAGGCTGGGTTCGGACCCGGCGCGACTCGAAGGGCTTTTCCTTTATCGAGATCAACGACGGGTCGTGCTTGGCGAATCTGCAGGTGGTAGTGGAGGCTGGCACGCCGGGATTCGAGTTAATCCAGAAGTTCACCACCGGCGCCTCGGCCGTGGTGCAGGGCGATTTGGTGCCGTCGCCCGGAGCCGGCCAGAAATGGGAACTGCGCGCCCGGCGGATCGAGTTGGTCGGCGAGGCGGATGCCACCTACCCGCTGCAGAAAAAAGGCCACAGCCTGGAGTTCCTGCGGACTATCGCGCATCTGCGGCCGCGGTCGAACTTGTTCGGAGCGGTGTTTCGGACTCGGAGCCGGCTAGCATTTGCGGTGCACCAGTTTTTCCAGGAACGGGATTTCATTTACGTGCACACGCCCATCATCACCGCCAGCGACTGCGAAGGGGCAGGCGAGCTGTTCCGCGTCACCACGCTCAAGGGCAACATCGACGAGAAACCCGAAGCGGACTTTTTCGGGCGGCCGACCTACCTGACCGTAAGCGGGCAGCTTGAAGGCGAAGCGTTTGCATGTGCCTTGTCGAATATCTACACCTTTGGTCCGACCTTCCGGGCTGAGAACTCGAATACAGCTCGGCACGCGGCGGAGTTTTGGATGATCGAGCCGGAGATGGCCTTCTGCGATCTGGAGGGCGACATGGCGCTGGCTGAGGAGTTCATCAAGGCCATGGCCCGGTTCATGTTGGAGCATTGCACGGAGGATCTGAGCTTGTTTGCCCGGTTTGTGGACAAGGAGGTGCCCGCTCGGCTGCAGTTTGTGGTGGAGCGGCCGTTCCAGCGTATTTCCTACGCTGAGGCGATCCAAATTTTGCAACGGTCCGGCCGCAAGTTCCAGTTCCCCCCTGCTTACGGTGAGAACCTGCAGTCGGAACACGAGCGGTTCCTGACTGAGGAACACTTCAAGTGCCCGGTCACCGTGTTCAATTATCCACGTCAGATCAAACCGTTTTACATGCGGCTGAATGACGACGGCCAGACGGTGGCGGCCATGGACCTGCTGGTGCCTGGGATTGGGGAGGTGATTGGCGGTGCCCAGCGCGAAGAGCGGCTGGAGCAACTGCGCGATAACTTGCGCTTCCACGGCTTGCGCGAGCAGGATTACTGGTGGTATGTGGACCTGCGGCGATACGGCACCGTACCGCATGCCGGTTTTGGCGTGGGGTTCGAGCGCCTGCTGATGTTCCTGACGGGCATGGGCAACATCCGGGATGTGATCCCGTTTGCGCGCACGCCCGGTCACGCTGAGTTTTAGGGGTTATTCATTCCGCCGGTGTGGCGTGGACCCCGGCGTTGCGCGTGGTTTGGCCGGGGATTGAGCTTGGGGGTCTGGCCTTGGTTGCCGCCAGGCCGGCTAGGTCCTTACGAGCTGCATCGGCGCGAATGTTCAGCCCAGCCCTCCAGTCCAATCCGGCATGACAAGCAGCATGATGCGCGTTGGGCTTTTGGGGAGCCTGATCGGGGTGGCGTTAGGGGTGAACCCGGCCGATTTACTGGCTGCCGAGCGGTTGGATCGCGGCGTGGTGGCTGTGCCTACAGGCGACGGAGCAGTGTATGTGGGCTGGCGACTGCTGGCTTCGGACCCACCGGACCTTGGTTTTTGGGTTGCGCGCGCTGAAACGGCCAACGGCCCCTGGCAGCGGCTGACCGACCAGCCGTTGACTACAAGCTGCAACTTTGTCGATACGACAGCCGGCTCGCGGCGCTGGTTTTATCGCGTCGAGCCCCACCCAGCCAACGCAGCCCCAGTCAGTGCTCCGGTACAGGTGGTGGACAGCCCGGGCTTCATCCGCATTCGGCTCCAAGGCGATTACCGCGCGCAAAAGGTTGGCTTGGCGGATTTGGACGGTGACGGTTGCCTGGATTACGTGATCAAACAGCCCGACTTCAACACTGATCCCTACCAGAAGGAGGGCTATTGGAAGCGCAGCGAAGTCACCTACAAGATCGAGGCGTATCGGCACGACGGCACTTACTTGTGGCGCTACGACATGGGCTGGGCCATCGAAGCGGGCATCTGGTATTCGCCGATCGTGGTGTATGACCTGGATGGCGACGGTAAGGCCGAGGTCTATACCAAAGCCGGTGAAGGCGATCCACGCGAACCCACCGGACACGTCCGGTCCGGCCCCGAGTATTTGGTCAAGATCGACGGGCTGACTGGCCGGGTGGTTAAACGTTTGGATTGGCCTAGCCGCGATGGGTTCGAGGACTACAACTATTACTGCCGTAACCTATTGGGCATTGGCTACCTGGATGGCCGGCGACCGCACCTGATTGTCGAACGCGGCACCTACACCCTGATCAAACTGCGCGCTTACGGCCCTGGCCTGGAGCTGGTGTGGTCGTGGGAGGCGGCTGGGCCGTGGGCCAGCTACCGTGGCCAAGGCATGCACGGGATGCACTGCGCTGATGTGGATGAGGATGGGCGTGACGAGGTGGTCATCGGCGCGGCGGTGATCGATGACAATGCTCAGCCGCTCTGGAACACGCGCAAGGGTCACCCAGACGTCTGCTACGTGGCTGATATCGACCCGGCCCGACCGGGGCTGGAAATCTTCTACGGGATCGAGCCTGGGCGCAAAAGCAACACCGTGTGCCTGGTCGAGGCCAAGACCGGCAAACAAATCTGGGGTAATCCCGAAATCACGGTCCATGTCCACGGTCAGGGCATGGTGGGCGACATTATCCCTGAGGAACCGGGCATGGAATGTTACGCGGGCGAAGCCAAAGGCGGCACCAATTACTGGCTTTACACCGCCCGGGGCACGCTCATCGGGCATTTGGACCTGGGCGAACTATCGCCCAAAGCCATCTACTGGATGGACGGCCCCACCAAAGCGTTCGTGGTGAACCGCCGCATCTTCCGCTGGCCACGCACCGAGATCGGTCGGATCGAAGGCCAGATTGTGGCCATCGCCGATTGCTTGGGCGACTGGCGCGAAGAACTCATTACCGCGCTCCCGGGCGAAATCCGCATCTACACCACCACCATCCCGGCCAGCACGCGTCGGGTGTGCTTGATGCAAGACCGGCTTTACCGGACGGACGTGGCGATGCAAACCATGGGCTACTTTTATCCGCCGCAGTTGGGCGGCAAGCTCCTGCCACAGCCGTAAACGCTTCGGGCCAACACGGGTCACGGGCAAGCCCGGTATCCGCCCGGCCCTTGTGCCTCACCCGCCGGCCAAGTCACCAGGCCGGTTGGGCTTGACCCAGTGAGCCTATCCCGCCCAACCTGGCTCCAGACGCAGACGCATAACCATGAACACGCAAACCACAGGTTCGAAGCAGACCCGCCGGGCATTTCTTAAGACCAGCGCGGCAGCCAGCCTGGGCTGGGCCGCTGCACCGCTGTTGGCTGCTGAATCCCCGGCCCAAAAGTACCGGACGGCACTGATTGGCTGCGGGTGGTGGGGCAACAACATCTTGGGCGAAGCCATGGCCAGCGGCGCGTGCCGGATCGTGGCGGTGTGCGACGTGGACGCCCGCGCCCGAGACAAGACCGCTGCCCGGGTCCAGAAAGAAACTGGCGACACACCCCGGGCTTACAACGACTACCGTGAATTGCTCCAGAAAGAAAAGCCCGACATCTGCATCGTGGCCACGCCGGACCATTGGCATCCGTTGCAGACCATCGACGCGGTGCGCGCCGGGGCGCATGTGTATGTCGAAAAACCCATCAGCCACACCATCCGCGAAGGCCGCGCCATGGTCAAAGCCGCACGCGAAGCGGGGCGGGTAGTGCAGGTGGGCACCCATCGGCGCGTGTCCCCGCACAACATCAGCGGACGCGAGTTCATCCGATCCGGCAAGCTGGGCAAAGTGGGCATGATCCGCGCCTTTGTGCATTACGGCGGTGGGCCGGAGCAACCGACCAAAAACACCGAGCCGCCGCCCGGGTTGGACTGGGACCTGTGGTGCGGCCCGGCACCGTTGCGACCGTTCAATCCCAAGATTCATCCACGCGGGTTCCGCAATTTCCTGGACTACGCCAATGGCACCTTGGGCGACTGGGGCATTCATTGGATGGACCAGATTCTCTGGATCATGGGCGAGCAATGGCCTACCAAAGTGGCCAGCATCGGCGGCCGGCCCATCAAAGGGCCGCCGGTCTTTACCGCCACCGAGCAGACCACCGATGCGCCCGACCATCAAATTGCCTATTTCAAGTTCGCCGAGTTCGATGTGACCTGGGAACACCGCCAGTTTGCCGGGAACAACGCCGAAAAAGGTGAATCGGTCGGCTGCTATTTCTACGGTGAGAAAGGCACGCTGCACATCGGCTGGCAGAAAGGTTGGGTGTTTTACCCCGTGGATAGCCGGGCCGAACCGATCCGCGAGGCCCCGCAACTGCACGAGCCGGACCAGCAAAACATCAAGGAGCTGTGGGCCGATATGCTGGAGGCCATCCGCACCGGGCGCAAGCCGGTGTGCGACATCGAGGACCTGCACCGCTCGACCACCATGGCTCTGTTGGGCATGCTCAGCTACAAGCTCGGCCGCAGCATCGAATGGGACGGCCGGCGCGAGGAATGTGTCGGTGACCCAGAAGCCAACCAACTGCTCCAGCGCCCTTACCGGGCCGGCTGGCAATATCCGACCTGACCCGAACCAAGCGCTGGGCTCTGGCTTCCTTGTCCCCGGGCGGGCTCAGGCGCAAGTCTTCGAAGCAACCGTAGGCTGCACCTGGATATGACAAAGTTTTTCCAACCGAACCTAGACCGCCGCGGCCGCTGGGTCCGGGCTATCTGGGGCGTGCTCATGCTGGCGATTGGGGTAGCCCTGTTGTTTGGTGAAGGCTGGCGGGTGTGGGTTGGGCTAGGTTTTGTGGCCTTGGGACTGCTGGGCTTGATTGAAGCCCGGCGCGGTTGGTGCCTGGCACGAGCCTGTGGCCTAAAAACGCGGCTGTAACCGGCTGCATGGCAACCCGCAGATTGGCCACGCCTTGTCGCCTGCGGCTGCCTGGACCAGCTCTGTTGCGCCGAGCCTACGAGTTGATGCGCCGCAAATTCGGGCATCAGCGGTGGTGGCCAGCCCAAACCCCGTTCGAGGTGTGCGTCGGCGCTATCCTTACCCAAAACACCAATTGGGCCAATGTCACCCGCGCTATTGCCAACCTCAAAACCGCCGGCCCGCTCCGGCCTGATACTCTGTTGGCTTTACCGCAGCACCGGCTGGCCCGGTTGATCCGGCCCGCCGGCTACTACAACGTCAAGGCCCGGCGGCTCCGGGCATTCTTGCGGGTGTTGGTGAGGGACTTCGGCGGTGAGCTGAACCGACTGTTTGACGGACCGACCGAAGGGGTGCGGGACCGGCTGTTGGCCATCGAAGGGATCGGACCCGAAACAGCCGACAGCATGCTGTTGTATGCGGGAGGCCACTTCAGCTTTGTGGTGGACGCCTACACTAAGCGCATCTTTGTCCGACACGGCTGGTGCCGGCCGGAGGCGACTTACGCCGAGCTGCAACAACTGCTGGCCACGGCCTTGGACGGCTTGCGCACTGCACGGCGTCTGGATTTGTGGCAGGATTACCACGCGCAGCTTGTCCGGGTGGGTCACACGCATTGCCGGGCCGGACATCCGAACTGTAGCGACTGTCCGCTCCGGTCGTTGTTGCCAGGCCGACCGAAGCGTTTGGCTCGGCCTGGGTCCTCAACCCGCCAATCGGTCCGGCGGTCAGCACACCCGCTCCAGCGAACTCCGTAGCCGGAGTGGGCAAGCTACTTTGAGGAAACCACCAGCGCAGCTCTGTAACGGCCCGCACTCAGCGCCGACGCTTGCCGGTGCTACTGTGAACGCTCCTAAGTTACCCGGCTGGCGCAGGGACCAGCCCAGGCCGACTCCAGCCGGTGGCCTCCAGGGCAGCTCGTGCGCGTTTAAGCCGCGGGCCTTTGGGCGTGTCTTCAATGATCCACCCACGCGCTTTGATCTCAGCCCGCAACGCATCGGCTCGCTGGAAATCCTTGGCTTGACGCGCCGCCTGGCGCTGCTCCAGCAAAGCCAAAATCTCCGGCGGCGCCGTCTCAGGCCCAGCTCGGCCCACGCCGAACACCGTATCGATGCGTGCCCAGGCAGCCAGGGCGGCAGCAGCCTGCTGGGGGGTGAGCTCTCGATCGGTCATCGCGCGGTTGAGGTCACGCACCCAATCGAACACCACAGCCCAGCCAGCCGACACATTCAGGTCGTTGTCCATCGCCTCGGTGAAGGCTTGGATCACCTTCGGGTCCGGCGCTGCGGTGGTGCTGCCGGCCAACTCGCTTAGTCGCTCCAGGCAATCGTCTAGCCTGGCCAAAGCTGCGCGCGCTTCAGCCAAGCCGTCCAGGGTGAAATTGAATGTCTCCCGGTAATGCGCCTTCAACAGCAGGAACCGCACTTCGCGGCCCTGGTAACCTCGGGCCAACAGGTCGCGCAACGTATAAAAGTTGCCGAGCGACTTGGCCATTTTCTTGCCATCCACCAACAGGTGCGCGCCGTGAAGCCAGTATTTGACGAACCGTTGGCCGGGGGCCTGCAGCCCAGCACCTTCGCTCTGGGCGATCTCGTCTTCGTGATGCGGAAAGGCCAGGTCTTCGCCCCCCAAATGCAGGTCGAAACTTGGGCCCAGAGCCTTCATGCTCATGGCGCTGCACTCGATGTGCCAACCGGGTCGGCCCTCGCCCCAGGGGCTTGGCCAGAACACAGGGCCATCCTCGGGCGTGCGGGCTTTCCATAACGCAAAATCTGCGATGGACTCTTTCGAGTATTCGTCGCTGCTGATCCGTTGGCCCAGGCGTAGCCCCTCCCAGTTCAGCTTCACCAACTGCCCGTATTGCCCGCCGGCTTGACGATACTTCTCGATGCTGAAATAGACCGAGCCGTCCGGCGCCCGATACGCTATGCCGCGAGCCATCAGCCGCTCGATCAACGCGATCATCTCCGGGATGTGTTCGGTCGCTCGGGGCATGTGGTGGGGCTTGAGGCACTGGAGCGTGGCCAGATCCTGCAGAAATGCCTGCTCATATTGGCTGGTGTAATCCCGTAGCCCCATGCCGGTCTGCCGAATCCGGGCGATAATCTTGTCCTCGACATCGGTGATATTCATCACGTGCCGGACCTGGTAGCCGCGAAACTCCAGGTAGCGCCGCACTAGGTCGGCAAAGACAAACGTGCGGAAATTGCCGATGTGCCCGAAATCATACACGGTCGGCCCGCAGCAGTACATGCCCACCATGCGACCGGCTGGGTCCAGCGGCACAAATTCTTCCAATGTTCGCGACAACGTGTTGAATAACTTCAGCGCCATATGCCCATTCGGCTCGACCCAGACTAGACCAGGCGTGTCCCAACAAAAGCCTAAAGTCCACTCGGGCGCATCCTCATTCTCTTGCCATCCGCTGACTGACGTCGGCGGTTCCCGATTCCACTTTCCCCGTAGCCGCCGCCGTCAGGCGGCGGACTCGGCAGACCCGGCGGATCATTCCGCCGGCTTACGCCGGCGGCTACCGATTCCAGTCTCCCCGTAGCCGCCGCCGTCAGGCGGCGGACTCTGCCTGACCCGCCGGATCATTCCGCCGGCTCACGCCGGCGGCTACCGATTCCAGTCTCCCCGTAGCCGCCGCCGTCAGGCGGCGGACTCTGCCTGACCCGGCGGATCATTCCGCCGGCTTACGCCGGCGGCTACCGATTCCAGTCTCCCCGTAGCCGCCGCCGTCAGGCGGCGGACTCTGCCTGACCCGGCGGATCATTCCGCCGGCTCACGCCGGCGGCTACCGATTCCAGTCTCCCCGTAGCCGCCGCCGTCAGGCGGCGGACCGGGCTAGATCCGCCGGATCATTCCGCCGGCTCACGCCGGCGGCTACCGATTCCAGTGTCCCCGTAGCCGCCGCCGTCAGGCGGCGGACCGGGCTGGATCCGCCGGATCATTCCGTCGGCTTACGCCGGCGGCTACCGATTCCAGTCTCCCCGTAGCCGCCGCCGTCAGGCGGCGGACTCGGCACCGCTAGCAGATCACTCCGCCGACCTACGTCGGCGGCTACCATTTTTCTGCCGAGTTTGCCGCCGCGGAGTCGCAGTTGGCCCTCGGGCAGGTTTGGGTTTGGGCTTTGCCGGCTTGGGCTCTCAAGCCCCGGGCCGAATCTGCCTGGCGCACGAGCCGTCGGTGCTTAGGATGCGCTGAGCATGACGGCGCTGCTACTGAAGCTGCTGGGCGCACGGGCAGACGACGTGGCGCGGGTGGCCGACGTGGCGTTGGCTTTCCGCAGCGTCGTGCGACCGGGCTGGGTGATTTTGTGCCTGAGCGCAGCGGCGGTGGCGGTGTGGGCAGTCTATCGCCTCAGCCCAGTGCAACTGTCGCGGGGCCGTCGATGGACACTGACGGTGCTGCGTGCGTTGTTTCTGGCCCTGATCTTGATGCTGCTGTTGCAGCCGGTGTTAGCCTTGACCATCGAGGGCAGTGTCCGCCGCACTTTGGTGCTGTTGCTGGACGGCAGTGCTTCGATGCAAATCAAAGACGTCCGAATGGATCCGGCCGACCAAAAGCGGGCGGCTATAGCCCGGGGCGTTCTCGACCCAACCCGCGGCTTGACCCAACCGTTGGACTCGGGCCGCGCGCGCGAACTGGCCCAGCTAAGCCGACTGGATGTGCTCAAAAGTGCCCTACGCAACCACCGGCTCCAACTGCTGGCGCGGCTCGCCCAGCACTTTGATTTGGAAGCCTACGCCTTCGGCCAAGGCCTGACGCCCCTTGCTGTGGATCAAGCCGCTTCAAGCCCTGGACAGCATCCCACCAACGCCCCTGGCACCGAAACGACAGCAGTGGGGGATTGGGCCTGGGTTGATCGGTTGAAAGCCGATGCGCCACGCACAGCCTTGGGCGATGCGCTGCGCGAGGTGCTCAACCGTAAACGCGGTCAGCCACTGGCGGGGGTCCTGGTGGCAACTGACGGCGCCAACAACAGCGGCTCTGCGCCACACGATGTGGCGGCTGTGTTCCGGCAAGAAGGCGTTCCGATCTACGCTTACGGTGTGGGCATTACCTCGCCGCGCGATGTGGCTGTGGTGAACCTATTCGCCCCTGAAACCACGTTCGTGCAAGAGGAGATGCCACTGACCGTGCGCGTGCGTAGCCAGGGGTTCGTGGGGCAGACCATCCCGTTGGTACTGCGCTTGGACGGCCAGCAGGTGGCTGCCCAACAGGTCCAGCTCACCGCCGATGCTGAACAGGTGGTGCCGCTGCGCTTCACCCCAACGCGACCGGGCGAGTTTACCCTGCAAGCGGCCCTGCCCGCCCAACCGCAAGAAACCCTCACCAATAACAACGCCGTCTCCCAACGGCTCCGTGTGATTGATGCCAAGATCAAGGTGCTGTTGGTGGACGGGGCGCCGCGCTGGGAGTTCCGTTACTTGCAGGCCATGCTGTTGCGGGATCGACGCGTCCAGCTCAAATGTTGGCTGGCTGAAGGCAGCCCCAGCCTGGCCAGCGGCGAGCAGTCGCCTTACTTGGAGCGGTTCCCAGACCAGAAAGACGACCTGTTCAACTTCGACCTGGTCATCTTGGGCGACGTGGACCCGAAGGTGATGACGGCCAACCGCCTGGATAACCTCAACGAACTGGTCAGCCGTTTCGGCGGCGCGTTGGTGGTCGTGGCCGGCAAACGCTTTACCCCACATGCCTACCGCCGGACTGCCTTAGACCGGATGTTGCCGGTGGAGTTTGACGTGCCCAGCCCCGAAGCAGATCGTGAACCGGTAGCCGATCGCCCCATTCGCCTGGCACTAACGCCGGCAGGCCGGGCCAGTCCGTTCCTGCGCCTGTCGGACAAAGACGAAGAGAATGTGGGCTTATGGAGCCAGTTACCGCCGGTCTATTGGGTGGCGCGTGTGCTTCGAGCCAAACCGGCGGCTGAAGTGTTGCTGGTTGACCCCGAGCCGGCGCACAGCTCGAGGTTCGGCTTGATGCCCGTGCTGGCGCTGCACCAATACGGTTTGGGCACCGTGGTGTATGTAGGCACGGACAATACCTGGCGCTGGCGCAAGAATGTGGGCGAGCTTTACTACCGAGCGGTCTGGGGCCAATTGGTCCAACGCGCTGCCTTGCCGCGGCTGTTGGGCGGCGCCCGGCGCACCCAGCTCAGCTCCGACCGCCAGAACTACGTCACCGGCGAACGCATTCGCGTGTACGCCCGGCTTTACACAGCCGGGTTCGATCCCGTGCAAGCTCCAGCCGTCAAGGCCTACTACAGTCTGCACGAGGGATCTGGACTGCGAACCGAGGTGCAATTGCGGCCCGTGCCTGAACAGCCCGGCCTGTACCAAGGCGAGTTTGTGGCAGGCGAGCCTGGCCCGTACCGGTTCTGGGTCGAGCAAGACCCCTCGACGACGCTGGAGTTCAGTGTGAGCGAACCGAAATTCGAGTTTGGCCAGACGGCGTTGAACGAGCCGCTGCTGCGCGACTTGGCCACCTTGACCGGAGGTGCTTATTTCCGCGAAGAAGACCTGTATCGGTTACCCGACACCATCCAGGCTCAAACCGAGCGGGTGCGCTTGGCCATCGAGGTGCCCGTCTGGTCGAGCCCACTGTATTTCCTGCTGCTTGTGGGTTTGGCCACCGCCGAGTGGCTGTTGCGCAGGCGCAGCGACTTAAAGTGACCCGAGGCATGCCCACGTGAAACGACGCACCAACACGGCACAGGCTGAAGCCGCCGCCGAGCTTATCCAGCCCAGCGCAACGCTGACGGCCAAACTTGCCCGGCTCAGTCGTAAACACCTGCTCACGGCTGTAGGCACCGGGCTGGCGTTGTGGGTGGTGGTAGGCGTCGAGTTGTTGGCGTTGGGGCTGTTTGTGGATTGGTGGCTGGACCTGCCTTGGAATGCACGTCTGCTGGTGCTGGTGGGCCATGGGGTTGTGGCTGCCTACATCCTGGGCCGATTCGTCGTGCGGCCCTTGCTGCGGCCGCCCAGTGAAGATGCCTTGGCCCTGATGGTCGAACGCGCTTATCCCCAATTGCAGGGTCGGCTGATCGCTGCCGTGCAACTGACCCGCCCAGGCGCGCTGGGGCCTGGCGCCTCGGCTGCCATGGTCACGGCGTTGGTGCGGCAGACCGAAGCAATGGCCGAAGGAATGGACTTTGGCCGACCGGTGCAGACAGACAAACTCCGTAGCTTGGGCTTGGCGGCGGCAATCGTGTTGGTCCTGGCCGGCATCGTGTTGGGGTTGGGCGGACCGGAAGTGCGGGTGTTGTTCCGGCGCGCTTTCCTGTCAGCCGAACCAGTTCCGCGCAAGACCCGTGTGTGGGTTTGGGATGGCCACAAGCGCGTGGGCCGCGGTGACAGTGTCCGGCTGCAAGCCATGGCTTTGGGCCTGGTGCCGGCTACCGGCAAGCTGCAAGTGGCATGGGCCAGTGGCCGCTCCCAAACTTTCACCCTGGAACCAACTCGGACCAATCGGGCTGTGTTTGCCTGCACACTGGAGAATGTCCAGGAGTCCTTCGAGTATGCAGTATGGCTGAACGACGGCCGCAGCGATACCTTCACCGTTCGGGTCTTGCCCAGGCCGACCGTCGTTTCGCTCCAGTGCGAGCAACAGTTCCCGCCCTACACCCGGCTGCCGCCCGTTCGCCGTTTACCAGGCGACTTGGCCTTGCTGGCCGGCAGCCTGTTGCAGCTTACCGTCACCGCAAGCAAGGACATCCACCAAGCCGCACTGCAGTTGGTCGGTCCTCAGCACAGCGCCGAGCATCCCACTGCCGCCGAGGCAGCTAGCCTGACGGACCGTCCGGATACCAACACACCCCAGCGCATCCCGCTACGCGTTCACCCCACTAACCGCCGTGAGTTGGTCGGCCAGCTCCGGATTCCAGCCCGCGGCCTCAGTGGGTTTTCGGTGTGGATGTTGGACACCGAGGGCATGGAATCGCGGGACTCTGCGGTCTATCGAATCGAGGTGCTGCCGGACCGCCCGCCTACCGTGCGCATTACCTACCCCGAGCGCGAAGAAGAGCTCTACACCCGCCAGGCCCGAGTGTTGATCGGGTTCGAGGCTGCGGACGATTTTGCAGTGGCCAAGGTGCGCCTTTGCTACAAGGCCGACTCAGCAGGGCCGTCGGCTGTGCAGTCTATCGAACTGGATTTGGGCCACGAACAACCAGCCCAACTGCGGCGCCGGTACGAGTGGAACTTGGGCGATTTCAACCCGCTGTGGCCGGAAGGGACCCGATTGGAATATTGGATCGAGGTGGAGGACAACAACGATGTTACCGGTCCCGGCCTGGGCGCATCCGAACATCAATTTGCCCGCTTAGTGAGTCCTGCTGAAAAGCTGGCCGACTTGCTCAATCGCGCAGGAGACTACCTGGGCAGCGTCAGTGACCTGGCGGCTGATCAACAGAAGGCGAATCAGGCCTTGGGCGCCATCATCCGCGAAAAAGCCCGCGCACCCTGACAGCCCAAACCGGATGCGGCGCGCCAAGCCAATGCGTAGCCGCGGGCGTCAGCCGGCGGATGGCAAGCCAATCAGATGCGCCCCTGGATATGTCTCAGCAGCTTCAGCGTTGGCTGGCCAAGTTGCGCGTCGCCAGGCTGCAGAGACTCTTGAAGGCGGCATGGATACACCCGGCAGCTTCCGGGCCCACCGAGTTCACCTCGCCATACACAGGCCGTGACGCGCCGTAGAGGTAAGGTGGTTTCCGATCCCACTCGCTCTTGGGGATGATGTAGCCAATCTCGTCATTGGCCAGGCCCAGCACGAACTTCACTCGGCCGGGCATCATCTGCCGCAACGGTGGTACCTCGACTGGATCCACGTCGAAATCGCCACCTGGGGCCCGCTCGATACCCCCGTTGACAAGCTCAGGATAAATCTCGCCGGGGATGCAGGCCAGGCTCGCCTCCCCTATCGTGATCAAAGCCACCTCGGTCCGAACCGTTTTCCAACGGACAAACCCGCGGTCAATCACGCCGAAGACCGGCGCCAACAGAAAACCGAAGTTGTCCAGAGGCACCTCGATGGTCCGCGCCCGCACCCCCAGAGCCACCTTGTTGGTAAAGCTTGTAGTCGCATTAGTCAGCACCGGCAGAATGTGCGCCAGCAGTTGGTGGCCCACTGCACGGGCTTTGTCATGACTGGGCGCCTTGAAATCTTGGTTCAGGAATGGATCATGCACCGTCACGCTCGGGCTGGTAGTCAATAGCCCGCCCAAAGCGCCATTGACGAACAGATGCGTGCCGCCCAACCCAGTGACCAGTTGCCGGCCATCCAGCGTGACACCTTGTTCCAAAGCTTGGCGCAGGTAGCCGCAGAAATCGGCTGTGATCTGCGTGTTGCGCGACCAGACCGTCTCGGGATGGTTGGCCCAATTAATGATGGTGCCTAGCGTGCTGCGGTTGGTGGGATTGACGAAATGCACCAGCCGAATCTCCGGGTCAAACACCTCGGGCTTGCGCGTGTCAGCCACCAGACCGGCGGTTTGGACTGGAATTTCGTGAAAGGCAACGGCTGCGGGTTCCAACGCCGCCACCGCATCCTTCAGCACCACTGCCACGGTCCTGATGACCTGCTGGCGGTAGCGCGGGTTAACCCCAGCGCGCAGTGGATTGGGCCCCCACAAGCCCATCAAATCGGGCGTGCTGTGATTGTGTGTGCTGCACACCACGGTGTAATCCAGCTTTAGGTCCGGACTCAACATGCGCCGCACGGCCAACACATCGTCATGGAACAGCCCAATGGCGTCCAAGGCTACCAACCCGACCCGGGTGTGCCCGTCGTCCAACACACACCCAATCGCCCACAAATCATCGTGAATGCCGGTAGCCGCGCGATGCTGGCTGAACCCAGCCAACCACACCGGATGCCGGGGGTCTGACAGATCCGGATTGATCCGGGCTTTGGCAAACCCCACGCGCAACGGCTGCGGCAACGCGGCGGCCGCTGTGCCGTCAATGTCCAAAACCAAACGGTACCCCGGGTTCCGATCCCGCCAGGCATACAAGCAGCGGCCACCCACCGCCACCATCACCACAACCACTGCCCAAACGCCGATGCGCAGCAGGCGCTTGGCCCACGATCCAGGAGAAGATTCAGCTTTCACTCAATCAATCCCAGGCTGTAGCCCTGTCCCTCCGTAAGTCGGGCATGTGCGGCTCCGTTGCGCACAGCGCCCTTTGGAAAGCAAGGATGTTGGTATCGATTGGCAACCGTCCGCACAGGCCCACCCATTCGACGCCCAGCAGTCTGCTCCTGCAGGCGCATCTGTGCAAGAGGCTTTTGGTCGCTTCCGCTCATTCGACCAAGGTGCGCGCGGCCTTCACCCAGCTCGAGGCCAAGCCAGCGCAACCGCTCGCCAGCACTGCAGACCGGCGGTGCGCCAACTTCAGCCCCTTGGGCGCCGGCTTAAGGCATCGCCCCAACGCAGCGAGGGCAAGGCCTGCAGGGGTGAGCAAGCGGACGCAAGCCAAGCCCATCGCGGATTGCTAATCCTCAGATCGTTCGCCGGACCTGCGGCTTCGTCGATTGTCGATCGCCGATCTGGTGCCCCACGCGGCAGCACCGGACGCTGGCCGGTCGGTTTCAGCAGCCCGCCGAAACCACCAACCCAGTTCCCGCTAACCATCAGACCGCGAAATACGCGAACGAGGCGAAGGAATCCAGAGGCTGCTATCTCTGCGCTCTTCGCGTCTCTGCGGCTAATGAACGCTGCCTCGCCTGTCCAGTGCGGCGCTGCGCGCGCAGTGGGCCCATTCACCGCAGCCCCACTGCGTCGGATGCGCATAGGTAGCACCGGCCGCTGGCCGGTCGGTTTCGGCGGCCCGCCGAAACCACCAACCCATCTGCGCCCAAGCCCTAAAGCGCTAAATACGCGAACTACGCAAAAAAGCTCAAGCCCGCTTATCTCTGCGCTCTTCGCGTCTCAGCGGTTTCTCAGCCCCAGGCCTTCCGGCCGAAAGAATCCGGTCCGATGCTAGGATGCACCCTG
>Ga0207433_10006476_pt1 | contig 20218 bp, 17 predicted proteins | sample YelNatPaOPGAMG01_FD_187559 | JGI IMG/M metagenome (GOLD analysis project Ga0207433, IMG submission 187559) | Hot spring thermophilic microbial communities from Obsidian Pool, Yellowstone National Park, USA - OP-RAMG-01 (SPAdes) (version 3) | ecosystem: Environmental > Aquatic > Thermal springs... | reverse complement strand
ATTTTATTTTATATTTTTTTCTTACAATTTTAAACGCTTCAATTACACCTGAAAAATTTTTTATTGGATGACTATGTCCAACTGCTAAAACAAAATCTTCATTTATCTGATATTTTTCTTTAAAATTTAAAACTTCATTTTCATCTGTTTTAAAAAATTTTTTAAAATCAACACCTTCATAAATAACAAAATTTTTTTCAGAAGCAACTTTAAAAAGTTCAACCAATTCTTTTTTTAACACATTAGATACAGTTACTATTTTCTGGCATCTTTTTAGAATTCCTGGCAATAACTTATATGTGTAAAATTTATACTTTGTAGGTAAATTAGGGAATAAAAATGGTACTGTATTATGAACAATCAATAATTGATTTCTTAAAAAAATACAAGCATCGTATTCTGTTAAAGCGATTATCAAATCATATTTTTTAGCATAAAAAGGAAAAATAAACTGTGTCCAAAACATACGGAAATAGTCAGCAAATAAGTAAATGAGTGGATGGGTGGATGTGTGAACGGGTGGATGTGTTTTATAAGTTGTAGTTGAGTTGGTTGTATCAGTGTTTGATTTTTGGCTTATAAATGGAATTTTTATTTGCCTTATATTTTCTTTTTTTACTTCAAGAAAATGTTGAGGATATAAGGTATATACATCAAAATCAATATTTAACTTATTTGAATACACATATCGTGCAAATTCGTTAACAAAATTTATAATAAAAGTATCAAACCCAGAACCTGCTTTGTTGCTAACACGAATTGCATTAAATGCGATTTTCATATTTAAAAAGTAACAAAAACAGGATTACTTAAAACTATTCCTCCAGCTTCATCAGTTACCCTTATACGAAAATATTGTTTTATCCCGTATTGATTAGCTCCTGAAATCAATTCTTTTACACTCAATTTTTCTATACCAAAATATGTTTTAAATAATTTTCCATTTCTGATTAACTCCACTCGGAATGGAATGTTATGTTCTGAAATGACAGAAAAAAATAAATAGTTACCATCCAGTTTAAAATCTTTAAGATATATTAGATGTCCACAGCGAGCTGAACGGGCTACATAGCAGTTGCCATTTGCCAAAGAATTAATTATCTCTTGTTCTGTTTTTTTATCTGATTTAACAAAAGTAAAAATATCCAAATAATATGTCTTATCTTTTATACCGTAATTCGTTTCACCGATAATGTAAGGAACATATTCTCTTTCCCCATTGCAGTATTCCAATAGTGCTTTGTCCCAAAAACTGCCTATATCTGCTGAGTTTAATCCTTCACCTAACGCTGCGAATCCTGTATAGTTTTTGGTTTTTAACAAAAAATCGCCATAAGGTAAAGTTCTAAAACGAGCAAAATCTGTATTCACAAATCTGAAAGTTGTCATTCTGTCAGGATGTAACCAATAAACCAAACCTTTTTTGTTTCTAACCATCTGAATAAAATTATTATAAATAGTAACACTTTCTTCCTTAGTATCTTGATTATTCATTCCAACAGAAAGATTTTTATAATCGTTCGGATTATTTAAACCGACAACCAATAGATGTTTTGATCCATCGTTTAAAGTAAGATTGAATTTAAATATATTTCCTGTCCAATAATAATATGGGACACATTCAACTCCAGGAATGACTAAAATACTACTAAATTTTTTTCTACAATTTTTTATTTCGTTTAACCAATGCTCAACTCCTTTATTAAGCACAGAAACTTGTTCATTTACTAACTCTTTACCAAATATATTAAATCTCCATTTTCTTAACAAACTGTCAGAAAGTATAACCGCATCAACATTGTATTTTGAAATACTTGCTAAGAGATTTTCTATACTTAAATATCCATTGCTACTAAATTTTGATTTAGCACCAACTACTAATTTTAGCATCTTGCTTTTGAAAGTATTTATTTCAGAAACATATTTAGAAGGTTTACATTTTACTTTATTTTCACTTATTAAAAAAATTTTACTTTCACGATGAATAGATAGTTGAGGATCATTAAATGGTAATCTAAAATCTATTCCTGCGAATGATGGAACAACAGAAAAAACTTTAATAATATTTAATTTGTTAGATTTTATAAAATTGTTAACATTAGAACGAAAATAATAAATTCGCCAAAGAAGATAGGGATGAAGCACATCTATATCTTCTACACATGCTATATCAAACTCACTTCGAAAAAGAACATTGGTTTCTTGAAATTCATATGGATCATAATACACTATTTTTACTTTAGAATTTTTAGGTAGCAAACTTACTAAATTCTGTAAAGTAGTTGGAAATAAAACTTTTAAAGGATGTTCTAAACTTTTCTCATTTATAAATTCCATTGTTTGTTGGAAAACTGTTTTATCTTTCTTCATATTGAGATACGCTAAAGTGTTAACAAATTGATAACCTAAAATTACACAACTTAAACAGGTTATTAAAATTGGTGCAAGATTTTTGTTTTTTATTCTGTCTTTTAGAAAACAAATTATTTTCCAAAAAGTATATGAAGACGAGATACTTAACAATGGTGTTAAAAATATTATCCTTGTTGGGTATGCGTTTATTCCCCAAAGAAGAGGAAGCGGTAAATTTAAAACAAGTGTTGTAAGAAATACTATATTACCTAAAGTTTTATTTTTATCAACAATAAGGACTAACATTCCTATCAAAGATAATACCCAAAGGATCCAACCAAAAGTGTGTGGAAATATATTAAAAAATGTAATTGTGAAAGAATTAATTAATGACGGGGTAGAATAAGTTTCAACACTATTCCTATAAAAAAGAAAATAATAGATATTCTTCAATAACCAATCTGGATGATATAAAACTGAAGGGCTTCCAAACAAAAAACCTATCAGTACAGCTCCTACAAAAATAAATATTATATATTTGTTTCTTTTTGACCTTATTCCATTTGTTAAAAACAAAATAATATATAACAAAAACAAAATTGTTCCTGTATACACAACAGCGATAGATAAACCAACAAAGAATCCTGATAAAATATATAAATATATTTTTTCTTTATAAAAAGAATAAATAAGCATCCAATATGCAAGTATAAACCAAAATATAAAATGAAAATGATGTATACCTGTTTGAGAATAATATGCAAATGCTGGTGTGATCAAACATAAAAATGCTGCAATTTCCCCTATTGGTTGATAAAATAATTTATTAGCAATTTCAGCTGTAAGTATTAATATCACTATTAAAAAAATAATACTTAATCCACGACCTACTAACCATACAACGATTTCTGGAGCATCAATATAATTTCTAATTATTTTGTAAATATTTTTAGAGATAAATCCCATATATCTACTATAAAATTCAAAATGGGTATTGTAATAACAACTTGGTGAAACTTTATTAAGATAATCTGAAAGTATAATACTTATTCGTTCTGCTTCAAATGGTTCAATATTTGAATATGGAAATCCAAAGAACCATCCTTTGTGAGAAAGAATTATAAAAGTTCCCACAAAAGTTAACATAATAAATAGTCTTTTCATAAGATTTGTATTATATTTTTCACTGTTCGAATTATTTTAAGTATTGGCTTTGTATAAAAATTTAAAATTAGCCATAAAATTAAATAATGGAATATACCAAAATGTTTTTTATAATAATAAAGCATTGAGTTAAAAAATATCCTTTCTTTTTTTTCTTTACCATGTTTATCCATTGAAACTTGCCAGTAATGAACAATTTGTGCTTCAGCGACATAATAAATTTTATATCCTGCTTCAAGAATTCTTTTACACCAATCAATCTCTTCCCAATAAATAAGAAAATTTTGATCCAACAAACCAACTTTTTCTACTACTTCTTTTCTTACAATCATACAGGAGCCGCCAACAGAATCAACTTCTTTTGTAGTATTTCTATCCCACTCTGCATAAATACGATGTTTTTTAACAGGGTTGTTTTTCCAAATAGTGTTAAGCAACAAAACTTCAAACAAAGCATATAAAAAAGTTGGCAACCTATCAGAAGATCTTTGTAAACTCATATCAGGATTTAACAATTTTGGTCCACAAGCACCACATTGAGGATTGTTATCCATAAATTTTACTAATTTATCAAAAGCACTATCCAAAATTATTGTATCAGAATTTAAAATCATTAAATATCTACCATTTGAAATTCTTAATGCCTGGTTATGTGCTCGTGTGAAAAAAAGATTTTCTTTATTTGCAATAATTTTTACATTTGGGAATTCTTTTTTTAACATCTCAACAGAACCATCATTTGAAGCGTTATCAACAACAATTATTTCAAAAGTAATATTTTTTGTATTTTCATAAATAGATTTTATACACTGTCTTAATAAATCTTTAGTGTTGTAATTTACAATAGTTATAGATAAATCAATCATAATGGTTTAATCTTAAATATAAATTGAAATCCAAAAAGAGTTGGAGATAATGAATAAATTTTTTTAAGAATTTTCCATCCATTAGGAATTCTTAACAACAAACCGTGGAATTTCGGTATACCTTTATCTGGGTCAAATGAATAATATTCAATTTTATACCCTGCATCTGAGATAAGTTTTTTCATTGTCTTTAAAGTAAAAAATCTTAGATGTGTTTCATCCATAATCCCTTTGCCATGATCTGTCCCAAAAAGTCCTTTGCCATATTCAAAATCGCCAAATAAAAGTTTTAGTCGTATAGCCCAATGTGCAATATTTGGTATTGCAACAATAACACTACCTTCTGGTTTCAAAAATTTTTTTAGGTTAACTAAAACTTTTTGTGGCCATCTTAAATGTTCTAAAACATTCATACATAAGATATAGTCAAATAGTTGATAGTTAATAGATGATAGTTGATTTAAAACATCTTCGTTTTCTACATCTCCTATAATAATTTTTTCATAATATGGTTTTGCAACCTCTGCTGCTTCTTTATCAATTTCTACAGCAAACATTGTACAATTTCTTTTCTCTTTTAAAAACTTTCCAATATATCCTGTAGCACAACCGATTTCTAAAATAACAGAATTAGGTCTAATCAATTGTACAACTTGGTAATCAGTCCAAAGTGGACAGATTTTGTCTATATCATAGTTTTCACGATGGTATTTCATTTTTTAGTATTTTAATAAATTTTTGAATGTCAGAAAATTTAATAACTTTGAATAAAAAAATTAAAATAATATAAAAAATCGGTATAGAGTAAAGCAAAATATTCTCTCCTATTAAAACTACTACAAGAACAATAATTATTATTTTCACAAAATTTATTAAAAACTTAGAATTTTTCACAATCAACAAAACTATAAACGTATAGACCAAAAAAGAAAAGACATAACTGACAGCCGGCGCTTGATACTTAAGTTCTGGGATTAATACAATATTAATTAATGTCATTAATATAAAAACAAAAATGTTGAGTAAAAGTAAAATCTGAGGTTTATTGATTGAATAAAAATAAGAAGAAAACAAAATAAGAAATGCTAAAATAAACAAAGAAAAAGAAAATATCTGAAGAACAGGGATACTTTCAGCATATTTTTGTCCAAAAAGTATTAAAATTATTTCTTTTGAAAAAGAAAATAAGACCACTGAAACAAAACCAAAAACTACAGCAAGAAATCTGCTACCAAACTCTAAAATTTTTTCTTTCAACTCTTTAGTTTCTTGAGAAGTGAAGTAATAAAGAAAAGGTGTTGGTAAGACACCTATAAACATTGTTTCAATCATCTTTGGTATTCTTATTCCCGCATTATATATACCCACTTGTGTTGGGTCTTTCAATATAGCACGAAGTAAAACTAAATCTATGCTTGAAATAAAAAGATAACTTATCTGCCCAACAAACATTACAAAAGCAAATTTTATAATTTCTTTTTCTATTGAAAAAATTTCAACATTAAAGTCAAAATAATTTTTTAACCAAAAAATAACTAAAAGTGCAAATAAAAAAGCAAAGAAAAAACTACTAAATATTATTGTTTTGTAAAATCTAAAACCTAAAATAAAAAAAATTATCGCTAAAACATAAGACAAGTTAGAACGAATGCCATCTATAACTGTCCATTCGTTAAACTTTCCTAACCCGCGATAAAAACCTTCAAAAACATTAAAAAATGCTACTAAAATTATAAATATCAAAAAGACAAATTTTAAATCTTTAATTTCTAAAGGAATAATTTTTGGAAAAAGTTGTATTATAAAAAACCCAATTATAAAAAATATAATAGATGCTACTAAAACACTTAGAAAACTTTGTGTGAATAAAGATTTTTTTTCTTCATCAGTTTTTTCAGGGACAAATTTTGCTAAAGTTGACTGCCAACCTAAAGAAACTATAGGTCCTATTGTACTGATAAGTTGCCATACTAATGAGTATTTACCATATTCAGACGGACCAAGAAAACGAACGATAAAGATAACAAGAACTCCAGTAATGCACATAAAAAAGTTTTTTAAAAAAACATATTTTGTAGTTGTGAACAAAATTTTTCTATATAAGTTTTGCATGTTATTAAGCAAACCTAAATCCCGCAGATTGCGGGATAAATGTTCGCCCTACATTTGGTTATTTGAGGAAAAAGAGAACACAGCAAAATATTCAATATTTCCTTCTTTACCTTTTACTTTTGATTCTTCAACTGTAATTTTTTTATATTCTAAACTTTCTGCAAAAGAAACAACTCTTTCTACTGCTTGTAATCTATATTTTTCTTCTTTTACAATTCCCTTTTTAACATATTTTGGTTCACACTCAAACTGTGGTTTAACAAGTGCTACAACATTGTGTGGATACTCAGCAATTTTTTTTACCACAGGCAAAATCTTTGTCAATGATATAAATGAAACATCTATTGTAAAGATATCTATTTTATCTTTTATTTTATCTTTGTATCCTAACTCAACAAAATATCTAAAATTTACTCCTTCAAACAAAACTACTCTTTTATCAGAACGAAGTTTTGGATGTAAAAGTCCTTTACCTACATCACAACAATAAACTTTTTTTGCCCCAAATTTTAAAAGACAATCAACAAAACCACCAGTTGAAGACCCAATATCAAAACAAACTTTATTTTTTACATTAATAATACCTGTTTTTAACAATCCTTCAAGTTTGTATCCACCAGCTGAAACATATTTGTATGGCTCTAAAATTTCTATTTTTGTATCTTCAGCTACCATTTTTGACACATCGTAAATAACTTGTGAATCGACTTTTACTCCGAATTCTTCTATAATCTTTTGTGCTTTACTTCTTGTCTCTGCTAATTTTCTGTCAACTAAAATTTTATCCAATCTTTGTTTCATTTATTGTATCTAAAAAATTAAAAGTGTGACAAATTATGTAGACGCTACTAACACTATAACTAGTTGACAAATCAAAGTGATAAAAATTTATAAATTTTGTTGTATATTATCTTCGGTGAGATTGACTGCATACAATCAGGTTTTACATTGCAATCTCTTTTATAACAGACCACACATTTCTTTGGCGAAACAATTTTTTCTCCTAAACCATACATCTCTATCTCATTCGGAGAGGTTGGACCAAATAATGCTACAACTTTCTTTTTTAATGCTAAGGCAATATGTAATGCAAGTGTATCTGAAGTTATTAATACATCACAGAGGTCTATTAAAGAAAAAAATTCTCTTAAGGTATTGTCGCATCCTGTATCTATCAATTTTGGATTATTAACTAAAGAAACGATTTTTTTATTCCTCTCTTCCTCTTTCTTTCCACCAAATAAAAGCACTTTTATATCTCTTTTACTATGAACTATAAATCCCGCAATTTGCGGGAAACTATTAACTATAAGCTTTATCAACTCCGCTGTCTGTTCAACAGGATATTCCTTCTTTTTCCACTTATCTCCACCACCTAAGTTTATGCCTACTACAAAATCATTTTTTGAGATAAAAAATTTTTTTGCAAAATTTTTTGCAAACTTCTTTTCTTCATTTGTAAGATTAATTATTATTGGATAATTTAGTGGATTTAAATTTTTAAATCCTAATATTTCCATTATGTACTTTTGATATGTCTTTTTATTTCTCTTTTTCAAGACATCATTATGGCTTAAATCAAACCATTCTTCTGCAGCTTTATTTGAACAAATAATATTTTCTTTCTCATCAAGATAAAAACCATACTTTTCTTTAGCAAATATATTTTTTGTTATTCTTAATGCATGTATATCTAAATCAAGATTTATTAAAATATCAAAGTTTGAATTATAAAGTTCAAATGCTTTACTATAGGGTATAATCTCTGAAACATAAGGATTGTTTTTTAAAATATCACAGGCGTCATCTTCAGTAAGCCAAATAATTTTTGAGTTTTTATATTTGTTTTTTAGAGGTTTTAAAATTGAGGTTGTTCTAACTACATCTCCTAATGCAGAAAGTTTTATTATTAAAATTTTTTTGTTTATCGGTTTATAATATTTGCAACTATCACAAGTTATATTATTATCTTTCTTATGATATAAACAGGGTCTGTCAGAAATAAAATATATACAATTTTGTTTATGTTTCATAGATTTACTATTATGTCGTTAAATAATGTCAAATTTTGAACTACGAGTTAAATTGTGGGATGAACTATCAACTAATTAACCTATCAACCCATTAACCCATCCACACATCCACTTATTTATATTCTCACATTTATGCCAGATTTTTTTAAAGCTATTTTTACTTTTTCAATTGAATATTTTTTATAATGAAAAACAGAGGCAGCTAAAACAGCTGAGACATTTGCTTTTTTAATCACTTCAATAAAATGCTCAATCTTCCCTGCTCCTCCTGAAGCAATAACTGGTATTGAAACACTGTCTACAACATTTTTAGTAAGTTCTATATCATAACCTTGTTTTGTTCCATCAGCATCTATACTTGTAAGCAAAATCTCACCTGCACCAAGTTTTTGAACTTTTTTCGCCCACAATATAGCATCCAACCCTGTCGGCGTATTTCCCGCATTTACATATACTTCCCACCTAAATCCTTTATTGTCTTTATTCTCAACTCCTAACTCCAAACTCTGAACTCTTTTTGCATCTATCGCCACAACTATACATTGAGAGCCAAACATCTCTGCTGCTTGTTTAACAAGCAAAGGATTTTTTACAGCAGCAGTATTAATTGCAACCTTATCAGCACCAGAATTTAACAAATTCCTTATATCTTCTAAACTTCTAACTCCACCACCTACAGTTAATGGCACAAAAACATTCTTTGCCGTTTTTTCTACAACTTCATATATTGTTTTTCTTTTCTCAATAGTAGCGGTTATGTCTAAGAAAACCATTTCATCAGCACCTTCATCAGAATACCACTTTGCAAGTTCAACTGGGTCCCCTGCATAACGAAGGTTTTTAAAATGTACACCTTTTACAACTTTACCTTCTTTTACATCTAAACAAGGAATTATTCTTACTGTATACATAAGTTTAATTTGTTTAATATACTATTGAAATGAAGTAATAGAACAACGAAAAAACCTTCTTTGTCATTGCGAGGAGTCCCGCAAGTTGCGGGATTAAAATAAATTTTATTTTTCTAAAATCTCTTTTGGTAAAAGAAATAATATAATATTTATTATTGCTAAAACAACAAATCCTGAGATACCTAAAACACCTACTATAAGTTCATTCCCACCTTTTAAAAACAAGATTGAGAATCCAAAAGTAGCATTTAAAGTTCCGTGTAAAATTGATGTTGCAATAACAGAACCAGATTTTTTTCTTATAAAATTAAAAATTGGTGAATAAAGAATACAAAAAATTATCATCCATATTGACCCTAAAACAGGATATTTTGGATAATTATGTCCTTGAAGTATAAGTGGCATATGCCATAAACCCCAAATAAAACCTGTTATTACTGCTGTCTGCCAAAAGTTGAATTTTTTGTTTAATTCGTTATAAAGAAACCCACGCCAACCTATCTCTTCACCAAACGCTGCAACAGCGTTTATTGTAGCACCTGCAAAAAGTGATTGTATAACACCAAATGTTATAAAACCTATTGGTGATGATTCAATTTGGTGTTTTAATTGTTCAAGTTGTTGAGAAGATAAAGTATCTTTTAATCGGTCAAAAAATGTTTCCATTGAATATGAAATTTCTACATTGTGGAACAGTTTTGCAACTGGTATTGAAGCAAACGAAACAAACAATGGTAAAATCCACCCTATAACAAACCATATATTGATACCAAAATTTATCCCACAAGTTTCTTTAACCTGGTTATGATAAAAAAATTTCTCTAATATCAAAACTGAAATTAAAGGACAAAACATATAAATTACTGCAATTATCAATGCTAACTCAGTATTCCATCTACCACCTAAAAGTTTAAACACTATTGCTAAAACCCAACTTAACCCAAAAGTTAAAACAATAAAATTTATAGCACGTTTTGTCATAGTTTGTTAAAATATTTAATTATATTTTCTAAAAGTTTCAATCCTTTAGGACCACTTTTTTCAAGATGAAACTGTGTGGCGACAATATTATCTTTAACTATCATTGAGCAAAACTCTTCACCATATTCTGTTGTAGCAAAAATTATATCTTTTTGTCTTGGCACTGGATAATAAGAATGTACGAAATAAAAAAATTCTTTATCCCTTAATCCATCAAGTATTAAAGGAACATTTTCTTTAAATTTCACTATATTCCAACACATATGTGGTATTGGTAATGACCTATTTTTAAACTTTACAACCTTACCTTTCAATAACTTTAATCCACAAACATCTTTTGCTTCTTCACTTTTTTCAAATATAAGTTGTATTCCTAAACAAACACCTAATATTGGTCTTTCTGAATTAAAAAAATTGATAATTTCTTCATACAAACCATTCTTAAAAATTGTATTCATCGCAGGACCAAAACTACCAACACCTGGAAGAATCAATAAATCAAATTCCTTTTTTATTGGCTTATCTAATATATAAGTTTGTAAACCTAAAACTTCTATCGCTTTTGTAATACTCATTAAATTTCCAGCGCCATAGTTTATTATGCCAACTTTTTTTATCATTTTAAAATCCCAATTAAATCTTTTAAATTTAGGTTTTTCTCTTTAAGATATTCTTTTATAAACTTGATGCATTCAACTGGAAGTTGTGGATTTCTAAAATAACCACTTCCAATCTGAACTGCCTTTGCACCTAAAATAATATATTCTATAACATCACTTCCAGAACTCACTCCACCACTTGCAATTATATCAATATCAAAAATTTTTTTAACATCATAAACCCATCTTTGAACTAAAGGTTTTATTGCTGGTCCTGAATATCCACCATAAATATTTCCAAGTTTAAATTTAACTTTTTTATAATCTACAACAACAGCAGTATAAGTATTACACAAAGTTATACCGTCAAAATCTGCCTCTTTTATGATTTTGACATTTTCCAACAAATTGTTCTCTGCAGAAAGTTTTGCAATTAAAGGTTTAGAGGTTTTATCTCTTAGTTTAAAAACTATCTTTTTAAAAATTCTTTTATTATAAAACCATCTGCCTTTTTCTACATTTGGACAAGAAAAATTTATTTCATAACCATCAAATATTTTGTACTCTTCTAACTTTTTTAAAATTATTTCAAACTGTTGCTCTTCTTCTGCTAAAAAACTTGCTATTTTTTTACATTTAACTCTCTCAATATATTTAATTTTCTCTTTTATTCCATCAACACCTGGATTCTCTAAACCTATTGAATTCAACATACCAAAAGGGAAATCTACAACCCTTGGAGTAGGATTTCCTGCTTTTGGATTTAAAGTTACTGTTTTAAAGACTACAGCACCACATTGATTCAAAATTTTAACATTCTCCTCGCCAAAACCACATACTCCGGAAGCTATAATTATTGGATTTAAGAGATTAAGTTTACCTATTGAGGTAGAAAGGGAAGCATTCATAATGTTATGAAGGAAAAAATTTGACAGCAAATTAAAAGGTGACGGTGGGATTTGCACCCACGAATCGCGGTTTTGCAGACCGCTCCCTTAGCTACTTGGGTACGTCACCAGTAGTTTACTAAATTAGCGGGGGGTGGATTTGAACCACCGACCTCGAGGTTATGGGCCTCGCGAGCTACCGGGCTGCTCTACCCCGCGATTGATTATTCTTCCTCGTATTCAAACTTATAACCAACATTCTCTATTGTCTTTATATATTTTGCAACTTCCTCACCAAGTTTTTTTCTTAAGTTCATTATGTGGACATCCAAAGTACGAGTTTTTTCCATCTCTTCTTCGTCAGCATATCCCCACAATGTTTTCAACAAAAACTTTCTTTCTAAAACTTTATTTTTATTTTTCATCAATAGATATAACAACTGAAACTCTTTCGGAGTTAATTCTATATTCTGTGGTTGTAAAACAGTAACTTTATGACTATCTACATCTATGGTTATAGGTCCTATAGTAATAACTTCGTTTGGCTTTCCACCATAAATCTCAACTCTTCTTAACAACGCCTTTATTCTTGCAACAAGCTCTTGTGGCTCAAAAGGTTTTGTTATATAATCATCAGCACCACATTCAAAACCTATAATCTTATCTTCTGTAGATGTTCTTGCAGTCAACATTATCACAGGTATTGATTGATATCTAAAATCTGCTTTAATTTCCCTACACACATCTATACCATCAACATCTGGTAGTGTCAAATCTAACAAAATCAAATCAGGAGAATACACCGAAATCTTTTTTATAATATCTTTCCCAGTATAAGAATGTTCAGTTCGAAAACCAACTAATGTTAGGATACTTTTTATATATTCACAAGTTTCTTGATCATCCTCTATAATCAAGATTCTGTTCATTAATTTTTAAGATTACAAAAATAAAAATAAAAATTCAATACTTTTCAAATTTTCTTGGATAATTTATGAGGGTATCCAATATCAATTAAAACAATTTTGCCACATAATTTTTTGGCCGTTTTATTCATAAATGCAAGCTTTAAAAAACCCATAGATAAAGTATAATTTGCTTTTACTGCTTTACCTAAAATCTCACCTGTGTCAGAATGTAGTCCTGAAGGAATGTCTATTGAAAAAACTATTTTGTTTGATTTATTGATTAATTCTATTGCTTTAGCATATTCACCATCAACTGGTCTACCCAAACCTATTCCAAATATCGCATCAACTACTATTTCGTATCTGTTAATCATTTTTTTAACTTTTTCAAAGTCAAATTTTTCAATTTTTACATTTAATCTCTTTAAAATTTCATAATTTTGCAAAACATCTCCCTGATATTTTGTTTTATCTACAAAAGTTATAACTTTTATATCAAACTGCCATATATACAGATATCTTGCACAGACAAATCCATCACCTCCATTTTTTTCCAGGACCACAAAAAACTATAATTTTTTTAAACTTCTTTCTTTTTGCAAAATTTTTTATAAATTCAGCAGATAATCTTCCTGCATTCTCCATTAAAATCATAGACGGTATTAGATATTTTTCTGTAGCGAGTTTGTCAATCTGATAAATCTGTTTTGATGAAAGATAAAAGTTATTTTTCATCTTCTTCTTTTTAAAAACTTAACAAGTTCTTCGTAAGATAAGGTATTTACTACATTTTTCTTTTCGAGCCAACCTCTTCTTGCAACATATACTCCAAGTATTATGTAGTCCATCTGAGATATATGGTGAGCATCGGTGCCGATTGAAATAATAACATTGTGTTCCTTTGCATACTTTGAGTTAATATCATCTAAGTCAAGCCGTTCAGGAAAAGCATTTATCTCCATCATAACATTGTTTTTACCTGCTTGCTCTATTATTTTTGTGATATTAACTTTGTATGGAGACCTTTTATTCAACAATCTTCCTGTAGGATGTGAGATTGAATGAACATATTTGTTATCCATCGCCTTTAAGATTCTTTCAGTAATCTGTTCTTCTGATTGTTTAAATCCTGTATGTATTGCTGCGATAACAAAATCTAATTCTTTTAAAACTTCGTCTGGATAATCAAGTTTGCCATCTGAAAGAATGTCTACTTCCTGGCCACAGAGTATCTTTACTTTGCTTGTTTTATTTAAGTTTCTTATTTCATCTATTTTTTTATACAAATCTTTTATCTCTACTCCGCCTGCAACTTTCAAACTTTGTGAATGGTCACAAACAATTATCCATTCATAACCAAGTTTATGTGCATAATCTGCTATCTCTTTTATACTATTTGCGCCATCAGAATAATTAGAATGTATATGTGTATCTCCTTTAATATCTTTTAGTTCTATTAAATGGGGTAACTTTTTTTGCAATGCTGCTTCTATCTCTCCCCTATCTTCTCTTAATTCTGGTTCAATATAATCAAGACCTAAAATTTCATAAATCTCTTCTTCTGTTTTTCCACATATAGGTTTGTCTTTTTTATCTATTTTAAAAACACCATATTCACTAATTGTTAAACCTTTTTTATTTGCAATTTCACGAAGGTGTATGTTGTGTTGTTTAGAACCAGTAAAATATTGTAAAGCAGCACCATAGACATCTTTTGGGACTACACGAAGGTCAACTTGAATATTAGCAGTTGTAATTACACTACCTTTTGTTTCACCACAAGCAAGAACTTTTTTTACCATTGGAAGTTTTGTAAATTTTTCTATAATTTGTTTTTCTTTACCTTCAGAGACACAGCATAGAATATCAATATCTCCTATGGTCTCTTTTTTTCTTCTCAAAGAACCACAAGGATCTATTCTTATTATCTCCTTATTTCTCTTTAACTCTTTCAAAATCTCATCAACAACTTTTATTGCATCAAATAACAACAATCTTTGTTGTGAAGTTGATAAGAACTCTATACCTTCAATTATGTTTTTTTCAACTTTCTCACCAAAACCTGGAAGTCCTCTTAACATACCTTTTTGTGCATATTCTCTCAAAGTATTTACATCTTTAATGCCAAGCTTTTCATAAAGCATACGGACACGCTTCGGACCTAAACCAGGAATTCTTAACATATCAAATATTCCGTTAGGAAATTTTTTCTTTAATTCTTCTAATCTTTGAATTTTGCCAGTATTTAAATATTCTACAATCTTTTCAGCAATACTTTTTCCTACACCTGGAATAGAAGAAAGTTTATCAAAATCTTTTGCTAAATCTTCAATAGATTCAGGAATACTTTCAATCACCTGTGCTGCTTTTTCATATGCACGCACTTTAAAAGGATTTTCATCTGTTAAGCTTAAAAGTTGTGCTATTAGATAAAATTGTTCTGCTACTTCTTTGTTTCTCATATGTTTAGTTAATAGTTTATAGTTCACAGTTCATAGTTAATCAAATGTTTCTATTCTAATCATTATGAACTATTGACTATTAACTATGAACTATTAACTATTGACTATGAACTAATATTCTAAATCTTTTCGCATCTTCATACATTGTTGAATTGTTAAACATTACATAGTTTAAATCCTTATCGCACATTTTTAAAACTTTATCAAGTTCTTCATCAGAAAATGTATAGTTGTAGTCCAACTTATTCCCAATATGTAACCCATGCAAACGATAATATTTATAATAGCCATAATATGCTTCAGCATATAATGGATCAACACAGTGAATAAGATTTAAATCTTTGCATACTTTTGTAATAATTTTTTTATCCCATTTTTCACCACGAACTTCTATAATAAAATCAAAATTATGCTTTTTTCTATCTCTATTTATTTTTTTAAAAAAATTATAAAGGTTTTTTAAATTTTTATCTTCTGGAGTGAAACTTGATGGTGTTTGAAATAAAATTTTTTTGCATCCAAGTTCTAATGCAAAGTTTTTTGTTCTTTCCCATGCGGTAAAGACTTCTTCAGTAGGTGAGAAAAATCCATAGTTTTGGATATTGCCAAATTTTTCTTTTAGCCTACGATATGTAAATGAACTACATTTGTGAGTGATTATCTGCCAAGCTTTAATTATAAATTCAAAATCTGGGTTTAAATTTTTAGCTTCTTTTTTCCATTTTGTAGCTGATTTTAAAGATGGGATTTGATAGAAAGTAGAGTTTATCTCTACACAATTAAATTCTTTATAATATTCTTTTTGTGATATAGGGAAACCACAACATCCTACTTTTACTTTTATTTTCATTGAATTTTAAATACAAAATTTTTATAATCTTTTCAATCTATGAAAAAACTAAAACTTCTTTTGTTAACATCTCTAATTATTTCAAATTCTTATTCTTTCAACTTTTTAATAAACATATTTTATAGTATGTTGCCACAACCTGTTCGCAGTGCATTCAAAGGAGAAGGATTACAAATTGACCAGTTTGATTATGGATTTGGTAATTGCAACTTTACAAGTTTTGGATATTTAAATTCTGATATCAAATATAAATCAGGAATGAATATTGATGAAAATTATTCTTTTTCTGTTCCTACATTTTATCTCTATGGTGGATATATTGCACATGTCTCAACTCCAATGCTAACACATATTTATCCTGGATGGCAACTTGAAACAGAGGTCGGTTTTGGGGGAATAGAATATCATCCAGAATACAAAAAAGAATATAGAAAATTTTTTGTAACAGGTAGTTCTGGTTTTAACTGGCGAGTTTATAAATCAAATGAGAAAGATAAATATAACTTTACTTTAAACTTAGGTTTTGGTTATAAACTTCATTATGTCTTAAAAGATATACTTTATTATAACATCCAGGTAGGAATAAAAATCATACCTAAAATCTCTTTATCCTTAGAATATTTTAACACATTCCAAGGAGGGGGGTTTTTTCTATTCAGTACCCAAGGTTTTGAAGCTAAATCAAAAGAAAAACATTTAATATTGAGTTCAAACTTTTTGTTATCAAAAAAATATCTTTTGAAGTTTTCAGGTATGTATAAAAACTGGCAATTAAAAGAATTTAAAACTCCCCAAACTGAACAAGAAAATAATTTTTATGGTATAATCTTATCACTTATAAGTAAATAATCCTATAACTGTTTCTCCAATTTAAAAATCTTCTCAACAATCTTATAAGCAATCCAACCTATAAAAAATCCTATTACAGCACCAAAGATTACATCTGATGGATAGTGTACTCCAACATATACTCTTGAGAAAGCAGAAATTGTTGCTATTATGTAAGCAATAATTGTATACAATGGCTTTTTGAAAAATAGCATTATTAAAGTTGCTGCTACAAAAGAATTTACTGCATGAGATGAAGGCAATGAAGGACCTGCTGAGGAGACAAGTTTATAAACATTCTCTAATGTTTCAAATGGTCGTGGACGAAGTAAAATGTGTTTTAAGATTTTGCTACTTAAAATGTCAGAAAATATTACTGCAATCAAAATTGTCCATCCGGCAATACGAAATCTATAATTTTTGGAAAATATCATTAACAACCACAAAATAAAAAATAGTAAATAGAAATTTTTTACATTAGTTACTATTGGCATTAAAAAATCAAATAGAGTGTTTTTAAGATTGTGGTTAATGAAATAAAATAGCGAAATATCTAAGTTTTTCAAAATATGTATCATAAAGATTTCTTGAGATATTCAGTTAGTTGAAGAATTATGCTGTCTGAAGTAATACCTTCTGCTGTTGCTTGGTAGTTTAAAATTATTCTATGTCTTAATGCAGGTAAAGCTACATTGTTTACATCTTCAATACTTACTGCATATCTTCCTTCTAACAATGCATTAATCTTAGAAGCAAGGACTAATGTTTGTTCAGCTCTTGGACCACAACCCCAAAGGACATACTTTTTTACAAGTTCTAAAGAAGAGGGTTCCTTAGGTCTTGTTGCTCGGACAAAATTTATAATGTAATCTATAACATAATCACTTATAGGCACTTTGCGAACAAACTTTTGTAATTCCAAAATCTCCTCTTTTGAAATTATTTTCTCAACATTTGATTCAATTGTTCCTGTAGTAAGAAAAAGTATTTCTTTTTCTTCTTCTTTTGAAGGATAATCAATATTAACTTGAAAGAAAAATCTATCAAGTTGAGCTTCGGGTAAAGGATAAGTCCCTTCCTGTTCTATAGGATTTTGTGTCGCTAAAACAAAAAATGGTTGTGGTAAGTCATAAGTAACACCATTAACTGTTACTTTATATTCCTGCATAGCTTGAAGTAAGGCGGATTGTGTTTTTGGTGGTGTACGGTTTATTTCATCTGCTAATACGATGTTTGCGAATATTGGACCAGGAATAAATCTGTAATATCTTTTTTTAGTTAAAGGATCCTCTTCCACAACTTCTGTCCCAGTAATATCTGAAGGCATAAGGTCGGGTGTAAACTGGATCCTGTTAAACTTTAAATCCATAATTTCAGCTATTGTATGAACAATCATTGTTTTCGCAAGACCAGGCACGCCTACTATTAAACAATGTCCTTTTGCTAACAAAGAAATTATAATTTCTTTTATAACTTGTTTTTGCCCGACAATTTTTTTACTAATCTCTTTAGTAATTTTTGAAAATTTTTCTATTACTTGATTCACATATTCTGTATCTAAATTATTTCCCATTTTATTCTCCATAATTACATTTTTTCAGGTGCAGAAATACCTAAAATTTTCAATGCGTTGTTTAAGATTATCTTTGTTGCAAAAACTAAAAATAATCTTGGATAAATTACATTGTTATCTTTCTCTATAACTCTACAAGTTTCATAAAATTTATGGAAAATTTTTGCAACTTCTATTAAATAATTACATAAGTGATGTGGTGAGAATGTGTCAATGCATAAATACAAAATGTCAGGATAAAAACACAATTTTTTTATTAAATCTACCTCTTCTTTTTCTCTAAAAGGAAATCCATTTGTAACACGTATCAGTAGTTCCAAAGAAGGCGGAAGTTCCAAACTTCCTATTGCTTCTTTTATTATTCCGCAACATCTTGTATGAGCATATTGTATATAGTAAACAGGGTTTTTCAATGAATGCTCCTTCGCTTTATCAAAGTCAAACTCAAGGTGTGCATCAGGTGATTTTGTTAACAAAAAAAATCTTGTCACATCACTTCCTACCTCATTTACAACTTCGTCTAATGTAATAAATTTCCCTTCTCTTGTAGACATTGCTATTTTTTGCCCTTCTTTCAATAAAGATACAAGTTGATATAAAATAATATCCAACTTAACTTTTTTATTTTCTGCTTCAAAGATTTTTTCACAAGCTCCTTTTAACCTATCTACATACCCATGGTGGTCTGTACCCCAGATGTTTATAAGCCAGTTAAATCCACGATTAATTTTGTTGTAATGGTATACTATATCACTAAAAAAATATGTTGGTTCACCATCTGATTTTATTATTACTCTATCTTTAGTATCACCTGTTTGTTGAGATTTAAACCAAATCGCACCATCTTTTTTTTCTATCAGTTCTTTTTCTTCTAAAAACTTTTTTATTTTTTCTGTCTCTTTAGATTCATAAAGAGAACTTTCATAAAAATAGTTATCAAACTCAACTTTAAAATTTTTAAGTGATTGTTTAATCTCATCCATTATAGTTTCTACTATGAACTTTTGTACTTTATCAATGTTGTCTTTGTTTATCTTTTTAAACTCTTTTTTCAACTTTAAAGCAATCTCACTGATATATTTTCCTTTATATTTTGTTTCACTTACAATTTCTTTTGTCCACTCTATAATACCATTTTCTATTTCAACATCTTGAGGGTTAAAGTTTAATAAACTATCTATTACAGAAGCGGTAAGGACTTGAATTTGTCTTCCCCTGTCATTAATATAATACTCTTTAGTTAGGTCATAACCAAATTTTTTAAATATATTACCTAATACATCGCCCAAAACAGCACATCTTCCATGGCCAATATGTAGTGGACCTGTAGGATTTGCTGATACAAATTCTAACAAAATTTTTTCCTTAGGCAAATTTTCTTGAATTGGATATTTTTCTTTTTGCAAGATTATATTTTTTATTTCTTCCAAATAAAAATTTAAATTAAGATTAAAGTTCAAAAATCCTGGCTTAAAAAACTGCATTTCTGTTATCACATCTCTATACTTCTCATCAATTAGTTTTTTAATTTTTTCAAAAACTTCCTGTGGATTTATTTTGTATGATTTTGATATAGCAATAGGTAGGTTAGTAGCGAGGTCAAATTTTATTTCAGGTGGAGGTTCTTTTAATTCAAAATCTGTTATTTGCAAATTCAAAGATTCTAAAACATTATGCAGTATTTTTCTTACT
>Ga0207433_10006470_pt1 | contig 20229 bp, 22 predicted proteins | sample YelNatPaOPGAMG01_FD_187559 | JGI IMG/M metagenome (GOLD analysis project Ga0207433, IMG submission 187559) | Hot spring thermophilic microbial communities from Obsidian Pool, Yellowstone National Park, USA - OP-RAMG-01 (SPAdes) (version 3) | ecosystem: Environmental > Aquatic > Thermal springs... | reverse complement strand
CCTAGGATGTATGAGTTATCATGGGGCATAACGAAAACCTGCCTTCCATCAATTGCCCTGAAAATAACTCCGTAGTTTGAGAGCCTCCTTTCAAATATGAGATGGACTCCCTTACCGGGTCTTATTTTGACATCGCAATCAGCAATTCTTGCAATCCGGGAGAGCCATGGTCCTCCAGCATTAATTACAACCTTTCCCATTACCTCCCTGAACTCCTTCTTTATCCTATCAAAAACCTTTACCCCTTTTACCTTTCCGTTTTCTCTGATTATCTCTTTCACCTCACAATGGGTGAATATATCCGCTCCATTTTCCTCCGCAGATAGAGCATTCAAAACACACAGCCTGAACGGGTCAACCCCCCATTCATCTATTGTCACAGCTCCCTCAAAATTCCCTTTTAGAAGGGGTTCAATTTTTTTAAGAACCTCTCCCTTTATGAATGTATGGGGTTTTCCCCTTTTAAGAGGGACGAACCAGTCGTAGGCGTTGAAGTAGGCATCTGCCAGTTCTAAATAGATTCGGCTCCATTTTTCTTTTGTAACAGGAAGTATAAATGGAATTCTAAAAATCAGGAATGGTGCTATCTTCTGAATGTATCCGCTGTCAAGACAGGATTTCTTAGTTGTGCTAACCTCATACATCAGGTATCTTACCCCTCCATGAATCATCCCACTGCAGGCCCCGGTTGCTCCAGAAGATATATCATTTTTTTCAAAAAGAGCTGTTTTAAATCCCCTCAATGCACAGTCCCTTGCAATTCCTGTTCCGTTGATGCCTCCCCCTATTACTATCACATCGTATTCCATATAAATTTTTCTTACAAAAATTTTTGAAATAGTCAAATAAATCCCGTTTTTCATTAACCCACGAAAAAATTTGACAAAAAATTTTAAAATGTGTTATAATTTTCAAAAAATTAGGGAGGCTTTATTAAGAGAGGGGCAAAAATATGAAGAGCCAGATAAAAAAGATAGCAAGGGAGATTTTCTATTTTCTGGCAAAAAACTACAGCGTTGAAAAAATTGATGTATGTATTGTGTATGACCACAATGAGGAGAGAAAGTATATTTCCTTTCCTGAAATGAAAAGGATAAAATACTTTCCATTTCCATCAAAAATCTCAGAGGAGCCCATTATAAAGGGGAAAAACATCTATATCTTTGAAGCAAAAGAAGATTGCAGGGTGATTGTGAGGATAGCAGTAAAGGAGTTTAAGAAAGATTCCATTAATCTGTTCAAGATTCTGACCCATCTTTTTTACTCCCTTGTCATCTACACAGATTTTCTTGAAAAATCCGAAGCCCTCGGTTATGAACTTGTCAATGTGATTCCGCAGGATTCTCCCTCAGAGGCACTTATATGGGCTATGAAAACAAGCGTTGAGTTAACAGGAGGAGATGCGGGTTCAATAACTGTTTATGATAAGGTGAGGGGGAAAATGACATTTCCCTATTTTTACAAAATGCCCCCGGAATTAACAAGATTTGAGATAGAATTCGGGAAGGGTCTCTCAAGCGAGATTGTTCAGAGTAAAAAGGGATACATAATAAATGATTACCAGAATTACCCGAACAGAATAGATGTGTTTGTCAAAGCAGGGGTTAAGAGCATAGTGGGAGCACCAGTTGTATATGGGGATAACATTTACGGAGCGATTGGAGTTTTTAGCCTTAAAGAGAAGAAGAGGTTTCTTTCTTCTGACCTCACTTTTGTTGAGGCTGTTGGAAGGGTTGCGGGAGCAATCCTTTACAAGATATCCCTTGAAAAGGAGATAACCCTTGAGGCCAGGGAGCACATTGATAAGGTCTTCTTCTATGAGAACCTCATCTCCCTTATCACATCCGAAATCCTCACTCCCTTACGGCTCATACTCGGTTTCACTTCCCTTCTAAAGGAGGATTTTGAGGCCATGAAAGGGGAATCTCTTTCAAAATATATAGATGCCATCCATTCATCAGCATCAAAACTTGAGAACAACATTCAATGCCTGACGGATTGTATAAGAACCATCACTATATGGGAGCCCGTCGCACCTGTAGATACAAAGCAGTTGTTTGAAAACCTTTCAAGGGTTGTAGAAAAGACCTATCCCTTTGTAGTTGTCCATTTAAAAGACCCTGATAAATTTCCTACTCTTCCAGCAAGAGGTTCGCACATGAGATTCGTCTTCAATCAAATATTCAGATATCTTGCAAGGTTTCAGGATTACAAGGGAAAGATAAGTGTTTCCAATTTTAAGAAGAAGGGGGTTGAAGGATTCATCTTTGAAGCAAAAGGAAAATCTATTCCGAAAAGGGATGCAGAACTGTTTATAGTGAGAAGTTGCGTTGATACTTATCTCGGAAGCGTCTTCTGGGAGAGCAAAAAGGGAACAAACAGAATTGTTGTAAACATCAGGACCTATGAGTGACCCATCCCCGAGAATTCTCATAGTTGAGGATAATGCAGAAGAGATAGAACTTCTTATTAAATTCCTCACAAGAAGTTATAGATGCGATATTGATGTGGCATGTGACCTTGAGGAAGTGAAAAGATGGCTTGAAAAAAAGGACTACGATTTTGTAATCACAGACGCCTTTGTTGGGGATTTCAGCGCTACTGAGGTAGCAAAAGAAGTTCAGGAGAAAAAATCTTCACCGCTCATATATCTATTTTCAGAGGATGAAAACCCAGAACTGATAAAAAGATTTTTTGAAGACGGTGTTGATATATACTTCAGGAAGGGATTTAAAGAGATGGAGAGCATGCTTATTTCCATAAGAAACATATTTTCAAAACTGAAGGGTAGATGAAAGTTATCCTCCTTTTTGGAATTTTCATCGTTTTTTATAGAGAAGATGGGGAACTCCTCAAGAATTATATTTTAATTAATAATGGCGGGATTTTTGCAGGCTTTTCTTTCAACCGAACGGATAGCAAATGGGGAGATAATCATGATACTGAACCGATTGCAACTGGAGGCTATGAAGGAAGCGTATGGAAAATTTTTAATTTCAAGGGGTATTTATCCAGTGGAATGGCGGTCAATTTTAAGGAAAGTAAGATATATACTTCAGGTTTATATTCTGATACATCTATACCAGGATTGGTCATTTATAAATCAATTGAGCATAAGGAAGAAGGTGAAGAGATAGGTGCGAAAATCCCATTCTATCTAAAAATCTTCAAAAATATCAGCATAAATTCCTCAATTGAGTTCTCATGGAGAAAAGCCTTCCTTCAGCACGGAGAGGGTGAGTCCTATTACTCAATGGAAATCATGGAACTGAGTGCTTCTGAATTGAACCTGACTGGAAGGATAGGTTGCGATTTGAGGACAAATTTTTTTAATTTTTCTTTCTTTTTAGGAATCCCGCTTTTCTTAAGGGGAGATGCAGAGATGTTAAGATATTCGTTGAAGGAGAAAGGAGCAACAGTTATTGTTGAACCAGGGATTCAATGGTCCTACGACCCAAAACCGCCTCCTTTAATAAAAACCCTTCTTGGCTTCCGCTACGGAGACATTTCCCTGATTTTGACCCATTCATTCACTCCAGAATGGGGAGGGGGTTTTGTTGGGATAGATAGAACCCAATACAGGTTAGACGGTGTCCACTCCCATGATATAGGGGTTATAACTTCATACAGGTTTATTCAAAATGAATTCCTGCTCGGCTTCAATTATGAAGGTATGGATTACAAAACTGAAAACATTCCTGCACTAAACGGGGACAGATTTTTGGTTCTTATCGGGTATAAAAGGGAAAGTCATCCACCATACGGCTTATTTCTTCAGTGTTTGCTCTCTGATATGGATTATAAATTTATACGAAATTTAAGTGTATTTTTGACAAGAATAACTATGAATTTTTTTATAGGCTTTTAAGGGGTTGACAAAAATAGTTCGTTGATTAAATTTTCAGTAGAAAAAAAGAAAGGAGGTGATGAAGATGGCAATAAAGAGATGGGATCCGATGAAGGAACTCCTGCAGATGCAGGAGAGGATGACAAGGCTTTTTGACGAAATTTTCCCGAGGGTGGGAAGAGGTGAAATTGAACCCTTCGGGGGATGGGTTCCTGCTGTTGACATCTACGAGACCCCTGAGAAGGTTGTGATTGAAGCAGAGGTTCCGGGAGTGGAGAAGGATAACATCAAGATAGAATACTCCAACGGAGTCCTCACAATAAAGGGCGAGAGGAAACTGGAAAAGGAGGTAAAGGAGGAAGATTACCACAGGCTTGAGAGGTCCTATGGAAGCTTCCAGAGGAGCTTCTCAATTCCATCCACCGTTGACCCGGATAAGATAAATGCGGTTTATAAAAATGGCGTCCTGAAAATTGAACTTCCAAAGCAGGAGAAGGCAAAGCCCAAGGAGATAAAGATAGAGGTGAAGTGAGGGGGAAATCCTCCCCCTCCTTTTGTTTTTTAAGAAGGTTCTTGTTCAAGCAGTTATACTTATCTCAAGAAGTTCGCCCTTTGTTTCTTTAAGAACTTCTTCGCATAATTTCCTTTCCCAGTATGGAAATTCGGGGGAAGAAATATAAGATGCCATCTCCTTTGCGAGTTTTAAAAGTTTTATATCCTGAAGGTATTTTATTAATTCCGATGACTTAAATCCCCACTGCCTTGTCCCCAAGATTTCTCCTGGTCCCCTTATTTTCAGGTCTTCCTCTGCGATTTTGAATCCGTCATCCGTTTCGGTCATTATTTTTAGCCTTTTCCATGCCTTTTCACCCACCCTTTCATTTGTTAAGAGAATGCACTTTCCTTCCTTTTCTCCCCTTCCTATCCTCCCCCTCAATTGATGAAGTTGTGAAAGTCCAAATCTATCAGCATTTTCTATGACCATCATGGTAGCTTCCGGGACATCTATTCCAACCTCAACAACAGTAGTTGCCACAAGGAGGTCTATTTCATTATTTCTGAACGCATTCATAACCTCATCTTTTTCTGATGGTCTCATTTTTCCATGAAGGAGTCCAACTCTCAAATCAGGAAAAATTTTCTCTTTGAATTTTATAAACATCTCCTTTGCATTTTTTAAATCAACGCTTTCCGATTCTTCAATTAGAGGATAGATAACAAAAACCCTTCCGCCATCCTTTACCTCCTTTCTTAACTCTTCATAAACCCTTTCTATCTCGCTGTAGTGATAGAGAAGTGTTTTAACCCTTCTTTTTCTCGGCATCTCATCAATTATTGAAATGTCAAGGTCTCCGTATATTGTCATCGCCAGGGTTCTCGGAATGGGGGTAGCACTCATGACAATGAGATGGGGAGAGGGACCTTTCTTTTTCATAAAAGCCCTCTGAAGGACGCCAAATCTGTGCTGTTCATCAACAATCACAAGGGCAAGGTTTTTGAACTCTACATATTCCTCAAGAAGGGCGTGGGTTCCTATCAAAAATTTTATTTTCCCTTCTTTCAATGCGTCAGCAGTTTCCCTTTTTTCCTTTTCCTTCATTCCCCCTCTCAAAATTCCTACATCCACACCAAGGGGAGAATAAAAAGCCCTTATTGTGTTGTAATGTTGAATAGCAAGAATTTCTGTGGGAACCATAAGCGCTACCTGGTAATCATCCTCTATGAAATAAAGTGATACTATTGCTACAACGACCGTTTTCCCACAACCAACATCTCCCTGAATGACCCTGTAGAGAAGCCTCTTGTTTTTCAAATCTTCCTCTATTTCGTTGACGACCTTTTTCTGGGCAGAGGTGAGTTGAAACGGGAGATTTTTTATCATTTTTTGAGGCATTTCTCCCCTCATCGTGAGGATTGGACCCTTTCTTTCCTTTATAAGAGTTCTTCTTTTAAGCATGGCAAGCTCAAGGGAGAAAATCTCCTCAAACAGAAGCCTCTTGTGATAAATAGAAGTTCCATTGTTAAGCCTCTGAAAGTCATCATTTTTGTCTGGAAAGTGAAGCCTGTAAATTGATCCGGACAGGGATGGAAGGTTTATTTTTCTCTCTATGCTCGGCGGGACACAACTGGTTATAAAATTTTCGTTTTCCTTCAACACTTTTTCCATTATTCCCCTCAATTTTTGACGGGGCAATCCTTTTATTTCCGGATAAACAGGAATAATCTCGCCAAACTCCCTATCATCGCTTCTCAATTCAGGATGGATTAATTCAAATCTATCTCCGTATCTGGAAGGGATTCCGAAGAGAAAATACTCTTGCCCTCTTTTGAGAATTCTATGAAATGGTATGGATTTGTAATGAAACCATTTTGCACTGAGAAAACCTGTTTCATCCGAAAAAATTGCTTCAAAGGCTTTTCTCTTTTTAAACTCAATAATTCCGAAGTCAAGAAGTTTTCCTCTTATTGCACAGGGCATACCTTCCACGAGGTCTTTTATGGGGACGAAATTTCTTCTGTCCTGATATCTTTTTGGAATGAAAAAGATGAAATCCCTTATAGTATGAATTCCCCTTTCTGCAAGGCTTCTTGAAAGGGCATCCCCTATCCCCCTTACCTCATTAACCCTCTTTTTGAACAAATAAAAAGAGGTTTTTAAAAACAAATCAATTCCACCTTCAATAAGCCTGTTGATTGATAGATATATTTCTTTTAAAATAGCAGGCTCAGAGTTAAGTCTATCTCCAAGGGGTTCTATCTTCTTTTGAATTATCTCAAGTTCAGAAATAAGTTCATAAGGAAGGGAGAATTCTTTGAGTTTGTTTATCTGAATATGTGAGAAGGAAAAAAGATTTTTTATTATGTGCCCCTTCTCAAATCCCTTTTTTGCTATTATCTCGTATGGCTTAAGGAGGTTATAAAGTTCCTTGAAGAATTCAATGGAAAATGGGCGCCTTTTACTTTTTCCTTCCTCTTTCAAGCCTCTTTTTTATGGTTTTTATCAGTTCTTCAGGTGAAAAACCATGCATCTGTGCGGCAAGACGAAGAGGCTCCTCATCCGCCCCCTTGCAGTTTAAACAATCAAATCCCATTTCGTAAAGGATTTTAGCAGATTCAGGATATGCTTTAAGGAGTTCTCTTACTTTTGTGTCTGGATTTATTTCAAATTGCTTCCGGACCATTTACGCTTATCTTCAAAATTTGAACTTTTCTTTCTCCGCCCGGGGTATTGAATGAAAGGACATCGCCTTCTTTTTTTCCGATCAGAGCCTTTCCCAGAGGAGATACATAAGATATCTCTCCTTTTTTAATATCTGCTTCCATCTCACCAACTATTCTGTAAACCCCTTCTTTTCCGTCCATGAGGTCCTTTATTTTGACCCAGCATCCAAAAACCACTTCGCCCACTTTCATGCTTTTTGTTTCAATTACCTCACAGGTTGAGAGCAATTTTTCAAGCTGGGCGATTCTGAACATCACCTGTTCCTGCCTTTCCTTTGCATACTTATACTCAGCATTTTCAGAAAGGTCTCCATAAGAACGGGCTATCTCAAGCTCTTTTGCTATGGCTGGAAGTTCCTCCCTTTTCAGTCTTTCAAGCTCCTGTTTCAACCTCTCAAATCCTTCTCTGGTGAGCGGTTTTTTCTCCATTTTTTACCTCTTTATAATATTCCTGTAAAGGTTTTACTTCAAATTCTTTAATTTTTAAAGACCCGATTGCTTTAACAGCAGCAAATGCCCCTTCTACAGTGGTAAAGTATGGAACACCGTAGGAAATTGCACTTCTTCTTATTGAGAAAGAATCCTTAATGGATTGAGCCCCGAAGGTTGTATTGACAACAAGAGAAACTTCTCCGTTTTTTATCATATCAACTATATGAGGTCTTCCCTCTCCAACCTTGAAGACCATCTTTGCGTTAACCCCGTGTTTTCTCAGATATTCCGCTGTTCCCCTTGTGGCGATTATTTTAAACCCCATTTCTTCAAATTTTTTTGCTATATCAACAACCTTCCTTTTATCCTCATCCTTGACGCTGATAAATACATTTCCCTCCAAAGGCAGATTGTTTGAGGCTGCTATCTGGGATTTGTAAAATGCTATTTCAAAGGACCTGTCAATTCCCATAACCTCTCCTGTGGACTTCATTTCGGGTCCCAGAATTGTATCGGCTCCTGGAAATTTTATGAAGGGAAAAACCGATTCCTTTACCGCACTCCATTTTAACCTTCTCTTAAGTCCTTTCAGTCCGAGTTCTTCAAGGCTTTTTCCGAGCATGACAAAGGTTGCCATTTTAGCAAGAGGTATTCCAGTTGCTTTTGATACGAAAGGGACTGTTCTTGACGCCCTCGGATTTACTTCCAGGATGTATATCTCACCATCTTTAATGGCAAACTGTATGTTCAAAAGCCCAATGACATTTAATTCCCTGGCTATCAGTTCAGTTTGCCTTTCTATTTCTCTTATGGTTTCATTGTCCAGTGAAAACGGGGGGATGGAACAGGCACTGTCTCCTGAGTGGACTCCAGCTTCCTCTATGTGTTCCATTATCGCCCCTATATACACATCCTTTCCATCGGATAGAGCATCCACATCCAGTTCTTTCGCATCCTTCAGAAATTTGTCTATGAGGATTGGATGTTCAGGAGATACCTTTACCGCATCCCTCATATAAGATTTTAGCTCTTCATCACTGTAAACTATTTCCATTGCCCTACCACCGAGGACATAAGAGGGACGAACGAGGACAGGATAACCGAGCCCATGAGCGACTTCTCTTGCCTCCTCGTATGAAAAGGCAATCCCGCTCTCTGGTTGTTTCAATTTTAATTTTTTGACAAGTTCCTGGAACCTTCCTCTGTCTTCCGCAATATCAATCATTTCTGGCTGTGTGCCGAGAATTCTGAAGTCCAGTTTTCCGAGGGGAACCGCGAGCTTCAAAGGGGTCTGTCCTCCAAACTGAAGGATAATTCCGTAGGGTTTCTCCTTTGAGAGGATTGCAAAAACATCCTCAATGGTGAGGGGTTCAAAATAAAGCCTGTCGGATGTATCATAGTCAGTGCTTACCGTTTCTGGATTGCAGTTTATCATTATCGCTTTATAACCCGCTTCCCTTGCTGCGAAACAGGCGTGGACACAGCAGTAATCAAATTCAATCCCCTGACCAATCCTGTTGGGTCCACCACCAAGAATAACTATCTTTTTCCCCTCAAGTCGGGGGACCTCATCTTCTCTATCATAGGTAGAGTAAATGTATGGAGTCTTCGCCACAAACTCTCCTGCACAGGTATCAACCGATTTGAAAGACGGCATAATTCCCCTTTCTTTTCTCTTGAGCATTATTTCAATTTCCCTCTTTGAAATTGCGGACTTGTATTCCTTTTTCGTTTTATACTCTTCCCTTTTTATCTCTATTTCCGCAATCCTTCTATCGGGAATTCCTAACTCCTTTGCCCTTTTCAGAATTTCATCATTCCACTTTTCAGGACCCATCTTTTTCAACTCCATCTCAAATCTCACTATTTTCTCTATTTCCCTCAGAAACCATGGGTCAATCCTTGTAATTTTTGAAATTCTTTCTACCGAGAAGCCAAATCTCAACGCCTCAGCAATGTAGAAAAGCCTTTCCTTATTTGGAAAACGGAGTTTTGATTCATAAAAACTTTCTTCATCAACCACTTCCACCTGGTCAATAAGCCCCCAGTAATCTTTTTCTAAAGAACGCACTGCTTTCATTAGAGCCTCTTTGAAATCCCTTCCAATACCCATAACTTCCCCTACGGATTTCATCTGGGTTGTAAGGGTTTCATCAACATTCTTGAATTTCTCAAAATCAAACCTCGGAATTTTTACCACCACATAATCTATAGTTGGTTCAAAAGATGCAGGTGTTTCCTTGGTGATGTCATTTGGAATTTCGTCAAGTGTATATCCCACTGCAAGTTTTGCAGCAATTTTTGCAATCGGGAAACCTGTTGCTTTTGATGCAAGGGCTGAGCTCCTTGAAACCCTGGGGTTCATCTCAATGGCAAGCATCCTTCCTGTTTCAGGATGAACTGCAAACTGTATGTTTGAACCGCCTGTTTCAACCCCTATTTTCCTTATTATCTTTATTGCCGCATCCCTCATCCTCTGATATTCCTTATCAGTCAATGTCTGCTGGGGAGCCACTGTTATGCTATCTCCGGTGTGAATTCCCATAGGGTCAAAGTTTTCAATTGAGCATATAATCACAACATTGTCCTTTTTGTCCCTCATCACCTCAAGTTCAAACTCCTTCCATCCTATGACAGATTCCTCAACGAGAACCTTATGAATTGGGCTTACATCAAGGGCAAACCTCATAAGTTCTTCAAACTCTTCAGAATTGTATGCTATTCCCCCACCTGTTCCACCGAGTGTAAACGAAGGCCTTATTATTACAGGAAAACCCACTTCCTGAACAAATTTTCTCGCGGTTTCTATATCTTCCACATATATGCTTTTCGGCACCTCAAGTTCTATCTCTTCCATGCATTTTTTGAAGAGTTCCCTATCTTCAGCCTTTTCAATGGCATCCACATCTGCCCCTATGAGTTCTACGCCAAACTTATCAAGAATTCCCGCCCTTTTTAGTTCTACTGCAAGATTAAGTGCGGTCTGACCGCCAAGGGTTGGGAGGAGGGCATCCGGTCTTTCTGTTTCAATTATCCTTTCAAGAAACTCAAGGGAAAGGGGTTCAATATAGGTTCTATCTGCAAATTCAGGGTCAGTCATTATCGTTGCTGGATTGCTGTTGACGAGTATGAGTTTGTATCCTTCTTCCTTCAGAGCCTTAAGAGCCTGCGTTCCCGAGTAATCAAACTCACAAGCCTGTCCTATTACAATTGGTCCTGACCCAATTATCAGTATGCTTTTTATGTCTTCCCTTTTTGGCATTTGATTGATTTTAAGAATTTGAAGAGGTATTTTCAACGAAAAGAGAAAATACCATGAAAGTTTTTGTTACAGGAGCGACAGGATTCGTAGGGAGCCATCTGGTTGAGGAACTCGTGAAGATGGGATTTGAGGTTTCTGTCCTTGTAAGGAAGACCAGCAAAAGGGATTTCATCTCAACCCTTGATGTTAATCCAGTAGAGGGGTCCGTTGAGTCTCTCACAGTAAAAGAGATTTCCGATTGCGATTTGTTTTTTCACATAGCAGGTATTACAAAGGCTGTAAGGATAAGTGATTACTACAGGGTGAACAGGGACGGGACAAAGAATGTATGTGAGTTGTGTGAGAGGTATGGGAAAAGGCTGAAGAAACTCGTAATTCTCTCAAGTCTCGCTGCGGAGAAGAACAAAAGCCATTACGGAAGAAGCAAGTATGAAGGCGACATGATAGCCCTTTCCTTTTCAAAAAAACTTCCAATTGTCATCCTTAGACCCGGTGCAATATATGGACCGAGGGATACTGACTTTTACCAGATATTCAAGGCGGCAAAAAAAATTGGCATCCTCCCCCATCCTGGATTTAAAAGGAAAATTTTAAACCTCGTCTATGTTAAGGATGTGGTGAGGGCGATAATCCTTTCTGCTCAAAAAGACCTTCCATCAGGAGAAATCCTTCCTGTGGGTGATGAAAGAAATTATACATGGGAAGAAATAAGGGATATTCTATCCGAAGTTCTGAAAAGAGAATTGACCCTCTTAAAGTTTCCGAAGTTTCTTGCATATCCTCCTGCCCTATTAACCCAGTTCGCTTCTTTTATAACAAAAAAGCCCTATCCCTTAAACCTTTCAAGACTACCTGAATTCCTTGAGGACAACTGGGGGATGGATATAAGTGAGACAAAGAAAAAAATTAACTACAAACCCTCTCTTACCCTGAAAGAGGGATTTCATCTCACAGTAAAATGGTATGAGGAAAAGGGTATGCTTTAGCCCGCTTTGCGAGGTTTTAAAAGCCTACCCTTCCTCTATCAATTCAATCAAAACTCCGTATGTGCTGGAAGGATGGAGAAATATGTAGGAGACATTGCCCACTGATATTGGATTTTCTGGAACAAGCCTTACCCCCTTTTCTTTAAACCTCTCAATCATCTCTTTCAATCCCTTTACTTTGAAGCAGATATGATGAATCCCCTCTCCTTTTTTCTCTATGAACTTCGCAATTACTCCATCAGGTGATGTGGATTCTACAATGTGAAACTGGGTTTCTCCTATCATAGCAGCTCTCACCCTCATTTTCTCCCACGGAAGTTCCCAGGAAAGGGTAAATTTCAGCCCGAAAAGTTCCTCATAAAGGGAAACAGCCTTCTCTGCGTCCTTTACTGCAAGGACGACCTCGTGAACTGATTTTACCTCTGCTTTCTCCATCTTTCACTCCTTTATCAATTTTATTTTGAATTCTTTTCCTTCTCTGATTATAACAACATCCACATCCTTTCCACCGGATAATTCGGGACTCTCAGCCCTTATTTTTCTGAAGTCCTGGGTCATAAGAAATTCCCTCAAAAATTCTATCTTCTTTCCTGTTTCCTCATCCCCATTTTTCAGGTAATTACTTATAAGGTCCTGAAGAGCCTTCTTCGCTGCCCTTTCTATACAATGCTCCTTTAGATTAAGCCTTATCATCCTTTTTCTTTTTATCCATTATCTGCTGGTGATGAAAACTTCCTTCCCTTATCAGTGCCGAGCCACAGCTTGGACATCTTTCTTCCCTGCAGGGCACTCCAGGCACATGCTCCTTCCTGTAATTACATTTTGGACATATACAATAACCTCCAGGCCCCATTCCCCCTCTTTCTCTGTTTTTCTCTCTCATTTTTCCGCCTCCTGACTTTATGAACACATCCTCATAATATCTCAAAAAAAACTCATTTCAACCCCCATTTTGCCCTTAAGGGTTTTTGAAGAATTTTATTTTGAGCGAGGGAAAAGATTCCGTTTTTGCTTGATTTCATTTTTTGAAAATGATAATCATTATCAAAAAGGAAAAAGATAGTTTTTCGGACGATGGAAAAGGAAGGAGTGGTAGAAGTGGGGCGAAAAAAGCTTTTGGTGTCCTTTTTTGTCCTTTTCTGGAGTTCATCTTCCTTTGCCGCACATCCTTTGACAACCGATGATATCTATCCGGTGGATGCGGGCACATTTGAACTGGAATTGAGTTATGACACCTGGCATAAAAAGGCAGAACCACGGAATCACTCTCTGGGAGTATCCCTTAAAGGTGGAATTACCGAAAGAATGGACATCGGAATTTCATTTCCCTTTCAGATACAGCCGTATCAGGAAGAACCCTTTGGAAATATAACACTTGGAATCAAGTTCCTTTTGCTGAAGGAGATTTTTGCTTTAACCGTCAGCAATGTATTCGGTTTAAGTGATTATTTCATCAACGGGATTTTTACACATGAATTCGGGTCAATAACCGGTCATGCAAATATCGGCTACACTGTTTCAGGTGATAAGGAAGATGAAGGAGAGATAAGTTATAGTGCAGCGATTGAATACTCCCTCTGGAAAATTGATTTGGTAGGCGAAGTTCTCGGAGACAGTATCGGCTTTCAGAATTATCTATTTGGTGTGAGATATAAAATTTCAGAAATGGTTTTTATAGATTGTGCATACGGAAATGGATTCAGGGAGACTGGAGACAGGGTTTCTATCGGATTCCATGCAGAATTTTAGAAATGTATTGCAAAAAGCATAAAGGTCTGAAAATAAGTGACAATTACTTGATTTCATTTTTTGAAAATGATATTCATTATTATTATGAAGTGGATGGATGTAAAAACAGGAAAAAGGAAAGAAGGGAGGTGGGTTGATATTACACCTATCCAGTATGAAACCGTAAGGAAGAATGGAGAGTCTAAAATAATAAAAAAGAAAGGAGGCGATTAACATGCCTTTTGGTCCAATCGGAGGAAGAGGTTTTTGGTGCCATGGGTGGTGGGGTGGACGAGGCTGGAGGCATTGGTATTATGCCACCGGCCTCCCTGGCTGGATGAGAGCAAGACTGGGTTATCCTGCTTTTGGTGGATGGGCTGGACCGGGTTACTATGGACCTGCTACAAAAGAAGAACTCGCAATTCTCAAGGAACAGGCAGAAATTCTTAAAGAACAACTTGAGTATGTGCAAAATAGGATAAGGACGCTGGAAAAAACAGAGGAACAAAAATAAAAAGGAAGGAGGAAATTATGCGTATTGCAATAGCGACAGAAGGGGATAGTGTATCTCAACATTTTGGAAGATGTCCCTCTTACACAATTGTAGATATTGAAGGAAATAAAGTTGTAAGCAGAAAAGTAATATATAATCCAGGACACCAACCTGGTTTCTTACCCAAATTTCTTAAAGAGCAGGGGGCGGAATGTATAATTGCAGGTGGTATGGGAGCACGCGCTCAATCTCTTTTTGCTGAAGCAGGAATAAAGACAGTATTAGGAATAACAGGCAGGATTGATGATGTGATAAAGCAACTTCTTGATGGCACACTTAAAGGAGGGGAAAGTCTTTGTGAGCACGAAGGAGGCAAGGAATGTGAACATTCAGAAGGAAACGCTCATCATAAACAGGTTGAGAAGAGGCAGGAAAGTGAAACGAGGTCTATTTCCGGTAGAAAGGTCTGTGTAACCTCACGAGGGAAAAATTTAGATTCTGAGGTTGACCCACGATTTGGAAGGTGTCAATATTTTATTATTGTTGACCCCAAAACTATGGAATTTGAGGCAGTTGAAAATCCTGATATTAATGCTGTGAGTGGAGCCGGTATTCAATCCGCCCAGCTTGTTGCAAGCAAAGGTGTTAAAGTAATTTTGACAGGTAATGTGGGACCGAATGCATTTCAAACTTTGAAAGCCGCTGGCATCAAGGTGATTACTGGAATAAGTGGTTCAATAAAAGATGTTATTGAGGAATATAAGCGGGAAACTTTTAAGAGAGGATAACTTGTTGGGGATTCCTGTAGCGGCATTTAAAATAGGAGGTTATTGATATGCCAAGAGGCGATGGAACAGGACCTATGGGCTCAGGATGGGGGCGCGGTCGCGGACGTGGTTGGCGTGGTAGAAGGGGTGGGAGGGGAATGGGAGCGGTTGGAAGTTGTGTATGTCCATCCTGTGGAACAACAGTTCCTCATCAACCGGGTGTTCCATGTGCTCAGATGACCTGTCCGAGGTGCGGAACAAAAATGGTGAGGGAATAATGCCTATATATACTTATAAGTGTCAGGAATGTGGTGAAACCTTTGAATTTCTGATGATGAAAAATTCAGAAGAACCAAGGTGTCCCAAATGCGGAGGTATAAAGGTAGAAAAACAATTTACCGCACCCGCTAGCATCAGAAGGGGAAACTCAAATCAAGAAGGCATAACCTGTTGTGGAAGAACAGAGCGGTGTGATAGCCCACCCTGCTCTTCTGATGGAATCTGCAAAAGGTAATAGCGAGGAACCTTAAAGGCCATCAGAAAAAGGAAATAGTAAAAAGTTGATGATTATTTCCATTGCAAGTGGAAAGGGCGGGACGGGAAAAACGACGGTCGCTGTAAATTTAGCACTCTCATTAGAAGAGGAGGTTAACTTTCTGGATTGTGATGTAGAAGAACCTAATGCCCATATCTTCCTAAAGTTAGAAATAGAAAAAATTGAGCCCGTCTCAATTCCCGTTCCCAGGGTTGACAAATCAAAATGTAATTTCTGCGGCAAGTGTGCTGAAATTTGTGCCTACAATGCTATCGCTGTTGTAAAAGGTATTGTTTTAATTTTTCCTCATCTCTGTCATGGGTGCGGTGGTTGCAGGCTTTTATGCCCTGAAGGTGCAATAGAAGAGGTTGACCGAAACATCGGGGTTATTGAATACGGCAATGCAGGTAAAATTAAGTTTGTTCAAGGGAAACTGAATATCGGTGAGGCAATGGCGATACCGGTTATCAGGAAGGTAAAAAAGATAATAAGAAATGAGCACCTGACCATTATTGATGCTCCACCAGGCACATCCTGTCCAATGATTGAAGCAGTTAAAAACAGCGATTTCTGTATTCTGGTAACTGAACCCACACCGTTCGGTTTTAATGATTTGCTCATCGCGGTAGAGACATTGAAAAAGTTGAAAATACCTTTTGGTGTAATTATAAATCGTGCGGATATTGGCGATAAAAAGGTTGGGGACTATTGTGAAAAAGAAAAAATTCCTGTGTTGATGAGGATACCATTTAAAAAGGAGATAGCCATCGCTTATTCTAATGGGGAACCTATCATAAAGGTGTTGCCAGAATACAAAAGGGATTTTAAAAATTTTTTTAATAAAATAAAAAAGGAGGTAGAAAAATGAAGACGAAGTATGTGCCGCCTGAATGGGCATTTGAGTTTCATGGGCATCGTTGTCCATTTATGCCAATTGGTTATAGAATGGGAAAAGTGGCAATGGAGCATCTTGGAGTGGACCGAGAAAAGGACCACGGATTCTTTGTATTTGTTGAAACTGGCATAGGGCATCCACAAGGTTGTATGGCTGACGGCATACAGGTAGCAACAGGAGCGACCTATGCGAAGGGATTGATGGAAAAGACATTCTATGGCAAACTTGCTGCTACTTTTTATCATCAGGAGAAAGGCGCCGTGCGATACTCACTTAGACCGGAGTTTATTGATGAAATGGGTAAATTTGAATTTTTCGCTTATCGCAGGAAGGGTGTGCAACCCTCGGCAATTCCCCAAAAAGTATCAGATGAAGTCATCAATTGGGTTTATGAACAAACGGATGAATTTATGTTCAAGGTTGAACCCAAACCTGATTTCAAGTTTACTCCAGTTAGAAGTTCATTTAATAAAGCAAAATGCAGCATCTGCGGGGAGTATGTATTTGAGCGATACCTGCGAATTAAAGACGGGAAACCGGTTTGTATCCCGTGCTCCGGCTATGAAAAAGGTTAACACTTAAGGAAATAAAAAATTAGGAATTCCCGAGATGTTAACATATCTAATCGCAGCTGTTATCACCTTTATATTCACGACAGTGTTAACCATTGCCGGTGTTGGTGCAGCCTTTATCTTGATCCCGATTTTTCTCATGCTGAAAATCCCGCTTTTAACTGCTATGTCCACAGCCCTTTTGTTAAATTCTATTGCCATGATTTTCGCTTCCATCGGTTACGCCCGCGACCGACTTATCGTCTGGAAAACAGCCCTTCCCATTCTCCTCATCGCTTCTGCTCTTTCTCCGTTAGGAGCCAGAACCGCAGAGCATCTCCCCAGAAATGTTTTATTGTGGCTATTTGTCATCTTTCTCATTTTTGCCGGGTCCATAATGCTTTTTTATGAAGCAAAAGCAAAGGAAGAAAAATACGATACCAAAAAACTTATCGGTTATGGTGTGGCTGTGGGTGGAGTTGCCGGTTATCTCGGTGGACTGTTGGGAGTGGGCGGAGGAAATTTCATCGTGCCTGTTCTGGTGTGGCTGGGTTTTAACCCGAAAAAAGCCTCTGCCACCACTGCTTTCGTGGTTATTTTTTCTTCTTTATCGGGTTTCTTGGGTCATGCTACTACAGGAAATATGAATATATGGCTTCTACTGTTGTGTGCAGCAGGCTCTATCAGCGGAGCCCTTCTTGGCTCTTATCTTATGAGGAAAAAGATGAGCAGGAAACAGGTCAAAATGGCTATCGGCATCATTCTTTACATTATTGCCCTCAAAATGATCTGGGATTTATTAAAACCACTGCTCACTTAATAGGCAGGATATGTAAGGTGAAAGTAAGATGAGCTCCTGGATTGTCGTTTTAATTATTTTTATCCTTGCAATCTTGATGACTATGAGCGGGCGTGGCGGAGGCAACTTCTATGTTGCTGCGCTTGTTCTATCAAAGGTTCCAATGCATACAGCATCCACCACAAGTCAGTTTATCCTGCTTGCAAGCTCGTTAACGGGTGCCCTTGTTTTTGGTAAAGCAAAGGAGATGTCCTGGCATCTCGTTCTTTTCTTTGGCGGCATAAATGCAACATCGGCTTTTTTTGGCGGTTTCCTCGCCCATATGTTCGGTGGGACGACATTGAAAATTGTATTATCCATTCTATTATTCCTAGCAGGTGTAGCCATGCTATTTCCGGAGAAACAGGGGCATAAAATTGCCGTTTCTCGTTTTGGCTTCTGGAATATCCGTGAAAATGACAATTTATATGTGATTAACTTGTGGGTCGCTGTCCCCCTCACTATCGCAACAGGTTTCTTTTCTGGAATGGTGGGAATTTCAGGAGGTTCCTTTCTTGTCCCCTTGATGGTGGTAGGATGTGGTGTACCTGTTCGCACTGCCGTTGGAACCGCCACTACCATGTTATCTTTAACAGCCCTGACCGGATTTACTGGAAATGCTCTGCATGGTGGATTTGCTCCAGGATTGGCAATTCCTTGTGGCATAGTAGCAGTTGTGGGCGGTTTAATCGGCAGTAAAATTGCACTCAAGACAAAACCCAAAATCCTCAAAACAATTTCTGGCATTCTTACCATAATTGCGGCTATTATTATGCTATTAAATGCGCTACACGGGAAGTAATAGCAGTGAAGATAAATTTTGTATTATTGGCTTTATTTTTATATATACTCTTCTGTAAAGGAACTATATTTGCCCAGGAAAATCCATCTAAAATAAAGTTTGATGCAAGCATCCGCGAACGCTTTGAACTGTGGGATGGAATGAACGAAAAAAATTATGGTGATAATAGCCCTGATGCAATTGGTTCTCTTCATGACAAAATACTTTACCAGCGAGTAATAGCCGGTTTTGTTTTCCGTCCAGTTACTTCCATTGACATTGCTGCTCATTTACAGGACTCACGGGCTTTTGGCTGGTCATTGCGAAATAGCAAATACCCTGACCTTTTTAAAGTGAGGGCTAAAAATACAGAAGAGCCTTATTATATAATGAATCCAAACGAGGAGTTTTTTGAAATTCATGATTTATACATAGAATGCCGTGAGTTTATTAAAAATTTTTCTTTAAAAATAGGCAGGCAAAAAATATCTTATGGTGACAATCGTATTTTCGGACCTGGAGAATGGGGTAATACCGGTCGATGGACATGGGATGCATTTAAAATATCATATAAAAACAAATCTAACTTTATAGATGTTTTTGCCGGCGGCACAAAAATTCATGACCCTGAAGAAATTTCAATTCCATTTACTAACACAGAATTCTGGGGAGGCGGTTTATACGCCCATTATGAATGGAAGGGAATTGTAGATATTGAACCATTTTATGTGATTAAAAGAGAGGGCTCTGCTCCCTATGCAAATACGCTCGATTTTACAAGGCAATGGCTTGGTATGCGTTTATTCAACAATGATTTTCACCATTTTGTTTATGATTTTACTATAAGTAGAGAGTTTGGTAATGAAATTGGCAAGTCAATTGATGCTTATGGCATAGTTGCTAAAATTGGGTATCAATTTCATACTCTACCGTCCGGACCAATACTGGCTGTAAGAGAAAGTTATGCGTCGGGAGGGAAAAATTCTGAAAGTAAAATAAGGACATTTGACCCTGCTTATGGCTCTAAAGATCAATATTATGGCAGAATGAATATTACATCATGGTCAAACCTGGATGACCGCGAAATATTTGTCACCATGGTTCCTGTTAAAAATATGAAAATTGAAATGAGCTATCACTGGTTTTATGTTCCTGTACCTGATGATGTCACATTTCTCAAAACTATAAAATTACAAGCAGGCAAACATCATCTGGGAGATGAATTTGACATCTTTATTAATTATCAGATTTTAAAACAGTTGCAGTTTGTAACTGCTTTTGGTTATTTTATGCCAGGGGACATTGAGCCCATAAATAATAGGAAACCTAAAAATGCAAGTTGGTTTGCTTTACAGGTTCTTTTTCTTTATGATTAAAGAGGTATAAAACAAAATGGTGACTGGGAAATTACGAATTGTCTGCGGGTCGCACTTAATTTTACATTTGGTAGGTTTTCAAAATGCCTCAAAATAAAGTTTCATTAATATCTATGCTTAAACTTTTTTCTATTTTCTTTTATATAGCAATTTTTACGGTTGGAGGCGGTGTTGCAATGCTGCCGGTTTTAGAAAGAATTATGGTGGAGAAGAAAAAGTATATTGAAGAAAAGGAATTTCTGGAATATTTCTCCCTCACCCAGATTTTACCAGGCTCATTGATGTGCCATATGGCTGTATTTATGGGTTATAGAATGACTAACTTCATAGGTGCATTAATCTCTGCTATAGCAATAACTATACCACCACTTACAGTTATTACCCTGATTGCCATGTTTTATGGTAAATTTATAGAATTTGAACTTGTGAGGAGATTTATGCTCGGGATATTAGCAGGCGTTGTAGGTGAGGTTTCAGGAATTATTTTAAATATGTTTAAACGAACAAAATTTGATA
>Ga0207433_10006466_pt1 | contig 20241 bp, 18 predicted proteins | sample YelNatPaOPGAMG01_FD_187559 | JGI IMG/M metagenome (GOLD analysis project Ga0207433, IMG submission 187559) | Hot spring thermophilic microbial communities from Obsidian Pool, Yellowstone National Park, USA - OP-RAMG-01 (SPAdes) (version 3) | ecosystem: Environmental > Aquatic > Thermal springs... | reverse complement strand
TAAATTAATCGGAAAAACTATCCAATATTGTTTCTAATTTAATACTTGCGGTTTTAAATTCATTTAAGTAGCTTTCAAGGAGAGCGGAGTCGTCGTGCATTTCCGTAAGCAGTTTTTCGGCAATTTTATGAACATCGTTATGCGCGGAAACTAAATTTGTAAATAACTCATTAGATTTAATAAAAGGGGTGACGGATTCTAAAAAAACGCCTACGCGGCATTTTGTAGGCAGAAGTTCGACCTCGTCAGTCTGGCGTTTATCCCCGTTTACCGTTTTTATTATAATTTCTGCCCATTTAGAATGGGCTTGCATTGCTTCTTTAAAGCTGTTTATTTCTGCGTAATCTTTGTGAATGCATCTTATTTTGTCTTGTGCGTTTAAAAAAGCTCGGACAATCTTCGGATCAAAATGAGAACCTGAAGATTGTTCAATTATTTCCAAAGATTTTTCTATGCTGAAAGGCTCTTTATAAGGTCTTTTAGACGTAAGCGCGTCAAAAACATCGGCAACCGCGACTATTCTAGCGGAAAGGGGTATATTTTCTCCTTTAAGCCCGTCAGGATAACCGGAACCGTCCCATTTTTCATGATGATGCCTTATAATATCTTCTCCGGTTTTAAAATTAAATCCTCCGGCAAGTTTATTAGCCGTATTTATTTTATTGAGCACTGTATATCCTATTGCGGAATGTTCTTTCATAGCGTTAAACTCTTCCGGAGATAATTTACCCGGTTTCAATAAAACATTATCCTGTATGCCTACCTTGCCTATATCATGCAGGGGAGACTGCTCGAAAATTTCTTTAGCCGCTGCGTAATTTATATCGCCGCTATATACTCCGTTTAAAATAATATCTTCGCAAATAGCTTTAGAATACATTGCGATGCGTTTCATATGCAGTCCTGTTTCGTTGTCCCTTTTTTCGGACAGCTCGGTAAGGCCCGCAATTGTATTAATAACCGTTTTATCCATCAGCATTATTTTATGGAATGCCATAGACAGCAGTTTTTCGGCAAACGCAAGAGATTCGGAAATCTCCGACGAAAATTTATTTTTTTCTTTAGAATTTAAAAATAAAAATCCTATGCATCTGTCTTCGAACATTAAAGGAAAGGTAAGGCTGGAACGCATTCCTTCTTTAAGAAGCAGTTCGGTAGCACCGGAATATTTATGATTTAAAAAATAGGACTCCAGGTCGTTTATGATTCGCACTTTTCCTTCTTTTCCCACTTTTCCAAGGGATGATTTGAGATAATGCTGGGCAAAAGGCGGCTTCAGGTAAACTTCTTCCGAGGCTGAGTGAGCAAATTCTGCTTTTATCAGCCCGTTTTCAAAAACTGCAAACGCAAGCCTGTCTATATTCAGTATATATCTGAAAGCTAAATACAGTTTCTTGGTAAACGCATCTATAGAAACTGAATCCATTGCGGCGTCCGATATTATGTTGCTTATGTAATGGGACTTCCAGAGGCGTCCTATATTGTCTTTTTTATTCATATTAAACAGCCCGTAGCAAATTAGCTTTAAATGTCGTCATGAACATAAGAACCCGAAAGTTCTTCATATAGCGCAATCTTTTCTTTTAATAAATTGTGGAGAGTAGTATTTACATCGTTTTTAACAGACTGAAACAGTCTTATGTAAACCATCAGCCTGATTTTTGCAACTTTTCTGTCAATGTTTTTTACGTTTTGCATAATAATGCCTCCTTATTAATTTTCTTTGATTAAAATACTCAAATCAATTACAAATTAAAAATAAGCAATATTTATGCCATATCTACAAAAGCCTTTATAATAGAGTAAAAACTGATATTAAAGATATATGAGATTATTTTTATCTTAATTATTTAGCCAAAAAAATTGGTTAACGATAAAATCTTATGTGATACCGGCAATATTTTGGGCATTATGCCAAAATATTTGGCATAAACAAAAAGGCAATTAATTATTTTTTAAAGATATTATTCTGCGCGTTATCTCTATTATATAATCTGGATCGAAAGGTTTTGTAATATACAGGTCTGCTCCGGATTTCACGCCCATCGCTTTATCGATTTCCTGCCCTTTGGCGGTAAGTAAAACCGTATAAATTTTTTTAATTTCCATGCTGTTTTTAATATAGGAACAAACCTCGAACCCGTCTATGCAGGGCATCATTACATCCAGAAAAACAATATCGGGCATATGTTTTTTAATCAGCGAAAGAGCAATTTTGCCGTCGGATGCCGTTAAAATTTCTATCTCTTCGTCTTCTATAGTTTTAAGAGTTTCGCTCAAAAGAAATCTCATATGAATTTCATCGTCGGCTATAAGGGCTTTGAACATAAATTGAAATAAACCTCTAAAGTCTGTTAAAAAGTTTATAATTATTATAAAATATATAAACTATGATAGTAATAATTATAATATAATTTTTTATGTAAAAAAGCCACTGTTAATTAAGGCATAAAAATTGCATATAAAATATTACGCTATTTTAAAAACCGGCAGTTTTTAGACGGGATAAATAAAATTGATAAAAGAATCAGAAGAAAATTTTGAAGGAAACGGAGCGCTGATTAAGTCTCTGGGAAATGAAGTGCTGGAAAGATACAGGGAAATTAATCTGCTTTACGGCATAGGCGAAAAAATATCAGCCGATAACAGCATAGAGGCTACGGCAGGAATACTTTTGAATGAAATCCGCAGGGTAGTAAAGTCCGGTTATGCATCTTTTTTGCTTAATAAAAATAATTCCGAAGGTTTTGATTTTAAAGAAATTGCTTTTATAGGCAAAGTGATCGCAGATAAAAAAATGTCCTCGATATACGAAGAAATAAAAAAAATTAACGAAAAAGCTTATAAAACCGGAAAAGGCTTTATAGAAAAACAAAAAGATATTTATATTCTTGTTTCTCCTTTAATAGCCGGCAGGAACAAAAGAATTATCGGTTTTTTAAACCTGTGTTCTTATCCGGGAGAAATTTTTACGGCTGCAAATCTGAGTTTTTTATCGGTAATTTCTTCTTATGTTTCCAATTTTATTGAACTTTTCAGGCTTTACGAATACGAAAAAGAAACGGCGGAAAATTTAAAAGCAAAAAATATGGAGTTAAAAAATGCCAAAAAAGTTTTAACTGCAGAGAATAAGATGCTGAAAAAAAGTTTAACGGAAAAATACTCGGCTGAAAATATCACCGGTATAAGCGATAAAGGCAAAGCGTTAGCCGTTTATATAGAAAAAATTGCCGGCTTGTCTTCAAGCGTGCTTATAACAGGCGAAACCGGAACAGGAAAGGAGTTTGCCGCCAAAGCAATCCATTATTCCGGGGATAGACGGGATAAGCCTTTTATAGCCGTAAACTGTTCGGCTATTCCCGAATCCATCTTCGAAAGTGAACTGTTTGGAATAGAGAAAGGAGTAGCAACGGGCGTTATTAACAGGAAAGGAAAACTGCTCGAAGCTGACGGCGGAACCCTTTTTTTAGATGAAATAGGCGATATGCCTCTTGCCCAGCAGGCAAAATTATTGCGGGTCATCGAAGAAAAAGAGGTGATTCCTCTCGGAGGCAATACCCCTGTTAAATTTGACGTCAGATTTATAGCCGCGACAAATAAGAATTTAAAAAAAGAGACCGCAAACGGAAACTTCAGGGAAGACCTTTTTTATAGGCTCAATGTTCTTAATATCGAACTTCCGCCTTTAAGGGAGCGTAGAGAAGATATTCCTCTGCTCGTGAAACATTTTATATCGATTTATTCGGAAAGATTAGGCAAAAGCGGCATAAAAATATCCGATAGAGCTATGGATATTTTAAAAGATTACGGCTATCCCGGAAATATAAGGGAATTAAAAAACGAAATAGAAAAGATTGTATCCCTGCTCGATTCTCGGGAGATTAACGTTCAAAATATATCGGAACATATTATAAGGGCTCTTGAATCATGTAAAACCGGAACGGAAACATATAATAAAGAGACGGTCGAAAAAACCGGAAGCAACTTAGGAAACGGCGCCGAAAATGATCCCTTAAGCATAAACCCGGTAAGCTTAAAACAAAAAACATACAATATCGGCGAGTCAGAAAAAGAACTGATAAAGGTTGCGCTGTCTTCATCAAACGGAAATAAGTCCGCCGCCGCAAAAAAATTAGGCATCAGCAGGGAAGGCTTGAGGCTGAAAATGAAAAAATTAGGGTTGCAATCATAGCAGTTATGAATTTTAAAAATAAAACCGTTGATTTTGCGGTCTTAAATATTGCGGCAGTTATCGCATATCTTATTCCGGTAGTTTTTATGCGCCTGTTTATTTCAGGTTTTTCCCCTATATGGCCTTCTGCGGGCATAGCGGCTTTTTTCGCTATAGTTTACGGAAAGAAAACGGCTATGGGCATTTTTATCGGAAGCATCCTTGCGAACATTATGCTGAAATGGAGCCCTTTTGCCATTATTTTAGTATCGGCAGGAAATACCGCGGGACCTTTTATATCTGCATATTTTCTTAAATTAAAGAAATTTCAATGGAAAGGCTTCGACGCCATACCTCAGTTTATCGCATTCCTTATTTTTATAGTTTTGATGAATTCTTTCCTGACAGCCGCCGTCGGTTCTATTGCCTATTCTTTCAATTATTATTTTTCAAGCGGAGACGGCACGCCTTTTATTTTTTCTGAAATGTTCTATAACTTTTTTTTAGCCGACGCCGCAGGCATAATTTCTCTAACGCCGGTTATCTACCTTTGGAATCAAAATTACGGCATAAAAATAAATAAGGCTTATTTTAAGAATTTTACCGCCCTGACCTTGGTATATATTTTAACGATTTTTGTTTTATATTTATCCTTTGCCGGGCTGACGGAAACGTACAGAGGCATTGCTATTCTATGTATAATATTGCCTATTTTTATAGTAGCCCTGAAATACGACCAGCGCGAAGCGCTGACTTTAAATTTTTTAGTTCTTTATTCATTTTTTTATATTTTATTGGTAAAAACTCAAAATTTAAGTTTTGCGCATAGAATAGATTTTCTTTCGGGACTTCAAGTTTCGGGAATAATTATATCTTCTGTCGCCATTATATTTACGTCATTAGTCAAAGAGCGGAATCTTGCCGTCGAAAAATTAAAAAACTCATACAGCGGGCTTGAATCGGAACTGTCGAGAAAAACCGACAGGCTTAAAGAATCGGAGGAAACATTCAGAATAATGGCCGACAGGTCACCGGTGGGAATTTTTATATATCAGGAAAAGTTCAGATACGCAAATAAATTTGCTTTAGAAAAATTCGGATATTCCGCAGAAGAATTTTACGGGTTTGCGCCGCAGGATATCATAGGCGACGAAGACGAAAAAGAGTTTGTAACCCAAAAAACTAAAGAAAAAATAAACGGCAAAGCGTTTGACGGACAATACGTTTTTAACATTAAGACGCGCACCGGTGCCAAATTTATATTTAATTTTTATACCACCACTATAATGTATAACGGAAAGACCGCCGGACTTGCGGTATTCATAGACGATACCGAAAGAAAAGAACTTGCAGACCGGCTTAAAGAATCGGAATCGTTTTTCAGGACGATGTCCGAAAATATGGAGTCGGGTCTGGTATTATACGGCGAAAAAATTATCTATGCAAATCCTGCCGCCCTTAAAATTACGGAATACGATGCGGATAAACTTAAAGAAAAGTTTGTATGGGAGTTATTTGACGGCGGACACGCTCAAACAATTAAAACAAATTTGAAAAGACGGCTTAAAGGAGAACTTTACACTTCTGTTTTTACTATGAAGCTTATTACTCCAAGCGGCAGAGTCAAAACGGTTCTGCTGAAAAATTCCACCGTAAACTATAAAGGGTCATGGTGCGGCATTGCCACATTTATAGATATTTCTGAAATAGAAGACATGAAATCCGCGTTCGTATCTCTTGTTTCGCATGAGATAAGAACGCCGCTTGCCTCCATAGCCGGATTCGCTAAGCTTATAGACAAAAAAATACAAAATGCGCTAAAACCCCTAATAGAATCTGAAATCGATATAAATTCTGACGCCGCCTCAGGCGGAACCGGCAAATTCAAAAAAATTTACGAAAGTATCGATTCTTATCTGGAAATTATTTTTTCGGAATCAAAAAGGCTCGGAAATTTAGTGAACGATGTTTTAGACGTAAGTAAAATAGAATCGGGGAGGATGGAATGGAAGTCTGAGGTTTTTAAAATAGAAGATGCTGTAAACAAATCCGTAAATTCTATGCGTTCGCTTCTGAATAATGAAAAAATCGACTTAAAAGTGGACATAGGAGCAGAACTGCCGGAAATAAACGCAGACGAAGAAAGAATAGTTCAGGTTATTATAAATCTTTTATCAAATGCCGTAAAATTTACGGAAAACGGGGCTATAACTATAAAAGCCTCAAAAGAAGACTTAAACATTAAGGTTTCGGTAAGCGACACCGGAATAGGCATCCCGTTAGACGACTTAGATTCTATATTCGACAAGTTTAAACAGGTTTCGCATCGGCAGTTGACCGATAAACCGAAGGGAACAGGGCTGGGGCTTTATATATGCAGGCAGATAGTAGAATATTACGGCGGAAAAATTTGGGCGGAAAGCGAGCCCGGCAGAGGCAGTATGTTTTCGTTTATTCTGCCGGGCGTTTATTACCGTGCCGACCGGCCGGCTGAATAAAACAAAAAAAGAAAAAGCGGGAATTAAAACGCGGGAGATGTAAAATATGGATAAAAATAAAAAAGCAAAAATTTTAATAGTGGAAGACGAAAAAAATTTAAGATTTCTTTTAACCGAAATTCTTCAAGAAATAGAAATAATGCCGGTTGAAATATTAACTGCCGAAAATGGAAAGACAGGGCTCGAAAGCATTATATCGGAGAAACCCGATATAGTCTTTTTGGACATTATGATGCCGGAAATAGACGGCTTTGAAGTAGCCAGAACCGTAAAAAAGGAACTTATGCTGAAAGACGTTTATATCATTCTTTTTACCGCAAAAGGCAATGAAATCCTCGATAAAGAAAAATTTATAGATTGCGGAGCGGACGAATACATGATTAAACCTTTAGACCCGGAAATCATTTTTGATAAAGCCGTAAAACTGCTGTCCGATTTATTTTAAATATGGATTTGTAGTATAATATTTGCGTGGATAAATTCAGTTCTTATTTCCTTAAAAAATTAGTCGCAACGGCAAAAGATTCAGGGCTTATTAAGTGGGGCGACAGGGTTATGGTCTGCGTCAGCGGAGGGGCTGATTCCACGGTTTTGCTTTACTCTCTTTATGAATTAAGGAGCTATTTCGGCATTAACATCGCGTGCGCTTCTTTCGACCATAAGATAAGAGCCGAATCCGGCGAGGATATATTATTTACGGCAGGCTTATGCAAAAAACTTTCCGTTCCGTTCTATACGGAAAGCAGGGATGTCAAGGTTTATGCAAAAGAAGGCGGATTAAATTTAGAAGAAACGGCAAGAATTTTAAGATACGGATTTCTGTTCAAAGCGGCGGAGGATTTTAAAGCCGACAGACTTGCGACCGCACACCATCTCGACGACTTTGCCGAAAATTTTATTATGAGGCTTATTACCGGAGGCGGAGCAGGCGCCATAGCCGGCATTCCCGTAAAATCAGGCATTATAATAAGGCCGCTTATAAATCATTCAAAATCGGAAATAAAAAATTTCGCAGATAAAAATTCAATAAAATTCGTCGAGGATAATACCAATGCCGATATAAAAATTTTAAGAAATTTCGTCAGATTGAATATAATACCCTCCTTAAAAGAATGCAATCCGTCTTTTTTGAAAACGGTTAAAAATACGGCGGAAATATTAAAAAAAGACGACGATTTTATAGAAATGTCAGCGCGTAAAATTTTTAACGATATATCCAAACAGGAAATAAACGGTAAACGTATCGTTTTTAAAAAACAAGACTTGTCTGTATTAGAAGAGGCTTTATTATACCGAATATTAAAGACTGCCGTACTATGCGTCTGCAGTTGCGATTCAAAAATTAAAAACAACATTTTCATAAAAAAACCGATAGTTTATTATAATAATTTTAAAGCATTTGTTAAATTAATCCAATCCGAAAAACCTAACACTTATTTTTATATTAATTCATTTACAGCCGCCAGAAAAGAATACGATAAGATTATAATAGAATATATTCCGGCGGCAAAAAATTTATTCTTTAAATCTTTTAATTTTGAACTGGAAGAACCTCTCGAAACTCCAAAATCCGGGCTCAAAAAAAAGTATAACATTATAATCGGTAAAGGCGACCTTGAAACCGGACATTATTCCGTCCTTATAAAAGAAATCAATAAAACATTTCACATAGAAAAATTATCCGAAGAGTCGTCCGGCAAAATTATAAAAGATATTTTGGAAGGCAAAATTACCTTTAGACGCAATGATGCTTACTTCGATTACGATAAAATCAGTTTTCCCGTTACGATAAGAACATTCAGCGACGGCGACAGGTTTGTTCCTCTGGGTATGAAAAACGGCAAAAAATTGAAAGAATATTTTATAGATAAAAAAACGCCGGCAAGCGCAAGAAGAGTGATTCCGTTAATACTTTTCGGCGGCGCTATAGCGTGGGTTTCCTTCCACGAGATAAGCGACGGCATTAAAATAACGGAGCGGACGAAAAATGCCGGAGTTATGCGGATAGAGTGAGAAGGAGAAAAAAGGGGAATAATGCAAATAGTTATTGAAAAAAATATATAAATATGACATATTTATATTAGCACCGTGTAATAAACCGTGTGGTAATTTACGCCAAAACCTTAAGGGGGTCAATATAATTTGAATTCAAGACTGAAAAATCTTTTGCTTTGGATTTTTATAATTTTTTTGATGATTTTTATCTTTACGATGTTTAATCACCATCCGCCTAAAACCCAAAAAATAATTTTTTCTTCATTAATAAAGGAAGTTAAGGCAGGTAACGTCAAAACAGTTACCATAGAATCCCACAACATAATCGGAGTTTTTAAAAACGGAAAGAAATTTACAACGTATGCGCCCACTTATCCCGGACTCGTAACGCTTCTGGAAAAGAATAACGTAGAAATAGACGCCAAACCTAAACCCGGTTCTCCGTGGTATTTTAGTTTCCTGATAGACTGGCTGCCTATGATAATAATACTTTTTGCATTCTGGTATTTTTTTTGGAGGCAGATGCAGGGAGGAGCGGGGAAGGCAATGTCTTTCGGAAAATCGAAGGCGAAACTTTTAAACGACGGCACGAACAAAGTTACATTTAAAGATGTCGCCGGCATAGAAGAATCTAAGCAGGAATTGGAAGAAATAGTAGATTTCTTAAAAGATCCCAAAAAATTCACTAAACTCGGTGGCAGAATACCGCACGGCGTTCTCTTAGTCGGACCTCCCGGAACAGGCAAGACTCTTCTTGCAAAAGCTATAGCCGGAGAGGCCGGAGTTCCTTTCTTCAGTATAAGCGGCTCCGATTTTGTCGAAATGTTCGTCGGTGTCGGCGCTTCAAGGGTAAGAGACCTTTTTGCTCAGGGGAAGAAAAACGCTCCCTGTATAATATTTATAGATGAAATAGACGCCGTCGGCAGACATAGAGGCGCAGGATTAGGAGGCGGACACGATGAAAGGGAACAGACTTTAAACCAGCTTCTTGTTGAAATGGACGGTTTTGAACCAAACGAAGGAGTTATTTTAATTGCGGCTACAAACAGACCGGACGTTTTAGACCCAGCCCTGCTGAGACCGGGCAGGTTTGACAGGCAGGTTGTAGTTCCTAAACCGGACATAAAAGGTAGAGAAGAAATATTAAAAGTCCATATAAAAGACGTGCCTTTAGATAAGGATGTTAATTTAAAAGTAATAGCAAGAGGAACCCCGGGATTTTCAGGCGCCGATCTTGCCAATATGGTAAACGAAGCGGCTCTTTTGGCTGCAAGAAAAAATGAAACCGCCGTTACGATGAGCGACCTCGAAGAAGCTAAAGATAAGGTTATGATGGGTACGGAAAGAAGAAGCATGGTAATCACGGAAAAAGAAAAGAAAATTACCGCATATCATGAATCGGGGCACACCCTTGTAGCGAAACTGCTACCCGGAACCGACCCTATTCATAAAGTTACAATAATTCCAAGAGGCATGGCGATGGGGCTTACACAGCAGTTGCCTATAGATGAAAAACACAATTACGATAAAGAATATCTTCTTAACGAAATAGCAATTTTACTTGGAGGCAGAACAGCAGAGGAAATTATTTTTAACCAGATGACTACCGGAGCTTCCAACGATATAGAAAGGGCTACCGATATTGCCAGGAAGATGATATGCGAATGGGGTATGAGTGATAAGCTCGGTCCTATTTCTTTCGGGAAAAAAGAAGAACAGATATTTCTGGGCAGAGAATTTGCCCAGCATAAGGACTATTCTGAATCCACAGCAGTAGCTATCGACGGCGAAGTTAAAGAAATTATAACTGAAAACCATCAAAGGGCGCGGGCTATTTTAACCGAAAATATCGATATACTTAACGACCTTGCTTTGAAGCTTATAGAAAAAGAGTCTTTAAGCGGGAAAGAAATAGATGAAATTATTATCGCCCATAAGCCTGATTACAAAACAAACGAAGTTGACGGAAAGACAGATATAGAAGATTAATTAAATTATTGTATATGAAAGCATATCTCGTAGATATTCTGGACAGCCATACCGCTTTTAAAGCATTATCCGACATAGGGGTATCCGGGACCGGCAAAATTATTATGGGGGATAAGCTTAAGTATATAATTATTAAGCTGAAAAATATAAATTCGACCGCGCTGAACATACTCAAGCAGGAAGCTCTCAGCATAGGGGCTGAAGTTGCCAACCATAAAGACGTTATTACCGGAAAAATTGCGGTATCCGATTCTATTTTATTTGGAACAGCCGTACAGTTAAGGATTGTAGTAAAAAAAATAAAAACTCAGCAATTCGGTTTAAGCGAATTATCCGCAGAACTGGAAAATATACTTTCGGAATGCGATAAATGTTTTAAAAAATCTAATCCCGTAACGATAAAAACCAAAAAAAACGACATAGTTTTTAACGGGAAAACCTATATAATGGGTATTCTTAACGTTACCCCCGATTCTTTTTCGGACGGAGGCAAATATTCGGATTATTCTTCCGCCGTTAAAAGAGGCGTTGAAATAGAAAAAGAGGGAGCCGATATCATTGACATAGGGGGCGAATCCACAAGACCTTCGTCTAAGGAAGTCGATTCTCAGACGGAAATAGACAGAGTCTGTCCCGTAATAGAAAAATTGTCTAAAATAACGTCTATCCCTATATCGATAGATACTAGAAAACCGGCGGTTGCAAAAGAAGCCTTGCATGCCGGAGCTTCTATAGTAAACGATGTATCGGGACTCTCCTACGATGCCGAAGGAATGGCGAAAGTCCTGAAAGATACGGGAGTTCCTTACATTATGATGCATTCAAGAGAGAAATCTCCGGAAAATATGCAAATAAATTTAGAGGCGTACGACGATATTTTCTATGAGATATTGTCTTATTTTAAAAGCAAAGCCGAATATTTAGAAACTAAAGGATATGATACAGGCGGTATTATATTAGACCCCGGATTCGGTTTTGCTAAATCCATAGACGATAATTATAATTTACTGGCGGGGATTATATCTTTTAAATCGTTAGGAATGCCTGTTCTGGCTGGGGTTTCAAGGAAATCGTTTATAAAACATATTACAGGAAAAAATAAAAGCGGAATCCTAAGCGGAAATCTTGCGCTTGTATCTTATTTAAAAATTAAAGGTATCGATATAATAAGGGTCCACGACGTAAAGGAAACATCGTCGGCATTATCTTTATTGGAAAGGATCGCGGCGGCATAGCATATGTTTTCACTTTTGCAAAATTTCGGATGGCGCGATATAGCTGATATAATTATAGTCGCCTTTATAATATACAGGGCGATAACGCTCATAAAAGGAACCGGGGCGTTTCAGGTATTAGTCGGGCTTATAATAGTCTTTGCGGTTTTTTTATTTGCCGTAGTATTTAAGCTTTATGCCACGGAATATATTTTCGGCAATTTTTTAAGTTCTATTATAATCGTAATAATAGTTCTTTTCAGAAACGAAATAAGAAGGGCGCTGATTGAAGTCGGAAAAAATCCTTTTGCAGTCGCCCAGAATAAATTGGAAAGAGTAAATCTGATCGAAGAAACTTCCAAAGCGGCTTTTGAACTGTCATCAAAAAGAATAGGAGCGATTATAGTCTTCGAAAGAAACGTATTCCTCGGAGATTATATAAAAATAGGAGTTAAATTAGATTCTATCGTATCAAAAGAACTTCTTTTGAGTATATTTACTCCGCCTTCGCCTCTTCACGACGGCGCAGTTATTATCCAAAAGGGCAGGATTGCTGCCGCTTCTTGCTATCTGCCTCTCTCGACCGAAGACAATATAAGCAAAAAATTAGGAACGAGACACAGAGCCGCTATAGGACTTTCCGAGCTTACCGATGCTTTTTCGTTAGTTATTTCCGAAGAAAGCGGCAAAATTTCAATTATCCGCCCTAAAAAAATATCTAACGTAGAGAATATGGAAGATTTGAGGAACCAGCTTTTAAAAAATTTAAAATATCAGTTCGACCATGGACACAGCTTAATAAAATCCGCTTACGAGCTTTTGTTCGGAAAATACGGCGAAAAATAAAAACGAAAAATAAAAACGGTAAATATAAATATATGGGTAAATATTTAGAAAATTTGGTTAAAAAAAATTTCTGGCTTAAACTTTTCTCTATAATTTTTGCCGTTATCATATGGGCTTACGTTGTCGGAGGAACAAAACAGGATGCGGTATATACGGCAGGTTTAGCCGTTGAGCGCCTTCCGGCAGGGTATGCCGTCAGCAACGCGCTTCCGTCAAAAATCCATTTAAAACTGCGCGGCTCGAGAATTGCGCTGATGAAACTTAATAAAAAAATTATTTTTAAAATAAACGGATATTCTCTGTTGGCAAAAAAAAATACGATAATTCTGAGCAGTGCTTATCTTAATCTTCCTAACGGAGTTAAAATTATTAAAATTCGACCCAGGATAGTTCCTATAATAATAAGCAGAATTATAACAAGATACGTAAAAGTACTTCCGGTAACGTCGGGAACTCTTCCCAAAGGTTTTATTTTAAGAAGTATGGACGTTTTTCCGCAATACGTAAGAGTGAGGGGTCCGAGAGACATAGTTGAGCATCTTTCGGTTATAACGACAATGAAAATAAATTTAAATAATATAGGGAAAAAATTCGGCAAAAATAAATTATTTTTATCCTTAACAGTTCCATTAAGGAAACCTACAAAATTGGTAAAAATTCTGTCCTATAAAAAAGTAAACGTAAATGTAAATGTAAATGTAAATATAGCGGCAGAAAGGAGATAATATGAAAGGCAGGAAATTATTCGGCACAGACGGAGTGCGCGGTCAGGCAAACAGATATCCTTTGACATCCGAAGTTGCTTTAAAACTCGGTATGGCATTAGTCAAAGTTTTAAAATCAAAAGACAAAAGATTAAAAATAGTCATAGGGAAAGATACCAGAATTTCCGGTTATATGCTTGAAACGGCTCTGTCGTCGGGTATATGCGCTATGGGTTCGGATGTTTACCTGCTCGGACCTATGCCGACCCCGGGAGTCGCTTTTATAACTTCAAGCATGAGGGCAGATGCCGGAGTCGTAATTTCCGCTTCACATAATCCTTTTTACGATAACGGCATTAAATTTTTCGACAGAAACGGGTTTAAGTTCGACGATGAAGTAGAAAAAAAGATCGAAGATTTATTTTTCAATTTTAATTTTGATACTGCCGGAACGACCGGAATTAATATAGGCAAAGCCCACAGGATAGATGATGCGACAGGGAGATATGTTATTTTTACAAAGCTTTCTTTCCCTAAAAATCTTACCTTAAACGGATTGAAAATCGTTTTGGATTGCGCAAACGGAGCGGATTATAAAGCTGCTCCCGAAGTTTTTTCGGAGCTTGGAGCCGAGGTTGTTTTAGAAGGAGCAAACCCCGACGGAATAAACATTAATGAAGGATGCGGTTCGACGCATCCCGAACATTTGAGTTCTTCAGTCAAGAAAAACGGCGCAGACGCCGGGTTGGCTTTAGACGGGGACGGCGACAGGGTAATTTTTTGCGACGAAAACGGAAAGATTCTGTTGGGCGACGAGTTTCTCGCAATCTGCGCTCTGCAAATGAAAACCGAAGGATATTTAAAAAATAACGGCGTGGTTACCACCCCAATGTCAAACATAGCTCTGGAACTCTTATTTAAAAAACACGGGATAAAAACGGTTTATTCAGATGTGGGCGACAGATATATAATGGAAAAAATGCTGAAAGACGGGTATAATTTAGGAGGGGAGCAGTCGGGGCATATAATATTTTTAGATGAGAGCAACACCGGCGACGGTATAATATCCGCTTTAAAACTTCTTTCCGTAATGGTAAAAACGGGTATGCCGCTTTCTGAACTTAGAAAAGTAATAGAACCTTATCCGCAGGCTCTTTTTAACGTCGATGTTCCTTATAGAAAAAACATAGACGAACTGCCGGAAGTTTCAAAAAAAATCGCGTATTTCGGCGAAGCCTTAAAAGACAGGGGCAGAATATTCGTCCGATATTCTGGAACGCAGAATTATCTCAGGGTTCTCATCGAAGGTGAAAACCAGGAAGAGATAAACAATATGGGCGCTGAAATAAGAGAAGAAATAGAAAAATGCTTCAGGAATGAGATGGGTTAAAAACATTTTTGTTTGTTTGTCTGTTCATTTATTTATTTATTGTTTATAGGGGGGAGGTGAATAACCGTTAAATATGAAATTAGGCGTTAATATAGACCATATAGCAACTTTAAGAAATGCAAGGGGAGAAAACTTTCCGTCTCCTGTCCATGCGGCTTTCGTCGTCTTAGAAGCCGGAGCGTCAAACGTAACCTGCCATTTAAGGGAAGATAGAAGGCACATTAGAGATAACGACGTAAATGTTATATCAAAACTTACTAAAAGATTAAACCTTGAAATGTCCGCGGACGAAAAGATAACGGAAATAGCATTAGATATTATGCCCAGAAGCATTACTATCGTTCCGGAAAAAAGAAAAGAACTTACTACCGAAGGGGGGCTTGACGTAGCGGCGGATATAAAAAGATATAAAAATATCACGGAAGCATTTAAATTTAAATCTTCCGACAGCATAACCTCGGCTTTTATAGAGCCGGATATAAAACAGGCGGATGCGGCAAAGGAAGCAGGATTTGATTTCATAGAAATACATACCGGAAGATATGCCGGCGAAACTGCCGCATCAGGAAAAGCAAAAGAACTGTTGAGAATAAAGGAAGCCGCCGATTATGCTTTAAAAATCGGACTTAAAGTTAATGCCGGACACGGATTGGATTATAAAAATATATACGATATAGCCTTAATAGACGGATTCGAAGAGTTTAATATAGGATTTTCTATAGTATCCAGAGCGGTATTTACAGGTTTGGAAGCTGCCGTAAAAGAAATGCTCGGCATTATAAAGGCGGCTGAATTCGCAAAATTTCAATGCAGAAAAAATAAAACCGTTTAAAATTTCGTGTCAATATAAAAACAATGATTAAAGGGATAGGAATAGACCTGGTTGATATCGGCAAAATAAGAAAAGTGATTAAAGCGCGCGAAGGAAAGTTTTACTCCAGAGTTTTTTCGGAAATTGAAGTAAAAATTATAGAAAATGCCAAAAGCAGAAACGAAAACAGGGGATTTGAAAAAGCCGCCGGATATTTTGCTGCAAAAGAGGCTTTCTTAAAGGCTTTAGGAAAAGGTCTCTTTTCTATTCCTTTAAATAAAATAAAGATATTGAACGACGAAAACGGACAGCCTTATATAGAATCTCCAGAATCGGATAAAAATATTTCGGCAAAAGTAAGCATAACGCACGATAAAGGTTTTGCCTGCGCCGTAGTTATAGTCCAATAGGAATAATAGGAATAAAATTTAAAAAAAATGGAATTATATTTTTCTGAAAATTTAAAAAAAATAGACGAAGAAAGCTATTCGTCCTTCGGTTATTCCGAAGATATATTAATGGAAAATGCCGGAGGAGGGTGCTACAGGGAGCTCTTAAATCTATACGGAAAAAGTTTGCTTCGCCAATCTGCGGTTACAGTAATATGCGGCAAAGGAAATAACGGCGGAGACGGTTTCGTTCTCTCAAGATATCTTTTTAATGCCGGATTTAATCCTAAAACTGTAATACTGTCCGAAATCGGTTCTTATAAAGGGATTGCAAAGAAAAATTTAGACATATTGATAAATCTCGGCGCAGAAGTGACCGAAATATCAAAAGAAGATAAAATTCCTGATTTGTGCGTAATTTTGGATAGGACGGATATTCTGGCAGATGCTGTTTTCGGAGTGGGTCTGAACAGAGAAATAAACGGTTTTTTTAAAAAAATCATAGAAATCATTAACGACAAAAACAAAGAATTAAAAAATTTCGACATAATATGCATAGACGTTCCAAGCGGTTTAAATGCCGATACCGGCGAATTTATGGGCGCCGGTATCGTAAATAACATAAAAAAAGTTTTTACGTTCGGCGGGTTGAAAACGGGGTTTTATATAAACGCCGGAGAAAAACTGCTTCTAGGCGAAAAAACTGTTTTGATAGACATAAACCAGCCCGCTCGGCTATTAAAAAAACACCGCACCGGAATAGAAATAATTACGCCGGAGGAAATTTCCAAGTGTTTTAGGGACAGAGAAAAAACAGGGGTTAAATTCGATTACGGACATCTTTTAGTCATAGCGGGAAGTTCCGGTAAAAGCGGCGCCGCTTTTATGGCATCTTATGCCGGATTTAAAGGAGGCTCCGGTCTTGTTACCGCCGCTGTTCCGGCTAAACTTAACGACATTATGGAAATAAAAACCGTCGAAATTATGACATATCCCGTTTTTGACGACGACGCCGGTTTTTTTAAGGAAAACGGCGCAGAAATAATAAAAGAAAATTTACTGAAAGGAAAAAATGCGGTTGTTATAGGACCCGGCATAGGTTTAAGAGAAGAAACCAAAAAGTTTTTACACAGGATTCTTCCGGAAATTAAAGTTCCGGTTATTTTAGATGCCGACGCATTGAATATCTTATCGGAAGATACGGACTTTTTAAAGAAAACGGCAAATAAAGCCGATTTAATACTTACGCCTCACTTTAAAGAAATGGAACGGCTTTCCGGCATAGACAGGAAAATCATAGAAAAAGACCCTATAACCGTTGGGAAAAACTTTGCAAAAGAATTCGGAGTATATTTGATGCTTAAGGGGTCGAGCATATTTATTTTCGATAAAAACGGCGAAACAGTTTCATTGCAATGCGGACACAGCCCTTTACTTGCCAGCGGCGGAAGCGGAGATGTTTTGAGCGGGCTTATCGGCGCTTTCATCTGCTGCGGCATGAGTTTATTTGTAAGTATGAAATGTGCGGCTTTTATATTAGTTTATTCTGCAAAAAATCTTGAAAACGAATACGGAGATTTTGGAGCAGGCGCAGTAAAAATAACGGAAAATGTTCCAAAAGCTGTTAATTTACTTAAAAAACAACAAAAGGAGATATGACAAATGATTACTGCAGGCGATATTATGACGAAAAAAGTAATAGTTTTAAACGAAGAAGACGAAGTAAAAAAAGCTGCGGATATTTTTCTTAAATATAAAATAAACGCTATTCCCGTGATTAATGCAGATAAAAAATTATGCGGAATAGTTTCAGAAACAGATCTGGTATATCAGGAGTCAAACCTTCATATACCTACGCTTTTTACAATTTTTGACAGCATATTTTATCTCGGCACGTCAAAACATTTCAAAGAAGACGTCAATAAAATAACGGCTACCAAAATTAAAGATATTATGAATAAAAATGTTTTTTACGCTAAAGAAACCGACGATATTTACGGTCTTGCAACCGTTATGGCGGATAAAAAGTTTTATTCTATTCCTATAGTAAATGACGATAAAGAAATTATAGGCGTGGTTTCAAGATACGACATAATAAAGGCGATGTCCACGGCTAAAAATAAACACTAAAAATAATTTCATACTCTTTATGCCTGACGTTAAACTGCAGAAGTTTGAACCTGAATCTTTTGAATCGGATTCTCCCAGAAATACCGAATTAATTGCCGAGGAATTTGCAAAACGGTTAAAACCTTCTGATTTCATCGCTTTAAACGGTCCGCTTGGAGCCGGAAAAACAAAATTTACATCAGGAATTATACGTTTTTTTTGCGGAGATACGATTGCGGCAAGCCCTACTTATTCTATAATGAATAATTACCGGTGCGGCGGCATCAACATAAACCATTTCGATTTTTACAGACTGAAGAACGTTTGCGACCTTGAAAACTGCGGATTTTTCGATTCGCTTGAAAGCGGAAACATGACTATAGCCGAATGGACCGATACCGTAAAAATAGATTACAGAAAATATGCGGCGGGAAATTATTATTCTATAAATATCGGAATAATCCGGAGTAAAAAAAATAAAGAAAAAAGAAATATAAAAATAGAAAAAATTTTATAAATACAATATAATTATACTTTTGGAGGTTAATTTTTGGAAAAGTTCGACGTTTGCATTATAGGAGGCGGTCCCGCCGGCTACGTAAGCGCATTAAAGTGCGCCATTAACGGTTTGTCTGCGGCAATTATCGAAAAGGAAAGATTCGGCGGCACCTGCCTAAACAGAGGGTGCATACCCACAAAAGTTCTTTATTCAAAGGCAAAATATTTGAAAAAACTTAAAGAACCTGAGCGGGGCTTTTCAGTAAACGGATTTAATTTTAATTTCGATGAAATAATAAATTATAAAGACGAGGTTGTGACAACCCTGACAAGCGGCGTTGAAAAATTATTAAAGGCAAGAAAGGTCAATATTTTTTACGGAACCGGAAAAATCAGCGGTAAAAACGGGACGGCATTCAGTGTGAAAATCAATGGAAAAGACGGTTTAAACGCCGAAATTTTCTCAAATAACCTAATCGTCGCCACAGGCTCGGTTCCTCTTATGATACCGTCTTTTAATATAGACCATAAAAACATAATAACATCCGACGAGGCGCTTTCGTTAAGGGAAATACCGCAATCTTTGATTATAATAGGGGCAGGGGTTATAGGATGCGAGTTTGCCAATATTTTTTCGGAATTTGGTTCCGAAGTCCGGATGATAGAGCTTTTACCGGATATTCTTTCCACCGAAGACAAGGAAATTTCCAAGTTTATCCGTAAAAATTTTAAATCCCGCAATATAGACATAGTGACGGGTGTCGAAGTCGGCAGTATTAAAGCTTTAGGTTCAGGCAATAAAATCGGCGCGGAAGTCGAGCTAAAAACCGGCGAAAAATTCGAAGCGGAAAAAGCGCTTGTTTCAATCGGCAGAAAATTAAATACGGCAGGTTTGGGACTGGAAGAAATAGGGGTAAAATTAGACAAAAGAGGAAAGATAGAAACCGATATTCATAACGAAACAAACATTAAAGGGATTTATGCCTGCGGCGATATAACAGACGGACCTATGCTTGCGCATAAGGCATCCTACGACGGAATTATTGCGGCGGATAATATTGCCGGAATCATTAAAGAAAAGGATTACGGAGTTCTTCCATGGTCGGTATATACAAATCCGGCTATTGGAACTGTCGGACTAAAAGAAGGGGACAGCGGGCTTTCGGCGAAGAGTTATAACGTAGGACGGTTTTCTTACGCCGCAAGCGGAATGGCTCTGGCAATGGAAGAACCTGAAGGTTTTTTAAAGGTAATTACAGACGAAAAATCTAAAAAAATTTTAGGTGCGACCGGGGTCGGCGCCGACATTCCGGAGCTTATTGCCGAGATTGCTTCGTATATGCATTTTGGAGGAACCGTTTTTGACATAGAATCTACTATTCATTCACACCCGACTCTTTCGGAGATGGTTCCCGAGTCGGCTTTGGATTCCATAGGCGAAGCTATTCACAAGGTTAATCCGAGAATGGCAAAGAGGAGTTGAAAATATTTATTGAAAACATTTATTGAAAACATTTATTAGAAATACCCCGTCATTTTGCCTTTCTAAAGAAAGGCAAAATGCCACCCCTTTTTTACAAAAGGGGAATTAAAAGCAAAGGCAATATCCCGTCATTGCGAGGAGCGT
>Ga0207433_10006461_pt1 | contig 20252 bp, 11 predicted proteins | sample YelNatPaOPGAMG01_FD_187559 | JGI IMG/M metagenome (GOLD analysis project Ga0207433, IMG submission 187559) | Hot spring thermophilic microbial communities from Obsidian Pool, Yellowstone National Park, USA - OP-RAMG-01 (SPAdes) (version 3) | ecosystem: Environmental > Aquatic > Thermal springs... | reverse complement strand
TGCGTTGATCTTTCCGCACACCTCTTCTCAGCAGGCCCTATCAGTGGTGAATCAGATCAGATTCCTTCTGTTTCAGGGGGTTGATACCCCTTGGCCTATTCAGGAAAAGCAGCCCATCACCCTGAGCGGAGGAATAGCCTCATTCCCTGATGATGCCACCAGTGCAGATGAGCTGATCGCCAAGGCTCAAAGAGCCCTCTCTTGGGTCAAAATCAGGGGGAAAAATCAATGCTATCTATTTGCAGAATCAGCAAATCTGCTCCAAGATCGTCAAGCCACTATCCTGATTGTTGACGATATGAAGTGCAATATCCTATCCATAGAAGAGGCGCTTGCTCCCCTCAACTTTTTTCCCCTCAGGGCCTATGATGGAATGCAGGCTCTGTCCATAGTCAAGCGCCAGAGGCCAGATCTTATTCTCATGGATATCATGATGCCGAATATCAATGGTTATGAAGTCTGCCGCAGACTCAAAGAGGATGAGAAGACCAGACTCATCCCCATCATCCTGATTACCTCACTGAATACGCTCCAGGATAAGATCATGGGTATTGAGGTTGGGGCTGATGATTATCTGCTTAAACCTTTCGAGAAAGAAGAGCTTATAGCCAGGGTTAAGTCCTTGCTGCGAGTAAAGTATCTCAATGATCATCTGGAGCGGCAGGAAAATGTCATCTTCTCCCTAGCCAGCGCCATCGAGGCCAAAGATAAATACACCCTCGGCCATACTGAGCGGGTTACCAACTATGCCCTTTTGCTGGGAAACAGGATCGGGCTTGATGAGGCTGCACTCAATGCCTTGAAAATCGGCGGCCTGCTACACGATATTGGAAAAATCGGAGTCCCGGAGTCGATATTGAATAAACCAGGCCCTCTTGACCCATCTGAGCGGACAGTAATTCAAAAACATCCGGAGATCGGCTTTAACATTTGCCTTCCCCTTAAGGAGAGGCTAGGTGATGCCTTATTGGTTATTCGGCATCATCATGAAAAGCTTGACGGCACAGGCTATCCCGATGGCCTGCAAGGAAAGTCTATTCCCCTGGTAGCCAGAATCATGGCTATTGCTGATATCTACGATGCCCTAACTACTGACCGATCATACCGCAAACGACTAACCCGTGAGGATGCTTTGAGGATTATGAAAGATGAGGCTGAGCGAGGAGCGCTCGATCAAGAGCTTATTCGTCAATTTGAGGATGTTATCGACTAACCAGCAGAATCACCAGTAGAGGCGGAAAAAGGAGGAGAAAATTATGGGCCAGACTTCCATCTGCAATTCCAATCAGTATCTTACCTTTACCCTGGGAAATGAGCTCTTTGCGGCAGACATTGCTAAAGTTAGAGAAGTTCTTGATTTTCCTACGATTACCAGAGTGCCCCGTATGCCCGACTATCTTTTGGGCGTTACCAATCTGCGGGACAATGTAGTGCCGGTGATCGACATGCGGCTGAAATTCGGCATGACCCCCACCGAGCGTACAGTAGACACCTGTGTGGTGATTGTTGAGACTGAGCTGGATGGAGAGCAAGTTACCATTGGCTGTCTGGCTGATTCGGTTGAGGAGGTTCTCGATCTTCCCCCGGATCAAATTGAGCCTCCACCGAAAATAGGGCTTGGCCTCGATACGGAATTCCTCAAAGGGATGGGTAAGCGGGGAGACAAGTTCCTGATGATTCTCGATATGGATAAGGTGCTCTCGATCGGAGAGCTCCACCTGGCCAAGGAGGCGGCCGCGGCTGAGGCCGCCTCAGCCGATCGACAGCAGGTTGAGGCGGCGGCAGAGGTTTGAAAGAAGAAAGAAGGCCTTGTAAACTCAAGGAATGAGATGAGGTTACAGTCAGTTGAAAATTAAAGCTTAAGGTCTATTTCTATAATTAGGTGATTTTATTTGAGTTTCAATCAAACTGAACTAGTGTCTCCCTCATTGCTGTCTGATATTGGTGTATCTGATATTGGTGTATTAGAGCAAGTTAAGCGTGAGAGCATGATATTGACTTCGGTATGGGGCAAGGAGAACAAGTGGCAAGCAGCGAAAGTAACAAGGAGAAAAGAGGCTATGCTAAAGAATGTAAAGTTAGGGGTGAAGATAATTATCAGCTTTGGTCTGATGATGGCTATTGCCATGATTATTGGTCTGGTAGGCTATCGCGGGATGAACAATGTTATGAAGGGCACAGATGAGCTGGCTGAGGTCTGCCTGCCCAGCGTGGAGCACCTTTTCCTGATGAGCAAAGCCCACCAAGCGATTGCCAGGGGTGAGCTTGAGCTGATCAACCGCAGGCTTACAAATCCTGAGATCCGCAAGGCTGCCTATGAGAACATTGAGGCGGCCTGGAAAGAGGTTGATGAGGCCGTAAAGACCTATGATTCGCTTCCTAAGTCGCCAGAGGAGACCAGCCTTTGGAAGCAACTTACGACAGAATGGGAGCAGTGGAAGAGCGGCCACATCAAGGTCATGAACCTATCGCAGGCCAAGGATAGGCTGCTAGCCAATGGTCTTTCTTTGGATAGCCAGCAGGTGGTAGAGCTTGACAGCCAGCTTCTCGATACTTATCGATTCAAAATCGAAAACCCTCTCTGGCTGTCGATGCCTCCCTCGATAAGCTCATTACTATGAATATCACCGAGGGTGATCAGGCCTCTAAGGAGGCTGACGATCTCATGGCCTCAGCCCAGAAGATGCTAATCGTAGCCATGATTTTCGGCCTTGCCTTGGCCATTTTGCTGGGAATAATTTTTACCCGCAATATCGCCGGCATCATCAAGGCACTTTTAGCCGAGTCAAAACGGCTGACCGAAGCTGCGGTCTGCGGCCAGTTAGACACCCGTGGAGACACCGAGCGGATAAATTTTGAGTTTAGGGGAATCATTGAAGGTATCAATGATACCCTCGATGCCTTGATCAAGCCACTGAAGCTGGCTGCCGACTATATCGATCGGATAAGCAGGGGGGATCTGCCAGCCAAGATAGTTGAGGACTGGCAGGGTGATTTCAATCAGATCAAGAATAATCTCAATGCCATGATTGATAACCTAACCCATTTTGCTCTTGAGACCCAGAGGGTTGCCGAGCAGGTCGCCTCGGCCAGCCAGCAGATGAGCTCAAGTACCCAGCAAATATCGCAAGGAGCCACTGAACAATCCTCCTCGGCTGAAGAGGTTTCCTCTTCGATGGAGCAGATGGTCTCAAACATCAAGCAAAATGCCGAAAATGCCCAACAGACTGAGCGGATTGCCTTAAAATCGGCCAACGACGCCAAGCAAAGCGGTCAGGCAGTGGCTGAGACCGTAGCTGCGATGAGGGAAATTGCCGGTAAGATCTCGATTATTGAAGAGATTGCCAGACAAACTAACCTTCTGGCTTTGAATGCAGCCATTGAGGCGGCCCGAGCTGGAGAGTACGGGAAGGGGTTTGCCGTTGTGGCCTCTGAGGTTCGCAAACTGGCTGAGAGAAGCCAGGTAGCCGCGGGTGAAATCAGCAAGCTTTCTTCATCTAGCGTCGAGGTGGCCGAGCGGGCCGGTGAGATGCTCACCAAATTGGTGCCAGACATTCAAAAGACAGCTGAGTTGGTTCAGGAGATCAGCTCGGCCTGTGCTGAGCAAAACACAGGAGCAGACCAGATCAATCGAGCCATCCAGCAGCTTGATCAGGTGATTCAGCAAAATGCCGGAGCATCTGAGGAGATGGCCTCAACCGCCGAGGAGTTGGCTGCCCAGGCCGAGCAGCTTCGAACCACAGTCAGTTTCTTCAAGATAGCCTCATTGTCCGGGGCTGGGACAGGAGCCGCTGAGGGCCGAGGGATCGGAGAGTATCCGGCCTCAGCCGCATTTTCTAAAACTGGCTCCAAGGCCGGCTCCGCTCGCCTGACCAGGGCTGCGGCTCACGCCTCGACCAGCACTTCGGCCACTGCTGACAGTCTCAAGCACCTTACGGGCGGCGGCTTAAGCCCTCAGCCTGGGGGAAATGGTCATCACCGAGACCCGCTCGATCAGGAGTTTGAGCTGGTATAGCCCTCTTGGGTAACGATACTGGTTCTTTCGCTAAGTGCGTAACCCAAGTGCGCCGCGGATCAATGAAAAAACATCAGCCAGTGTCTCGGCCCTATGTCGCGTAACCCAAGTGCGCCGCGGATCAATGAAAGCGATCCGATCCCCTTGAGGAGACCAGACGCGTAACCCGAGTGCGCAGCGGATCAATTCCTGCACGGTCTTCTCTCTCCTATAGGCTAATGCGTAACCCAAGTGCGCAGCGGATCAATTACGCTATCAATTGTAGGGGCGGACCTTGTGTCCGCCCTAAGCTTGCGCACTTTATTAGCGAACAGACCACATATAAGGTATCCATAAGGAAAGTATGAGAGACACCTATTGATGTAGAAAAACAACAGATCGACGTACTAAGCAGCCAGAGGCCGCAAGGCAGCTCCCTGGGGGCTTCCTCTCCAAATGTGGACCAAAGCAAATAGAAGCAGCCTGAAGGCCGCAAGTAAGCTCCTATAGGAAATAGTTAAGGTGGATAAACAGGATAATCAACTCTCAAGATAGGCTTTAAGTTGCTTGGCATCAAAGACAGCATGGGCCAGGGCATCATTATTGAAATAGGCATAGACATCCACTCCTTGCCCCTTAATCCATTCAGCCCACTCCAGGAGAGATGAGGCTGGATATTTCCCCTGATACTTTTCCCCCATACCGTGAAAGCGAAGATAGCACACCGAGCCAATAACCTTGCGGGGACAGCTTAAGCCAGGCATATCATGGATACAGAATGAGCATCTGTAGCGATCTAGAAGATGGAAAATATCATCTTCCATCCAGGATTGATCTCGAAATTCAAACACATGCACAAGATCTTTAGGCAAAAGATCAAGAAAGCTCTCAAGTCTCTGGCAGTCTTTTGTCCAGTGAGGCGGCAGTTGATAGAGAATAGGCCCAAGCTTGCTGCCTAACAAGCGCACCCTGGCGATAAACTTCGCAAGAGGATCTTGGACATGACGCAGTTTTTTCAGATGGGTAAGATAACGGTTAGCCTTGACAGCGTAAATAAATCCACTTTTGGCTTGTCTCTCCCATTGACAAAAGACCTCCTCTCGTGGCAAATGATAAAAGGTATTGTTAATTTCTACTGTATCAAATGATGAGCAATAGAAATCGAACCACTCTCTCTGCTTCAGACCATCCGGGTAAAACCGCCCCTTCCAGTGGGGATAGTTCCAACCGGAGCAGCCGACTCGAATTATTCTCAATCTGCTCATATCCACAACTTAATATCCTTCCTTCTTCTTCCCCTTTAAGATCCCTGACTAATACTATCTTCGCTCTTATTTATTAGCTACCATTGAGAGACATAACCCTAATAAGAGCTAAGCCCCTTTGAGGGTTTATGGTTTTCTGATATAGGGTTTATGGTGTCTGATATAAGAGCGACTATCTTTTATAATATTTTATAATATTATCGCTCTTATTTATTAGCTACCATTGAGAGACATAACCCTAATAAGAGCTAAGCCCTTCGAGGGTTTATGGTGTCTGATATATAAGAGCGAATATTATATATTAATTTATGCTACTTAACAATAATATAAATAATATAATATTAATTCGATCAAATTCTACCAATAGCCAGGGCTGGTAAGTAAAAAGTGTCGGTAGTCAAACCAAAAAATCACCATGACCAATAAAGAGGCAAAATTTTCTACTCTAAGGTAGAAAAATTACCGATCCAGCTTCAGACCAAAGTCGAAAAAATAATAAAGAGAGGGCATTTTCTCAAATATCTGCCCTCTATTTCTCGGGGAGCCTAGTTTTTCATGGGGAGACTGGGCTCCCCTTATACTCTCTTTCTTCAGAACTATGCTTTTGCACTTTTTCTCCGAATCCTTGATTTTAATGGATTGGCTATTAGAGAAAATTTTCAAGGATTCCAAGGCGTTAAGAAATTTCTGCAAAAGTGTAGTTCAGAAGGAAAATTCTTCAGAATAATTTTCAGAATAAAGAAATAATAAAGAAGCAAGATAAAGAAGCAAGCTAGCCGCTAGCGCGGTTTGATTACCCCTATGCCTAAAAGGCGCTGATTATCCCTGAAAGGCTTATTATCCCTGAAAGGCGCTGACCGTGTTTCTCCCCTTTTGCTTGGATCTATAGAGCGCCATATCCGCCTTATACAAAAGGTCTTCAGGGGTATCCTGAAAGTTATTGAATTCAGCCAACCCGATACTTAAGGTAATCTGGCACTTGGGGAAAATGTTTTTCCTCAGCACCCCATACTCTTCCACAATGTGCCGAACCCTTTCAGCAAAAGCAAAGGCGCTCTCCATCTTAGTATTGGGCAAAATAACCATAAATTCATCCCCTCCCAGCCTGCCAACCGTATCAATACTGCGGGAGTTACTTTTGATGATCGCGGCCACATCCTTCAGAATAAGATCTCCTACCTGATGACCGTAGGTATCATTAACCGTTTTAAAATGATCAACATCAAAGAGAGCGATTGAAAAAGATTGCTGAAAGCGGCTTGCCCTGCTGATTTCATTGCTCAATGACGACTCTAGTTGGCGGCGGTTGTAGATGTTGGTTAGACAGTCAACCACAGCCATCTGGCTGATGTATTGAAAAAGCTTGGCGTTTTCCAAGGCCATTCCGAGGTTTACGGCCAGAATATCGAATACCTTAATCGTATCGGCAGAGATGGTAACAGGCTCATCCTGATTATCAATCAGGAGCAGATCGGTAACCTTCCGATCAGTGCTGATCGGGATAATGAGCAGTTCACTGCTGTGCAGAGCGGATAGGAGACAGGATGAGGAGGACAGCAGCCCCTTGGTACGGCCAGCCTTTAGGTGTAGGATTTCCTTGTCTTGAATACAGGCGGCCAGAGAGGTGCCGATTTCTTCCTCCCAAGTGGTGGAGTCTTTAAAAGCATTCAACAAATCAACCGGAAAATCACCGTAGGTTGCCTTGGGAATAATTTTCCCCCTCTGGGCATCGACCGAGAACCAAATCAGCCTGGGAAAACCAAAGCCATCCCCTATACCCTGGAGTACATTATGAATAATTTGTGATGGCTCTAGGCTCTCGCGGGTTTTGCAGATGATCTGGTTGAGGATATTCATCTCGCGGACATGTTTTTCCAATTTGCTCTTAATATCATGGAGCTCCTGGATGTGCCGCTCTAATTTTCTCTTGGTATCGCTGTAGAGGGAGTTTATCCTTGCAAGCTCGAAATTTGTCTTCTGAAGAGCTTCCCGAAATCCCCTAAGATCACGCAGGGGTAAATTGAAAATCCTGGCATTTAAAGCCAGCTCCCGATTCATTTGTTTCAAAATAGGCTCAATTTTCAAGCTACTCAGATTGACTATTCGCTCGACCTGGGGATTGAGAGTGGGGTGAAAGAAAAAGTTGAACGAGCCAAGAGCCTGGGTCCAGCAGATAAAATCAGAGGCAGACACAATGGCTGCCAGGGGGTGGATATCCCCATGGCTGTCTTCTTCCGTGAGGTGATGAAGCTCGATGGCCTTTTGCAGACTCGACGGCAGATTCCACTTCTCAAAGGCCAGCTTGCCCACCAGCGCATGGTTAACCGACAGGTTCTCTTCCTCAAACCGCAAAGACATATCAGGGCTAAGATGCAGGTTTCTCATATAGGCCAAATACTTATCAGCCATGATCTGCTCGATGATGACCTTGCCTACATCGTGCAGCAGACCAGCCACATAAGCCTCATCAGGATGTGGGTAGTTGACCGACAAAGCAATGCTTTTGGCTACCGTAGCCACAGCCAGAGAGTGGCACCAAAACTGAGATTTGGGAAAAAGATACCCAGGTTTATTTTCCTGACCGAGATTATCGAACACCGAAAGGCACAAAAACAGCTTCTTTAGGGCATCAAAGCCCAGGATAGTCATGGCATGATCCACCGTGCTGATCTTCTCCCGCAAGCCGTAGGAGGCAGAATTAACCACCCGCAACACCTTGGCGACTAGAGCCTGATCTACCCGGACAGCCTCGGAAAGGTCTTTGATTGAGCTCCTGTCATCCAGAATGATGCTCAAAATATGAGCTACAACGCTTGGCAGAGTTGGAATTTGTTCGCTGATTAGAGACTTAATTTCGACAAGGGCGTGCATCCTTTTTGATTTCACCATGCTCATATGCCTTTTTAATGATTAATTTTTGATGTATATTTTTTGACCTATCGTGCGCATCTTTTATATATTAAATTATTAAGCAGATTATATGCCAACGGAAGGTCAGAAGAATCAGAGCGAGTCGATTGAGGGTTAATTATACAAACTTACAAATAGTTAGATAGAGACCGATACTAATTTTTTCTGCCGACTGGTTGAGAAAATTTTGAACAGGTAAACTATATTGACGCCCCCCTACCCTATTTTTCTCTCCCTCACTCTCCGTGGAGAGAAAAATATGATAGACCAAAAACAAGTGCAGGAAAAATCAGAACAATTTCAAGGAGAAATCCTATAAATAAACAAGTAAACAACGTTTACTTATTTCTCTCAGACACTCTTTCCAGTCGTAATTCTTCAATCTTATACCGAAATCTTATACCAAAAAGCATCTATACCGAAAAAGCATCCTTGATTAGGGAATAATGCTTGGTTAGGGAATTGGTTAGGGAATATATGATAGGGAACATACGACATGGATGAAAGCAAGCTCGATAACAGAGCCCTCATGATGTTGACCTATGGCCTCTACGTTATCACCTCGCATTACGGTGATAAGCTAAACGGTCTGATCTGCGATGCCGCTATGCAGGTTGCACGAAACCCGGCTCGTCTAGCCATCAGTATCAATAAAACCGGGCTTACCCATGACTACATTGTCCAAAGCGGCGAATTTGCTCTCTCCATCCTGGAAGAGGCTACTCCTATGACCTTTATCGGGCTCTTTGGATTCAGATCAGGCCGTGATATTGACAAGCTATCCCAGGTCGCCTTTAAAAAAGGGGTCAGCGGCTGCCCGCTGGTTACTGAACACTGTCTGGCTGTCCTGGAGGCTAGAGTATGCCAGCAGGTCGATGTAGGCTCACACACCCTGTTTATCGGTGAGGTCATAAGCAGTGAGGTTTTAAAAGAAGGCACTCCCATGACTTACATCTACTATCGCCAGCAGCTCAAGGGGAAAACGCCGAGCAAGTCGCCTACCTACTCTGGGGAAAAGTGAGAGGTTTTAATATACTTTTGCAGAAATTTCTTAACGCCTTGAAATTATTGAAAGTACCTCTAATAGCAAATCCAGTAAAATCAAGGCCTTGGAGAAAAAGTGCAAAAGCATAGAGGTTTTAATAAAAGGCAATAATATCTTCTCTCCTTAAATATCTCTCCTTAAATATCCGTCCTTAATATCCGTGCCAGGAATGTCCGCGTCAAGGTAACAGGAATATCCGCGTCAGGGTAATTGGATAAAAGCAAAGATTCCGAGAAGAGATAATGCCATGAGAAACAAACAAATCGCCAGATCGAACATGGCGACAATTTAAGGAGTAAGGGTATGCCAATACGGAAATTAAGAGAGTTTTTGGATCAAAATAATATCAAGTATGTAACGATAACTCATTCGCCCGCCTACACTGCTCAGGAGATCGCGGCCTCAGCTCACATTCCGGGTCGGGAGATGGCCAAAACCGTAGTAGTGAAAATTGATGATACTATGGCCATGGTTGTTCTGCCTGCCAATGCCCAGATAAACCTCGATTTTCTAAAATGTATCACTGGAGCCCAGAGGGTTTCGCTCGCCAGTGAGGAGGAATTCAAAGATAAGTTCCCCGACTCTGAGATTGGGGCCATGCCGCCCTTTGGCAATCTGTATGGAATGCAAGTTTTTGTATCGGAGACTTTGAGCCGAGAGAAAGAGATCGCCTTCAATGCCGGCTCTCACTCAGAGTTGATCAAAATGTCGTATAAAGATTTCGAGCGCATCGTAAAGCCAAGGGTGATTGTAACGTCCTAAGTACCAGCTGCTGCAGCATTCTAAGTACCAGATGTTGCAGCATTATTGAGCAACATTATCTTGACTATTACCCCCTGAGACTGCTATTTTATTTAATAATTACTCTTATTTTAATAATCATAATATACTTATAGGATAGTATCTCTCGATTATGATCGCTAAGATCAGCCTTAGCCCATCCTGCCTAAGTAGGCCAAGGGGCATCCCTATTATCATCATCCTTCTCGTTATTGCCCTCCATCTTACTATCCTGATGCTCCATCGGCCCGCTTTCTCAGCCTCGCTGGGATTCGCAGCAACAGCATCATCGGCGACTTCTCTCCTTGAGGCCGCGGCGGTAGCCGAGTCAACCCTCAGACAGCCTCTAAAAAATTGTCTAGAAGATAATTCAGGAAGCCTTGATATCGGAGGGCTCAAGGCCAAGGTGGGTGATGAGATTCTTATCCCGGTGAGGATACAGGCTGCACCAAGGGCCATATCCTCCTTTGGCTTTGAAATTGTCTATGAGGCCAGGATCTTAGAATATACGGGTTTTAGTAGAGGAGAGCTAGCCGCCTCACTCAGCAATTTCGAGGTCTATCCCGTAAACAAGGGAAGAGTCCGCGCCGCCGGTATTGCTATCGGCAGCGGCATCCGCCGGGGGGCATCTGGCTATCTGCTTTGGTTAAAGTTTACGGTTCGAGCAGGCCTTGAGGGTGAGTGTTACCCGCTGTGGTTTGAAGGCCTGGTAGATGATGTAGCTTCTTTCTCTACCAGTCGGGGCTGTCTATGCATTACGGTTGCCAAGATGTGGTATAAAGATGCAGACGGTGATGGATATGGGACCAAGAGCATGGTCAAGATCCAATCTGATCAGCCGCAAGGGTATGTATCCAATGCCGATGATTGCGATGACAGCCAGGCCAGAATCAACCCAGCCACAGTATGGTATCAAGATAAGGATGGCGATGGATATGGGGATCAGGCGGTGATCAAAATCCAGTGCAGCCAGCCAGAGGGCTACACCCTGAACGCTCCGGACAACTGCCCGCGGGTGTTTAATCCTGACCAAAAAAACAGTGATCAGGACTTTTGGGGAGATGCTTGCGACAATTGTCCTTTTGTGGCCAATGAGGATCAGGCGGATCAAGACCAGGACGGGATAGGGGATGTCTGCGACCCTTGTCCAAATTACTACAACCCGGATCAGGATGATGTCATCCCTCTGGTTCCAGAGAAAGCATCCTTGCCCAAGATAACCCTAACTTGTGGTCAAGCATTGAAGCTCCCCCCTCCGTCGGCTATCGATCCTTGCACTGGCAAAAAGATAGTGGCTACCTGCGACGATGCAGACAAAAATCTAGCCTCCTGGGGACCGGGCACCTATACCATCACCTGGAGCTACAGGAGAGGGGCAGAGCAGATCCTGACCCAGCAGCAGACGATCGTGGTGGTCGATACCGAGCCACCAGTTCCCAAACAGGACAAACTCCCTCCGATCATTATCGAGTGTGAGATCAACCCTTCTGCCCAGCCTGGTGAAAAAAAATGGAGCCCTGTTGATTATCCAAAAGATGCTTATCCAAAGGCTATTGACCTATGCAGCGGAAGGGAAATAGTGGCCAAACCTCAAGCTTCCCTGACCTTTGAAAACCCAGGCACATATCAGGTAATTTGGACCTATATGGATGATGCCGGCAATTACTCCAGGCAGACGCAAGAGGTCTTGGTACAGCTTGTTACCAGGGTTGGGCCAGGCCAGGCCTTCAAAAGATTGACAGATGGGATTGAGGCCGCAAGCGCCGCATCTGCTATGACAAGTGCCATAACTGCTATGAGAGAAGCAGATATATCGAGCAAGATCAAGGTAGCCAGGGGTGAATACCGGCTTGAGCCAAAAATCTATATTAAAAGTAAAGTAACCCTTGAAGGTGGATGGGATCCAAACTTCACTGCCAGGGATCCTAAGACCAATAAAACCTTGCTATCTGGAAGCTCGATAGTTTTTATTGATACTAATGCCGCTAGGCTAGATGGATTTATTATTGAAAACTCAACTGCCGACCATGACAAAAATATCTCTCTACCCGATATTATTTTCCCTCTCCTTCCGCCATCCCTGGTAAGGTTTAAAGAGACCGCCTCAGGCAATATTGCCTCATGTGGCGGTGGGATATACTGCCTAAATTCCTCACCGATGATCTCAAACTGCGAAATACGCAATAACCTAGCCTATGAGGCTGGCGGAGGCATCTTTTGCCTCAACTCCTCACCGACCATCATTAACTGCACTATTTCAAAAAACAGATCAGACTTTTTCGGCGGCGGAATATGCTGCCTCAATTCCTCACCGATCATTCAAAACTGTACCATCTCAGAAAATACCGCCAAGTATGGTAGCGGGATATCCTGCGATAGCTCATCCTCACCGACCATTATCAACTGCACCATCTGGGGAAATACGGCCTCTGGCAACGGCAGCGGACTATTTATCAGGGGCTCAAATCTCAAAGCCGTAAACTGCACCCTATGGGGAAATAAGAGCGCAAGCCTAGGAGGCGGCATCTATTCTGAACAGGCTACCGTTACGGTCATAAACAGCATCCTGTGGAATGATACCCCGGATGAGATCTGGTTCGATAGCGGATCAAACTGCCAGATAACCTATTGCGCTATTCAAGGAGGGTTTGGTGATCCGGCCACTACTCATAATATTCAAACTGATCCCTTATTCAAGGACCCCAACGGATACAATTTTCATCTTTTCGCCAGCCCGCAGCAGCGCTCTCCCTGCATTGATGCTGGCACAGACACTGAGGCGCCTGAGCAAGACAAGGATGGCCAGTCAAGACCCTATGATGGAGACTGCGACGGGCAGTCCAAGGTTGACCTTGGTGCCTACGAATACCGGGATGATCAGCCGCCGGTGCCTGCTCTCGATCCCCTGCCTGTGGCCGAAGGAGAGTGCCAGGTGGTCTTGACTCCGCCAACAGCTTTCGATGACTGCGCCGGATCAATTATAGCCAAAACCGATGACCCGCTTGTCTACAGCAGTCAAGGCACTTTTTCCGTAACCTGGATTTATGACGATGGGCATGGAAATACGAGCCAGCAAAAGCAAACAGTTTTGGTCCAAGATACCACTCCTCCTACGCCTGATCAGAATCCTTTGCCGCAGCTTTGCTTTGAGTGCGGGGATCAAATCGAGCTCACCCCTCCAACAGCCACTGACCACTGTAGCGGCTCCATAGTGGCCACTACCAGCGACCCTCTGCCCTCAACCGTAGGCACCACTACTTTGACCTGGCGCTACCAGGATCAATATGGCAATATCTCATATCAGACCCAGAAGATTAAGGTAATTGATACCCAAAAGCCAATCCCTGACCTTGCCCAACTGCCCGAGATCGTGGCTGAAAATAGCGTCACTCTCACCCCCCCAACAGCCACTGACCGCTGTCAGGGAAAAATCACCGCCTCAGCCGATCGGCTCACCTATACGGAAAGAGGGAGTCATACGGTCATCTGGACCTATGATGATTCAAGCGGCAATATAGTCCAGCAGGAGCAGAAGGTAACGATCAGACGGGTGCTATTTGCAAATCCCAGCGGACAGGGAGGATATTTGAATCTTCAGCAGGCTATCAGCAGTGCAGACTGCGAAGATACCATCAGGCTGGCTGAAGGCTCTTATGCTGATGTTCATCTTACCATCCAGAAGGGGATCAGACTAGAAGGGGGGTGGAGCTTTGACTTTACCCAAAGGGATCCGGGCCGCTACCCAACCATCCTGGTCGGTGCGGCCAATGGCGGTCCAGTGATAAGTTTCATTGACTGCAATCAGGCAATGATCGACGGGGTAACTATCACCCATCTTGGCAGTCTGAGACGCCCATTGACAGACTGTGGGATCTACTGCCGCGGGGCTTCGCCCACCATCTCATGGTGCATCATCTCAGGAAACACTGCCTCTTATGGTGCTGGAATCTATTGTCAAAATTCCCATCCCCTAATCAGTCGCTGTCTAATCAAAGATAATACTGCCCATGTGGCTGGAGGAGGAATCTACTGGACATCGGATTCGCGGCCAACCATCCTAGGCTGCCGTTTTTATCATAATACTGGGCAGGGAAAGCCCAGCCATCTTTGTCTAGGAAGTGAAGTAGACCCTTGTGTTTCAAGCACCTCCTGTAATCTTGAGTTACTAGACGAGCAAAGCTTGGGGCAAATTCAGCTTCTCATCTCAGACAGTCTAAGCGGTCGGGGGAAAGCCGCCTATCGGCTATTTGACCAGCCGTGCGGGTTAAATTATACTATAGGTGATGATGATCCTGTGGTCATCTGGCTTCAGCCGTAAGGCTTCCAAAGGCACACAATGCCTGTGCGCGCGTTTTGCGCTTAGGAAGAAGCGGCCAGGGCGTTATTTGAAAGCGCGCTATTTGAAATTGTAATGCTTCCTAACCGGCTCTTTGATATCCCAGGTGCAGGCTAGACCGTCAGGAAAAGTGACAAAATCACCCTTACCAAACTCCACTCTTTTCCCATCCTTGGTCTCTACCACTACCTTGCCTTCCAAAAAATAGCACTCCTCAGTACCATCGTACTGCCAGTCAAAGCGGGAGACCTCCTTTTCCCAAATCGGCCAGGAAAATACCCCTCTTTTTTCAAGCTCATCCTGAGTCAGCCTATTAACTTTAATCTCCATCTTTTCCATCACTTGCTTCCTCCTCATAACATTACAGAATAACAGAATATATTACAGATTAGCAGAATAACATTATAATAGTAATAATAAACAATAATATATATTTAGGACAACATCATAACAATAGTCAGTATATAATAAAAGCCGGCTAACAGCAAGAGTTCAGATTGATATAATGGGTGAAAAAAACATAAACTACAAAAGGGAGGGAGATATTTTATGTTACTCATGGGACATCGTGGGGCTGCGGCTCTTGAGCCTGAAAATACCCTACGATCAATTAGCTGCGCCTTAGAAATTGGGGTCGATGCGGTCGAGATTGATGTTCATCTGACTAAAGATCGGGAGCTGGTGGTCATTCATGACGACACTCTCGATCGAACCACCAATGGAGTTGGGCGGGTAGCCAGCTATACACTTTCGCAGATCAAAGAGTTTGATGCTGGCAAGGGTGAGCGTATTCCTAGCTTGCAGGAGGTAATTGATCTGGTTAGGGGCCGGGCCACTCTGGTCATCGAGCTGAAGGAGGAAGGCACCGAGCAGAGGGTGGTTGAGCTGATCAGAAAGAGCGGGCTCCGTGATCGGGTTTATGTCATTTCCTTCTGGCACATACTGGTCAAGAGGGTAAAGGAGATGGACAAAAGGGTGAAGACAGGGGTTCTTCTGGTCGGCTGTCCGGTGGATGCCTGTGTTGCTAAAGCTGCCTTTGCGGACGCCCTGGTCATGAACTATGCTTTCGTCAACAAATCTTTGGTTGATCTTGCTCACCGGGAGGGAGTTGCGGTTTTCATCTGGAATATTGATTCTCCTGATCTTCTGAAACCTTATGAGGAGATGGGAGTTGATGGTATTGCCAGCAATGATCCCAGGATACTGGTTGATTACTTCGGGTCAGGCCATGGTGATTAAAGTTTTAGGAGGATGGTTTGGAAGGAACCCTTTTTCAAAAGGGTTCCTTCCAAAAAGCATTCTGGAGATTTGTTATTTATTTTATTTTATTTTTATTTATTTTTATTTATTTTTATTTATAATATCACTTATCGCTTATCCTAAGTTAACCTTCTCTCCCTCCTGGATAACCTGCGACAAGATTTTGCTCAATTCCTCAATCTCGTACGGCTTGGCCACAACCCCTTGAAATCCGTGCTCCCGATAATCAGACATTATGGGATCGTCGGCATAGCCGCTTGATACGATCGCTTTCACCCCTGGATCGATTTCGTGTAGTCTGCGAACGACCTCTTCGCCTCCCATCCCTCCGGGGATGGTCAAGTCCAGAATAACCGCGGCAAAGGCGCATCCCCTCTCTTTTGCCCTCTTATAAAGCTCTATCGCTTCATCACCCTCTTTGGCCAGTACAACTTCATAACCAAGATTGGTCAACATTCTGCCAACCATATCTCTTACCATTTTCTGATCATCCATGAACAGAATCCGCCCTCCGGCCGCGGCTTTTGTCTCTCTCACGGTCCACACCTCCTTGGCCGAAATCTCTCTCTCCACAGCAGGAAGGTAGATGTGAAAACTGGTTCCAACTCCCAGCCTGGATTCGACTGTTATATGCCCGTTATGTTTTTTGATAATTGAATAAGTAATGGCCAGACCAAGGCCGCTCCCCTTTTTTTTGGTGGTAAAGTAGGGATCGAAGATCTTCGGAAGGTCTTTTGGGCTTATGCCGACCCCATTATCCTTAACTGAGATCTTAACATATCTTCCCGGCTCAAGAGGGAGATGTTTATCCTCTGGCCTGACTACGATATTTTGAGCCTGGATGTCAATTATTCCGCCATTGGGCATAGCCTGGCTGGCATTGATAACCAGGTTGTTGATGACCTGGCTGATTTGTCTAGCATCAACTTCGGCTGGCCAAAGATCATCAGGCAAGGTAAATTCGCAGCGTGCTCTAGAGCCGCTTGAGGCAAAGATGGCCGCCTCCTTGATCAAGGGGGCAAGGTAAAGTGGTTTTTTAACCGGCTCCCCACCACCCTTGCTCAGGGTAAGTAACTGCTGGGTTAAACCCTTGGCCTGCCGGGCTGCCTTTTGAATTTCATCTACTATTCCAGCCAAGGGATATCTTGCTGATCGGCTATACTCTTGGAGTAAGGATGCGTTGCCGGTGATGGCGGTGAGCAAGTTATTGAAGTCATGGGCAAGACCGGCGGCTAAAACCCCAAGAGATTCAATTTTCTGAAGCCTCTCAATCTCATTCTCTCTTCTTTTCTGCTCGGTAATGTCGTGGAGAATAAACATAACCACAGGTTTTCCCTGATAGTGAATGAGACTTGCGGAAACCTCAACATCCTTGATCACACCCTCCTTACTCACGATTTTTGTATCAAAGGTAGAGGGAATTTTTTCACCAGCCAACAGCAATCGGTACAAATGCCTAACCCCTTCCCTCACCTCAGGAGCAAGAAAGCGAAAAAAAGCACTGCCGACCAGCTCTTCGACTGAATAGCCGGTCAACTTGCTGGCTGCCTTGTTGGCGAAGGTAATGATTTCCCCATCAATAATCCCGACCACATCCTTGGCCTGCTCAATCAGGGTCGAATACTTCTCCTCTGATTCTCGAAGCAGCTCATCTGCTCGCTTGCGTTCGGTAATATCTCTGAAATTCTCAATCACTCCGATCAGCTCTCCATCAGGTCGACGCAAGGATTTTGCTGTCAGCTCAAAGAATAATTTCTGGCCACTGCGGCTTTCTATCTCAACACTCCCCTCGTACTGCTCTATCTTACCGCTGCGGATAAGGCCGATCGGGCATTGGGAGGGGTCATGGCAGAAGGGGCAGCAGATCACCTGACAGCATTTTTTTCCCTCTGCCTGGCTACGGCTGATACCAAAAAGACGGCAGAATGTGTCACTTACCTTAAGTATATTTGATTCTTTGTCGGTTACACACATGCCGTCAACTACGCTGTTAAGTATCTGATTGAGCTGCGCATAGGCGGAGCGGGTTTCTTCAAGCAGATACCTAAGGCGCCTTCGGCTGAAGGTGATTTCCTCCTCGGCCTGCTCTTTTTCTCTAATCTGCCGCTTGAGTTGCTCTGTGCGCTCCTGCACAAGCCGCTCAAGATGCTGACGATATTGCCTCAATTCCTCCTCAAGCTTTCGGCACTTCGTAATATCGATGATGATCCCATCTATATAGAGAGGTTTTCCATCCTCAGCGTAAATCGGTGTTCCCCGCTCAGTAACATAGCGTATCTCTCCCCATTTGGTCTTCAAACGGTATTCGACCTCAAAGGGGTGATGGCCGTTTACGGCCTGCCTGATCGCCTCGACCACCCTGGGCCGATCTTCAGGCAGGATAAGGGGGTCGATTCGGCAAACCTCTCCTGCTTCAAGCTCCTCGGCCACAAAGCCGGTTAGCGGCTTGAGCATATTGTTGAAAAACTGCATCCGGTTATTCTCCCTGATGAATACCCGATAGACAATCCCAGGGAGATTTTGGGCTAGTGTCCGATAAGGATCTTTTTCTTCCGGTCTTATCCCTTCTTCTGCCTGTTCAGTCATTGGTTTTAGGTCTTCCTTCAGTTATCTTGGTTATCAATGGCAAGTTACTAAAATATATCATAAATTTGATTATTAATTATAAAAAATATAAATTTAATTTAATACACATTTCTTGTTATAATCATACACCAAAAAGGTGAGCTTGTCATCCTTTTTTTTTATTATTTACTTGAAATAATTAATTAAACATGAAGTTCTAAGGGAAGCCGAACATAGCCATGATCTTTGCTATCATAGATTAGGTAGCCATGCTCTAGGATATGGTCAAAAAGGCGGGCAGTAAGCTCAACATCCATCCGGCAGTAGCGCTCGAGCTCATCAATTTTTCCTTCTCGCCACCAGCGGATGGCATCCAGACCGTGACCGCATTTTGATACCCCAAAGGTGGCTGAAACAATAGCCTGAAGGCTGAGTCGAAAACCGTAGCGTTTCTGAATCTCTTCAAGGAGGTCAAGACTTGGCAAGGCCATGAGATTATGATCGGTATAAGCCCGCAGGACTGCGTAGTCAAAGCGCTTGTGGTTAAAACCAACCACCAGATCTGCTTCGCACAGCCGCTTGACCAAGTCCTTCACCCTATCCTCCGGATAGACATAATACCTCATGCCGCGGCGCTCATAGAGAACCCCAAGGGAGATGCGCATCAGGTGAGCATTATGCCAACCCCCTACTTCTTGAGCCGAAAGCTGGGTCTCAAGATCAAAGACCACAATATCACGGCCATCGACCATAGGGAGCCTGCTAAGATAAGGCAGCGGAGAAGGCTCACTTAATTTTAGACCATCTGAGGTCTCAAGAGATTTCTCCCTAGGCTGGCTAATGATCAAGACTGGCCCGGAAGATGCGGACTTGCCCACGGCTTGCGGCTTTGCGGTATCCGGCTTTTCTTTATTTTGCTTTCCTGAAAATTCCCTCCTGCCGGTCAAATGCTGAAGCAGTCGCACACAGCCAGCCTTATCAAGGGGGCTATTCCCATGGCCACATTTAGGCGAGTGGATACAGGATGGACAGCCATCCTGGCAGCTACATCCTTCAACTAAAGCTAACACCTTGCCAAAAAGCTCATCCAGCACCTGGTAAACCCTGGCCGAAAGCCCCACCCCTCCAGGATGTCCATCGTAGAGAAACACGGCGGCACCGCCTGTTTGGGGATGGCTGGTGAAGCTAATTCCCCCGACATCGGTGCGGTCGCAGAGGGCGAAGAGGGGAAATAGGGCTAAGGTTGCATGTTCAATGGCATGGAGTGAGCCCATCAGGTGATATTTTTCCTCAATCAGGCCATCCACAGCCTCAGCCGAGGGCTGAATCCACAGGCCAATGGTTTCAAATACCACAGGCGGAAGGTCCAATGGGTGCTCGCTGATCTTCTCCCGATCGGCTGTTCTTCGCTTCTCATAGCCTATGACCATCTCGGTAACTTTCAGCCGTCCTAGGGTGGATGTACAGCGGCTGTTTTGGCGACGGTTGAAAATTTCAAGGATCTCGGTCTCCTTACGGGTAAGGGCGATGGTGTAGTAGCTCATCTCCCCTACCCTACTCACCCTGATATCGCGGCTGCCAAGATCGAGGTGTTTAACCAGATAACTCTGTCCAGCATGCAGATAGACTGCCCCCGGATGAGCCTCAGTGAGGGCCTGAAGCCCGCTGAGCTGGCCGACGAGCCTGCGGCTTTCCTCCTCCACAATCGAGTAGGTCGAGCCTGCACCCCGAATATCCACCTCCCGCTGGGGATATCGGCGATTGCTGAACCAGACAGCACCATCCGCAGCCTCAACCAGCGCCCTGCTCTCGGTCAGCTCTTGGATAATCTGGCCATAGGCTGGCATCGGATATACCTGATCATCAGACCGAAGCGGGACCTCGTGAGCCGCACAGACCAGGTGACTTTTCACAATCACGGGATTGGCCGCATCGACTACCCCGGTCTCGGCAGTGCGCTGGAAAAATTCCTTTGGATGGCGCATGAAGTACTGGTCCAGGGCATCAGGCTGAGCAATAAGGAAAATGGCTGACTCACGACCTGCCCGCCCCACTCGGCCTGCCCGCTGCCAGGTTGCGGTTATCGTGCCAGGATAG
>Ga0207433_10006458_pt1 | contig 20255 bp, 15 predicted proteins | sample YelNatPaOPGAMG01_FD_187559 | JGI IMG/M metagenome (GOLD analysis project Ga0207433, IMG submission 187559) | Hot spring thermophilic microbial communities from Obsidian Pool, Yellowstone National Park, USA - OP-RAMG-01 (SPAdes) (version 3) | ecosystem: Environmental > Aquatic > Thermal springs... | reverse complement strand
CCTGATAAGGGATTGGGGGCATTCGAGCCGGAGGCGAAGAATGCGCCAAGGGTGGGGTGAGGCTCCGCGGGCCAAGCCCTTGGAGCGGGGAGGGGCCCGAAAGGCAAACCGAGCGTTCCGCCTGGCTCCGCCAGCGGAACGCGAAAAAGAAGCCCCTCCCCGTTCAGGAGACAAAGCCCTTCCCCCATGTGCGACCTGCGCCACCGAAGGAAGAACCATTCGATCGCGGAATTTGGGTCGTCTCGGAATCGGTCTCCGCCTCCCTCCTGATCCGTCAGAACCGCGGCGCCACCTTGCGGGCCTTTCCCTCGTCGTACCGCCCGGCCACCGCCGGCCAGTTCACGTTCTCGAAGAAGGCCTTGATGTAGTCGGGGCGGCCGCCGGCGCCCCAGTCCACCATGTAGGCGTGCTCGAAGACGTCCATGATGAGGACGGGGATGAAGCCCGCGATGTTGCCGTCCTCGTGGAGCTGGATGAAGTGGTTGGTGAGCCCGCCGGTGGCGGGGTCCAGGTAGCAGATGGCCCAGCCCACGGAGCGGCTGGCGCCGCACTTGACGAAGTCCTCCTTCCAGGCCTCGAAGGAGCCGTACTGCTCGGCGAGGGCCCGGCGCAGGGGCGAATCGGCGGGGAGCTCGGGGGCGCCCGCCTTCAGGTTGCCGAAGTAGTACTCGTGCAGGACCATGCCGTTGACTTCGAAGCCGAATCGGCGGCGGCGGTCGGCGTAGAGGGCCGTACCGACCTTACCCTCCTTCCGCATGGCATCGAGTTCGCTTTTCAGGGCGTTGGTGTTGGCCACGTAGCCCTCGTAGAGCTTCCAGTGCTGGGCGATCTGGTTTTCCGTGAATCCTTTGAGTTCGGCGGGTTTGAGGTGCTGCTTCACTTCGTACGTCATGGTACCCCCTTTCGGCGAAGAAGGGATCGATGGATGTCGGTTTCTATCTCCAGTATAGGCGCTGCCGGCCCCTCCATCAAGGCGGCGGTCCGTCCCCCATTCCGCGATCGAACGGTTCCTCCTTCGGCGGTGCGGGTGGCTCACGGGGGGAGGGCTTTGTCTCCTGAGGGATGGGCACCGCCATTTCGACTCCCATCGCGGGATTGGGGTCCGTCCGGGGGAGAGCGGCGGCGAGGTGGCCTCCGGCCGGTCCAGAGGCGGAACTGAAGCCGGGCCTGGGGCACCAGCATGGCCTCGCCGGGGATAGCCTGCAGGCCCAGGGCGAGGGCCTGGCGCACGAGGGGCGTCCCTCCGGGCCTCACCACCATGTCGAAGACCCAGCTTCCCGGCAGGGCCCGCGCCGGCAGGGGAGTCTCCTCGCCCTCCTGGCCCAGCGGCGTGGCATTCACGAGGAGGTCCCAGGAGGCCGCCCCTCGCTCCTCCCAGGCCATGGCCTCCAGGCCGAAGCGGCGGGCGAAGGCCCTCGTGCGGGCGAAGTCCCGGCCCGCCACGGCCGTGGGGCCTATGCGCCGGAGGGCGAGGGCCGCCGCCGCCGCCGCTCCGCCGGCACCCAGCAGGAGGCAGCGGCTGCCCCTGGGCACGGCCCGCAGGGCGCGCCGGACGCCGAAGACGTCCGTGTTGGCCCCGCACCAGCCCGCCTCTCCATGGACCAGGGTGTTGCAGGCCCCCAGAAGGCGCACCAGGCGGGAGGTGGAGGCCAGGTAGGCTAGCACCGCCTCCTTGTGCGGAATGGTCACGGCCATCCCCGCGAAGCTCCCCTCCCAACGGGAGAAGAGGGGCGCCAGGTCGGAGGCCGGCAGGGGCAGGTAGCGTCCGGGCAGGCCCGCCAAGCCCAGCCAGGCGTTGAAGAGGGCCGGAGAGCGCGTGGAGCGCAGGGGCCAGCCCGCGAGCAGGTAGAGCGGTTCACCGGGGCGCAGCTCGGCGGGTCTGTAGATGCCCAACAGCTCGGTCAACGGGAGCTGTCCGGGGGCGCCCGGGGGGCATCCCGGCGCCGAGGCGTAGACCGCCGCCGAGCCCCGGGCCAGAGCCAGTATACGGGTGGGCAGGCCGGGCGTGCCCATGGCGAAGGCGCAGAGGTCCCCGCCGGAGCCCTCCCGCGCCAGCAGATCCAGAACGGAGGCGGCGTCGGGAAAGTCCCGCGCCGTGGGCACGAGCTTATAGACGGCGGCGGGCCGCTGGCGCATCCGGAGAAGGATGCCCTGGAGGTCGGAGGGAGTCCCCTCCTGGTCGTGCCAGGAGAGCACCAGCCGCTCGGGCAGGAGCCCGAACAAAGCCTCCGGTGTTTGGGGCGAAAAGGGTAGGTCTACCCACGCCCCGGCGGCCTGTGCCCTGCGCAGGACGGGGATCTCTTCGGGGCGCACGGCGTCGCGGGCGCCGGAGAAGAGCATCGGCCTCTCCTCGGCCAGCTCCAGGAGAGGGCCGATCTCTTCGCCGGGCGCCAGGCCGTCCAGCCGCACCTCCACCCGGTCGGCCCCGGCGGCGAAGGCGGCCCGTGCGCTCTCCAGCAGGCCTGAAGTGGTGGGGAGCATGGCGGTGGCGACGACGGGTCCCAGGCGTATCATGGACTCAGTATACTGAGCGGGAGCCCGCGGAGAAACTTCCCGCCGCGGCCGCGCGTAGGAGAAGAGGCCATGGCCCCATCGACGGTGCTGGAGAGAGAGCTCGCTTCGATCCGCGAAAATCTAGCCCTTCAGGAGCGGCAACTCGACCTCCTGGGGCGGAAGGCGCTCCAGGCCGCGGAGAGGATCCGCTCCTCGCTGGCCGGCGGGGGCAAGGTCCTCCTCTTCGGCAACGGGGGGAGCGCCGCAGACGCCCAGCACTGGGCCGCCGAACTGACGGGACGTTACCTGAGGGAGCGCTCCGGCCTGGCCGCCATCGCCCTCACCACCGACACCTCGGCCCTCACCGCCATCGCCAACGACTATGGGTACGAGCGGGTCTTCGCCCGGCAGGTGGAGGCCCTGGCCCGGCCGGGCGACGTGGCCGTGGGGATCTCCACCTCGGGCCATTCGCCCAACGTCCGCCTCGGCCTAGAGGAGGCTAGGCGCCGGGGCTGCTTCACCCTCGCCGTTCTCGGGCGCGACGGCGGGGTCATCGCCGGGGAGGCCGATCTGGCCCTGGTCTACCCGGCCGAGGCGACGCCCCGCATCCAGGAGATGCACGCGGTCCTCGGCCACTTGCTCTGCGCCCTCGTGGAGGGATGAACACAATGAGGAAAGAGAGCCGCAGAGGGGCGCGAAGCTGGGCGCTGGCCCTTGGTCTCTGCTTGGCGGGGCCCCTCGCGCTCCTCGCCGCCCCTCCCGAGGCGCCGCCGCCCAAGGGGCCGGCCCCCATCACCGTCCGGATCCACGGGGAGACGCTCAAGCTGCCCAACGGGATGACCTTCGTCCTGGTACAGCGCCCCGGCGCCCCCACCTTCGCGGGTTACATCGGCTTCAGGGTGGGAGGGGTGGATACGGTGCCGGGGGACACGGGCCTCGCGCATATGTTCGAGCACATGGCCTTCAAGGGGACTCAGCATATCGGCACCACCGACTGGGCCAAGGAGAAGCCCTTGTACGAAGCCCTCGAAAAGGCGGGCGACGAGCTGACCCTGATGAGGGCCGAGGGCAAAGGGACGCCGGAGCAGCGTGCGGCCCTCGCCGAGAAGGTGAAGGAGCTCTCCCGGGAGGAGCACCGGTACATCAAGAAGGACGAGTTCGATTATTGGTACACCCTGGCCGGGGAGCGGGCCGAGAACGCGAGCACGAGCGAAGACCTCACCCAGTACTACGTCATGCTCCCCTCCAACGCCCTCGAACTCTGGATGCTCATGGAGTCCCAACGGATCCGGGAGCCCGTGCTGCGGGAGTTCTACTCCGAGCGCAGCGTCATCGAGCAGGAGCGGCTCATGCGCACGGACAACGACCCCATGGGCAAGCTCTACGAGCAGTTCGAGGCCACCGCCTTCATGGCCCACCCCTACCGCCTGCCCACCATCGGCTGGGCCAGCGATGTGCGGGCCCTCACCATGGCCAAGGCCCAGGCCTTCTTCCACGAGTACTACTCCCCCAGCAACGCGGTGGGCGTGCTGGTGGGAAACTTCGACGTGGCCCAGGCCAAGCGCTGGATCGCCGAGTTCTTCGGCACCATCCCGCGCCGCGGCGACCCGCCCCCCATCGTGACGAAGGAGCCGAAGCAGGAGGAGGAGCGCCGCATCCAGGTGGCCTTCGATGCCCATCCCCAGATGCTCATGGGTTGGCACAAGCCCACCTGGCCCAGCCCCGGCGACACCCGCATGGACATCATCTCCAACCTCCTGACGGACGGCGTCACCTCGCGCCTCTACAGGCGGCTGGTGGAGGAGGACCACCTCGTGCTGGAGGTGCAGAGCTGGAACGATGACCCCGGGGCCCGCTACGACAACCTCTTCGTGATCCAGGCCTCGCCCAACGAGGGCGTGCCGTACGAGAAGGTGGAGAAGGCCATCACCGAGGAGATCGACCGGCTCAAAACCGAGCCTGTCTCCGCCGCCGAACTGGAGAAGGCCAAGACGCGCATCCTGGCCTCCTACCTGCGCCGTCTCGATTCCACCCTCTCCACCGCCCAACTGGTGGGGGCTACCCAGCTCATCACGGGCGACTGGCACAACATCGAGATCTACCTTCAGCAGGTGCAGGCGGTGACCCCCCAAGAGATCCAGAAGACGGCCGCCGCCTACCTCACCACGGGCAACCGGACGGTGGCCACCCTCGTCAAGCCCCCCCAGGCCGGGAAGGAGGCCCAGCGATGAAACGGCTGACCTGTGCCCTCGCGCTCCTCACGGCCGCGGGCCTTGCGATCTCCGCGCGGCAGGGGCCGCTGCCCGTCCGCCCCGAGCAACTTCCAAAGGCGGCCCCCCTGGCCTTCACCCCCCCATCGCTCCTGCGGGAGAGCCTGCCCAACGGCATGCGCCTGATCCTGCTCCCCGACCATTCGCTGCCCCTCGTGAAGCTCTACGCCATCGTGAAGGCCGGGAGCATCTACGACCCGGCCGGCAAGACGGGGTTGGCCGAACTCACGGGGGCCGCCCTCAAGGCGGGGGGCACCGTGAAGTATCCCGCCGGCGCCATGGAGCAGACCCTCGAATCCATCGCCGCCGAGCTCTCCACCTCCATCGGGGAGGAGTACGGCGAGGTCCGCCTCAACCTGCTCTCCAGGGACCTGGGAACGGCCCTGCCCATCTTCGCCGGCGTGCTCATGGAGCCGGCCTTCGCCCAGGACAAGCTGGAGATCGAGAAGTCGCAGATGGAGGAGGAGATCAGGCGGCAGAACGAGGACCCGTGGGAGGTGAGTTTCCGGGAGATGAAGAAGGCCCTGTACGGGGACGACAGTCCCTGGGCGCGGACCCCCACCCTGAAGAGCGTCGATGGGCTCACGCGGGAGGAGTGCGAGGCCTTCCACCGGCGCTACTTCCACCCCAACGACACCATCCTGGCGGTGGCCGGGGACTTCGACCCCAAGGCCATGACAGGCGAACTTCAGAGGCTCTTCGGAGGCTGGAGGCCCGAGAAGGTGGAGTATCCGCCCGTGGCCCCGGCGCCCGAAAGACCGACCCCGGGCCTCATCCTCATGGACCAGCCCCACCTCACCCAGGCCACCGTCCTCGCGGGCGAGCTCACGGGGCGGCGGGGCCGCGGCGCGCGGTTCAACGGGGACATCTATGCCTTGGATGTCATGAACTTCATCTTGGGCGGAGGGGGCTTCACCTCGACCCTCACGCGGGAGATCCGCAGCAGCCGGGGACTGGCCTACACCGCCGGTTCCATGGTCAGCTTCGGCACGGACCGGGGCGACTTTGTCGCCTACTGCCAGACGGGCCTTCCAACCACGGCGGAGGTCTGCGGCCTGATCCGGAGGGCGGTCGCGGAGGCCACAGCGGCCCCGCCCTCGGCCGAGGAGCTGGAGACCGCCAAGAGCAGCCTCCTCAACAAGTTCGTCTTCAACTACCAGAACTCTGGCCAGATCGTCCACCAGGCGGCCCTGCAGGAGTTCTTCGGGTACCCGGAGGACTACATGGCCACCTACAGCCAGAGGATCCAGGCCGTGACGGCCCAGGATTGCCTGGCGGTGGCGAGGAAGTACCTCCATCCCGGGGACTTCACCTACTTCGTTCTGGGGCCCGCCAAGGAGCTGGCGCCCTCGCTCAGGCCCTTCGGTGCCATCACGGTGCAGCCCCTGCCCGAGCCCTAAGGGAAGACGGCCGAGGCGCACGCAAACCGAAAGCCCGGCCCCTTTCGAGGCCGGGCCTTTCCATCTCTCTTCGGGGGGTGAGCTACTCCTCGTGCTTCGGCGGGGTGAGGGTGGCGTCCAGGATCCAGGCTTGGACCTTCTCCTCCGCCCTCGTGATGGGCACGCAGAGAACCTCGGGCAGCTCGTAGGAGTGGAGGCTGCGGATGGTGTCCCGCACGGCATCGAAGAGGCTCTCGCGGGTCTTGATCACCAGGAGGAACTCCTCGTCGTCCCAGATCTCGCCCTTCCACCGGTAGATGGAGCGGATCCGCTTGATGATGTTTACGCAGGCCGCGTGACCCTTCTCGACCAGGGTCTCCGCGATCTGAATCCCCTGATCTTCGGATCCTACCGTTGTCAGGACCAGGACGATGGGTTCCATGATGCACCTCCCCGCGACAGGATAGGAGCCCCCCCGGGGAGTGTCAAGCCGGGAGCGGCGGCGGTGGCAAGCCCTCGGCCGGCGGCCGTGACGGCGGTCACGAGGCGCCCCAATTCCGCGATCGAAGGGTTCTTCCTTCGGCGGCGCGGGTCGCACACGGCGGAAAGGCTTTGTCTCCTGAACGGGGAGGGAGGGGCTTCTCTTTCGCGCTCCGCTGGCGGAGCCAGACGGAACGCTCGGTTTGCCTTTCGGGTCCTTCGCGTTCCGCTGGCCAAGCCAGGAAGAACGCTGGGTTTGCCTTTCGGGTCCCTCCCCGCTCCAAGGGCTTGGCCCGCGGAGCCTCACCCCGCCCTTGGCCCATTCTTCCCCCGGATCCAGTCCGGGGTCGAATGCCCCCAATCCCTTGGCAGGTGATTGGGCAGGTATGCCCGTCATGAAGATCTATAGGGAGTTGCACTGTCCTTTCGCCTTCCATCGCGGGATTGGGAAGGGACGCTCCTGCAGTTGCGGTGCCATCGCGCGAGCGGGTAGAATGGCACTCCAGCCATGCGTGGGCGCGATGCAAGCCTGGAGGAGTTGTCACCGTCGTACGCCGCGTTTCTTTGCGAGGTGACCGATGAGAGCCGTCAATCCAGCCACAGAAGAACCCATTCGCGATCTTCCCGATCACAGCCTGGCCCAGGTGGACGAGAAGCTGGACCTCGCCACGGAGACCTTTCACTTTTGGCGCCGTACCTCCTTCTCGGAGCGCGCCTCCCTCATGAAGGCCGCCGCCCAGAGGCTGAGAGAAGAGAGGGGCGGTTACGCCGCGCTCATGACGCAGGAGATGGGCAAGACCATCACCGCCGCCGAGGCCGAGGTGGACAAGTGCGCGTGGGTCTGCGACTTCTACGCCGAGAACGCCGAGCGCTTTCTGGCCCCGGAGCCCGTCGAGACGGACGCCGCCCGGAGCCTCGTGCGCTTCGATCCCCTGGGGCCCGTACTCGCCGTGATGCCCTGGAACTTCCCCTTCTGGCAGGTCTTCCGCTTCGCCGCCCCCGCGCTGATGGCCGGCAACGTGGGCCTCCTCAAGCACGCCTCCAACGTCCCGGGGTGCGCGCTCGCCATCGAGGAGGTCTTCCGCACGGCGGGCTTCCCCCTGGGAACCTTCCAGACCCTGCTGGTAGGCTCCAAGGTGGTGGAGGGAGTCATCCGCCACCCCGCCGTGCGCGCGGTGACCCTGACGGGCAGTGATCCCGCGGGCGTGGCCGTGGCCTCCCAGGCGGGGGCGGCCCTGAAGAAGACCGTGCTGGAGCTGGGAGGCTCGGACCCCTTCATCGTCCTTCGGGACGCGGACGTGGAGGCCGCGGCCCGTTCGGCGGCGATCGCCCGGACCATCAACAACGGCCAGAGCTGCATCGCCGCCAAGCGGTTCATCGTCGAAGAACCGGTGGCCGAGCGGTTCGAGGCGGCCCTCGTGTCGGCCATGGCGGCGCTGAAGGTGGGGGATCCCATGGATCGGGCCACGGACATAGGGCCCCTGGCCAGGGCCGACCTAAGGGAGGATCTCCAAGGCCAGGTGGACCGCACCCTGGCGGCGGGGGCGCACCTCGCCCTCGGCGGGCGCACGATGGAGGGGCGGGGCTACTTCTACCCGCCCACCGTCTTGACCGGGGTCGAACCGGGTATGGCCGCCTTCGAGGAGGAGACCTTCGGGCCCGTGGCCGCCGTGATCCGGGCCCACGATGCGGAGCACGCCATCGTCCTGGCCAACGCCTCGCCCTTTGGCCTCGGGGCGTCCCTCTGGACCGCCGGCGCCGACAGGGGCGCGGCGCTGGCCGCGGAGCTGGAGGCCGGCGCGGTCTTCGTGAACGGCATCGTGAAGTCCGACCCCCGCCTGCCCTTCGGGGGGGTGAAGCGCTCGGGTTACGGCCGGGAGCTCTCCGCCTTCGGCATCCGGGAGTTCGTGAACGTCAAGTCCGTCTGGATCGCCTGACGGGGGCATCCCGCCGGGTTCGCAGGAGGAAGCGATTATGCAGCGCCTCGACCAGTTGTGCGTGAACACCATCCGTTGCCTCGCGGTGGACGAGGTGGAGCAGGCCAAGTCCGGCCATCCGGGGCTTCCCCTGGGCGCCGCGCCCATGGCCTACGTCCTCTGGAACCGCTTCCTCCGGCACAACCCCGCCGATCCGGCCTGGTTCAACCGAGACCGCTTCATTCTCTCGGCCGGCCATGGTTCGGCTCTCCTCTACGCCCTGCTCCACCTGACCGGTTACGACCTCCCTTTGGAGGAGCTGAAGCGCTTCCGCCAGTGGGGCTCCAAGACGCCGGGGCATCCCGAATACGGGCACACGCCCGGCGTGGAGACCACCACGGGGCCTCTGGGACAGGGCTTCGCCACGGGCGTGGGCATGGCCATCGCCGAGGCCCACCTGGCCGCCCGGTTCAACAGGCCCGGTTTCGATGTGGTGGACCACTACACCTACGCCCTCGTCTCGGACGGTGACCTCATGGAGGGTATCTCTTCCGAAGCGGCCTCCCTGGCGGGCCACCTGGGTTTGGGCAAGCTCGTCTACCTCTACGACAACAACCACATCTCCATCGAAGGGAGCACCGACCTGGCCTTCACGGAGGACGTGGGCGCCAGGTTCCTCGCCTACGGATGGCACGTGCAGCGCGTCGAGGACGGCAACGACTTGGAGGCCATCGCGGCGGCCATCGCGGCGGCGCGCGCCGAGGCGGACCGCCCCTCCCTCATCCTCGTCCACACCCACATCGGCTTCGGCAGCCCCAAGCAGGACAGCGCCTCGGCCCACGGCGAACCGTTGGGTCCTGAGGCGGCGAAGGCTACGCACGCGGCCTTCGGCTGGCCGCCGGACGAACTCTTCCACGTACCCGAGGAGGCGGAGGCCCACCTGAGGCTGGCCCGCGTCCGGGGCGCCAGGCTGGAAGGCGAATGGACCTCCCTCGTGGAGGCCTACCGAAAGGCGCACCCAGACCTGGCGGCGCAGTTTGAGGAGGCCCTCGCGGGACGACTGCCCGAACGGTGGGAGATGGAGGTGCCCCTCTTCAGGCCGGGCGACGGCCCCATCGCCACGCGCAACGCCTCGGGCAAGGTGCTCAACGCACTGGCCAAGAGGGTTCCAACCCTCATCGGGGGCTCCGCCGATCTGGCCCCCTCCACGAAGACCCTCCTCGCCGGGAGCGGCGCCTTCTCAGCCTCCGACCGGACCGGGCGGAATTTCCATTTCGGCATCCGAGAGCACGCCATGGCTGCGGCCCTCAACGGCATGGCCCTGCACGGAGGCGTCATCCCCTACGGCTCCTCCTTCTTGATTTTCAGCGATTACTGCCGCCCCGCCATCCGCCTCTCCGCGCTCATGCAGGCTCACGTGATCTACGTCTTCACCCACGATAGCATCGCCGTGGGCGAGGACGGCCCCACCCACGAACCCATCGAGCAGCTCATGAGCCTGCGCCTGATTCCCGGCCTCCTCGTCCTGCGGCCGGCGGACGCGAACGAGACCGCCGCCGCCTGGCGCACGGCCCTGACCTGGAAGGGGCCCGTCCTGATGGCCCTTTCGCGCCAGAACCTGCCCATCCTCGACCCCGACGTCTATCCGGTGGGCCAGGGCTTCTCTCACGGGGCCTACGTCCTGGAGGAGGCCTCCGGCGGCGATCCGGAGATCGTCCTGGTGGCCTCCGGCTCGGAGGTGCACCTGATCCTCGAGGCGAAGCAGCGGCTGCAGGCGGAGGGCGTCCGGGCCCGGGCCGTCTCCATGCCCTCCTGGGAGCTGTTCGACGGCCAGCCCGAGGAGTACCGCAAGGCCGTCCTGCCCCCCGGCGTCCCCAAGGTGGCGGTGGAGGCCGGCAGCCCCCGGGGCTGGCGCGACTACGTCGGCACCGAGGGAGAGGTGATCGGCCTGGACCGCTTCGGAGCTTCGGCCCCGGGCTCCCTCGTCATGGAGAAGCTGGGCTTCACGGTGGACAACGTCCTGGCTCACTGCCGGGCGTTGCTGAAGAGTTAGCGGTACGGGGATCCTCCGTCACGCCGTCTTGATCCGGTTCCTGAGACTGCCCTCCGCCGGCCTCTCCCTCCATCAAGTCGAGCAGCCGCGGAAGGGTCGTGGCCACGGTGGCGCAGTGCACCCTGGCCCCGGCCCGGCGGAGGACGCGCGAGGCCTCCCTCAGCGTGGCACCCGTGGTCCGGATGTCATCCACGAGGAGAATCCTGAGCCCCCGCACTTTGGGATCGGCGACGAAGGCGCCCGATAGGTTCCTTCGCCGCGCCGCGGCCGAGAGCCCCTTCTGGGGGCGAGGTGCCCTCCTGAGCCGAAGGAACCGCCGGTGGGGCAGCCCCATGAGACGCGCGGCGTGAGCAGCCAGCAGCCCGGCGGGCTCGAAGCCCCTCACCAAAACCCTGCGCAGGGGGCTAGGCACCCCCACCACGAGGTCCCATTTCTCCTGGGGCCAGCGCCGGCCCGCCGCCTTCACCAGGGCGCCCGCCAGCAGGTGGGCGAGGGGGTACCGGCGCCGCTCCTTGTAGAGCAGAAGCAGGGACCGGACGGGGCCTCGGTAGACGTAGGCGCTGGCGTGGGATTCGTAGGGCGGGGGATCGCTCAGGCAGGCGCCGCAGACGTGGATCTCCTGCTCCTCCACGGGGGGGAGGGGAAGACCGCAGATCGGGCACGCGAGCGGCGGCATCCGCTCCCTCTCCCGCCAGCACGCCCGGCAGAGCCCGGGGGCTGGGCCTCCCGCGCTGTCAGCGCCGCAGAGAGAACAGGGACCATAGGGAAAGAGGAAGTTCAGGATGGACCGGCAATGGCGGCTCCCGGTCACGGGGCCGGCTCTCTCCCGGCAGCCGGAGGGAAAGAGCGGCTTTCGGAGGCGGGGGCCGCCCCCGGGGTACCGCCACGCTGCGGTTGGTTCGGGGAAGGCGGGGCGGGCGGAAGGTAGAGGATCTGCTCGCCGGGCTTTTTCAGGAAGAAGAGCTCCCTCGCCAGCTTCTCGTAGGTCTCCGGGTCGCTCTTGAGCTTCCGGATCTCCTCCTTCAACTGCCCGTTCTCCTGCTGGAGCGCCTGGATCTCGGCCTGGAGGGACTGGACCTGCCTGCGAAGCGCCAGGAGAGCCAGCACCCCCCCAGGGCCCCAGATCAGGAGGGCGGCCATGGGAAGCCAGACGAGGAGCACCAGCGCCCAGGCGAGCTGGGCGCGGCCCGGTTTCACCCGTTCAGCCGTCGCCGCACCTCCTCTCCCGCGAAGCGGGCCGCCCCGCCGAGCTCCTCTTCGATCCGCAGAAGCTGGTTGTACTTGGAGAGCCGGTCCATGCGGCAGGGTGCGCCGGTCTTGATGAAGTCGGCATTCACGGCCACCGCCAGGTCGGCGATGAAGCTGTCGTCCGTCTCTCCCGAGCGGTGGCTGATGACGATACCGTAAGAGGACCGCTTGGTGAGCTCCACGGCCTCGAGGGTCTCGGTCACGGTGCCGATCTGGTTGGGCTTGATCAGCATGGCGTTGGCGATGCCGTTTTCGACGGCCTTCCGGATGAGCACGGGGTTGGTGACCACGTTATCGTCCGCCACGAGCTGCGCCTTCGCGCCCAGGGCCTTCGTCAGGGCCTGCCATCCGGCGGTGTCGTGTTCGCCCACGCCGTCCTCGATGGAGAGCAAGGGATAGCGCGCCAGCCAGCCCGAGTAGAGGGCCACGAGCTCCTCGGCGCTCTTGAGACCGCCGACCCGGTAGGCCTTTTTCTCGGAGTCCCACGCGTTGCTGGCCGCCGTGTCGATGCCCAGGGCGATCTCGCGTCCCGGCTTATACCCCGCCTTCTCAATGGCCTGAACGAGGATGGCCAGGACCTCCTCCTCGTTCTCCAGGCTGGGCGCGAAACCACCCTCGTCGCCGATGCCGGTGGAGAGCCCTTTGGCCTTGAGCAGGCCCTTGAGAACGTGGTAGGTCTCCGCGCCCCAGCGGAGCGCCTCGCGGAAGGAGGGAGCCCCCAGGGGGACGAGCAGAAACTCCTGGACATCCAGGTTGTTGTCGGCGTGGGCCCCGCCGTTCACGACGTTCATCATGGGCACGGGCAGCCGGTGGGCGAAGGTGCCCCCCAGGTACCGGTAGAGAGGCATCCCGAGCGACACCGCCGCCGCCCGCGCCACCGCCTCCGACACGCCGAGGATGGCGTTGGCCCCGAGGGCGCCCTTGTTGTCGGTGCCGTCCAGCCGCAGCATCTCGAGGTCGAGGCCGCGCTGGTCCAGGGCGTCCGCCCCCTCCAGCGCGTCGGCGATGGTCTTGTTCACGTGCTCCACCGCCTTCAGGACCCCCTTGCCCTGGTAGCGGCCCTTGTCCCCGTCCCTGAGCTCCACCGCCTCGGCCTCGCCCGTGGAGGCGCCGGAGGGCACGGAGGCGCGCGCGGTGGTGCCGTCCTCCAGCACCACTTCGACCTCCACCGTCGGGTTTCCGCGGGAGTCCAGGATTTCTCTGGCCAGAATCTGATCTATGAACATGACGGACCTCCACCGAGATTTTAGCTCACGCGGGCCGCCCTGTCGCCCCTTCCCCGTCGGTGCCGCCGGCTCAGGCGAGGGAATTCGCCCCCTTAGGCGGATGCCCGAAGGATCCGCCCATGGAGGCGGCGACAAGATCCCCCCGTTTTTCGCGTGCTGGAGAGGGGTGGAGGATGCGCGAGGCGAACCGCCGTACCCTCTCTCCCAGGTGAATCGATCCGTTGGGCCCCGTCCCCCTGCGGCGTCCAGGCAAGGCCCGCGGGGACGGAGCGCGGGTAGGCCCGCCGCCCCCAAAGGGCGGGGCGCGGCCTTTGCCCTCCTACGCCCCCAGGTGGGCCGCCATGAGCGACGGGCCGCGCCCTGCCCCGGGCCTCACCAGCCGCGCCTGATCGCCCTTGAAGTCGTGGCAGTTGGTGCAGGCGCCGTCGCTCTTGTAGTGGTTCACCTTGTCCGTGTGGCACGTCTCGCACGTGGTCCGCCCCGTGACCACGAAGGTGTGGGGCTTGTGGCAGTCCGTGCAGGATGCGTCGGGGTGGCCCCCCTTCAGGTGCAGGCCGCCCAGGGAGCTGTGGCAGCTCTTGCAGTCCACGATGGGCTGGACCTCCTGGGCCTTCAGGTGGCAGGTGTCGCAGCCCATTTCGATCATGGGGGCCTTTTCGCTGATCTTGTGGCAACCGGCGCAGGTTTCCGGCGGCCGGTAACCGGCGGCGTGGCAGCGGCTGCAGAGGATCTCGGCGTGCTTGCCCTTCAGCTCCCAGGGGTGCCAGTTCTCGGTGCTCGCGGGCATGACCTGCCCCAGGGGCACGAGCGGTCCGCGCTGGGGCATGGTGTGGCAGGTGGTGCAGCTGCGGGTGATGGGCTTGCCGGTGGTGGTGGAGAGGTGCCGGCCGTCGTGGCAGCGGAAGCAGCCGGGCCAGTTGCGGTGGCCGATGTTGTTCGCGTAGGTGGTCCAGTTCACCTTCATGGCTGGAAAGACGCTGCGGTCGTAAATGCCGATGGCCGCGTTCACGGCCTGCTGGATCTCTGCGCCCTTGGCTTTGGCGAGGTCGGGGTAGTTCTTCTCGTAATAGCCGGTGATGGCCTTCTTGAGGCCCTCGCGCGCGCTGGGGCGATCGATGTAGTTCTGGACGAGGGCGTCCACGGTGACCTTCTTGATCCAGGGCAGGGAGGGGTCGATGGCCCCCGCGGCCATGGCGTTATCCACCGCGGGCCCCGGCGACGGGAAGATGTGGGTGGGGCGGTTGTGGCAGTCGATGCAGTCCACCGTATGCCTGGGCAGCGCGGCCAACTGGGCGGGCGTCAGTTTGGAGTCCTTGCTGACGAAGGTCTCCGTGGTCCCGTCGGCGTGCTTGACCTCCACCCAGGGGATGTTCTCCTGCTGAGGATCGGTGGCCGCAAAGGTGACGGTGTTGCCCAGAATCATGTGCCAGTGAATTCCGCTCGTGGCTCCGAGGGCCGTCTCGCCTCCGCCGATCTTTAGCAGCAGGCTGATCTCCTCGGGAGTGTTCTTCTCGTCGTACCCGAAGTGGGGGATCTGGACGAGCTGGGCCCCGTAGAACTTCTTGGGCCAGTGGCACTCCTCGCAGGTCTCCCGGGCGGGGCGCAGGTTCTTGATGGGGACCGGGATCGGCGTGGGGTAGGTGTGGAAGATCGTGGCGAACACCTGCCGGGCGCCCGACATCTTGGATTTCACGTACCAGGAGGCGCCGGAGCCCACGTGGCATTCCACGCACTTGACCCGGGCATGGGGCGAGTGGAGATACGCCGTGTACTCGGGCTGCATGATGGTATGGCAGATTCGCCCGCAGAAGGTTACGGACTCGGTGAACATGAAGGCGTTGTAGGAGACGAATCCCATGAGGACGAGCCCGACGAACCCCCCCACCAGGACGTAGGCGAAGCGCTTGCGCTGGCGGGGGTCGTTGAGGTCCAGCCTGGGGTAGGGAAGCGCCTCGGTCTCGGGCCCCAGCTTCCTTCGGCGAAGGCTCTCTCGCCTCATCCCGTACAGGAAGATGAGGCCGCCCAGCGTCAGGAAGGCCGGGAAGACCATGTAGGTGAAAATTCCCAGGTAGGGGCTCGGCCGGGAGAGGCCGAACTCGAGAATCAGGGCGAAGGCGATGAGCACCGCCGTGGCCGCCACCACGAGGCCGCCGAAGTAACTCACCGCGTTGCGGTAGAGCTCCCTCCCCTTGTGCTTCTCCGACACGGGCACACCTCCTCTTTCACATCCCCCCGGCTTCGAATACGGCCAAGTGTAATCGTCCGGCGCTTTCTTGAGAAGGGTGGCCCCCGAGCCGCCCGGCGGGGTGGGGGGAAATGAGCCAAAATTGGTCATATTGCCCAAATCCACCAAATCGCCGATGGGCAGCGATTTCAAGCTCTCCGGCGGGGGCGCTGGCGGAAGGAAGGAGCCCTCTCGGCCACGGCGAGGGCTCCGGCATTTCCCGGCCGCCCCGCGCGTCGGGCGGGCCGGGCCGGGAGTTGCCCTCCGGCGGACCATTGGATAAGATCGAGCCATGGTGCCGGCGCTGGAATTCCTGCCTCGGAGGCGTTGGAAGGCGGCCCGGGGCCCCGTCGCGGCGGTTTCCCCGCCCCTGCGGGAGGCGGGGTACGGGGCGCTCTCCGCCCTCGCCCGTCCGGGTGTCCGGGGCGGGAAGGCGCTCCTCCAGCGGCCGCGCGGCGGCGCCGCATGATCCGCTTCTACCACGTGGACAAGGTGTATAGGGGGGAGGCTCGCGCCCTCGAGGACGTGAACCTCATCGTCCATCCCCGGCAGTTCTGTTTTGTGACGGGCTCTTCGGGGGCGGGCAAGAGCACGCTGCTCAAACTCATCATCCGGGAGGAGCGGCCCTCCGCCGGCCAGATCCTCGTGAACGGGCGCAACCTCGCCAGCCTGCCGGAACGCCAGATGCCCCATTTCCGGCGCCGTATCGGCGTGGTGTTTCAGGACTTCCGGCTCATCCCCACGCGGACCGTCTTCGAGAACGTCGCGCTCGTCCTCATGATCCAGGGCATCCCCGTGAAGGAGCGCAAGCGGCGGGCCTTCGAGGCCCTCCGGTGGGTGGGCCTGCAGAGTAGGATGTCCTCCTTTCCCGAACAGCTCTCGGGGGGCGAGCAGCAGCGCGTGGCCATCGCCAGGGCCCTCATCAACCGCCCCGTGATCCTCCTGGCCGACGAACCCACCGGAAACCTCGACCCGGACCTGGCCCGCGAGATCATCGCGCTGTTCCGGGAGGTGAACGCGGCGGGAACCACCGTGGTGGTGGCCACGCACGACCGCGCGCTCATCCAGGAGTTCGGGGGCCGGGTCGTTATCCTGGAGCGCGGCAAGCTCGTGGACGACGGGGAATGAACAGGGCGCGAGGAAGCGAGGCGCGCGGCCGAGGCCGGGCGGAGGGGTTTTCGTGAGCTCTCTACGCACGATTCTCTATTTCTTCAGCGAGGGGACGCTGGCCCTCTGGCGCCACAGGGCCCTCCACGGCTTCGCGCTCTTCATCGTCACCCTCTCCCTCTTTGTGCTGGGCTTCTCCCGCTACCTCACGGGGAACGTGAACGCGCTGGTACAGAGCTGGCAGGATGACCTGGAGGTGCGCGTCTTCTTCGACGACGCTCTGCCCCAGGACCAGATCCAGGCGATCCAGCGCAAGCTGGAGAGAGCCCCCTGCGTGGCCTCGGCCCGCCTGGTGACGCCCGAGGAGGCCCTCAAGGTTCTCTCGCGCTTCGCCCCCGCCTTCGCGCGGGCCTCCTCGGAGCTCGGCGAGAACCCGCTTCCTCCGTCCCTCTCGCTCCGCCTCAAATCGCCCCTCGATCTGCCCGCGGTGCGGCGGATGGTGGCCGAGGCGGGCAAGCTGCCCGGGGTGAGCCAGGTCCTCTTCGACTGGCAGTGGGTGGAGAAGATCCGGGCCTACTCGCGGTTCGTCTCCCTGCTGGGCTGGATCCTCTTCGGCGCGCTCGGCGTGGCGGCGGTCTTCACCGTGGCCGCCATCACCCGGATCATGGTGCTCTCCCGCCGCGAGGAGATCGCCATCCTCCACTTCGTCGGCGCCACGGCCGCCCGGATACGGGGCCCCTTCGTGGCCAGCGGAATGATCCTGGGGCTCCTCGCGGGCCTCCTGGCCCTGCTGCTGCTGGCCGCGACGCACGCCGTCCTCCACCGGTTGGCCGGCCCCGACGCCCTCCTGCTGACGTGGGTTTCGAAGTCCTTCCTTCCGCTCGCGGACCAGGCGGCCCTGCTGGCCGTGGGCGCCCTCCTGGGCGGCGCGGGCGGCGGGGTTTCCCTGGGAGGCCCGGAGCACTGGAACTAGCGGGCGCCGGAGGCCCGGGCTTCCCGCCCGAGGGCGGCGTCCCCTAGACAAACAGGCCGCACGCCCGTCTAATCGGACAGAGGCCCGTGCGGCGGAGATCCTTCTGGCGGGAAAAGGGGGAGGAGAGCATGGCTCGGATTCGCGCCTTGAGGGTTCTCGTCCCGGTTTTTCTCGGTATTTTGGCCGGCTTGCCTGCGCTGGCCGGCGGCGGGCTCTCCCCGATCTGGACCTACAACCCGAACGCAACCATCCTGTTCCCGCCCACGGTCGGGGGAGACGGCTCCGTCTACTTCGCCACGAGCGATAGCCACATCCGAGGCCTGTCCCCTTCGGGTGGCCTGCTCTGGTCTGTGGACCCGGGCGGGCTGCCTTCCACGGGAATGGCGCTCGACGGCAACCTTCTCCTTTTCTCCACGAGCCAGGGCGAGCTCAACGCCTATGGGCTGAACGGCCACCTGGCCTGGCGTGTTCCCCTTTATTCGGACATTCGGGCAATCCCCGCCGTGGCTGCCGACGGCACCATTTATTTGGGCACGGTGAGCGGAACCTTCTGCGCCATCAGCCCGTCGGGGGGCACGATCTGGTCCGTCAAGACGGGCGAGCCGATCCTGCTGAGCGCCGTCGTAGCCCACTCGGGCACGATCTTCGTCTCCTCCTACACGCACCTGTGGGCCTTCAGCCCGCACGGGGCCCTCCTTTGGTCACGTCCCCTGGCCAAACCCCTAGCCACCCCCATCGCCCTTGACGGGAATGACGATCTCTATTACATCGACTCGGCGGGCGCCGCGTGGTCGCTGAACCCGAACGGCACCAAGCGCTGGATGGCCCCGGGCAGCTCGACGCTCGCCACGAGCGCCTCCTCCCCCGTGGTCTCCCAAGACGCGGTCTTGTTCAACGCCACGCTGTCGACGCCGCCTGCCGCCACTTACACCGTCTCCGGCACGATCACGCTCTCGGGCGGAGGCGCCCTGCAGGGCGCCACGGTGACCGCCACGGGTGGCTCCTCCTCACCTTCGGCCACCACCGATTCCAGCGGCAGCTACACCATCACGGGCCTGGCCGACGGCACCTACACCCTCACCCCGACGCTCTCCGGATACGCCTTCACGCCGGCTACGGCCAGCGTCACCGTGAGCGGGGCCGACGTCACAGGGCAGAATTTCACCGCCTCGTTGGGCTATAGCATCTCGGGAACGGTCACCCTGAGCGGCGGTTCGGGCCTGGCGGGAGTCACCCTCTCCACGGGGACGGGCATCACCGCAACCACCGACTCCAGCGGCAATTACACCCTGTCGCCCCTTCCCGTCGGCGTTTATACTGTGACCCCCGCCCTGGCCGGCTACACCTTCAGCCCGGCCTCCCTCAGCGTGACGATCGTAAACACAAACGTGGAGGGGCAGAACTTTACCGCGAGCACATCCAGCGCGGCCGCTGACAGTCCGGGCGCCGAGGAGACCACCGAATCCACGGCCGAGTCCACCACCGCGACCTACCAGTTCGGCGCCTACAGCCTGGCCGACGGCACGGCCCTCTGGCCGGCGCTGGCCATCGGGAGCGACTCGGCTCCGGCCCTCGCCTCGGACGGAACGGCGTGGGTCCCCAGCGCGGGGGATCAGAAGGTCTACCAGATCGACACCAGTTCGGGTTCTACGGTAACCACCCTTTCCGCGCCCGCCGTGCCCCAGGACATGGTGCTGGCGGACACTTCGGCCGGTCCGCGGCTCTGCTTCGTGGCGGGAACTGAGCAGATCCGCTGCTACGCCGTCTCCGCCGGTCCCGACGGCACCGCCCCCTGGAGCCAGCTGGGCGCGGGGCCCCGCCACCTCTTCCGGCGGGACGACCCGCCCGCCGTCACCATCACCGAGCCCGCCAGCGGAGCGGTCTCGGGCGACGTGGCCGTGTCCGCCGACGTGACGGATGACTTCCCCGCCGGAATGGCCGTCCGCTTCCTCGTGGACGGCACCCCCTTCGCCACCCTCAGCGCCTCCCCCTACACCGCCACCTGGTACAGCCAGGCCGCCACGGACGGCACCCACACCCTCTCCGTGCAGGCGAGGGACTCGGCGGGCAACGTGAGCCAGGCCGACGTGCAGGTCACATCGAGCAACCCCTCGGGCGGCTTCACGGTCTACGCCGATTCACCGCCCGCACCCTTCTCCTGGCAGGCCGGCTCGGAGACGGCCTTTCGCGTGGAGTTCTCGCTCTCCACCTCCTTCTCGTCCCTGCTGACCGACTCCAGGAAGCCGGGCCAGCCCTGGCTGAAGAAGGCCAGCTGGCGGCCGGGGCAGGCCAAGTGGAAAAAAATCCTACTCTCTGCCAAGGATGCCACCACGGCGCCGACCACCGTGTACTGGCGCGTGGTGGGAAAGAGCGGGGGCGGCGCCCTAGGGGGCGGCACCCTCACCATCGCCCCTCCCATCCCGCCCGACGGCCTCCAGCCGCCCGACGGAACCCCCGCCTCCTCCGCGCCGTCGTTTTCCTGGAACCCGGAGCACAGCGCCCGCTTCCGCGTGGAGGCGAGCCATAGCGCGGACTTCTCCACGGGCGTCGTCCTGAGCAGCCGGAGCGCGGCGCACGCGTGGCTTCACAAGGACACCTGGACCCCAGGCAACAGGGCTTGGAACAAGGCCACCTCCGGGACTTCGACGCTCTACTGGCGCGTGGTGGCCCGCGACGCCCTGGGACGGGAGACGACCAGCGCCGTCAGCAGCCTGAGCATCTATTCGAGATCATAGCTGTCCAAAACATTTTCAGCTCGCGTGTGTGCGTCTTGCCTTCCGGAGCGAAGCGAAGGAAGGCGCGTTCCGGCGCCGATGGGCCCTGGGGTCCGGCCTCCCGGGGATCTCTGGCGCGACGCTCGCGCCCTGGGATGGGCCGCGAGGCGCG
>Ga0207433_10006446_pt1 | contig 20282 bp, 15 predicted proteins | sample YelNatPaOPGAMG01_FD_187559 | JGI IMG/M metagenome (GOLD analysis project Ga0207433, IMG submission 187559) | Hot spring thermophilic microbial communities from Obsidian Pool, Yellowstone National Park, USA - OP-RAMG-01 (SPAdes) (version 3) | ecosystem: Environmental > Aquatic > Thermal springs... | reverse complement strand
CGCTGGCAAAGCCAGAGGGAGGGACCCCCACCCTTGGACGCCTTTTTCGCCTTCGGCTCAAAGGCCCCCAATCCCTTATCAGGTGAAAGAGCATTGGAGCTAAACCACGTGTTCATCAACATTTGGAAGCTCCGTTCCAGTTCCATCACGGGATTGGGGTCACCGCCCGCGCTTGGGGTTGGTCTCCCCAGGTGGTAGCCTGCCTGCTCGGCCCCGCCAGTGCGTCCGGATCACCTGGACCCGGCGGCGGCATTTCCGAGAGGAGGCTTGGATGAAGCGACTGGCTTGCACTGCCGCACTGGCCGCACTGGCCACACTGTTCCCGCTGTTCCTTCCAGCGGCCGCCCCCCCTCCGCCTCCGGACAAGGCCTACTACGTCCCCCACTACGAAGATCCGGTCCTGAAACAGATGGAGGAGGCAGACCGGAAAACCCTGGAGGCCAGGGAGGCCAAGACCAGGGCCATCGACGACGCCCAGGAGGCCCTGGCCAAGCAGGAGGAGTCGCAGAGGAAGGATCTCACCTTCGACATGAGCAAGATCGCTCGGCCCTCCTCGCCCGCCGACTTCGCTGTGCAGGGCTGGCACTTCCCCCCGGTCGCCCAGTACCTCACGGGCACCTGCTGGTCCTTCTCCACCACCTCCTATTTCGAGTCGGAGGTCGAAAGGCTGACCGGCCAGAGGATCAAGCTCAGCGAGATGTGGACCGTCTATCACGAATACCTGGAGAAGGCCAAGCGGTACATCGAAACCCGAGGCCATTCGGTCTTCGAGGAGGGCTCCGAGTCGGAGGCCATTCCCCGCATCTGGAAGAGCTACGGCATCGTCCCCGAGTCGGCCTACCCGGGCGTCCTCAGCCCCGACGGACGCTACGATCACTCGCAGATGCTCAAGGAGATGCAGAACTACCTAGCCTACTGCAAGGAGCACGACTACTGGGACGAGGCGCAGATCCTGGACACCTTGAAGCTCATCATGAACAGATACATGGGCGCTCCTCCCTCGGAGGTGAAGTGGGAGGGCAAAACTTACACGCCTCAGCAGTTCCTGAGCGATGTCCTGAAACTGCACCTGGATGACTACGTGAGCTTCATGTCCACCGAATCCGTACCCTTCTGGACCCAGGGCGAGTACAAGGTGGAGGACAACTGGTGGCACGATAAGAGCTACTACAACGTGCCCCTGGAGGTCTGGTACGATGCTCTGGTGAAGGCCGTCAAGGCGGGATCCACCGTGGTGATCGGCGGCGACGTGAGTGAACCCGGATACTCTAGCGCCGAGAAGATCGCCGTCATCCCCAGCTTCGACATCCCCCAGCGCGACATCAACCAGGATGCGAGGGAGCTCCGGTTTGAAGACGGGGCCACCTCGGACGACCACGGCATCCATCTCGTGGGGTATAAGCGCATGGCCGGCCACGACTGGTTCCTTATCAAGGATTCGGCGAGGGCCTCGCGGCGCGTGCCGCCCGACGGCTACTTCTACTACCGCGACGACTACGTGAAGCTCAAGATGCTCACCTACATGGTCAACAAGAGCTTCGTGAAGGACGTGCTCGCCCGCTGCACCCCAGCCAAGTGAGCTGGCGATGGAGGGACGGCCTCGCCCTCACCCACGGCACCGTGGGGGCGAGGCCGTCCCCCTCGCCGCGATTCGCGCCTCCCCCGGCTCGCGGCGCGCTCCGTTGACAGCCCGTCCCGCTGGCTATTACACTCGCTTTAAAGGGGGTTTACCATGAAGCCGCGGACCTTTGGAGCCTTTCTCTTCGGTGAGAGCTTTTCCCGCACGTCGCTGGGCGAGTTCTTCCGGGCCGTGCCCCTGGATGGTCCGCAGGAGCTTCGTCTCGTCTTCGTGCCCGCGCCCGCGCTGGTCAAGACGCCGGAGGCCGTCAAGCTCATCCAGAGAAACGCCACGCTGTGGTCGGGCGTGCGGGACCTTCACACGCTCAATCTCTTGGCCTCGGGTCTCGTGGAGGGCACCCCCTACGCGGCCATCGAACACTGCCCCGGCCGCCTCCTGTCCAGCCTCCTCGAAAGGAGCCGGGGCGAGGGCTTGCCGCTTGCCCACGATCAGTCGGTCTACCTGACCGAACGGCTGGCCGGAGCGCTCCTGTCCCACTCCGGCGGTGGGCTCTTTCACGGGGCCCTCTCCCCTGAAAGCGTGCTGGTAACCTTCGAAGGGGAGGTCAAGGTTATCCCGGGCCTCTGCCGCGACCTGCAGACCACCCCCCTGCTGGCCGACCCCATCCTGCAAACGCTCCTCGGTCACTTGCCCGGAAACCTGGCCGGAGGGAAGCCGGCCCGGCCCGACGCGGACATCTACGCGTTGGGAGCCATTTTCTTCCAACTCCTGCTCAGAGAGCCTTTCCACACGGGGAGCTCCCCCTTCGACGCGGAGGCGCGCATCGGCGAAGCCGAAAAGGGCCTCGGCCCCAACGATGCCCTCCCCGCGAACCTCTGCACCATCCTCAGAAAAAGCCTACTGCCGGACCGGCCCGGGGCCTACACCGAGCTGGCCGCCATGAAGGCTGACCTGGACCAGCTCATCACGTCGGGAGAGTACAGCCCCACGACCTTCAATATCGCCTTCCTGATGCACTCCCTCTTCCGGGGAGAGGAGGAGGCCGACGCCTCCACGGACGAGGCCATGCGGACGCTCGACCGCGCGCCCTACCGCCCCAAGCCGGAACCCAAGCCGGAAAAGGCACCGGCGCTCAAGGCGGCTCCGATCCCGGCGGCTTCCGCACCGATTGACTCTCGGCCGGCCACCGCCCCCCCCGCGGAGGAGTCCACCTTCGGCCTAGAGCCTGAGCCCAGCCGCAAGGGGCTCTTCATCGCTCTTGGAGCGGCGGCGGCGCTGTTGGTGGTGGCCGGTCTGGTCTACTTGGCCTTTTTCCGGCCGAGGGGTCCCTCCCAGGCGGAGATCCAGGCCCAGCAGCAGCTCGCCCAGATCAGCGCGGAGCGAAGCCAGTTGAAGGCGCAGCAGGAGGAGATGAGCAGGAAGATTAAAGACCTCCAGCAGGAGCGCGACGCCCTTCTCCAGAAAGCTCAAACGGCCAAGACGACCACGGAGAAGGCGCAGGCCCAGAAGGCCCTGGAGGAGACCCAGAGACGCCTGAAGGCCCAACAGGAGGCCCAACGGCAGCTCGCCGAGTCCGGCGGCCGGCCGGCCGAAGAATCGCCCCAGCCCACCGCTCCGGCGAAGGAATCCGTCACTCCTTCCCCCGCACCGGCCCCCGCGGCGAGCAAGATCCCGCCCTCCGCCGGAACCCCTTCACAGGCCACGGCTGGATCTCCGGCCGAACCGGCAAGGACCTCACCCGGCACCAACCCCGTTCCAGAGAAGACCGGGACGGAGGCTATCCCCGCCAAGCAGATCAAGGCCGGCGATTTCGTGCAGCTCTGGGCCGTGGATGCGCGCCCCAAACAGATCGGAGAGCTCTCCATCCACGCCACTCCCTTGGCCATCCAGAACGGCCTGCACGGGACGATTTACGTGCAGGTCACCATCGACGAGACGGGGCGAGTCACCGACGCAAAGATCCTCCGGGGGTTAACCCCCGACTTCGGCATGAACGAGGTCTGCCGCCAGGCCGCCTTGCGCGTTCGTTACTCCCCAGCCCTCAAGGACGGCGTCCCCGTCAAGACCACCCTCACCTACCCCATCGTGATCCGCTGAGAGTCACGGACACGAGCGGGAGGGGCTTTGCGGCCCCTCCCGCCGACTCTGAATTGATTGAGGAAACCGTCCGCTCTATCAGCGCGTGAAGGTCACGCCTAGGGATTCTCCCCCATCGGGATTCTTCACCGTGAGGATCACCGGCACGCCGGGGGGGATCATGGCCTTCAGGGCCTTGCCCCCCTTCGCCACCACCAGCGTGGTGCCCTTCGTTACGGAATATGGGACTGCCACGTTGTTGATGTACACCGTCGAGCCGCGCATGAAGCCAAGCCCGAAGATCCGCAGGCGGAAGGGTCCCTCCTTGGCTTGGACCTGGCCGTTCAGGGCGGGGTTGCTAACGGTGATGGTGAGCGGAACCGGTGTCGTGGAGCAGGGATCGGCGTCCGAACTAGCGCTGTTACCCAGGGAGTCATAAGCCGTGGCGGTGATGTTGGCCGACTCGTTGAGGCCGCTGGCGTCCCAAACGATGGCCCACGGCGGGGCGGTGACCGAACCAAGGAGAGACCCGTTTACATAGAAGTCCACGCGGGTGATGGTAGCGCCAGCCGTGGTCACCGGATTGGCCGCGATCGTGATGCTGGCGTGGCCCACGCTTCCGGGCGCCGGAGAGGTGATTTGGACCCAGGGAATCGGGTGAACCCGCACCGTCACCGAGCTGGCGGTGACCGTCTGTTGGCAGTTGTCGGTGACTGACAGGGTGACCGTGAAGCAGTTGGGCGTTCCCGAACTGGCACTGGTGCCTGCGTTAAAGGCATGTTGAGGGTTGTTGACGGTGGGGGGGGGTGCTGTAGTGCCATCCCCGAAATCCCAGGCGTAACTGTAAGGCTTGAGACCCCCGGTTACGGAAGCCGCAAAATTCACCACCGTTGGATTAATACCATCCAATGTGCTGGCCTGGATAGAGGCTGTCATGGGGGTGCTCACTGAAATGGTGATGACGGCACTTTGCCCCGTAGCTCCGGTCGCGTCACGGACCGACAGGACAGCAGCGTACGTGCCTGGCTTGAGGTACGCGTGGCACGCGGAGGCGCTGGACGAGGTGCCGCCGTCCCCAAAGGTCCATGCGTAGGTGTAGGGAGGCGTGCCGTTGCTGGCGCTCCCCGTAAAGCAGACGTTGAGCGCGGCGAGCCCGCAGTTAACGTCGGAGGTGGCGGTGACGGGGATCAGCACCGTAATCGTTAGGGAGGCCGTGGCGGTGGTGTTATCCACTGTATCTGTGACCGTCAAGGTGGCCGTGTAGGTTCCCGCTTTGTTATAGGTGTGGTTCACGGTGGTCAGGGTCTTGGCCGTCAGGGTGCCTGTATCCGGGGCCGTGCCATCACCAGAGTCCAGGGTGTAGGTCAGGGCGTCGGTGGCGTTGGTTCCCTGGGCCGCAAAGCTGAAGGTCATGGGGCTCGCCGCCACCACCGGCGAACTGGCGGTGAAGGTGAGGATGGAGGTGGCCTCCGGGACGCCCTGCTCGGCGACGGCCCTTACGCGCAACCCGGGGCGGAACGAGGAGGCGGACGAAAAGTGAACTCCATCCGCGCTGAAGAAAGCGCCGTCGGAGGGCATGCCCGCATCCCTCGTGTCGACGGCCAAGGGATAAAAGGAAGTTCCCTTTAGCCCCAGGACAACCGCGAAGGGTTGCCCCCGCCGAATCTGCAGAGGCGCCTTTAGGCTAACGCTCAGGTATCCCGAATCCTGCGCGCCGCCTGACTGCTGGAGCAAAAGGTTCTGGGGTCGCCCGTTCTCGATATCACCGTAGATACGGATCGTGTAACTCATGTCCGGCTCGGGGAGCCAGAATTCCACCGCCTTGAGAGTCTCATTCCCGCGGGCCACGTAGCGCTCGGCGGCCCAGGCGCCCGGCTGGCCAAAACCCGCCAGCCGGTCCGGCCCGGCGTAATCTTGAAGGTAGAGGCCCTCTCCCGGCGATGCCATGCGGAAGCCCGTAATGGCCGTGGCGGCCGTACCGATGCCCGCGGAGCCGTAGGCTACGTAACCGATGCCGCCGTCGCCCCAGCTCGGATCGCCGCTGTAGATAAGCCAGGCGCCCTCTCCGGTGCCGAAGGCATCGTCGCTCCAGCCCAAGATGACCACGGATCGGTCGGGCGCGGCCTCACCCTTGTAGCTGAGCACGCTCCTGCCATCGTAGGTCGCAAAGCCCGAGAATCCGGTGGCCATGAGCGAGAAAACCGGCGCGCCCTCCAGCAGAGTCTCCTTGATGGCCAGATCGCCCTTGGGCAGAACCCGCCAGCCTTCGGGCACCATGCGCTCGCCAGACAGGGTCTTCAGCCCGGCTTGGGCCCAGAGGTTCACGGCCGATGCCACGCTCCCCGGTGCATCGTATCGGAAGGCGCTTGCCGCCGAGGGATTCGGGATCATCGCACTGCCCTCAAGCTGCAGAGCCACACCCGTCCAAAGCGCGGAAAACCACGAATCGGACGGCTGCTGGCCCAGCGCCTCAAGGCGCGGCAGCGCGGCCCCGGCCCGCAGGTCGAAGGCGGCGGGCATGGCTCGCTCCGCGCCCCCCTGCACGGCGGACTGGAAGGGGTAGATCCCCTTGGAGGCCGGTCCCGAAGAGGAGCTCGCCGACGGCAGCGGCGCCAGTCCGACGACAGCCGATTCCGCCGAACCTGCCTGCACGGGAGCGAACCAGAGGAGCGCCCCCAGGGCCAGAAGGGCCGATGCGAAACGGACGAGGCGGGTATCCCCTCTTCCTTTCGCGGACTCGCACAACCCGCTTACACGGTGGGCCTCTGACATGCCTGCCTCCTCTTCCTAACCTCGATCTGCAGGACTCCTAACCCCCCTGTTGTGGTTACTCCGGCTGCTCGGCGCACCAGCGGACAAGGAGTTCTTTAACCACAATTATCAAATTACATCCCCAGGCTGGGATAGTCAAGAGCTTCAGGGAAACACATAGAACCCCCTCGCATTCCACAAAAAAGAGAGATGGCATCGGCCTCTTGCACGAAGTTTTTTCAGAGCCCTTACCCACTCTCGAGAAGCTTGGCCTCCACGGTTCCGCCCCGCTTAGGTCCCGGCGGCGTTTCGGAAGGTGGGGCCGGCCCCTGAAGTTGCAAGAATGAAACGCCGATGAAACACCGTGGGCCTCCTTGGCCCGTTCTGATAGACTCGCCGGGAGCATGGAGGCGGACCTTGGAGGCCGAGCCCGTCCTGCACTGGTGGCACTCCCACAACAACCGGCCCCTCTCGGACCTGATGCGGGAGGAGCTTCTCCTGGATGAGGCGAGCCAGGGATCACCGCACTTGTTCACCTACGCCTGGGCCGGGCCGGTTCTCGTGCTGGGCTACGGACAGAGCCCGGCAGGGGTGGTGGACCTAGACTTCTGCGGGCGGAAGGGCATTCCGGTGCTGCGGCGGAGCACGGGTGGCACGGCCGTCTACCACCACGGAGCCCTCTCGCTCTGCCTCTGTCTTCCGGCCTCCCACCCGTGGGCGCAAGGGATCCAGGGGCTCTACGACGCCTTCGTCGAATCCGTGCGCGCAGCCCTGGCGGCCACCGGAATCCGCACGGAGCGGCCAGCCATTGGTCGCCCCGCGCCTACGGTTCGCTCCCCCATCTGCTTCGAGGACCACCGCACGGAGACGTTGCTTCTGGGGGGCCGGAAGGTACTGGGGTGCGCGCAGGCGCGCAGGAGCCGGGCGGTGCTAGTGCACGGCACCCTCCTCTTTCGCCTGGATGCCGAGCTCCAGGCCCGGATCTTCGGCGTGCCCCAGGCCCGCATCGAAGCCGCCATGGGGGCGCTACCCTGCCCGTCGCCAGGGGGCGCCCTCTCTCTCGCCCCGAAGCTGGCCAGGCAATTCGCCGCCGCCCTCGCCTCCCCTCTGAAGCCTGAACCCGCCCCGCCTCCGCTCCCTCCAGGGGCCGAGGAGGCACGGGAGAGCGATCTTCACTGGGTGATCATTCCCTAGCCGGTGGCCCGCCGGCCATTTCCGGTCCTGCCGCGGCAAGACTCTTGCTTACAAGCGGGTGAGGTTGTTGCGCCCGAGGGGGGCTCCGGCCTGAATGCGCTGGAATCCAAGAGGAGAGTGCGAATGCCCAGGAAAATCATTTACCAGGCCGTGACCGAGCGGCTGGAGATACTGGACAGGGACGGCAGGGTGGACAAGGCCCTCCTGCCGGACCTCTCGAACGACCAACTGCTGACGCTCTACCGCACGATGGTCCTGATGCGCAAGCTGGACGAAAAGGCGCTCAACCTCCAGCGGCAGGGCCGAATGGGGACCTATGCCTCCCTGCGCGGACAGGAGGCCTGCCAGGCGGGTACGGCCTTGGCCCTGGAGCCCCAGGACTGGCTCGTTCCCTCCTTTCGAGAGCACGGCATCATGGCACTCAGGGGCATCCCCGCGCACCTCCTCTTCGCCTTCTGGAAGGGCGATGAGCGCGGAGACCTGTTCCCCGGCGGCGTGAACTGCCTGCCGCCTTCCATCCCCGTGGGCAGCCAGTTGCTCCACGCGGCGGGCGTGGGAATGGCTCTCAAGCTGCGCCACCAGGCCGCCGTGGCTGTGGGCTTCGCCGGGGACGGAGCCTCCTCGGAGGGAGACTTCCACGAGGCGCTGAATTTCGCGGGGGTCTTTCAACCCCAGACCGTGTTTCTGATCCAGAACAATCAGTGGGCCATCTCCGTGCCCTTCAAACGCCAGACGGCCGCTGACTCCATAGCCCAGAAAGCCCATGCCTACGGCATTCCTGGCATCCAGGTGGACGGGAACGACGTGCTGGCGGTCTACGCCGCGGCCAAGGAGGCGGCGGACCGGGCCCGTTCCGGGGGGGGGCCTACGCTCATCGAGGCCCTCACCTACCGCATGGAGAACCACACCACGGCGGACGACGCCTTTCGGTATCGTCCCGCAGAGGAGCTCCAGTACTGGAGAGAGCGCGACCCCATCGACCGAATGCGGAAGTTCCTCGTGAGCCGAAGACTCTGGAACGACCAGAAGGAAGCCGCTCTCACGGAGGAGGCCGCCGCCGCCATCGAGGCCGAGGTCGAACGGCTGGAGGCCATGCCCGCACCCTCTCCGCTAGAGATGTTCGAGAGCATGTACTCGCAGATGCCGTGGAACCTTCAAGAGCAGCGCGACGAGATGGCGAGGGAGGTGGGACGATGACCGGGCAGCAGGCGGCGGCGAGCCAGCAAGAACGGAGCCTCAGGGCCGTGGAGAGCCCGGCCGAGCGCCTGACCATGGTGCAGGCCATCAACCAGGCCCTCAAGGAGGAGATGGAACGGAACGAAGCTGTCCTCATCCTGGGCGAGGACGTGGGCAAGGATGGGGGCGTGTTCCGGGTCACCGAGGGATTGTTCGACGCCTTCGGCCCCGAGCGGGTGATGGACACGCCGCTGGCTGAGAGCGGCATCGTGGGCTTCTCCATCGGCCTGGCCGCGGCGGGGTTCCGCCCCGTGGCGGAGATCCAGTTCATGGGCTTCCTCTACCCCGCCCTGAACCAGCTCTTCGCCCACGCGGCCCGGATGCGGAACCGCTCCAGAGGCCGCACCCACCTGCCCATGGTGGTGCGCATGCCCTACGGCGGAGGCATCCATCCGCCGGAGCACCACTCTGAGTCCTACGAGGCGCTCCTAGTGAATACCCCCGGCCTCAAAGTAGTGGTCCCCTCCACTCCGTACGACGCCAAGGGGCTTCTGGCTTCCGCCATCCGCGACGAGGATCCCGTCGTTTTTCTGGAACCCAAGCGCATCTACCGCGCCTTCCGGGAGGAGGTCCCCTCCGAGCCGTACACCGTGCCCATCGGCAAGGCCAAGGTGGTCAAATCGGGCAGCGATCTGACGATCATCGCCTACGGCTCCATGGTGCGGCAGGCTCTGGAGGCCCACGACGCCCTGGCCCACGAGGGGCTCTCTGCCGAGGTGGTGGACCTTCGGACCCTCAGCCCCGTGGACGTAGGGACCGTCATCGAATCGGTAACCAAGACGGGCCGGGCGGTGGTGGTCCATGAGGCGCCGCGGACGGGCGGCTTCGGGGCAGAGATCGTGGCCCTCATCAACGAACGCGCGCTGCTTCACCTGAAGGCCCCCGTGGAGCGAGTCACCGGGTACGACGTCGTCTTTCCCTACGCCCTGCTGGAGAACCACTACCTCCCCAACCGCGAGCGGATCGTGGCTGCCGCCAAGCGCGCGCTGGAGTTCTAGGACGTTACCATGGCCAGCCGGAGACGCTCTCGTTTCCGCCGTCGTGCTAATCTGAAACAAGCAATGATCATTGGGAGAGACCAAGCATGCCCCTAGAATTCAGATTCCCCGACGTCGGGGAGGGGATCCACGAAGGCAAGATCGTGCAGTGGCTGGTCAAAGAGGGCGACGTCGTCGCCGTGGACCAGCCCTTCGTCAAGGTGGAGACCGACAAGGCCGTGGTGGACCTGCCCGCCCCCAAGGCCGGCGGCGTTCTGGCCCTGCGGTTCGCCGCCGGGGAGACGATCCAAGTGGGGGACGTGATCGCCGTCTTCGGCGCACCGGGCGAGAACGGCACCAGCGCGGCTGGTGCCGCCGCACCGGCGGCTCCGGCCCTTCCGGCCGCTCCCGCGGCCGTATCACGGGCCGCCGCTCCTACCTCACCGCACTCGGGCAAAATCCTGGCCACTCCCCACACCCGGGCTTACGCGCGCAAGCGGGGGGTGGACCTCGTTTCGGTCACCCCTACCGGCAAGGGCGGCCGAATCACCGACGAGGACGTGGACCGCGCCCTCGAGGGCACCTCCCCCGCCCGCCTCCAGAACCCGCCCGCTCCGCCGAGTTCCGTTTCCGCGGCCCCCTCGGCGCCGGTCGAGATCACCGAGGCGGGCCCCGTGACCCGAGAACCCATCTCTCACCTGCGCAAGGTGATCGCAGAGGCCATGGCGGCGAGCAAGCGCACCTCCGCCCACGTGACCCACGTGGACGAGGCCGACGTCACCGACCTGGTGGAGCTCTACCGCAAGGTGAAGGGCGCCGTGGAGGCGGACGGCAAAACCAAGTTCTCCCTGATGCCGCTCTTCGTCAAGGCGGTGGTGGCCATGCTCAAGAGGCACCCGTTGCTCAACGCCAGCTACGACGAGGCCAGAGGGGAGATCGTCCTCAAGCGCTACTACCACATTGGTATGGCGGTGGACACGCCCGACGGCCTCATCGTCCCCGTGCTCAAGAACGCTGACCGAAAGGACATGCTCCAGCTGGCCGCCGAGATCGCCGACCTGGCCCAGCGGGCGCGGGAGCGCCGCCTCTCCCTCGAGGAGCTCAAGGGCGGCTCCTTCACCATCACCAACATCGGGCCCATCGGGGGCCTCATCGCCACGCCCATCATTCACCAGCCCGAGCTGGCCATCGCGGCCTTCTTCGCCATCAAGGAGAGGCCGGCCGTGGTGGGCGGCGCGGTCGTACCACGCAAGCTCATGAACATCGCCATCAGCTTCGACCACCGCATCATCGATGGGGCCGAGGGGGCGCGGGCCGCGGCCGGCCTGGTGCGCTTGCTCGAGAACCCGGGGCTCCTCATGGTCAGTCTGTAAGGCGGCCGAGCCGGATCGGGTGAGGTGGGCCAGGCGGGGAACGCGGGCATCCCTTCGGTCAGGCCCCTCCTGGGCTCCGATGGTCACGAGGCGGCCTTCGCCGAAGCATCTTTTCAGAGGAGAAAGTCATGGTCGTGGGATCCTTTAGCAAGGGCTGCCAGGTGGCCGTCATCGGCTCCGGACCGGGCGGCTATCTGGCCGCTATCCGCCTCGCCCAGCTCAAGAAGGACGTCCTCCTCATCGAGGCCGAAAAGAGCCTGGGCGGCATCTGCCTCAACGAGGGGTGCATCCCCAGCAAGGCCATGATCCACGCCGCGGACTTCGTGGAACAGGCCCAGCTCGCCTCCAAGATGGGAGTGAGGGTGAGGGACGTGGGCGTGGATCTCGGCAAGCTCGTGGACTGGAAAGACCAGATCGTCAAGAAGCTCACTGACGGGGTCCGGTTTCTCTGCACCAAGAACGGCGCCGAAATCCTGCGGGGGCGAGCCCGCTTCCTCAGCGACCGCAAACTGGAGGTGGCCACCGAAGCGGGGCCCCAGCTCGTGGAGTTCGAGCAGGCGGTCATCGCCACGGGCTCCATCCCCTTTCCGCTCCCCGGCTTCCCCGTGGACGGCGAGAGGGTGATCGGCTCCAGTGAGGCCCTGGCGCTTAGGGAGATACCGAAGCGGCTCGTGGTGATCGGCGGCGGCTACATCGGCCTCGAGCTCGGTTCGGTCTACCGGCGCCTCGGCTCTGAGGTGGCCATCGTGGAGTTCTTCCCCGAGCTCCTCACCCAGCACGATCCCGAGCTGCGCGAAGTGATCACGAGAAGGCTCAAGAGCCTGGGCGTCGAGCTCTACCTCGGCCAGCGCGCCCTGGGCTACGAGAAGGGACGCCCCAACAAGGTGCGTATCCAGGACCGCGACAACAAGGAGACCCTCCTGGAGGCGGACAAGATTCTCGTCTCGGTGGGCCGCGTCCCCAACGTGGAGGGGCTCGGGCTGAAGGAGGCCGGCGTCCAGCAGGAGCCCAAGGGCTTCATCCGGGTTAATCATCGCATGGAGACCAGCGTGCCCGGCATCTACGCCATCGGCGACGTGGTGGGCGGGCCGCTACTGGCCCACAAGGCCTACCGCGAGGCCAAGGTGGCCGCCGAAGTCATCGCCGGCGAGGCCTCCGCCTTCGACAACGTGGTGATCCCCGCGGTCATCTACACCGACCCCGAAATCGCCTGGGCCGGCCTCTCCGAGATGGAGGCCAAGGCCCAGGGGTACAAGGTCGTCACGGGCACCTTCCCCTTCCGCGCCTCGGGCCGCGCCATGACCCTTAACGCCACGGAGGGCTTCGTGAAGACCGTGGCGGACGCGGAAACCAAGCGGATCCTGGGTGTACACATCGTGGGGGCGGAGGCCAGCGAGATGATCGGCGAGGCGGCTCTGGCCATCGAGATGGGTGCCTTCCTGGACGACCTGAGCCAGACCATCCATCCCCACCCCACCATGAGCGAGGGGCTCCTGGAATCGGTGGAGGCCGCCCTCGGCGAGGCCATCCACGTGCTGAACCGGTAGAGAGATGAAAGATGATAGATGAGGGATGAGGGGTTGGCGGGGGCCGCTTGAGGGTGGAGGGTGGAAGGGCCGAGGAAGGGGCTTCCCCGATGTTTCATTCCCCAGCTCTTCGTGCCTTGGTCTCGTGGTGGTGAATCGTTCCCCCCTTTCCGCATTCCCAATCTCGCGTGTTATACTTCATCGCTCATGTGCGGGATCATAGGGCTCTACGGATTCCACGACGCCGCCATCCCAGCCTGCGAAGGCCTCTTCGCCCAGCAGCACCGCGGGCAGGATTCGTGCGGGCTGGCCACCTCCGACGGGGAGACGCTCCACCGGTTTCGGGGCATGGGGCTGGTCCGCGACGTCCTGAGGCCCGAGGTTCTGCACACCCTTCCGGGCAGCTCCGCCGTGGGGCACGTCCGGTACCCCACCCAGGGGGCCGCGCGCATCGAGAACTCGCAGCCCCACCTCTTCGTGAAGGAGGGCCGGGCGCGCTTCGCTCTCGCCAGCAACGGCGACATCACCAACCTTCCCGAGCTCGGGCGCGAGATCGAGGCCCGCGGCTACGTTCTGGAGGGCACGAACGACGCCGAGGTGATCGCCAAGGCCATCGGCATCTGGGCGTATGAGGACGGCCTGGGGCTGGAGGCGGCCATCCGCCGGTGGATGGAGCGCGGATCGGGGGCCTACTCCACGGTGCTGCTCACCCCAACCGAACTCTACGCCTTCCGCGATCCGCACGGATTCCGCCCCATGTGCACCGGCGAGAAGGAGGGCGGCGTGGTGGTGGCCAGCGAGTCGGTGGCCCTGGACATCCTTCGCGCCCGCTTCACGGGGACCGTTGAGCCGGGCGGCATCCTCCGCTGGGGACCCGAAGGCCTGAGCCGCCTCCGCGGCGTCGAAGGGGGCGCCCGTCACCACTGCATCTTCGAGCACATCTACTTCGCCCGGCCCGACAGCCAAGTCTTCGGAGAGTCCGTGTTCGATGTCCGCCGTCGCATCGGCGAAGCCTTGGCGGACGGGGACGACGTGGCGGCGGACGCGGTGGTGCCGATCCCCGACTCGGCCAACTACATCGGCCTCTCCTACGCGAACGCCAGGGAAATTCCGCTCGTCTTCGGGCTCGTCCGGAACCACTACGTGGGGCGCTCCTTCATCGCCCCGGACCAAGTCATGCGGGACGACGCCGTGCGCCTGAAGTTCAACCCGCTGCCGGGCTTCTTCCAAGGGAAGAGCGTGGTCCTCGTGGACGACTCCATCGTACGGGGCACCACCATCCGCAAGCTCGTGCGGATGCTCCGTGAGAACGGCGCGCGGGAGGTTCACCTCCGCATCGGCTCGCCGCCCATCCGCTACTCCTGCTACTACGGGATCGACACGCCGGACCGGGAGCGCCTGGTGGCCGCCCACCGGGCCGCCCCCGAAGTGGCGGACCAGTTGGGCGCCAACTCCCTCCGCTACCTGAGTCTGGAGGGCCTGCGCTCGGCCGTCCAGCGGCCCGACCACTTCTGTTACGCCTGCTTCACCGGCACCTACCCGGCGGGCTGTAAGCGCACCGCCCAGGAAGCGGGCTGCTGATCCCCTTTTCCCGGAACCTTTTCGTCATTTCAGGGTCTGATTGAGCGGAGGGCGTTGAGATGGCGCCCGAAGCGGTATATCGTGGGCCCATGGATAGGACCGAGCGCGCTCAATCCATGCCCGTAGGGGCGCGCGATGACGACGGGCGAGATGTGCTCCGATTTCGCGAGGGTAACGAGTCCGCCTTCGAATCGCTGGTGTTTCGTCACGAGCGCCAGCTCTACCAGATCGCCCTGCGCATGCTGGGGGGGCGGGAAGACGCCATGGAGGCGGTGCAGGAGACCTTCCTCCGAATCTTTCGCTCGCTGAAGGATTTTCGAGGCGATGCGGCCTTCCGGACCTGGGCCGTGGGAATCCTTCTCAACCTTTGCCGAAGCAGGATCGCCAGCTCTCGGGAGCGGATGCGCCGCAGGGAGATGGCCCTGCTCAAGGTGGATGCGGAGGGGGAGATGAGCGCGGTGGACCCGCCGGACCAGCGCCCGGACCCGGAGGCCGCAACCCTCGGCGGCGAGCTGCGCCGGGCCCTGGAGTACGCCCTCGGCCAGGTCTCGCCCGAGCACCGCGAAATCCTCATCCTCCGGGAGATCCAGGGCATGGAGTACGAAGAGTTGGGGCAGGCCCTCGGCTGTGCCCAGGGAACGGTGAAGTCCAGGCTTTGCAGGGCCCGGCAGGCCCTGAGGGAGGCCCTGGAGGGCGTCTGGCCATGAGGTGCGAAGAGTTCCTTCGGGTGATGGATGAGGACGGCCCCGTCCAGTCGGGCGACGCCGGGGCCCACCTGGCCTCGTGCCAGGCGTGTCGCAGGGCCTTCGAGGAATTCCTCTCGCTGCGCAGAGAGCTCCGGGCGATGAGCGAGGGTGAGACTCCCGCCGACCTGCACGGCCTCATCATGGCCCGCGTGCGGGCCGAGCCGGCGGGCGGGCCGCGGCGGGCGGGACGATTCCGCTGGTTCCGCGCCGCCTGGGCTGGCCCCATCGCGGCGCTGGTGCTCTTCGCGGCGCTGGGTGGATGGGCCGTTCTCCACGAACTCCAGCCCTTCCGCAAGATGCCCCCTCCCCCCGCTCCGCCCATCGCCCGCCCCGCGCCCCAGGCCGAAGCCAAGGCCAAGGCACCGCGGGAAACCGCGACGAACTGGGTCCGGCCGTACCAGGGGCTGAACGGGGCCCGGCCGCCGGAGACGGCACCGCCGGCCCATCCGGCGGAACCGTCCGGAGCGGGGGAGGCGGCTTCCGTCCCCCTCGAAGGCGGAGCCTTCCCCGCCAACGCGGAGTCCAGGCGAAGCGCCTCCGCCAGCGCCGAAGGACCCCTCCTCCAGCAGCTCCCCACGGCTTCCGCCATCCCCCACAATCCCACCCAACTGGAGCAGGAGGAGGACGCCGCCCAGGGCATCTTCTACGTCCTCTGCTCCCTCCAATCGGAGGACAACGGGAGCCCCATCGTCGTGAGCCTCCCGGCGACGGCCGCCCCTCCCGGCGACACGCACTGGTGGGTGGTCGTCAAGCAGAATGGGGGAATCCAGATCACGGATGCCCGCGGCCAAGCACTGGCGGCCGCCCAGGGCGGCATCGAGAGCGTGCTTGCTCCCCTGCACCCGTCGCCCGGCCGGTACAGCCTCCAGCGGGCCAGCGGTTAGGAGCGGCCGAGCCTACGCCGGGCCGGAGGGAAGCCTGGACGGACCGAGGGTGATCCGGCGTCCCAGCAGCGCGTAGTTGGGGCCGTTGTTCACACCGCCCGCCAGCCTGCAGACGGGTTCCCATCGTTCCGCGTCGGCACAGCCCAGCTCGTCACTCCAGATCCGCTCCTCCACGTGAGCCCGCAGAACATCGAGCACCACTAGATCGGAGGAATCGTCTAATGGGTGTTCCTCGCGCAAGCGGCACTCCAGAGCCGTTGGCGCACGGCCCAGGCGGGGTGGCGCAACCAGGTCGGAGGGGAGCGTTGCAAGGCCCAGGAGTCCTAGCTCGCTCACCTCCGGGGCGACCTCCTCGCCGGAGGCGTGCAAGGCTTCTAGCAGGGAGGCGTCGGCGATGTGCACCACGGCCTCCCGGCGCTCCCTCAGATTGCGATGGGTATCTTTGAGAGAGCCGTCCCGCCTCCGGCCGAAGGTGAGGGCCAGGGCCGGCGGGCCGAAGATCCCCATGAAGCTGGAGAAGGGCGCCAGGTTCGGGGTCCCCGCCGCCCCCAGGGTCAGCACCCAGGCGATGGGCCGGGGGACGACCAGGCTCGACAGAATTCTGTAGGTATCCCGCCTCGGGGCGCTTTGCATATCCACCGTTCTGCTCATGCGTCGGACTCCTTCACTAGGTGGGCGGTGCCGTTGGCCCGCCCTGCGGCAGGGCCCATCGCCCTGGTTTGGGGCGGCCACGCCGGTCGTGAGTCCTCGTGGGGCAGAGCCCCCCATTTCCACCGCGGACCGGCATTCATTATACTAAGGAAGATGCGCATGCGGTCCCGCAGGAGCCGAGGAGAAGGCCGTGGAGATTCGTCTGCCGTGGGGGGATTCAAGCCTGGCGCTCCAGGTGCCGGACACCTGGAGGCTGAGCTTTCCTGAGCAGGCGCCCTCGCCGGGTCCCCAGGAAGGGGAGGCCCCAGACGAGAGGCAACGCGTGATGAGCGCCCTGCGGCGGCCCGTCGGGAGCCCCCGCCTGGGGGAGATCCGCCCCCGGCGCGGCAAGGTCGTGCTCATCGTGGACGACAACACCCGCCCCACACCGGCCCACCGCTTCCTGGATCTCCTCCTCGATGAGCTCGCTGGAGCGGGAATCCCCGCGCGCGACGTCCTTCTCATCCCCGCCTTGGGCATCCACACCCCCATGACCCAGCAGGAGATGGAGGCGAAGGCCGGCGCCGCCAACCTCGCCCGCATCGCTTGGGAGAACCACGACGCCTTCCGGAAGGAGGCCAATCGCTACTTCGGCGAGACGCGCCGCGGGACGCCCGTGTGGCTGAACCGGCACATCGAAGGGGCCGGCCTCGTGGTGCTCGTGGGCATGGTCGAGCCCCATCTCTGGGCGGGTTTCGGCGGTGGCCTCAAGAACATCCTTCCCGGCGTGGCCCACGCCGAAACCATCGCCGCCCACCACGGCATCATCGCGGAGCCGCCCTACCTCTTCAACCGCGTGGGGATGGATCCAGAGGCCAATTCCTTCCGGGAGGACCTGGAGGAGGTGGGCGTCATGGTCGGCGCCCCCATCTTCTGCCTCAACGTGGTGCTCGATCACACCGGGGCCGTCCTGGCGGCCTTCGCCGGAGATCCGGTGGCCTGTCACCGAGCAGCCGTAGCCTTCAACCGCGGCCTTTCGGGCCGTCTGATGGGGCACCGCGTGGACGGCGTCATCACCGCCTCCTACCCCATGGACATTAACTTCAAACAGAGCATGAAGTGCGTTGGCAACACCCTCCCCGCCCTCAAGCCGCACGGCGTCGTCATGGGCTTTCTCCGCGCGGAGCGCGGCATCGACGACGTGAAGCTCCCCGAGAAGGCCAAGCCCCGCTGGCTCGTGAGACGGCTCCTGCGCCTTCTGGGCCCTTCGCGCGTCATGGGCCTGCTGGAGAGGGTCCGCCCAGGACTGAGCGTGGAAGAGAAATTTCTCGCCTATTACACGATGCAGCTCATGCGCCAGCACGACCTCTTCCTCTACGTTCCCACTCTGGAGGACGAATCGGTGCGCCGCCTCGGTTTTTTCCGGCACGCCACAGACCCTCAAGAGGTTATCGCCCTGGCTGCACGCCGGCTGCGGAGGAACGCCCAGGTGGCCGTCTTTCCCGAAGGCGGCGCCACTTTCCCCGTTCTACAGGAATTCTGCCCCTTTTCCGCCCTCTGAAAGCCCGCCTCCCCGCGCGGCCCTGGGGCTCAAAGGTTCACGCCGCGTTCCACCGAGGTATGGAGGATCACGAAGGTCTCTGTAGACTGTATCTCCTCGATGACCTGGAGTTTTTCCGAAAGAAAGGCATAGAGGTCCGGGATGGTTCTGACCACCACCTTCGCCAGAAGGCCGTAGGTGCCCGTCGTGTAATGGACCTCCACGATCTCGGGGATGGCCTGCAGCCGCTGTTGCGTCTCGACGCTGGCCCCGGCCTTGGACAGGATGATCCCGACGAAGGCGGACACGCCGTAACCCAGCTTCTCGTGATCCAGGACAACCCGGGTTCCCTTGAGGAGGCCCGCCTCCTTCATGCGGCCCACCCTCAGGTGGATGGTCCCCCCCGATACGCCCAGCGCCCTGGCGATCTCGAGAAATGGGGTCCGCGCATCGGCTTGAAGGGCCCGCAAGATCGCCCGGTCCACGTCATCGATTTCGTAATTCATGGCCCACACTCCCCTAGTAAAATATCAATATATCATAAAATAAGCTAAATTACAATAAATTTATTTCTATTACAAGAACAATAAAGATAGTATTGCATCCATTTACCTTATATGCTATTATAACGTCATTGCGAATGAGGTCCCGGCTCACCCATGCGCCGAGGCATCCATGCACAAGGAGGACACCATGGCCCTGCGAGAGGAAGACCTACCCCTCACCCTCGGAATCCAGCGGATCGAACCCGTCAATCTTCAGGATCCCTCGGTCCTCGCCGCTCTGGAGCAGGCGAGGCGCGCTCTGAGCAATCCCAGGCTATTGGATGTTCTCACCGTCCGGACCGCCATCCAGCAGTTTCTCTGCAATGCCCTGGCCGAGATGGGGTTCGTCCACCCCCCCGTGGCCATGCTCTCCGGCTGCACGGACCCGCTCAACCACTGGACCTACCCGGCGCGGCTGAACTATTACGGGGAGGAGGTCTCCGTCACCCAATCGCTCATCCTCCAGAAGATGCTCATGGTGATGCTCTCCCCAGCCGGCAAAGTTTTCTGGGCCTCGCCGAACATCCGGCTGGAGATGCGGATCAACCGCCGTGAATACAAGTACGCCTCCGAGTTCATGCAGGTGGACTTCGAGCAGCGCGGCGGCACCTACGAGCAGGTTCTGGCCCTGGTATCCGACCTCGTAGCGAGGCTGTACGCCCACCTCTCGGACCGCTGCGGGGAGATCATCACTCGTTTGAGGGGAGAGCCTCTTCCCGAAATCGCAGCTCCCCTGCCCCTCTTCGACGCGGAGGAGGCCAAGGCCGCCCACGGGCTCCGGGACGACGACGCCGTGGAGCGTTGGGCCTCATCACAGACGGGCGGACGCCCATTCCTCCTCGTGAACCTCAGGCGGGAAGCCTACGACTGCTTCGACACCGAACGCGGACGCTTCCTGAATTACGACGTAGTGGTACCGCCTTCCGGAGAGAACCCCCATCCCGTGGAGTGCCTCTCGGGGGCCGAGCGAACGCGTTCTCTCGTTGATCTGGAGCGCCGGATGCGCGACTTGCGCTATCCCATGGCCTATTTTGCGCCGTTCTTCGAGCTCTTCGCCTCCCTCGACCAGAACCGCGGTGCCATCACGTGCGCAGGCGCAGGGTTCGGCGTCGAGCGGCTCACCTACGCCATCATCGGCCTCAAGGATATCCACGAAGTCTACCCCTTTCCGCGGATGGCCGAGGCGAGGATCGCCGTGTAAGGTGCCGCGCCCTCGCCGAGAAAGGCCTTGTGCGATCCCGGCCAATCCTCCGTCCGGTCCATTCTCCGGAGGATCTCCCCGGCGGTGCGGGCGCCTGCCGCTCCCGGCCCGGCCACGCGCCCCCCAAAACGCTCACGAAACGCTGAGAGAGAGCCTTTTGCCAATCTCCCGTCCGCACCCGGGTGAGCGCATCTTGGCCCGCAGGCCTTCGTGACGTATGCTTGCATGGGTAGGAGCAGACGCGGGACGGCCGCCCGAAACCCCAATCCCGCGATGGAACCGGAACGGAGCCCCCAAATGTTGATGAACACGTGGTTTAGCTCCAATGCTCTTTCACCTGATAAGGGATTGGGGGCCTTTGAGCCGAAGGCGAAAAAGGCGTCCAGGGGTGGGGGTCCCTCCCTCTGGCTTTGCCAGCGGAGGGGGAGGGAATGGCCCTCCCT
>Ga0207433_10006442_pt1 | contig 20285 bp, 18 predicted proteins | sample YelNatPaOPGAMG01_FD_187559 | JGI IMG/M metagenome (GOLD analysis project Ga0207433, IMG submission 187559) | Hot spring thermophilic microbial communities from Obsidian Pool, Yellowstone National Park, USA - OP-RAMG-01 (SPAdes) (version 3) | ecosystem: Environmental > Aquatic > Thermal springs... | reverse complement strand
CAGGCTGGATACCAGTAGATTTTACCAAATTTTCCTCAGGTTCTCCTTTATCAAAACTCCCTGTTGACCCTATAAACACCACCTCAACAGGTGAGTATTATACCTATGTGACGGGAGGTTCTTGGGAACTTACTACTCTTTTAGAGTCAAACAGAAATCAAGAAAAAGCCATAAATGATGGTGATGCTTTCCCAGGAGTATATTCTTTAAGAACCTCTCCAAATCCACTAACTCCTAGTCTAAGAGATAAAGATCTTCTTGCTTATTGGAGCTTTGATGAGGGTTCTGGAACGGTGGCTTATGACAGGAGCGGTTTTAGTCGCAATTTAAATTTATACAATAATCCTAACTGGGTTGATGGTAAAGTAGGAAAAGCAATAAAATTTAACGGTACTAATCAATATACTCAAAGCAATAATCAATTTGCTTTTAATAGCCCAGATAATGTTTTAACAATATCTTTTTGGAGCAAAACCATATTCTTAAATCAGCACCAAACTTTTTTAGGAGAAAGCACTCAGCCGGGTAATAGTGGGTATATTTGGATTTGGAGAGTTAATGGGTCGGATAATTTAAATATCCAATATGCAAACGGAACAACTCCTGTAAGTGTTGCTGCTTTTAATTACTTTCAAGGTTATAACGATACATGGGTTCATGCTGCTATCATCGCAGACTATAAAAACAGGATAGTAAGGTTTTATAGAAACGGTGTTTTATTTTCTAACAATACTATTAACGAACAAATGTTGTTTCCAGGCGTTTCAAGGTATAAATATGTAGGATCTTATTCTTGTTGTGGTAACTTTAACGCAGGCACCATAGATGATTTCCGCATCTACAACCGCGCGCTCTCTGCCGCAGAAATACAGGCGATTTATAATGCAACAAAATAGTAAGGAAGAATTTTTAATTTTGAATAAATTTTATTAAAAATGCAAAAAAATTCAAAATTCAAATCTCAAAATTTAAAATAACAATTTAAAATTCTTAATTTTTTATTCTTTTGTTATAAGTTATCAGTTGTAAGTTATACCGGTTGACCTGTTGCTTAATTTGCACTTTTCTAAAAGATTTGATAAAATGTAATAACTTGTTTCCTTATTTTTGATAAACAAGAATAAAATTTATGTCTATTAGTGTCAAAAACAAATCAAATTCTATTGGTCAGATTTTAAAAACCAATCGTTCCTTTTTGCCTGTTCTTTACCCGGGCGATTTGGTGGAGGGAAAGATTTTAGAAAAAGGTTCGGTAAGAATTTTTGTTGATTTGGATAAATATGGAACGGGTGTAATTTACAGAGGAGAAATGCAAAATGCAAAATCTTATGTAAAAACATTAAAAGTTGGGGACGTTATTCATGGCAAGGTAATTGACGTTGATAATGAGGAAGGTTTTATTGAGTTATCTATTTCAGAAGCGGATAAGCAAAAAGCATGGAACGAAGTTCAGGAATTACAAGATAAAGAGGAAATAATTAAAGTGAAAATTACAGGGTTTAACAAGGGAGGGTTAATCGCTGATATTAAAGGATTGGCTGCTTTCTTACCTGTATCCCAACTTTCTTCTAAACACTATCCAAAATTTTCTGAGGAAGAAAAAAATAAGATTTTGCAAAGTTTACAGCTTTTTGTAGGGCAAGAACTTTCTGTAAAAATCATCGATGTTAATCCCCGCACAAACAAATTAATTATTTCTGAAAAAGCGGCTTCCGAAGCTATTAGTGGAAAGGAATTAATAAAAAATTACAGTATTGGGCAAGTTATAGAAGGAATAATTTCAGGAGTTGCTGATTTTGGCGCGTTTTTGCGTTTTACAGACAACCCACAAGTAGAAGGATTCATTCATATTTCTGAAATTGATTGGAAAATTATAGAAAATCCAAAAGAAGTTTTAAAGGTAGATGAGGTCGTAAAGGCAAAAATTGTTGATATTAAAGACGGTAAAATTTTTCTTTCATTAAAGGCTTTGAAAGACGATCCTTGGGCAAAAGCAGCTGATTACTTTAAAGAAGGCGATGAAGTAAAGGGAGTTGTTTATATGTATAATCAATTTGGAGCAGTAATTAATTTGCCTTATGATTTACAAGGAATGGTAAAGGTAACTGATTTTGGAAGCGTATCAGAAATGAAAAAACAAATTGCTCACAAAACTGAGCATTTATTCAAAATAGAAAGCATAAAACCGCAGGAAAGAAGAATTATTCTTTCTTTAAAAAAATAAAAATTTTTAATATTTTACCTATATGAATAAATTAAGTAAAAATTTTTTTATAGGTTTTGCTATTTTATTTAGTTTTGTTCTTTTATTTTCGTTTCTTTTAGAAAACAAAACTCAATCTCCCCAATATGTTTCTTTAAATGAACTGGCGACAAATATTATTTCCGGCAAAGTACAGAGTATTACAGTAAATGATAATAACTTAAAAATTACTTTAAAAGATGGCACTCAACTAATTTCTCAAAAAGAAGCTGAAACTGGTATTGTGGAAACTTTAAGTAATTTAGGAGTAACTTCCTCATCTTTATCTCAAGTAGTTTTAAAGATTGATAATTCAAATAGTGGGCAAATTTGGTTAAACATTATTTTGCCAACAATTTTGCCGCTTTTGGCAACAATTTTAATCTTTTGGTTTATTTTCAGGCAAGCAAAAAGCGGAGCCAATCAGGCATTTAATTTTGGAAAGGTAAACATTAGACTTTTTTCTCCAAAAAATAAAGTTACATTTAAAGATGTTGCTGGTTTAAAGGAAGCAAAGGAAGAACTTTTAGAAGTCGTTGATTTTTTAAAAAATCCACAAAAGTTTTTAAATATTGGGGCAAAAATTCCACGTGGTGTTTTATTAATTGGGCCGCCGGGTACCGGTAAAACACTTTTGGCTCGCGCGGTTGCTGGCGAAAGCAATGTTCCATTTTTCCACATTTCTGCTTCCGAATTTGTAGAAATGTTTGTTGGAGTTGGAGCTTCTCGTGTTCGCGATTTATTTCAAACAGCAAAAAAAGCGGCTCCCTCAATTATTTTTATAGATGAAATCGATGCGGTTGGACGAGAAAGAGGAGCAGGGTTAGGTGGAGGACACGACGAACGCGAACAAACATTAAATCAAATTTTGGTTGAAATGGATGGATTTGAAAGAGATACAAATGTTATTGTAATTGCTGCAACCAACCGACCCGATATTTTAGATCCAGCCCTTTTACGTCCGGGGAGATTTGATCGCAGAATAGTTTTGGACATACCAGATATCAATGACCGAGAAGAAATTTTAAGAATTCATTGCAACGGCAAAAAAATAGCCAAAGACGTTAATTTAAAAACAGTAGCAGTGAGAACTCCCGGTTTTTCCGGCGCTGATTTGGCTAATTTAGTAAACGAAGCTGCAATTTTAGCTGCTCGTAAAAACCAACATGAAATTACTCAAAATGATTTACTTTCTTCAGTAGAAAAAGTTATTTTAGGACCAGAAAGAAAAAGTAGAATGATGTCTCCAAAAGAAAAAGAAATTACAGCTTACCATGAAGCGGGCCATGCTTTAATTGCCGCAATGCTTAAAGATGCGGATCCTGTGCAAAAAGTTTCCATTGTCGCGCGAGGAATTGCCGGAGGTTATACCCTAAAACTGCCATTAGAAGACCGACATTTAAAAACACGCTCACAATTTTTAGCCGATTTGGCTGTTGCCTTTGGCGGTTATGCGGCGGAGCTTATAAAATTTGGAGATGTTAGTACCGGCTCTTCCTCTGATTTAAGAGAAGCTACAGAAATATCAAAAAGTATGGTAACTGTTTTTGGAATGAGTAAATTAGGGCCGAGAACATTTGGTAAAAGAGAATCCCTTTTGTTTTTAGGAAGAGAAATTACAGCAGAAAAAGATTATTCAGAAAGTTTAGGGAAGGAAATAGATGATGCAATAAATTACTTTATTAATGAAACTTTTAATATAGCCAAGAAAATTATATTAAAAAATAGGAAGGTTTTGGATAAAATTGCAAAAGAATTAATAGAAAAAGAAACCCTTGAAAAAGAAGAGTTTTACGCAATTATAGAAAGTTTCCATTTGAAACCAATTAGCATTCAGGTTTAAAATATAAATAAGCGCGTGTAGCTCAGCGGTTAGAGCACAGACCTTATAAGTCTGGGGTCGATGGTTCGAATCCATCCACGCGCACCGGGGGCGTTTAGCTCAGGGGCAGAGCGTCTCGTTTACACCGAGAAGGTCGGAGGTTCAAATCCTCCAACGCCCACAAAAAAATAAAACATATTTATTGACAAAAAACTTATAAAGACTTAATTTTATTTTAATGGATAATCAGTTTTTCACTTCTTATGGTTTAAAGGTAACTCTTTCTGATGTTGTAGAGGAAATAATTGAATTTATGAAGTTCAAGCCTGATTGCTTTTATAAAATAACAATAGGAAGCGATTCTGATATATTTGAAGATAAAACAGCTGAATTTGTCACTGCTATAGTAATTCATCGGGTTGGAAATGGCGGAAGATTTTTTTGGAAAAAAGAAAAGGGTAAAAAATTTTTTAACTTACATGACAGGATTATTCAAGAGGTTTTATTTTCTGTTGAAACCGCTAATAATTTTATTAACGAATTAAAAAACAAATTAAATTCCAAACAAATTAACAATTTGAAATGGGGTTTTGAATTGCACGTAGATGTAGGAGAAAATGGGCCAACTAAATCTCTTATCCAGGAAGTAGTAGGAATTGTAAAAGCTCATAATTTTGAAGCCAAAACAAAACCAGAAAGTTATGCTGCTTCAAATGTTGCGGATATTTTTACTTAAATAATTAATTTTAAAAAAGCTCCGTCTTTGATAACGGAGCTTTTTAAAATTTATTTACCACTAATTAATTTCGTTACTTAATAAATTTCACAATAAGCAGCGCAATAATGTTTATTACTTTTATAAGAGGGTTAATTGCAGGACCTGCTGTATCTTTGTATGGGTCACCAACAGTATCTCCCGTAACTGCAGCTTTATGTGTTTCTGAACCCTTTCCTCCAAAATTACCTGCTTCAATAAATTTTTTAGCATTATCCCATGCGGCTCCTCCCGAAGTCATTGAAATTGCAATAAATAATCCAGAAACTATCGTTCCCATTAAAAGTCCACCCAAAGCTCCTTTTCCTAAAATAAATCCCGTAAGTAAAACCATCACTATCGGAAAAATTGTAGGGATAATCATTTCCTTTAAAGCCGACTTAGTGACAATATCTACAGCTTTACCATAATCAGGGGAAGCATTTCCCTCCAAAAGACCTTTAATTTCTCTGAATTGTCTCCTAATTTCTTCAACAATAGAACCAGCGGCTCTACCAACGGACTTCATAGCCAAAGACCCAAAGAGATATGGAATAGACGCTCCTAAAAACAGTCCCACTAAAACATAAGGATTTTGAATATCAAAATAATATTTACCGCCTTCAAAGAAAGATTTAATACTATCAGCATAGGCACTAAATAAAACTAAAGCAGCTAACCCAGCGGAGGCAATTGCATATCCTTTCGTGATTGCTTTTGTGGTGTTACCCACAGCATCTAAAGCATCTGTAATTTTTCTGATGCTTTCCGGAGCGTTGCTCATTTCTGCAATCCCTCCAGCATTATCGGTAATTGGCCCAAAAGAATCTATAGAAACAATAATACCGGCCAACGACAACATTGAAACGGTAGCAATTGCTACTCCATAAATACCAGCCAACAAATAACTAAGAATAATACCAGCGCTTACAACTAAAATTGGTAAAAAGGTTGATTCCATTCCAACTGCAAGTCCCATAATAATATTGGTACCGTGTCCGGATTTTGAGGCTTCAGCAATGCTCTTTACGGGTCGGAATTTTTTAGATGTATAATAGTCAGTGATTATAACCATCAATACTGAAATTAAAATACCAATTAAACTTGTTAAAAATATTTTATCGCTGTTCTCAACAATTAAAAGCTTAGTTGCAAAGTAAAATAAAATTACAGAAACTAAAGCAGATACAGCCAATCCTTTATAAAGAGCTCCCATAATTGACTCATTTTTGCCAACTTTTACAAAAAACGTTCCAATAATTGAAGCTAAAATAGCAAGCCCGCCCATAATTAACGGGAAAATTAGTTGAGTCCCGGAAAGAGATAAGACACTCCCAATTAATAAGGATGCTGTTAAGGTAACAGCATAAGTTTCAAACAAGTCTGCTGCCATTCCGGCACAATCACCAACATTGTCGCCAACATTGTCAGCAATTACTCCAGGATTACGTGGATCATCTTCGGGGATATTTGCTTCAATTTTACCTACAAGATCGGTTCCTACATCTGCAGCTTTGGTAAAAATCCCGCCGCCCAATCGTCCAAAAACCGAAATTAAACTTGCCCCAAAACCTAAACTTACTAAACTTGACACATCATTTGTAACAAAATATAAAACCGAAACAATCAAAAGTCCTAAAGTAACAACCAAAAAACCGGTAACTGACCCAGCTTTAAATGCTAGTGATAAAGATGCTTCTAATCCATTTTGAGCCGCTGCTGCAGTTTTGGCATTAGAACTAACCGCCGTTTTCATTCCTAAAAACCCAGCCAAAGCTGAAGCAACTCCTCCCAAAAGGAAAGCAAAAGCAGAAATTAACCCCAATGTTAAGTATAAAATTACAAAAATTGCTACCCCAACAATTCCTACAGTTTTATATTGCCTTATCAAAAAAGCTTTTGAACCTTCTTGTATAGCCTGTGAAATCTTTTGCATTTTTTCATTGCCTTTATCTTGTTTTTTTAACCACAAAGATAAATAAGCAATGTAAACTAAAGATAAAATTATTGAACCAAAAATTATAATATAACTTGTGTTCATTTTTGTATTTTGTTTTTTTATTTTTCGACCTAATTATTTTCTTCAAAAATACTGGTGTCTAATTTTGGATTGTCTTCTTCTTCATCATTGGCAACTTTGTGAATAATTGGAGCTTCCTCTGCTTCAGCTATTCCCCCTTCTTGAATAGTTTCCGGATTGGATTGTGATCGTACATCAATTTTCCATCCTGTTAATTTTGCGGCTAATCTAACATTTTGCCCCCCTTTTCCAATTGCCAAACTTAATTGATCTTCAGAAACTATTACCTTAACTTCTCGCCGTGGTAAAATTTCAATTGATTTTACTTTTGCAGGAGAAAGTGCGTTGGTAATAAATTTAGCGGGATCCTCCGACCACTCAATTACATCAATTTTTTCATTACCAAGTTCATTGGTGATTGCCATTACTCGCGTCCCCCTCTGCCCTACAGCGGCACCTACTGGGTCAATTCCTTCTTCATTTGAAACTACGGCTATTTTTGTTCTGGAACCGGCTTCCCTTGCAATACTTTTAATCACAACCACTCCATCAGCTATTTCCGGAACTTCTAACTCAAAAAGTTTAATAATGAAGTTAGGGTGGGCGCGTGAAAGAACAATTCCAGGTTTTTTTGCATCGTCTTGAACAGCTAAAATATAAAACCTCATTCTATCCCCAACTTTATAATGTTCGCTTGGAATACTTTCATTTGGATACATAATCCCCATTGCTCTTCCTAAATTCACATAAACATTTCCCCTTTCAAATCTTTGTATTTGGCCACTGACTATTTGACCTTCCTTATTACCAAACTCTTCCTTAATTGAAGCCCTTTCCGCTTCACGAATAGATTGAAGAATCACTTGTTTGGCGGTTTGGGCGGCAATTCTACCAAAATCTCTTTTATCTTCCAATGGAAAAATTAATTCCTCCCCAACAACAACATCGGGTTTTAATTTTTGAGCATCATTTAAAAGAATATGTTTATCAGGATTAAAACGAATTAAATTTTCTTTTTCTTCTTTCATAGTTTCTAAACCATCAGGCGTAATTACTTTTTTAGGATCAACCACTATTTTTACCTGATAAAAAGATAAATTGCCGTTGGGGTCATATTTTGCTCGGATAATTTCTGACTTTTTTCTATATTCTTTTTTATATGCTGCGGCTAAAGCATTTTCAATTGCGCCAAAAACTTTCTCTTTTGGAATTCCTCTTTCTTCGCTAATTTGTTCTACTGCGCTACTTAATTGCTTTAAATCCATATTTTTATTATTTCACTAAATATTGATGAACCTTTAAAAAATCTGCCACTCTTCAAAGAGCGGCTTTATTCTCATTTTAGAACAATTTAAATTAAAAAATCAAGTATATGCATAGTATCCTAACATTTTGGAAAATCCAAGGTTGTTTATTAAATATTGTAATGGACTTTGATTGTTTAAGGAAGAATGAACTCTTTTGATGTTATACCATAAAAGCCAGTCAATTAATTTCTAATTGAAGACATTAATATCAATAGCTAAAAGATCTAAGTGCCAGTCAATAAAGTCTTCCTGAATAGTTCTATTGAATCTTTCAAGATGAGCATTCATATTAGGAGTCTTAGGGTGGGTATAGTAGTAAATTATATGAAGCTTGTGCAATTTTTCATCAAAATGTTTCTTGAATTCCGAACCATTGTCAGTCTGGGTAGCTATTTCAGATGAATGGACGGCAATTTTTTTAAGATGTTCTAAAATAGATTGATCTAATAGAGTTAATCTCGGTTTGTTCAAGGGTATAAGCTAAAAAGGTAGCGCCGGTAAGTCGGCAAACTACATCTTTACCTGTATATTCAAATCTGGGAATAATACCAGAATTAACCAAAGCATAGATATTGGGAATATCAATTGGAATATCAATCAAATCCTTAACATCTATCTGCTAATTCTTTATATACTTGATGAGTTCTTACCTATTGACAAATATAGAATAAATATGCTATAATGTGAGTATAATAAATTAGTACATTAAAAATTAAATAAGGAGGTAAAAAATGAAAAGCAAAAAACTTAAAATTTTGGTTGTGGAGGATAAAATTAAAGGTAGTAAAAATGAGTTTAAGCAGTATTTAGAGGAAGAACTGTATAAAAAGGGATATAATACAACAATCCAATTAGTATGCAATTATGACGAGTTTTGTTCTCTAAATAATCCGCTTGAAGTAGATGTCCTAGTAACTGACATAATGATTCCGGGAGGAAGGTCTGAAATAGTGCCTTTGATAATGGCTCTAGCAAATGATGAAGAAAAATACGAAAAAGCTAATGAAATCTATAAGAAATATAATGCGTATGCAATAGGTAGTTATTATAAAATTTCTAAGCTAGAGCTTGAAAGCAACCCCACTTATACTGATGGTGTATATAAAGATGGAACTTATCCCGCAGGTCTCTTAGTAGCAAAAAGATTCAAAGATAATGGAAGAAAATTTACGGCATATACAAATTATGCAGGGACGGGATATGCTCATGCTCTGAGGGGTGTTGTTTTTAATGCAGTTCTTGGTGAAGTTGTTCCTATCAAGGATTGGAATTCCGTAACAGAGCAAGAAGGAAGATTTGTTGAAAAATATTTTGAAGCAAGTGAAAACGAAAGAGAAAAGATAAAGAAAAATTTAGTAACACCATTTATTCCTTTAACAGGAAGAATATCTTTGTGTTCGGGGGGTGGAAAAAAGATAGAACTTTATCCAGAAGCACTTAGAAAAGCAATTGAATATCAAATGACCAAATAATTTGAAGCAAAGCAAAGAAAAAATAAAAAAACAAAAACGGGAAGAATAGCGGGTTTGGCAAAGCCAAACCCGCTTTTTAATTTTTTAAAGTTCCAATAATTTTTGATTTTTTAATTTCTGGTATAATCTTAAAATTCGTCCCATCTTTTTCACTCGCTCTTTATTCATATTTTAATTTTCTCTTTCTCCCATTTCAGACTTCTTTCTATACTGCCAGCTAACGCTGGATTGTCCTTTTTCAAAATCTCTAAAGCCTCTTGACGTAAATCTTCTGGAAAACGCCTTCATAACTTTAAAAGTTTCAATCCTTAAAAGGTATGGCATTAAAAGAAAAATTTTTTCCAGTTTTCTTCTTTGGACTTATTTCCTACATCCATAAGTTCATAAGGTAAATTGGGCGCAATTTAGTCATAAATTTGTGGGTTATTATATTAATTGTTATTAGCTGTAAGCTATTAGCTGCGGGTTTGTAGGTTACGAGTTATAGACAAATTACTTATTGGGGGTTGATATCTGGAGTTTGATGTTTGGATTGCCGGATGAAAAAATTGGAATTATTGGTTTTTAGTTGAAAATACGTTAAATCAAAAAACTGTCTAAGTCAAAAAACTGAATAATGCGATAAAACCTACATTTCCTTGACAAAAATGCCAAAAAGGTGTGAAACATTCAAAATGTTTCACAAGCCGATAATGCGATAACCATCGCATTATTGAATTTTTAACCCAAAAAAATGTTTCACGTGAAACATTTTTTAATAGCTATTTTTTGGTATTTTTATGCTAAATTGCGTCTTAAGTTTGCTTTATTTTGTAAATTTATTCTAAATTTATGTTAGAATTTATTAAAAGCATGCATAAAAGTAAAGAAATAGGTAATATTGGTGAAGACTTGGCTGTTAAATACCTTAAAAGGAATGGTTATAGAATATTAGATAGGAATTTTAGGGCTAATTTTGGAGAAATGGATATAATTTCTTTATCGCCAGAAAATGTGATGGTATTTATAGAAGTCAAAACTCTTAATTCTTACTCTAACTTTAACCCGGAGGATCATATGACATTTAAGAAGATATCTAACTTTAAAAAATTAGCTGACTTTTATTTTAATAAGGGAAAGTTTAAGTGTAATGGATTTAGATTGGATGTAATTGCTATTGTCCTAAATGAAAATCAAAACCCTGAAATAAGACATTATGAAAACATATCATAAAAATTATATGAATAGTAAAATCCCAGAAAAATTTTTTACAATTAAGAAACCTATTCCTCAGGAAAAAATTTTTGTTGTATGGAAACCAAAAGGTATAAGTTCAAATCAATTTATCCAAAAAGTTAAATCAAAAAATAGCTACAAAAAAATTGGACACGGAGGAACACTTGATCCTCTTGCGGAAGGATTGCTTTTAATTGGTGTTGATGAAGGAACAAAAAAGTTAAATGAATGTAAAAATCTTTCTAAAGAATATGTTGGTGTTATAAAATTAGGCGAAGTAAGTAACACGGATGACAAAGAAGGAGAAAAAACAAAAATAAATTTTAATAAGATACCAACAGATTCAGATATTGACAAAATTTTAAAATTGTTTTCTAAAATAAAAGAGCAAATTCCTCCAACTTATAGCGCAGTTAAGGTAAATGGGAAAGAAGCATATAAGTTAGCGAGGAAGAGTGAAAAATTTTCTCTAAAACCAAAAAATATAATTATTTACGAAATTAAAATGTTAAAATATAAATGGCCATTTTTAAAAATTAAAGTTAAAACCGGCCCGGGAGTTTATATAAGAGCACTTGCAAGAGACATCGGTAAAAAATTAAAAACTGGTGGATATCTTTGGAATCTAACAAGAACTAAAATTGGAAATTTTTCAAAAAAAGATTGCTTAAATCTTTAAAAAATTTATTGACAATACAAAAATGCTCTTACATAATTTAATTTATAACTTCTATGCTCCAAATAAAAAATTTAGTAGCTGGATATAATGGGATGGAAATTTTGCATGGAGTAGATTTTAATTTAAATCTTGGAGAAATTGTTGCTATTATTGGTCCTAATGGTGCAGGAAAATCAACATTATTAAAATCAATTTTTAATTTATGCCAAATTTATTCTGGCGAAATTTTTTTTAAAGAAAAGAATATTACCAAATTACCAACCCATACTTTAATTCAAGAAGGAATTTCTTTTGTGCCTCAAGGGAAACAAATTTTTCCTAGTTTAACAGTTAAAGAAAATTTGGAAATGGGAGCTTTTGTTATGAAAGACAAAGAGCTTATTAAAAAAAATATTGATTATGTATTTAAAAAATTTGATTTTTTAAAAACACATCAAAATAGTTACGCGATGAACCTGTCCGGTGGGCAACAACAAATACTTGCAATTGCAAGAGCATTAATTCAAGATCCTGAACTTTTACTTTTAGACGAGCCATCGCTTGGTCTCTCACCAAAAGCAATGAAAGAAGTTTTTGATAAAATTGTTGAAATTAATAAAGAAGGAGTTTCGATAATTATTGTTGAACAAAACGCTAAACAAGCTATTGAAATTGCCCACCGCACATATATTTTAGAAAACGGTAAAGTTGCTTTAGAAGGAACAAAAGAAATATTAAAAGACAATGAAAAAATAAAAAGCATTTATTTTGGGGGCATTTAATAAAAATAAAAAGTATGTTTTTTCAATTATTAATTAATAGTTTAATCGCAGGTGCAATATATTCTTTGGTAGCTGCTGGTTTTTCTTTAATTTATTCCGTTTGTAAATTTGTTCATTTTGCTCATGGTGCAGTTATTGCTTTCGGAGGATATTTGCTTTACTTATTTTTTTCAAGCTTAAAATTAAGCTTTGGTATTTCTGTTTTGCTTACTGTTGTTTGTACTTCCCTTTTAGGATTTTTAATGAATTTAGTAGTTTATAAAAAACTAAGGCAAAGAAAAGCAAGCAATACAATTTTTTTAATTGCTGGTTTTGCAATTTTAATTCTTTTTGAATCTTTAATTTTGATTTTTTGGGGCGCTGATGTAAAAAGCATTGGGCTTATAAAAATCTCTAAAGGCATAGAACTTGGAGAAGCAATTATTACCCCACTGCAAGTTGTAATTATTTTTGTTTCATTGCTTTTACTACTTTTGTTTTTTGTTTTTATGAAAAAAACAAAAATTGGAAAAGCGATGCGAGCGGTAGCGGATAATAAAGATGTTGCTGAAATTGTTGGAATTTCTGCAGAGAAAATTTATAGTTGGAGCTTTATCATTGGTTCGGTAATTGCCGGAATTGCTGGCATTTTAGTCGGACTCGAACAAAACTTAGAACCAACAATGGGAACGAGCTTAATGGTTAAAGGATTTACAGCGGCAATAGTAGGTGGGGTTGAATCTGTGCCAGGAGCAATCTTGGGTTCATTTTTGTTAGGCTTTGCGGAAAATTTTGGTATTTGGTTTTTGCCTTCTGGCTACAAAGACGCCATTGCTTTTATAGTCCTTTTTATTTTCCTCTTATTTAAACCCCGAGGAATATTGGGGATAAAAAGATAGTTCGATAAATACCTTACGAATTTTGAGTATACTAAACTAGACCAATTTTGATAAAAACTTGACTATCATAATAGACTACTTTATAATATAAAAATGGAGAATAAAAAAGATATATTTAAACTTCTTATTAAAGAATTTCAAGAACTGAAGCTCCCAGAGATAAAAGAGAGGGATTTAAAATTACCAGAAAACACAAATAAAATAATAACTATTACTGGATCAAGAAGAGTAGGGAAAACTTATTATTTTTATCAATTAATTCAAAATTTTAAAGAGAAAATACCCATTGAAAGAATTGTTTATATAAACTTTGAAGACGATAGACTTTTCCCTTTAAAGTTAGATGATTTAAATACTTTAATAGAAGCTTATTTTGAGCTTTACCCAGAAAACAAAAATAAAGAAATTTATTTATTCTTTGATGAAATTCAAAATATAAAAAATTGGGAGTTATTTGTTAGAAGAATTTATGACAAAGAAAAAGTTAAAATTTTTATTACTGGTTCATCATCTAAACTTTTAAGTAGGGAAATAGCAACTTCTTTACGTGGAAGAACTTTAAATTACGAGTTATACCCATTAAGCTTTAAAGAATTTCTACATTTTAAGAATGTAAAAATAGATAAAGATTTTATTTATACTGCAAAAAGATTTCAAGTTAAAAAGTTATTTGAAGAATACCTTGTTTTTGGAGGTTTTCCAGAGGTTGTTCTAGAAAAAGAAAATTTAAAACTGGCTCTTTTGAAAAATTATTATGATTTAACAATTTACAGAGACTTAGTAGAAAGATTTTCTATTAGGAATTTAGATTTTCTAAAATTATTAATTAAATATTTGCTAACAAATATTTCCAACCTATTTTCTGCTAATGCTTTTTATCGATCATTAGAAAAATCTTTAAAACCAGCAAGGGAAACTTTTCTTGAATACCTTTCATATCTAGAAGAAATTGAATTAATATTTTTCGTACCATTATTCTCTTATTCTTTAAAAGTTCAACAAGTGAATCCTAAAAAAATTTATGCTATTGATAATGGATTGAGGAATGCTGTTTCTTTTATATTTTCTCAAAATTATGGCAGACTTTTAGAAAATCTTGTTTTCGTTGAATTGAAAAAAAGAGGAAATGAAGTTTATTATTATAAAGGAAAAAGAGAATGTGATTTTCTAATAAAAGAAGGTCCAAAGATATCCCAAGCGATTCAAGTAGTTGAAAATTTAAATAAAGAAAATACGAAAAGAGAAATAGAAGGCCTAGCAGAGGTAATGGAAAAATTTAACTTAAATCAAGGATTTATTTTAACTAAAGATGATGAAAGAGAAATAAAAGTAAATTTAAAGAAAAAGATAGTAAAAATAAAAACAGCACCTATTTGGAAATGGTTATTAATATAGGCTTAGTTGAAAATTTCGGTATCTGGTTTTTACCCTCAGGCTACAAAGATGCTATTGTTTTTATAATTTTATTTATTTTCCTTTTATTTAGACCTCAAGGGATATTAGGGATTAAGAAATAGTTTTTACAACCAGCTTTTGATTTTTTTCAAGTTAGTAGAATATAATTTATAGAAAAAGCTGGGTTTCATGGGATAAATAGAAGCGAAAAAACGTGAAAATCAATGTGAAACAACGCAAAAGGAGAAATAATAAATTTTGGTTATTACAAGTTGACGAGTTAATGAATTAATGAGATAATTTATATAATTGTAATCTAACTCGCAATTCGCTAAACCCGCCAATAAACAACAAAGAATAAGTATGAACAAAACGACAAAAACAATATTAGGCTTAGTTATATTAATAATTATTGTTTTAGCTATTTATTATGGAGTTGGTAAAAAACAAAATTCTATTACAGAAAAAGAACCAATTAAAATTGGAGCAATATTTGCGTTAACAGGGCAATTAGCTAAATTGGGTGAGCAATTTAAAAATGGTTTTACTTTTGCTGTAGAAGAAATAAATAGACAAGGAGGCATAAATGGTAGGAAAATTGAATTAATAATAGAAGATAACCAATCCGATGTAAAAGCGGCTGTGTCAGCTTTTAATAAATTAGTTGAAATCGATAAAGTAAAATATGTATTATCTTTTGGAAGCGCGATAAATTTAGCTTTAAAACCTATTGCAGAAGAAAAAAGAGTTCTTTTGTTTGCAGACGCTGCCCATCCTAAAATTACTGAAAATGCTAAATTTATAGTTAGGCATTCTAACATTGCGAATTCAGATGCAAAAGTTTTAATAGAAGGAGTAAAAAATAAAAACCCTAAAAGTGTGGGGATAATTTTTGTAAATGACGATTGGGGTGTTGTATTTAATAAAGAATTTAATAGGTTACTGTTAGAATTTAATCCATCTATTAAAATAACAAGCGAATCACATCTTCCTTCAGATACGGATTTTAAAACTCAACTAACGAAAATTTTAAAAAATAATCCTGATGCAATTATAATAGCTTCTTTTGGATCAGCTCCCGGTATTATAATTAAACAATTAAGGGAATTGGGTTATGATAAAAATATTTTTGTAAATATAGGATTTATTCTAACTACAGATGCTCAAAAAATAGCAGGAGATGCTGCAAAAGGTATTTATTATCAGACAATGGAAGAATCAAAAGATTTTGAAAACGTTTATGTGCAAAGATACGGTAAAAAACCCGGCTTATTCGCAAGATACGCTTATACAGATATAGAAATACTAAAATATGCTATAGAAAAAGCTGGTGACGACCCCGAAAGGGTTGTAAATTTTATTAAAAACTTAGGTAAATTTGAAGGAACTTATGAAAACGTAGAAATTAATTCACAAGGAGACATAATCATTCCTACTTTAGTAAAAATTTGGGAATAGAATATGAACAAAACAACAAAAATCATTATAGGAATAATTGTCGCTATTATTGTTATCGTTGGAATTTGGTATGGGGTGAGTAAAAAAGCGGCACCAGTTACCGAAAAAGAACCGATAAAGATAGGGTTTATTGGGTCATTGAGTGGGGAGGCTGCTTCTTGGGGACAAAATGCCTTAGCTGGAATTACCTTAGCTACAAAAGAAATAAATGAACGAGGAGGAATCAATGGGAGAAAGATTGAGATTGTTTCCGAAGATGATAAATGTAGTGCTGAAGGAGTAAATGCTATCAACAAATTAATTAATATTGATAAAGTCGTCGGAATTTTGGGGCCTATTTGTTCAGCTTCAGGTGGACCATCTTTGCCAGTTGCCCAAAATAACGGTACGCCAGTAGTTATTATTTCAGCTTCTGCTCCTCATCTTACCAAAATTGGAGATTATATCTTTAGAGTTTATCCTTCTGATGCTTTCCAGGGGCAAGTTGGAGCTGATTTTGTATTTAACAAATTAGGAAAAAAGAAAGTAGCTATCGTCTATGTAAAAAATGATTGGGGTGAAGCAATTAAAGAAGTATTTAAAACAAAATTTAAAGAATTGGGAGGAGAGATTGTCTATGAAGGAGGAGTATTGCAAGATCAAAAAGATTTTAGAACAGAAATAGCTAAAATAAAAGAAAGCAAAGCTGAAGTTTTATATTTTCCGGTTTATCCAGCTAACGCAATTAGTGCTTTTAAACAGATAAAAGAAATGAATCTAGGAATTCCTGTAGTTGGTTGCGATACTTTTGATGGTGAAGAAGTTGTAAAGAGTGGGTATACTGATGGGGCTATCTATACTGTTCCGAAAGCAAATATAGCTGAAGATTTTAAATCAAAAATTAAGTCTTTATCTGGTTTCGAAAATCTTCAAGTTAGTATAGCTGCACCGTTGGGTTATGATGCTGCTAAAGTTATGTTTTTAGCTATTGAAAAAGCCGGAGTAGATAGACAAGCAATAAAAGAAGCATTAAAGACAACTTCTTACCGTGGAGCTTCTAATCCTCTAATCGAATTTGATGAAAATGGTGATTTAAAGAGTTCTGCTTTTGATGTTAAGATTATCAAAGATAAACAGTCAGTGCCGTACGAAGAGTAAGTTGATCGGTTGGTCGGTTGGTCAGTTAGTAAGTTAGTCAGTTGGTAAGTTGGAGTTTAAAGATTAAAATAGAAGTAAAAAAACGTGAAAATCAATGCGAAACAAAAGCCCGTTACTGGTGAGCTTTTGAGTTTGTTAAATTAAAAAATTTTTGAAAAATAATACAAACGACTTAAATCTTCAACCTTTAATTTTAAACCTATTATGTTTTCTGCTTATTTGATTCATCTTCTGATTTTAATCGGCATTTATTTGATTTTGGCGATTTCCTTGCAATTGGCGGTTGGGTTTACTGGTCTTTTAAATATGGGGCATATTGCTTTTTATGCTATTGGCGCTTATGCTTCGGCTTTATTGGCTTTAAATGGTTTTCCTTTTTGGGTTTGTTTTTTTTCGGCTGGAATTTTGGCAATGTTTTTTGGTTTTTTGCTTTCTTTACCCACAAACAAATTAAAAGGTGATTACTTAGCTTTAGCTACGATGGCATTTTCTTTGGTTGTTTATGCTGTTTTATTAAACTGGACAGAACTTACAAGAGGACCTTTGGGGCTGCCGGGAATTCCAAAACCAAAATTTTTAGGATTTAGTTTTTCGGACAATTTAAGTTTTTTAATTTTAACGGCTATTATTGGTTTAATTTCATTTTTAATAATAAAAATAATCACAAGTTCGCAGTTTGGTAAAGTTTTGGAAGCAACAAGAGACAATGAACTTTTAGCAAGAGTTTTGGGTAAAAATACATTTAAAATTAAAACAATGTCTTTAATGATTTCTGCTTTTTTTGCTGGAATTGCTGGTTCGCTTTATGCGCACTACATTACTTTTATTGATCCATCTTCCTTTACTCTTTTGCAATTAGTTCCAGTTTTAGCAATAGTAATCATTGGAGGATTGGCTTCTCTTAAAGGAACGGTTATTGCAACTGTAATTTTAACTCTTTTACCAGAACCATTGCGTTTTATTGGCTTTCCTTCAAGTATAGTTGGTCCAGCTCGTCAAATGCTTTACGCTTTAATCTTAATCCTGATATTAATTTATAAACCAAAAGGATTTTATGGAAAAATAGAATTAGAGTAAAATGTTAAAAATAAAAAATTTAAAAAAATATTTTGGTGGTGTAAAAGCAGTAAATGATTGTAGTTTTGAAATTGAAGAAAGAAAAATAACTGCTCTGATTGGCCCTAATGGCGCAGGAAAATCTACGGTTTTTAATCTTATTTCAGGAATTATTAAACCCGATGAAGGGGAAATTTTATTTAATGGAAAAAACATTTCGAAACTTAATCCAGAAAAGATTTCTAATTTAGGAATTTCAAGACTTTTTCAACAAACAATGCTTTTTAATAATTTAACAGTTAAGGAAAATTTGCTTCTTGCTTTTGATAACGAAGATACAAAATTTTGGAAAAATTTTTTTGGCAAAAATAAATTAAGCAATGAAAAATTAAAAAAAATAAAAGCAATGCTCGAATTAATCAAAATGGAAAATTTTGAAAACAAAAAAGCAAAAGATTTAAGTTATGGACAAAAAAGATTAGTTGAGCTTATAAGAACAATTATTAACCCTCATATTTTGCTTATGCTTGATGAACCTGTGGCTGGCGTTAATCCACAAATTAGAATGGAAATAGCGGAAATGTTAAAAAAATTAAAAACCCAAGGAGAAACAATTTTACTTATTGAACACGATATGAATTTTACTTTGGGCGTTTCGGATAAAATTATAGTAATGGACGAAGGAAAGGTGATTGCGGAAGGAAAACCAGAAGAAATAAAAAATAATCCGCAAGTTTTGGAAGCATATTTAGGAGATTAAATTTAATTTAAAAACTTGATAAATTTTTAAAAGTGAAAGATAATTTTTAAACCAGTCTTATGGATACTTTAGTTATTGATATTGAAACTAAAAATTCTTTTCAGGATGTTGGAGGACGTGAAAATTTAGAAAAATTAGAAATTTCCATCATTGGCGTTTATTCCTATAAAGAAGATAAATACTTTGTATTTGAAGAAAAAGACTTTCCTGAATTAGGTAAAATGCTTCAAAAAGCACAACTAATTATCACTTTTGCTGGAAAAAGATTTGATATTCCAATAATGGAAAAATATTTTAATTTTAGCGTAAGTGATATTAGACATTATGATATTTTAGAAGAAGTTGAAAAAAAATTAGGAAGAAGAATTGGCTTAAATGTTTTAGCAGAAGCAAATATTGGGCTTAAAAAAACAGGGGAAAGCATTGATGCTATTTACCTTTATGAAAAAGGAGAAATTGAAAAACTTAAAGAATATTGTTTAAATGATGTAAAATTAACAAAAGAGCTTTATGATTTAATAAAGCGCCAAAAGTTTCTTTTTATTCCACAAAGAGATTCAAATGAAATGTTAAAAATAGAACTATTGCCAGCCGAAGAAATTTCCCAAAATCAATTAATTTAAAAACTATGAAAGTCAAAAAAAATAAAATTATTATTTCAATTTTAGCCATCTTGCTTGCATTAAGTGTGGTAAGTATTTATGTGCCTCTTTTATTCCCCCCACAATCCAATTTTCCTCCAGAAAATAAGGAAAAATTAGAAAAGTTGCCGGTGGCAAACACTTCTACTCCAACTTTTTCCTCAAGTTCTACTTCTTCAACACTTTCTAATTCATCCACTGTTCAAAATAAAGATTATTTTCAAACAAAAAAACTACCGCCAAGCTTGTCAGATTTTTCTTCAGAAGAAAAAACGTTAAATAACCTTCAGAAAAGTTTAGAAAATTGATGAAAGACAAAATAATTGAAAAATTAATTATCCAAGAAAAGAAAAGACAAAAAAAAGTAATTAATTTAATTGCTTCCGAAAATTTTGTTTCCAGTGAAGTTTTAAAAGCATTAGCATCTCCTTTTATTAACAAATATGCTGAAGGTTATCCCAAGCATCGCTATTATGGCGGAACTCAAATTGCCGATCGGATGGAAATTTTAGTACAAAAAAGAGCTTTAAAATTATTTCATTTAAGTCCTCAAAAATGGGGAGTAAATGTTCAACCTTATTCTGGTTCGCCGGCAAATTTAGCAATTTATTTTGCGCTTGTGCCGTTTGGAGAAAAAATTATGGGAATGAGTTTAGAAATGGGCGGACATTTAAGTCATATTCAAAAG
>Ga0207433_10006432_pt1 | contig 20302 bp, 20 predicted proteins | sample YelNatPaOPGAMG01_FD_187559 | JGI IMG/M metagenome (GOLD analysis project Ga0207433, IMG submission 187559) | Hot spring thermophilic microbial communities from Obsidian Pool, Yellowstone National Park, USA - OP-RAMG-01 (SPAdes) (version 3) | ecosystem: Environmental > Aquatic > Thermal springs... | reverse complement strand
CAGTATCAATGAAGCCGATAACTATGCCTTAGAAGAGGCATTGCTCTTGAAAGAGAAATATGGTGGCACCGTTACCTTACTCTCCTTTGGTCCAAAACCAGCCGAAGAGGTCTTACGGATGGGAATGGCAAAAGGTGCTGATGGGGCAATAAGATTGTGGGATGAGAAATTTGTTGATGTGGATTATTTTACCCAAGCCAAGGTCTTGGCTTCTGCCTGTCTGACCCTTCCTTACGATTTAATCTTAACCGGCTGTATGGCAACCGATGACGGTTACGCCGCGGTTGGTTTGACAATCGCGGCAATCTTAGGCATACCTTCTGCCACTTATGTCAGTAAGATTGAGCTAATAGAGCGCAAGGCAAAAATTCGCCGGGAGTTAGAAGGTGGACTCTACGAAGTGAAAGAGATTAATCTCCCAGCAGTATTGGGTGTGCAAACTGGCATTAATACCCCCCGCTACCCTTCAATTCTTGGCATTAAGCGCGCCGCAAGCAAAGAGATAAAAGTCTTAGACTCCTCCGCCCTAAATCTGACCGAAACCGATTTTTCCGCCAAAACGATTTTGGAGAAACTTTATTTACCAATTGTTGAAGCCAAAGCCGAATTTTTAGAAGGTTCACCCGATGAGGTATCAGCCAAACTTGCCCAAATCTTCAAAGAGAAGGGGGTACTATGAGTTGCATTATGGTCTTGGCTGAACATCGTCAGGGAAATCTGCGGGATATTACTTTTGAGCTACTTGCTTTGGCAAGAAACTTAGCCGAACCAATGAAGCTCAAGGTCAATTGCCTTCTTTTGGGCAAAGATAACGAAGCGCTGGCACAGAACCTCACCAACTTTGCCGATGAGGTTACTTCGGTTACAGCTGAAATTTTGGCTAATTTCAATTCGGAAATCTATCGTAAGGTAATTACCAGAATTGCTAAAGAACACAAACCTTCGCTCATCTTAATTGGTCACACCGCTTTTGGTATTGATTTGGCGCCTGGTTTGGCTTATGAATTGAATCTACCTTTGATTACGGATTGCATTGAAGTTTTGCATGAGAATAACAAACTGGTGATGACCCGACAAGTATTTTCGGGAAAATTGAATGCCCGAATGCGCTTCAAAACTGAATCTGGTGTTTTAACAATTCGGGCAGGCACTTTCAAACCCACCGCGCCACAACGCGAAGCGTCCATTGAGCGAAGCGAGATGAACCGAAAAGGCACAATTGTGGAATCCGCCTTAGGCGGATTGTCCCCAGAACTTTTGACCGGTTATGCCTCCAATTTTCTTGGCTACGAAGAAGCCCCCACTACCGGAATTGATATAACCAAGGCCGATATAATTGTTGCGATCGGTCGTGGGATAAAAGAGCAAAAGAATTTGCCAATAGTGGAAGAATTGGCTAAAACGATTGGGGGCGAACTTGCTTGCACCCGACCGGTGATTGATGCTGGCTGGTTACCCAAGGACCGTCAGGTTGGTTCATCCGGTAAAACCGTCAAGCCGAAACTCTACATCGCCTTAGGGATCAGCGGTGCATTTCAACACATCTCGGGTATGAAACAAGCACAAACAATTGTGGCGGTAAATAAGGACCCTAATGCCCCAATCTTTTCGGTTGCCCATTACGGAATTGTTGGTGATTTATTGAAAATTGTCCCAACCCTTTCGGAAAAAATCAAAGAGATTGGCTTGAAGTAAATCATAGATTGCTCAAAGCAATGAGTAATATTGAAACAATCTTACCCGAAATCCGTGAATTAATCATTGAAGCCGGTGGTAAAGAAGCCTTTAAGTGTTATGAATGCGGTATGTGTATGTCGCTTTGTCCTTGGTTCTTAGTTGGTAATGTTCAATTTCCTTGTTATCGGATTCCCCAGAATGTGCGCTTGGGTGCGGTAATGACGAGTGAAGAAAAAGAGGAACTGAATAAGGAAATTGAGGAATTATTCCGCTGTGTGGCTTGTGATAATTGCAAGGTATTTTGTCCCCGTCATGTTGATATGGGTGATATTATGCGGGCAATCCGACGGATATTAGCCGAATCCGATTCGCTACCCAAAGAACTTAAGGAAGTAGCAAGTATTTTTTATAATGTTGGCAACCCACAAGGTGCGCCCCCGGAAAAAAGGAATGATTGGGCAATGGAACTTAACTTACCAATTTTCCAGCCCAAGTTTGAATATGCCTACTTTGCCTGTTGTTTACCTTCTTACGACGAACGTTTGAAAAATGTGGCGATTGCAACGGCTAAGATATTGCAATCGGCTTCGGTCTCATTTGGTTTGGTGCCACCGGCTGTTTGGTGTTGCTCGGAAACATTAAGGAATTTTGGCGCTGAAAAAATATTTCAGGAACTTGTGCAAAAAAACATTACTGCCCTCAATCAAGCCGGTGTTAATAAAATCTTGGTCAGTTCACCCCATTGCTACACAACTTTTAAGAATGAATACCCGGAATTAGGGGCAAATTTTGCGCCAATTCATACCGTAGTGCTTTTCTTTAAACTATTCCAAGAAAAAAGGATTGTGCCGAAAAAACCGCTGCCGAAAAAAGTCTTTTATCACGACCCCTGTACTTTAGGTCGCCAGAATGGTATCTATGATGAACCAAGAGCGGTCTTATCCAGTATCCCGGAAATCAAATTGGTTGAACACCCGTTTTTTTCGCGTGCCGCAAGTGTCTGCTGTGGCGGTGGCGCGGGTGGACTTTGGCAAGATTGGCCCAAGGATGAACGAATTACCCAGGTAAGAATAAAACAAGTACTCGAAACTGGTGCCGAAATCTTAGCCACTGCCTGCCCCTATTGTATCTTGATGTTTGAAGATAGTGTGAAGACAATGAATCTTGACCTCCAAGTAAAAGATGTGAGCGAACTCTTAGCCGAAGCGTGTGACTTGCCTTAAAATAGATATTCAAGCAACCTCAGGCGGATTAAGACCCCAAAAATTCACCGATTAACCCGGATAATCTCGGTTCAGCGGTGTGAAACAAAATCCAGCAAAGATAAGTGTCCACTAAGCAATCCGATTTAAGCGGATTTCCCAAAAGTCTTAAGCCGTTTTTTAGTGACTATAGGCGAATAAATCTTAAAAAAGATAAAAATATAATTATTCCCAGGGTATTAGATTTTGGCACAATCAAGGAGATCAACTGGCTTTTCAAAACTTACTCAAAAAGAACAATCAAGAATTTTGTAAAAATCCGAGGTTTTCGAACTCTCCAGGCACGAACCTTTAATTTTTATTGCCACTTGCTCGGAATAAAAGATTACTACCGACCGAATTTTTCTCAAAATAAATCCCTATACTGGAAATATTAACCAATGATTAATCCTCGTTTTCTACCTAAGCAAAGTCAAAGGGTATTTAAAATCCTTACCCAATTACCAATCTGGGATGATTTCTATATCGGCGGTGGAACCGGTCTGATTTTACGATTTGGCCATCGGCTTTCTGCTGATTTTGACCTTTTTTCGCCCACCAACCGATTGTCATCACCAGAACGTAGGCTCCTCTACAGCTGGCTAAAAAAAGCCGGGAAGACAGTTGTTGAATCGACTCGGGAAGGTAGTTTTCGGCTAACTTTTGAGGGTGTCACTTTAGGTTTTTTCTACTACGACTACCCCTTAATTGCACCCCTGGAGAGGTATGGCAAGGTAAAAGTAGCGTCCTTAGAAGATATTGCCTTAATGAAAATTGCCGCAATCATTGGCCGGGGTAGCAAAAAAGATTTTGTTGATTTATATTTCATTTTGAAAAAGGGTGGTATCGGTTTAGCCAAATTATTAAGCCTTGCCCGTAAAAAATTTCCCCATGTCCGGGATGTAGCAATTCAGGCATTACAGGCACTAACCTATTTCACTGATGCCGAAACTGAAACTATCCAGGGCAAATTGAAAATGGCCAAACCAATTGCGTGGCAGAAAATTAAATCATTTCTTATAAGTGAAGTTACTAAATACGCCCGCGCAGTTTTGGGAATAAAATAATTAAGTCAGGAGATAAAACGAAGTGCTTTTAGTTTACTACTTCAATCCGCCTAAGGCGGATTTGGCTTACTTCCCGAGCCTAATTTGTCCACCTTTGGTGGACACACGCTCCGCGTTGCGGTCAAAGGGTCGATTCAAAAGGCAAGTCGGATTCGGGTGGCAACATATTCAAACTTTCCAACATTGTTGAACTTAAACTGTCGCCGCTCGTCACCTGATAAATTGCCCTCTGGACGGTTAAGACATTGGAGGCATCAAGTCTTTTATGCCTGACAATATCAATAATTTGATTTAAATCTGGGTTATCAGTTATTGGACCAATTGTATAATAATCAGCATCGCCGGGTAAATCTTTAAATTCATTGACACTAAATACCCCAAGGGTGAAGGTATCAACAACACTTGTGACCGGAATTTGATAGTCTTTAACGATTATTGTATTTTGGACTTTTTTATTGGATGCCAAAAAGAAAAGACCAGCCGGCAAATTTGCGGACTCGGTATTTCCCGATTTACTGCGGGCAATAAAATCTAAGGAAAATGTTCCAGTTGGGTTATACCGGGTTTTACTTTCTTGAATTCGGATAAGTTCAATATTGGGATTAAGCGTATACGGGTTACCGGTCGGCTCAAAGTCTTTATCGTTCGGCAAAAGGTCGCAATTGGGCGAAAAGGTCAAAACCAATAGTAGAGTGATAAATAATCCGCCTAAGGCGGATTGCCTTGATTTAATTGCCAATTTTTTCATTAGTTTAGGATACAATTAATTTTTACTCTGTCAACTGGTTCAATCCACCTAAGACGGATGGAGGCTGCCTCCCGAGTCGGGTCTTCTCGACGAAAGGTCGATTCGACAGGCGGTTGGCTAATAGGTTCAATAATGAACTGCTCACACCGAAATAGATTTGACCAACCCCATTATTAATTAACCCCTTAGCATAACCAATCTTTAATGAAACCGGTAGAAAATAGGTGAAAATCCAAGAACTCCGTAATTCAATAAATGCACCGAGTTTTGATTGCTTAGCGCAATCCGCCTTAAGCGGATTTTGCCCAAGACAACCGTCCCAACCCAAACCAGCATCAAACCCGATTGACCCAGAAAGATTGGATAAGAAAAATGGTGCGGTACCTAAACCTCTTTCTACCCAAATCAATGGAAAGCGATATTCCAAGGTAGCCTTGATTACATTCTGGTGACCGATAAAATCTTTATTATAGCCTCTGATGGAAAAGATGCCAGTCGTCCCACCCAATCTATATTGTCTCTGCCTGGCACTATCACCGATTGCCGTAGCCAAAGTTAGTTTCAAGGCAAGGACATTATGTCTGCCTAAAGCGGATAAGCCAATATATTCGGAATAGAGAGCTTTAAGAGAAAATAAATTATAACTGCTTAAAAGATAACGGTTAGAATAGGAGACATCAACAAGGAATTTTCTGCCGTCAACCGGACTGATTGAATATGGATAACTCTTGGTATTGCTTGCCTGCCACTCTAAACCCAAGCCAGCCGAACGAAAAGAATTAGAACGACTGAATTCATAATAGGGTAAGATTAAGTGATAGGAGAAAGTGGCATAAAAAGGAAAATAGCCATTAATCCCTGCCCCTTGTTCCTGCGGTTCATAATAACCATAAAGACTGAACGGATATTTTTGGCTAATATAAGATAAATAACAATAAAGACTTCTCTCTTTGGGACGGTAATTGGCCGTTAAAATTATTATGTGTTGTAATAGGACATCTATCCCAGCGGTGAAAAAACCAAAACTTATCGTTGTGTCATAATAAACCAATGGTAACCAAAATCTTGGGAAAATGGAAGCAAGGGGGTCATATTGATAAAGTTCTATTGCTTTGATCCGCCCAAGGCGGACTTTGGCCGGCTCAGCCTCAGGCAGCGGTATGCTTTCCGTAATTACCTTGGCTATTTGCCAAGTGCTCGGTTTGAAAGGGATGAAGTGAACATCGTAGCCTTTTTCCGAATAAAGCAAAAAGGCGATTCGCTTACCATCCGGTGAGCAAGTCGGGGCAAACGCACCGGTCAGGACATCAGTAACTTGATAGATTTGTCGGTTCTCAAAGGAATAGGCATAAAGATTAAAAATTCCAGTTCGGTCCGAACTGAATAAGAGATATTTGTTATCCGGTGAAAAGGCGGGTTGAATATCGGTTGCCCAATCATAAGTTATGGGTATCTGCCAACCGTTCTCCAAATCAATCACCAATATATCCTGATAACTGCCCTCTTGCCCAATTGCTACCGCTATCTTTTTACCATTTGGGGAAAATTTTGGCGAAGCAAATTGAGTATAGCCTTCTTTTTCAAAGAGCGTATCAATCTTTTTACTCTTCCTATCCATCAACATTAAATAGTTTTTGCCCAAATGGTTTTCCACAAATACAATCTTATCCCCAGATGGTGTAATGTCGGGGTCGCGTGCCCGCCGTCCTTGCGTTATTCGGCAAAGCGATTTTGTGCTTAGGGAAAAGCTAAAAATATCGTCAAATTCGTAATAGTTATTATAAACATTCCGCAAACTGAAGAAAAGTTCGCCACCATCGGGCGAAATGGCAAGCGTCTTACCCAGTTGACCTTTGAAGATGGTTTTTGTTTCTCGGGTTATCAAATCCACTGATTTGATTGATGGCATTTCATTCGGATTATATGAAATAAAGTAAATCTTTTCGCCGTATTTGGAAAATTGCGGGGCGTAAATATCAAAACCGATTTTAGTCACCGGTTTTGACTGCTCCAATCTACCTAAGGCGGATTCAGACTGCCTAAAGTGGTCGGCGATTGGTTTGGTGGTTTTGACTAAACTATCTTGCCAATCGCGCCAGAGGGTATAAAAACTCTTTCCGAACACCTTCCGGGCAGAAAAATTGATAAAAAATGGTAGGCACTTGGCATTATAATCAGTATATTGAACCAATTTCTCATCGCCAAACCGACCGGCTAAGAAAGAGAAGAATTGACTACCGTAAATATAAGGTGCCTCACCCGAAGGGTATCTGCGCAATTCATAGTTTTGCACCTGGTCAATTGCGAGTAGATTATTAGTTAAGGCAGCGGTCCGAATTTTCATCGCATACTCCGGACTTCGGGCACGAGCGAATTGGGTGCCACGCGAAGCATCTTGAGCGCCTTGGGCGGTAAACTTACTTTCATTATACACGGCAAAACCTTCTTGTAACCAAAGCGGGGTCAGGGCATTGGGCACTATGATCCGACCAAAAATCTTTCTTAATAGACTCGGAAAACCACAAACCCTATCCATCAAGAGCGTATGGGTATATTCGTGGAGAATGAGATTAAAAAACCAGTCATCATAATTGGTTAAGTCACCAGCCGGCGGGGTTGGTATTACCGTAATTGTATTATGCGGAAAGGGCAATGACCAACCTTGGGCATAGTCATAAAAATCAGCAATTATGACCGCTACCTTGCCTTTTGGTCTAAATCCGAAAAAAGGAACTAAGAGACTATCAACCTTCTCGCAAACCGCGCCGAACCGGCGGGCAAGGGCTTCTTCTTCCTTGCTGAGTCCGGTTTGACTTGGGATATGAATAGCAAAATGGTCAGTTTCAAAGACAAACCAGGTGAGTCTTGGGTCGTATTCGTACGGACTAAGGCTAAATAACAAAATTAAAATGAGGTTAATCATTGTTTATCTCATCCGGTGGGTAAATTTTTAGTTTCTCACCAGTAGCCAGTTGTAACCGTTTCACCAAGATTGTGGCATAAGAACCTTTGGGCAAAAAGAAACTAAGTTCAAGTTTTAGTCGCCCCGGATACCGTTCGTCTTCGGTGATATCTTTTATCTTAAGTCTTTCGGGAAAGACCAGGGCTTTTCGGTCAAATGGCTTAAAGAACACCCCGCGGATTCTTATTGGTAGTTTCAAATCCCTTAGCACCAGCCCTTCCCGCCAAAGTATCTCGTTCGTTATCTGTTCAATCTTTTCACTTGGGAAAATCGCCTTTGGGCTGGGGGCTGGAATGGAAAGTTTTGCCAAATAACTTCTTATTGCTTCGGGCAATTCGTGATAAAACAAAAAATTACCGGCTAAATAAGGATAGCGATAGAGTTTGAGTTTTAAAGAATTGAGCAATTCGGCTAAGATTTCGTTCCAAAGAAATGATTGATAGGCGACAATTAAAAGTTCAAGCATTGGCCGATTAATCTGACACAACGCACCTTTTAGGTCATTAGGATGTTTGGTCAGGTAGTTAAGCACCGGTCGGAATTGCCGAACCGTCTTTTGGGACTGAATCAAAGTTGTGTATTGCCTTAACCGTTCCCAATCGCCCCAATGAAGAGCAAGGAAGTTTTTAACCGCACGCGTCTTTTGGTCATCAATTGCTGCTGGGGTTGCAATGTATAGTTTTAAGGCACCATTAAAGTGTTTAGCCAATAACTTCTGGGTAAAAAAACCCTTTCCGTGACGAATTGAGCCGAACCGTTGTTCATCATAATAGTTAGGCAAGCCATCTCGTTTAGTCAATTCTAAGACCGGTTTGATTTGAGCAATAGCATCTTGCGTTAAATCGCGGAGTGTGATATGGAAAGAGTTACCAACAAGATAATCCCGGGTAACCGGATGGTCGGATTTACCAATAAAGTGTAGCGAAAAATTTTCTTCTTTTATCTCGGCTGGCCCATTACCGATGATTGAGACATATTGAACGGAATAGGCATAGCGGTCTTTTAAACCAGCATAACGAATGGTTGTCAGATGGTATTTTCGTTTCAAATAGTCCACCAAATCTAAGGTGCTCCAGTTTCTTTTCACCAAGCGATAGATTGAATATCTACCCTGTGGTTTAATTGAAAGGTTAATTTTTTCAATGACACGAAAATCCTCTGGAATTACCTTTATCTTCACCTTATAAATTCCGCAAACTGGCTTGCCCCAAGAATCCCAGCATCGTTTTTAAGTTTTGATAGAACAATTTTGATCGAACGCTTTGGGAAATTCATGATCCGCTCGTTGGTGGTCTTTTGGATTGAATCTAAGAGCAATTTACCGAAACCGCTCACCCCACCGCCAATGATAATTATTGTAGGGTCAAGTAAAGAAATGACATTCGCTAACCCAACTCCGATATAATTACCAGTTTCTTCAATAATAGAGCGGGCTAATTGGTCGCCTTGTCTTGCCGCATCGGCGATAGCCTTGGGGGTAAGTTGTCTTGCTTCTAAAAACTTCTTTAATATTTCTGATTTTTCGGTCTTGAGTCTTCGCTTTGTGCGTGCCACAATATAATCTGCTCCCACATAGCGTTCCAGACAGCCCCGATTACCACACTTGCATCTCGGTCCTGAAAGATTGATTGTGGTATGACCAATTTCGCTTGCCGCTTGATTTTCCCCGAGCCATAACCGACCATTTAAAATCATACCACCACCAACCCCGGTGCCTAATGTAATACCAAAGACCGAATCCTTACCTTTACCTGCGCCAAAACAATACTCGCCCAAGACAAAAGCATTCGCATCATTACCGACAAAGATTGGGATTTTTATTTCGTCGCAAAGCCAATCTTTAATTGGTATATCCTGCCAATTCGGTAGATTGGGTGAGAAATGGACAATGCCGCGCTTATGGTCAATAAGTCCAGCCACACCGATACCAACTACGCAAGGTGGGGTAAGAGAGGCAAGAGAATTTATCCCTTTGATAATTCGCGTGATAACCGATTTAGGTCCTTCCATTGCCTTGGTTAGTATAGTTAACCGTTGGATTATCTTGCCGTCTTTTACTAAACCAAACTTGATATTGGTGCCGCCAAGGTCAATCCCGATACTTACTTTACGCAAAGGAAACGAATTCGGCTTGGGTCGCCCAATAATCCGTCTCCCGAGTCGGGTCTTCTCGACAAAGGGTCGATTCGACAGGCGAATAGATGCTTGGTTAGTCCCGGACAATCTTATAGAGATAGCGGATTAATCTTTCGTAACTTTTCGTTAAAACGACATTGCGGCGCGCCATCATTGTCTTAGCGGTCTTTAAGGCATCTTCCACTGACCAACGTTTCTTAGTTCCCCAACTGAACGACGGAATTACTTTTGGGGAAAGTCCTAGTTCAAAGCAATTAGCAAAAATACCGATCACGGTGCCGGTATTAATTAAGGTGCCAATGGCGGTTTTGCTATGGTCACCAATAAAACAACCAATTTTTGTCATACCCGAATCAATCTCTTTCTTTCCAATCACCACTTTCACTGAACCGTAATCGTTTCTTAAATCCGAATTGGTTGTCAGTGCCCCTAAATTCACCCACTCACCGATATAAGAATGGCCGATAAAACCTTCATGATGTTTATTAGCAAAGCCTTGAAAGATTGAAACCTCAATTTCGCCACAAATTCGGCAATTCTCACCAAACGAGCAGTCGGGTCTAATTTTCCCACCATCAATTATGGTATTCTTGCCAATATAGGAAGGACCTTCAATCAAACTTGTTGCTTTTATCCTTGCCCCTTGGTCAATATAGATTGGACCAGAATGAAGATCTAAGATTACACCTGGCTCAACCCGACTACCTTCTTCTAAGTAAAGCCTACTCAAATCACCATAAATTATTGCCCTTGGCTCTAAGGTTCCTTTAACCTGTCCAACGGGAAAGTCTTTCTTTAAAAATTCCGAATTTAGGGCAATTAAATCCCAGGGATAGTTAATCAATCTTGCTGGTACTTCTTTTGACTTTAATGCCTTTATTTTTTGGGTAGTGATTGGCAATCTTAGTAGTTTTGCACCGGACATCCGAAAGCCAATTACCTCCTGATTCAACTTCCGTTCGGCTGATGCGCCCTTGGGTTCAATAAATATTTCATCTTCCCCTTCAATCGGAATCTTCGCTTCCAATATCGCCCGTGCGGATAGGAAAAGGGTTGGTTCTTTGGACTCAGGAATCTTAGACTTCGTACTTAGAACAAGACACTTCGGAAATTTATCTTTGGTCACTGGAACTAAATACTCCCGAACCAAAAGGCAAATTGGCTCTTGGGGATAGAACCGTTGGATTCTTTCCAGGATAGTGAAATTACCACAGCGCAATTCAAATACCGGTCTTGTATAAACCAAGGGCAGAAAATTTTTAAAACCGGCATCTTCATAAACGAAAAGCATAAGAGCAATATAATAATTAAAAACCAAATGTCAAGACGATTGCGCTCCAAATTTGCAGGGCATAAGAGTCAAAATCTTCTGGACCCGGTGCAGTTAAAGTGAAGACGACATTGCGAATCCGCTCCAGGATTGCCTGGGTATAGTCATCCGCTACCAATGCTGTAACATAATATTCGCCCGATTGATTAGTGTCGCACCAGCAAATTCCCGCATCAGTTTGAAGCATTGCCGAGCGAAGTTGAGATAAAACGGATACTGAGTAGTTGAGATTCCTTCTTCATCTAATACCGTCTTTACTCGGTCTTCCATTGACACAAGCGCCGGAAACATCTCTTCAACTTGCGATTTTCATCATATCCTTTAAACGTCCGACCTTGGTGGAGAGGGCATCGCCGGATAGGTTGGCTTCCCATTTCTGGATTCGCCGGTATGCGTTTCTTACTGCCATAATCACACCTCCTTTCCCGCCGTCCCCTTCACCTTTCCCAGTTATACTGGGTGACTTGTAGTTTCCAGTTTCAGGCAGATATCCAACAATCTTAACCACCAATTAGCACCTAATGTAGGGCAATCCGCCTTAGGCGGATTGCATCTCGCAAGGCTTTTGCCTTGCCTACATCCTCTTTATGAAAGAATCCTTTTGGGACCGCAGAGGGCTTCCATTTTGCTTAAATTTTTAACCTTCATTTTACTAACTACTTGATTTATTTTCTCTTGACTTACTCAAAAGTTAGGGGTATCTTTTGTCAAATGATTGATTTGAGGTATAAAGAACTATTTCTTTTTATAAACCTTTTAATTCCTTTAGTTAAAGAAGGTGATATTTTGAGATGAACAAAAAAACTAAATATTTGGTCAAAGATTCGGTAATCCAAAAGTGGCGTCATCCTGGTGGGAAACTAAGAGAATTAGGACCAGAAAGTTTATCTGATTCCGAACTTTTAGCTATCCTCATCTCAACTGGTGTTAAGGGACTTTCGGCTGAAAAGATTGCTGAGGAAATTTTAGCAAGATTCGGCTCATTCAAGGGAATGGCAAATCAACCTTTGGAAAAGTTTCTTGAGATAAAGGGTATCGGTGATGTAAAGATTATAAGAATTGCGGCTGCCTTTGAGATTGCGCGAAGAATTGTTAAAGAAGTAGCAAAGGACAAATGAAATACAAAACTTCTGGTAAGCCAACTTGTATACCTGATGCCTTTGATTCTACGGTCTATAAAACCGAACGGACTTGTTGTGCAAAAATTGTTGAATGGATTAACCGAATTATTGAAGATAATCATTTGGATTTCGGACCGGCCGAAGTTGAAACCCGTAGCAGTGATGACAGGTATCCTGACATTATTATCTACGCCAAACCGCGCACCGATGACCTTGCTTGCGTAATGGAGTTTAAGAGACCATATTTTGACCCTTTTAATGAAGAAGAGTTAAAAGAACCGGCTCGCAAAAAGGCTACGCATCGCCACGCGCCTTATTTTACTACTTCCAATTTTCAAGAGCTGGTTTGGTGGAGTACAACAAGAGTTAATGAAGCCAGACGGGAAGAGGAACAAATCGTTAATCGGTATCATTTATCGCAGATAGAGGACTTAAACCAGATTGATGAGTTCCGCTTCAAAGAGAGTATTAAAAAGGGACTTGAATCTTTCATTCTAAAACTCTATTCGGTCTCTACCGGCAGCGAAACCGAGCCAGCACAGGCAATAGACGAGTTCTTAATTTACCGCTTACAGGATAAGATAAGAAGACTTACCAAATATTATCGCCAAATCATCGAAGACCGATGTCATAAAGAAGATAAATTTGCTAAAGAACTTCAGAGGTGGTTTATTGAACAGGGCTGGAGTTTTTACTGGCATCCTTTGGACTACGACAAAGCGGCAAGGCAGACCGCTTATCTCTTAGTGAATAAAATCATTTTCTATAATGTCCTTCAAACAAAAAGACCAGATAAACTTGACCCTCTACAAATTCCCGAAGGTTTAACAAAAGGCGGGTTGCTCCAAAAACACCTTCAAGCCTATTTTGAAGAAGTCTTAAAAATAGAGTATAGAAATATCTATTCCACTGATTTCATCGACTCAACTGCCTTTCCGGATAATAAAGAAGTTGTTGAGGAAATTAAAGACTTGGTTGGTTTTCTTAGAAGATACAATTTCGCAACATTAGGTTATGACATTATCGGGAGAATCTTTGAGAAACTCATCCCAAAAGATGAACGGCGCAACCTTGGTCAATACTTTACCAATCCTGATGTGGTTGATATTATCCTTCGGTTCTGTTTAAAACACGAAGAAGATAAGGTTTTTGACCCAGCTTGTGGTGCCGGAACTTTCTTGGTTAGGGCGTACCAACACAAAAAACTGATGAATCAATATCTTGAACACGAAGCCATTTTAGAAACGCTCTGGGGCAACGACATTGCCAAATTTCCCGCAACCCTTGCGACAATCAATTTAGCGATAAATGATTTAGGTGCGGTTAAAAACTATCCTAATATTATGCAGGAAGACTTCTTTTCCCTACTTTCGGCAGAAGAAGGGTTTGAATTGCCTTCAAAATGGCGCCGCGCAAGAGCGGTTCATTTAGATATCGGTGAAAAGGAAGTTACTTATCCCCGCTGGTTTGATTGCATTGTTGGCAATCCGCCTTATACCCGGCAGGAAAAAATTGGGGAAATTTTCCCTGAAGACGAAGCATTCAAGAAAAGAATTATCCAGAATGCTCTGTTAGATGCCCGAAAGAAAAAGAAGATTGCTGAAATTTCTAAAAGAGCGGGGATTTATGCTTATTTCTTTGTGCATGGGTTTAAATTCTTAAAAGAAGGTGGCAGATTTGGTTTTATTGTCTCTAATTCTTGGCTTGATGTTGAATATGGCAAAGGACTGCAAGAGTTCTTTTTAAAGAATTATAAGATTATTACTATTATTGAATCTAAGGTTGAGCGATGGTTTGAAGAAGCCGATATTAACACCTGCATTGTAATTTTAGAGAGATGTTCCGATGCTAAGGAGCGCGATAATAATTTAGTCCGCTTTGTTTATCTTAAAAAGCCCTTACGCTATTTTGTCCCTGAAGCAAAGAATATGTGGGAAAGAGAGATTGAGCGGCGAGATGCAATTGATAAGTTAGTAAGAACTATTAAAGGTCATAATGAATTTTATGAAAATGAAGATTTGAGAATCTTTCCAAAAAGTCAAAAAGAACTTTGGGGCGAAGGTTTCAGTTCGGAAGAACAGAGATATGTTGGGTCAAAATGGGGCAAATATCTAAGGGCACCGGAAATTTTCTTTAAGATTTTAGAAAAAGGGAAAGGCAAACTTGTGCCACTAAAGGAAGTTGCGGATGTTAGACGCGGATATATACCATGGCCTTACGACATTTTTAGATTGAAGAAAGAGGATATTTCTAGACTAAATATTCAAGATACATATTTCTATGAAACGATGTCAAGTCCAACCGAATGTGACAAAATTATAATTGATAGAAAAGTTGAATTTCCTTATTACTTACTTATTGTTAACGACTTACTTATAGATATTAAAGACAAAAATCTGAAGGCATATCTAAAAAAAATGGCGGCGAAAGTAGAAAGAGCAAAGAAATCACCTAATGATTGGTTTGTTTTAGAAAAGAGAAAACCATACCCAATTATTTACCCTAGAACTCCGTATAATCGGCATATTGCTTTTTTAAACATGAAAGGAATATCGGTTATTGACCACATAGAAATTGCACCAGATGAAGATGCTGAAGTCGTTGCATCTATTCTCAACTCAACTATTTATATACTGTTTAGAGAAATATTTGGAAGAACAGGTTTGGGGGGTGGGACTCTAAAAGTTGAAGTAATAGACATGAAAGCCTTACCTTTTCTTATTTCTAAAAGCCACAACATGTGGGATACTCAGCTAACGATGTTATTAAATAAATTAAACCAAAGAGAAATTAGAAACGTTGAAAATGAACTCGGCGCATCTTCGCCCGAAGAAGTTTCTCTTGATAAAGTCAAGCCCGACCGCAGGGAGTTGGATAAAATCATTATGGGTGAAATATTAGGGCTTACCGATGAAGAGCAACTCGAAGTATACCGTGCAGTAATTGATTTAGTAAAATCTCGTATTGAAAGGGCAAAGAGCGTTGGGGCAAAACACAAAACAAAAGAAGGCATTGATATTGATATGCTGGTCAAAATCGTGATGGATAAAATCGGTGCTGAGACATTAGGCAAATTTTATCAAGAAAAAATATTGTCTCAAAAGAATCTTGTTACCCGAACTATCCCTCAGCCGGCTACCGAGATATCAGCAGTTAAAAGAATTTTTGGCTGGTCTTTAAAAATCGGCAAAAGGCATATTGACTGCGATTCCGAAGAAGAAGCCAAATATCTAAAAATCCTTGCTCAAACCGGGTTGGGAAAAATCAAAATTCCCAAAGACCAAAAGTATCTAAAAAAGATTCTACCCGAATTAGAGACAATGAAAAAGAAAATGGATAAGGTAATTAACGAATATCTTGCTTCTGTTCTTGACCGCAAACTCAAAGAAAAACTCCATCACTACATCTGGCAGGAGATAATGAAATGAAATATAAAGTTTTTTTCTCTTTGGATAAAAAATCGCCGGTTGAATTGGAATCTAAAATAGATGATAAAATAGTAAAATTATCTCTGAATAAAGAACAGCTCATCGTAGAAGATATTGATGCGGTAAATGAAGACGAAGCGATAGAAAAAGCCAGAAAGGTGGCTGAGAAATTCTTAAATCAGTTTTCTGTGAAATACGATACTGGTATGGTTATTAAAAATGATGACGTTTCCACAGAACACACAGACCCATCAACAGAGAAGACACATAAATCAAATCACATAAGTAACCGTTTTAACCTTAAGCCAGAATTCAGTTTTCAAAAATTAGATAAAAATGGCAATGTAATATATGATTCCCAAAAACCCGGCTTTGTACCGATGTCACCAATACAAGCTGCTGCTTATTTTAGAAAAGGCAAGATTTCAAACGACCCATTTGATAAATTTCGTAATTACTTCCTTGTGGTTGAAAATATATCAAGCCTTATTTGTCAAAAAAAGAAACTTAGTAGATTTAGGGAGCTACCAATGATTGAACTCGGTTTAAAAGAATGCTTTCAGGATAAATTGCCTGATTTAGTAAACCAAGCCAATGAAGTCGGGATAATCGCAACAAATAACGACATTATTCAAAAAGTTGCAACTTTTCTATATAAAGAGAACAGATGTTGCCTCAATCATGCCAAAGAGGGAGAAAAGAAGAAAGTCCCTTTTAATCTTAAAGACGAAGAATCGGTAAAAAAAGCGCTTCCTCTAATGGAGTATGTAGCAAAGACTTTCTTAGCTTATGCTGAGAAAATTGGAATTTAATTACGGAAGTTCGATTTCGATAAGTTATCAAAAAATTAGATGAATTGAAAGAATACGAACGCCCAATTGACCAGATGGTTTATAAACTTTACGACTTGACGCCAGAAAAAATTGAGATGATTGATAATTACGATAAAAGATAAATTAATGCATTTATTTATGAGTTTAATTTTCTTGCCCCGACGAGAAGGGCAGTACCGAAAAGGCAGTTATTAAGGGGTTGGTTGGCAATTTGCGAATAAAAGCAAACCACACTTCACGGATTAGTAAGAGCCTTGGCTTTAATCCAAGTGTGATATTTTTTTATTTTTGAATACTTGGCGCAGACGCTTTAGTTTTCTTGCTAAAGGTGGTAGTTCATTTTTTATGATGTCCCACATAATCTTAAGGTCAATCCCGAAATATTCGTGAATTATAACATTTCTAAAATCAATCATCGCCTTCCATTCAATTTCGGAATGTTTATTTTTTATTTCCTGTGGTAACTGTTTTGAAGCCTCGCCCATAATTTCAAAGTTTCTAACCACTGCATCAATCGTTTTTTCATCTTTGGCGAATTCAGCGAAAGACATTCCTTTAGTATAATTCCTAATCTTTTTAATTGACTCAAGGATATCTTCAAGATAAAGCCCATAATCTCTTAACTTTTTAGCCATTCGGCTTCTTTTAAGATGTAAGGTCTTATTCTTTGCTTTAAGGCGTCAATACATACTAAATCAACTTTACTGTGAAAGATGCTTTCTAATTCGGAATGAAGCCCAATATAATTACGAAAAGTCGGTTCTTTGAATCTGACTAATAAATCAATATCGCTTTTTTTGGCCGGACGGTTTCGGACAAAAGACCCAAAAATGGCGATTGATTCAACCTTATATCGTTTTAAAAGATGTTCATTCCTTAATAGGATTTTTTTAATTTTTTCTTTCGTCAGAGTATTTTTTGTTTTCATAAGTCCAACCTGTTTTTAAATTATCACTAATCCATTATAAGTGAAGAAAAAAGGATGTCAAGAAAAGTCTCCTACCCCCGAACCTGCTCCCCAAGTAACCTACGGGGCAACCCCCGAGCCCGCCTCCCAGCCTGCTTCCCAGGTTGCCTCCCAGCCCGCTTCCCAGCCTGTCTACCAGCCTGCCTCCGAACCAGCTTCCCAGCCCGCCTCCGAACCAACTCCCCAACCCGCTTCCCAACCAACCTACCGGGCAACCTACCTGGCGACCTACGGGGTCACCCCCTAAGCGGTACCCCCTCCCAGAGCAAAAATTGACATAAGGGTTTGATCAGCCATAACTTACAAGAAAAATCGGTCAATTTTAAGGTATATTATAAGTATACTTTTGTTCAGTTAAAGATTTTAAAAATTAGTGTGGCTTGGGTCGGTTCTGCCTGAGGCAGACGGGTCAAGACACTTTTATTTGTCCGTCTCAGACGGATTGCGGGTAGCGCTTGTCCTCTTAATTAGTAGCCCCAGACCTCGTTCAGGTAGGTGCGGCGACGGCAGTCCGGACATAGGATGCGAACCGAATCCGAACGGTAGGGCGAAATCTTACCCCTTTTTGCCATCGTTTTTAAATTGATTATGCCTAAGTCTTCATATAAGGTTAAATAAAGGGTCGGATTGGCAAATGCCATCTCACCCAATCGCTTAGCCAACCATAAGAGATGGGCTTTGGTCGCAAATGGTTTTTGACAAATTTCACAATAGGCAAGTTCTTTTTCAACGAAATTTTCATAGCCTTCCCGTTTCAATTTCGCTAAGTCATATTCCTGAGTATGCTTAATTGCTTCATTTGGACAATACCGAACGCATTGTCCGCAATAGATACAAGCCTCTTGATGATGAATATTCCGACGGACCCCTTTAGTTAAATCATCAATCATTTCTCGGGCATTGGCCGGGCAAACCTGAACACAGGCACCACAACAAATACAACGGTCCTCATAAAAGACAATAATGCCCCGATAAGATTCCGGCGGAACCGAAGGGACATAAGGAAACTTTGCAGTATAAGGTCCTTCAATTATTGCCCGAATCGCCTCGCCTAACTCTCTAAGCTTGGGTTTCTTCATCTTTCCCCTCAATCAATTCTTTACCGAATTTGTCTTTGCCGAATTTGTCAATCTTTGTCTCCCGCCATAATTTAATCCCAAAGATTAATGAGCCACGCGAGAGGGCATGGGCTGCAACCGGCATCGTCGTTAAGACGAAAAAGGCACAAAGCAAGGCTTTGATCCCAGTCTGACTGAAACCAGTAAGCAAGAATACACCAAACATAATCCCACAAGTTCCAACCGTAACACATTTGGTCGCTGCCTGCATTCGGTTATACAGGTCAGGAAATCGCACCAAACCCAATGAACCTAATAAATTGAAAAGAACACCAATGACAATAACTATCCAGCCGATAACACTAATCATCTAAGTGCCTGCCTTCCATATACTTGGCTAACGCCAATGTGCCGACAAAACTGAGGATGGCGATAATTATTGAGAGGTCTAAGAGATAGGGTAGTTTATAACGAACCGCCATAAGTGCGGTGATACAGGTAAAGACAATTCCCATAATATCAACTGAGATGACCCGGTCTGAGATTGATGGTCCTTGTAAGGCTCGGTACAAGCAGAAGAAGGCACAAAGGGCAAGTCCAACCATCAAGATTTCCATTGTCTTTTACCTCCTATTCAAAGATATTTTTGAGATATTTTTCAAAGGGATGGGCAATTTTTCTTGAGGCTTCTTCTTCATCCGTCGCTTTGACATCAATCCAATGGATATAAAGACAGTCGTCAACGATTTCACAACTCATTGTGCCCGGGGTGAGCGTTATTGAATTGGCTAAAAAGGTCCGGCCGATATCGGTTTTAAGATTGGTTTTGATTTTGACTATTCCCGGATTTAGTGGTCGGTCAGGGTGGATAACCCGATACATAACATCCAGATTGGCTTTTATCACCGCTACGGCAAAAAATGGGATATAAGCCAAAAGATAGAGGTATCGTTTGGGTTGAAAGAGTTTTGAACCAGGGTAAAGGTAATAGCCAAAGAATAATATGGCGGTGAAGAGTGAGACAGCGATTCCACAAACCAATGATTGATAGTAAAAGGTCTGGGTCAAGAGTAGCCAAAGAATTAAGTTGGCGATTAAAGCGTAAATAATAACCGCTTTTGAATTCGGATTTTGGAATTCGGAATTTGGAATTTTCATCGGTATCTATCCTTTCAAACGGCGAATCTCGCCGATATCAAAAGTCTTATATTTGCCATAAATTCTTAAGGCCAAGGCAAGCATAACCGCAGTAGTGCCTAAACCAATCACGATTGCAGTTAGGACCAATGCCTGCGGAATTGGGTCAACAAAGTTTTTGGGTGCCGAAAGTTGGGTAACAATTGGTGCCAGACAATCCTTCTTAAAGCCAATAAAGGCAAAGAAGAGATTTACTGCATATTCCATAAGGCAAAAACCGAGCGCAATCTTAATTAAATTCCTTTTTGCCACAACACCATAAAGTCCGACAAGAAACAAAATAATGCACGCAATTAACGGTATCATTGCTACTCCTTCATAATATACTTACTGGCGCCCAAAGCCAAGAAAATAGAAAAAAGCCCAGCGCCAACTTTAATGCCAATCGCAATATTAGCCAAGGGAATGATTCCTGCACTTACCAAACGCAGCGGTGTTCCTTTCGGGATAAAATTTAAGAAGAAATAACTACCCAAGAGTAAACCAAAAGCGGCAACCAGAATAAACATTAAACCACCAATGCTTTCCAACAATGAG
>Ga0207433_10006428_pt1 | contig 20310 bp, 14 predicted proteins | sample YelNatPaOPGAMG01_FD_187559 | JGI IMG/M metagenome (GOLD analysis project Ga0207433, IMG submission 187559) | Hot spring thermophilic microbial communities from Obsidian Pool, Yellowstone National Park, USA - OP-RAMG-01 (SPAdes) (version 3) | ecosystem: Environmental > Aquatic > Thermal springs... | reverse complement strand
CTCGGTCCCGCCGACGGTCCACCGCAGGAGCATGGGCGGATTGTGGCCCGCGTTGGCGTAGACCAGGGCCCTGGCGCCGGCGTCCAGAACGCCGTAGAACCCAAATTCCGCGATGGATTGGTCTTACCTTCGGCGCTGCAGGTGCTTTCCGAGGGTAAGGCTTTATCTCCCAAACGGGGAGGGGGCTTTTCTCTTTCGCGTTCCGCTGGCAAAGCCAGCCGGAACGCTCGATTTGCCTTTCGGGTCTTTCGCGTTCCGCTGGCGAAGCCAGGCGGAACGCTCGATTTGCCTTTCGGGTCCCTCCCCGCTCCAAGGGCTTGGCCCGCGGAGCCTCACCCCGCCCTTGGCGCATTCTTCCCCCGGATCCAGTCCGGGGTCGAATGCCCCCAATCCCTTGGCAGGGGATTGGGCGGTTATGCCGGTCATGAAGATCCATGGGGATTTGCACTTCCATTTCGCCTTCCATCGCGGGATTGAGGTCTCCCAGGGAGACCAGCCCGTAACCCGCGATGGCGAAATCCGGCTGTCCCACGGTAGGCCTGCCCGCGCCTCTTCGTCAAGCCGGCGATGTCCGCCCATCCAAGAACCGAGGCGGGAAGCGACGGCTGGGGAGCGGCTTCTCAACGGCCGGGTGCGGGGATGAGAAGCCGCTCCTCCCGCGGCTCCAGGAAGCGCCACCGGCCCGAAGGGAGGTCCAGCTCCACGGGCCCGTAGGCGATCCGCTTGAGGTCCAGCACCTTCAGGGGCGTTCCGTGGCGCTCGTCCCGAAGGGCGCCGAAGAGCCGACGGACGTGGCGGTTGCGGCCCTCGTCCAGCACCACCCTCAGGCGGGTCCGAGGGCCCCGGTAGCCCAGAATCTCGGCGGAAGAGCAGCGCAGGAGGCCGATGGCCGTGTTGACCCCTCGCTGGAGGAGGGGCAGTTGGCTCTCCTGGAGGTGGCCGCGTACCTCCACCTCATAGCTTCGCTCCAACCCGCCAGGCCGCGTGAGCAGCTCCACGAGCCAGCCCTCGCGCACGAAGAGCAGCAGGCCGCGTGAATCCCGGTCGAGGCGCCCCACGGGGACCCACCCTTCGCCGCGGAGCCAAGCCGGCAGCAGGTCGTAAACGCTCTTCCGGCCGAGCTCATCACTGGCCGTCACCACGATGCCCTTCGGCTTGTGGAAGAGGAGGAGGCGCGGCCGGCCCCCTTCTGCCGAGGCTCCGACCCCGCTCACGGGGCCTTCACCGAGGCGAGGGCTCCGCGAAGGCCGGCTCCTTCCGCTGGCTCTTTAGGCCGGGACCCTCGGCCACCAGGCCGCCCACCTTGAAGCCGTCGCCCGCCCTTTTGGGCGTAGAGCGGTCCGATCGATTTGCCAGAGCCCCATAGAGCAACCGGACTGTCCCAAACAGTCTCAATGGCCATCGTCTCTCCGGACAGGCGCGGTGGAGGGACCCTCCGATTTCCTGCTACCCCCTCCCGCGTGGGGCCGAGAGACGGCCGGCCTCTTGGCCGGGTAGGGGCACAGGCGGTACACCGGACACTCGCCGCAGCGGGGGCCCACGGGACGGCAGATCCTCTGGCCGAAGGCCACCAAGAGCCCGTTGATGGGGACCCACCAGCGCTTCGGAAGGGTCTTCCGCAGCGCCATCTCCGTCTCTTCGGGCGTTTTCGTGGCCACGAATCCCCACCGGTAGTTGAGGATGCGGTGGACGTGCGTGTCCACGCAGATGCCCTGCTTGCCGAAGCCTTCCGTGAGCACGAGGTTGGCCGTCTTGCGCCCCACGCCCGGCAGCGCGAGCAGTTCATCCAACTCATCCGGGACCCGTCCGCCGTGCTTCTCCAGGAGCAGGGCGGCGATGGCGTGCAGCGCCCTGGCCTTGGTCTTGTAGAAGCCCACCGGGCGGATGGAGGCCTCCAGGAGCGGCAACGGCAGATCCCGCATCGCCGCCGGAGAGGGGGCGAGCGGCCAGAGCCGATCGAAAGCCTGTTCGGTCACCACGTCGCGGGTGCGAAGGGAGAGCACCGTTCCCACCAGGACGGCGTAGGGATCGCGGTGCTCCTCGCGGATGCGCCCCACCACCGGCTCCTCGACCTCGGCCTTCCACGCCCGCAGGGCCGAGAGCGCGCGGGAGAGGGTTCGAACGGTCATGGGCTTCGCCGGGCGGAGGGCCTGCGGTTTGGGTTGGACCATGGAAGGACTCCTTTTCGGTTCAACTGCCCGGCGAGGGGCGGTCCTCGTCGAAGGGAACTCCCTCTCGAAGGTTCACCCACACCGGCTGGCCGCTGCGCCGGGTGAGCATGACCTCCCAGTCGCCGCGCCAGCCCCGCACCACCGATCCGAAGAGAATGCGGAATTCGTTCTCCGAGAACTTCTCCTGGAAGACGTACCCGAAATCCGCGAGCGACCCCCTGAAGACCCAGGCGGGGAACCGCATTCCGCGCGGAATGGAGATCTCCCGGAGGCGAGCCGGCTCGTAGCCGCACTCCCGCAGGACGGCCTGGAACTCTTCGGTGGCGTCCGCGCCGTCCAGCCGCAAGTCGTGGCGCGACCGCTGGATCTCGCCTTGGGCCAGCTCGCGCAGGGTCTCACGGAAATCGTCCCGATTCATGCCGTCGGCCTCCGGCCCGAGGCCGTCATTATACGCGTTCTGCTCCGGTGACCGCGGGGCAGGCCCCGATCTCCGGCTATCCTCCCCGGTGTTCCTCCCGACAAGGCCCTTCCCGGTCCCCAATCCCGCGATGGAACTGTAACGGAGCCCCCAAATGTTGATGAACACGTGGTTTAGCTCCAATGCTCTTTCACCTGATAAGGGATTGGGGGCCTTTGAGCCGAAGGCGAAAAAGGCGTCCAAGGGTGGGGGTCCCTCCCTCTGGCTTTGCCAGCGGAGGGGGAGGGAATGGCCCTCCCTCTTCATCCATAACTTCTTTTCTTTGGGCGTGGCACAACCGTCGCCGAAGGCACCCCGCTTGCATCGCGGAATTTCGGGGAGAGGGAGGGCGATGAAGACCCTGCCGATTCGGCGATGGGCGGGCGCCCTCCTTTTCCCCGTTCGTTCGGACTTTCCGGAAGGGGCCCAAGACAGAGGGCGGGGCCGAAGCCCCGCCCTCTGTCCGTTGCACTTCTTTGTTTCTCTGTTTCTATTACTTCGCCGCCTGCGCCTTGAACCAGGCCGTGGGCATGGACTTGGGGCGCTCGATGGGCTCGCCCCAGCCGCGGGAGACCACGAGCTGGGAGACCATGCCCATGGCGCGGCTCACGGAGAAGAGCACCGTGTAGTAGCTGAACTCCTTCATGCCGAAGTGGTAGAGCAGGCAACCGGAATGGGCATCCACGTTCGGCCACGGATCCTTGATCTTCTGGACCTGCTGGAGAACTTTCGGCACCACATTGAAGACGCGGGCCACCGTCTGGTAGACGGGGTCATTGGGGCAGACGCGCTCGCCAAAGGCGTGGAAGGCGTCGAAGCGCGGGTCGGTGATGCGCAGCACGGCGTGGCCGTATCCGGGGACCACCTTGCCGGCGTTCAGCGTCTCCTGAGCGTACTTGGCGAGCTGTTCCTCGGTGGGGGCTCCGCCGAACTTCTCCATGGTCTCGAGGATCCAGCCCAGGCACTCCTGGTTAGCGAGGCCGTGCAGCGGGCCAGCCAGGCCGTCGAGGCCCGCGGAAACGGCGTAAAAGGCGTCGGACAAGGCGCTGCCGACGCAGTGGCACGTGTGCGCGGAGACGTTGCCGCCCTCATGGTCGCTGTGGAGCACCATGTAGAGGCGCATGAGGTTCTTGAACTCGCCCGTGGGGTCGGGGATGCCCAGCATATGGGCGTAGTTGCCGGCCCAGTCGAGCTTGGGATCGGCCGGGATGCGGACGCCGTCGCGGAACTTGCGGCGGTAGATGTAGGCCGCTATGACGGGGATCCAGGCGATCAGGTTGAGGGCATCCTCCAGCGTGGGCTTCCAGTAGTCGTCCTTCTTCACGCCGGCATCGTAGGCCTTGCGGAACTCGGATTCGCGCTCGAGGACCAGGATGCCCGTGTTGAGCATGCACATGGGGTGCGAGTCGAAGGGCATGGCATCCAGCACGTCGAAGACGTAGGCGGGAAGCTTCTCGGCGCGGGCCTTCAGCTCGGCCTGGAGGTCGGCCAACTCGTTCTTGGAGGGCAACTTACCGGTGAGCAGGAGCCAGAAGACCTCCTCGGGGAGGTTGCCGGCCAGCTCCTTCACGGGGATTCCCCGGATGATGAGGCCCTTGTCCGGCGGCACTTCGGAGGTGTCGCAGACCATGGCCTTGAGGCCGCGCATACCGCCGAAGGCCGCGCCGATGGTCAGCTCGCCGATCACCTTGGCCCCGTGCTCCTTCACGAACGCCTTGATCTCGTTGCGCATCTCGGGAATTTGCTTGGCCAGTACGTCGTGTAGCTTGCTCATCAAACACCTCCTAAGGTTTGGGCCCGACTCAGGCTCGACCGCCTGCATGGCCGGAGTGGTTTCGCCTTCCCCCTACTTCTGCGAAGACCGCTGAGGCCCCACCGACTGGCACCTGGATCGGCCGGAACGAATCGCCGCATCCTTGCGGCGGTGAATTAGGCGTCTAGAACTCCCCCCATGAACCGAGGCTAAAGTATGGGTACCTCCCCAAGGCCTGTCAAGAAAAACGGCCTGCTCCCAGAAGGATGCGGTGAGAGCCCCCAATCCGTTCCCCGCGGCCCCGGAGGGGAACGGCGAAGGGCGGAGCGCCGGACGGGGCAGGAATGCCGCGGGCGCCTCTCGCGCTCATCCCCCTCCTCCGGCCCCCACCAGTGCTCGGGAGACGGGGCCCGGCGCGCGCAAGGGAACCCCGGTCGTGGTAAGGTGGTCTCACCAACAGGTACCGGAGGCCCTTCGGGCGCCCCGCCGCCCTCCTCGTTCGCGTGCCATTCCGGGCGGGCCGAGGCCCTCCTCCGCGACCGAAGCAAAGGAGGCCACGATGAAGCGCTCGTTCGTGCTCATTCTCTTGGCGCTGGGGTTGCCCGCTGCCGCCGCGGCGCAGGGCGGGCAGACCATGCTGACGGTGTACAACCAGGATCTGGCCCTCGTCCGGCAGGTAAGAACCATACCGGTCCAACAGGGCCTCTTCCCCTTCCGTTTCGAGGATGTGACGGCCAAGATCGATCCCACCTCCGTCTCCCTGGAGACGCTTTCGGGCCCTCCCCTGGCCATCCTCGAACAGAACTACGCCTACGATCTGGTGAACGACCAGAAGGTCCTCGAAAAGAGCATCGGGCAGCCCATCACCTTCTTCGAAACGATCGGGAACGAGGAGAGGTCTTTCACCGGGACCCTCCTCTCGGTCAGCGGGAACCGGGCCGTCGTCAGGACGGGAGAGGGCATCTACGTAGGCTCCCCTTCGCGCTTCCTCCTCGATAAGCTGCCCCCAGGCCTCATCCTGAAACCCACCCTGGTCTGGCTTCTGAAGGGCGAACGCGCGGGCGGCCAGCGGGTGGCGCTCTCCTACCTAACCTCTGGCCTGTCGTGGCAGGCCAACTACGTCCTTCTCCTCTCCAAGGATGAACGGCACGCGGGCTTCACCGGGTGGGTCACTCTCACCAACCAGAGCGGCATCGGCTTCGAGAACGCCACCCTCAAGCTGATGGCGGGGGACGTCCACCGGGTGGAGAAGGCCCAGCCGCCCCGCCCCATGCTCATGCGCGCCGAGGCCGCTCCCTCCCCGCAGCAGTTCGAGGAGAAGGGCCTCTTCGAGTATCACCTCTACACGCTCCAGCGGCCGGCCACGGTGGCCAACAACGAGACCAAGCAGATCCAACTCATCAGCGCCCCGGAGGTTCCCGTGACCAAGAGCTACGTCTACGACGGGGCCAATCTCTCCGGTTATTCGGGCTGGTACTACGGCTCCCGCGAGAACAGGGACCTGGGTGTGCCCTCCAACAAGAAGGTCGCGGTCTACCTGGGGTTCGACAACAAAGCCGCCTCCGGCCTGGGCATCCCGCTGCCCAAGGGGACGGTGCGCGTCTTCCAGAACGACAGCGACGGCTCGGCCCAGTTCATCGGCGAGGACTCCATCGACCACACCCCCAAGGACGAGCACCTGCGCATTCAGCTCGGCGACGCCTTCGACATCGTGGGCGAGCGCAAGCAGACCGGCTTCAAGGTGGTGGTGCCGAACCACGTGGTGGAGGAGTCCTTCGCCATCGCCCTGCGCAACCACAAGAAGGAGGCCGTGGCGGTGAAGGTCGTGGAGGTGCTCTACCGCTGGTCCAACTGGGAGATCGTCAAGGAGAGCCAGCCCCACGAAAAGGTGGACAGCCAGACGGTGGTCTTCCCGGTCAACGTTCCCGCCGACGGCCAGGCGGAGGTGACCTACACGGTCCGATACACCTGGTAGGCAAAGACGCCCAGCCCGCCGGCGATCAGGGCTTCACGTAGGCGAACCCCTCCTGCTGGAGCCTCACCAGTTCGAGGATGCCCGCAGGAACGATCTCGCACGGTGCCAGGAGGCTCTCGCGCGGGATCGAGAGGCCGCCGAGGGAGTTTCGGCAGAGGAGAAAGTGCGCGCCCGCGGCGGACAGGCGGGAGATCCTCTCGGCTTCCGCCTGGCCGCCCACGAAGAGGCGCACAGCCGTCCCATTGGCCACCAGCCGCACGTCGGTCTGGCCGGGCGGGATTTCCTTGTAGAGGTTCTCGATGTTGTTGAGCGCCAGCGTCAGCCGGGCGCCGCTGTCCTCGTCCAGGTGAAAAACGACCTTTGTCTCCATGTTTCGTCTCCTTGCAGCCGGGCGAGCTCCGGGCGCACCTACGGCGCCCTCTCGGCCGGCGTCTTCTACCGGGCGGCCCCGCCGCCCCACCGGAGATAGAGGGCTGGGATCAGGTTGGTGCTCAAGAGGGAGCTCCAGAGCGTCCCCCCGAGAATGACGAGGGCGAGCCCCTGCTCGGGCTCGGCGCCCAGCCCCCAGCCCAGGGCCGTGGGCAGGACGCCCAGCACAGCGGTGAGGGTCGTGAGCAAAATGGGGCGGAACCGGACGCGCACGGCTTCGCGGACCGCCTCTCCCCGCTCCATCCCCAGGGCCTCATTCTTGCGGGCCCGGTGCAGCAGCACGATGTCGTGGTTGAGGCTCATGCCCACGAGCGTGAGCAGGCCCACGAGGCCCGTGGCGTTCAGCCCCACCCCGCTCACCGCCAGCGCCAGCGAACCCCCCGTGAAGGCCAGCGGCATCTCGATCATGAGCAGGGCCGGGAGACGCCAGCCCTCGAACTGGAGCAGCAGGATGCCCGAGAGCAGCACCAGCGCGCCGAGGAGGGCGATCCCCAGTCCGGCGGCCGTCTGCTCGAGCTCCAGGAGAAGGCCTCCGAACTCCACGCGGTAGCCCGGGGGCACGGTGAGCCCCGCGAGGGCTCGGCGGGCCTCCGAGATGGTGCTGCCGAGCGGACCCGTGGGGGTCGCCAGGATCTGGACGGCTCGGGCCCCGTCGATGTGGCGGATGGCGTTGGGGCCCTGCACCAGATGAACCGAAGCGAGCTGCCCCAGGGGCGTCCAGCCCCCGCCGGTGCGCAGGAGCAGGCCGCGAAGCCCCGCCATGCCGATGCCCGGGGCATCCGCGAGCCGCAGGTAGAGATCGAGGTGGTAGTTCCCGCTCGGAATGCGGGCGACGACGCTCCCGCCGAGGGCGGGCCGTATCTGGTCGTAGAGCTCCGCCGGGGTGATGCCGTAGAGGGCCATGGCTCCGTCATCGGGCCGGATCTGAAGTTCGCTCACGGGGTAGGCGTCGTTGTTGAAGAGGGCCGTGAGGGCTTTCACGCCCTTGAGGCGGGCGGTGACGGCCTCGGAGAGAGTGCGCAGCTCCCCCAGATCCTCCCCGTAGACCGTCACGGCGAAGGGCTGGGGCAGGCCCGAGAGGCTCTCGCCGAGCCGCTCGATGGTGGGCGTGTCGATGCTCTGCTGGACGCCATCCATGGCGGCCTCGCGCAGCAGCCGGGCGGCCACGCGGTCGAGGCTCTGCACCTTGACGCCGGGCTTGAGGGTGACCTGGATCTCCCCGGCGTAGGCGGGCTCGGTGTAGCTGGTTTTGGATGAGGAGCCGATGCGGGCGAGCACGTGCTCCACGTCCCGGTCGGCCATGAGCTTGGCCGTCAGGCGGGCCACCACGCGCCGGGTCTCCCGAAGGCCCGTTCCGGGCGGCAGGGTGTAGCTGTCGAGCAGAACCCCCTCGTTGGGCAGGGGCAAAAAATTGACGGGCACGAACACGAGTACGGCGATGCTCAGGAGGAGCAGAATCACGGCGGCGGTGAGGCTCGCCCCCGGCCGGCGCAACGTGAGGTTCAAGAGCCGCTCGTTCTGGCGCTCCAGCCAGGCCACGAAGCGGGCCCCCGGCGCCGGAGCGCCCGCCCCCCTCGCGCGCAGCAGGCTCAAGAGCAGCGGGATGAGGGTCAGGGAGATGAGCAGCGAGGCGAGGAGCGAGATGCTCATGGCCAGGGCGAAGGGGATGAAGAAGAGGCCGGCGATGCCGCCCACCATCAGGAGCGGCAGGTAGACCGAGACCGTGCTGAAGGTGCCCGTGGCGTCGGGGGCCGCGATGTCGCACAGGCCGAGCCAGACGCCCTCCCGCCCCTCGTGGCCGTTTTCCCACTGGTGGTAGATGCTCTCAAGCACGATGATGCCGTCGTCGGCCAGGAGGCCCACGGCCACCGACAGGGCGCCGAGGGTCAGGAGGTTCAGGCTCTGGCCCGTGGCGTAAAGGCCGGCGATGCCGGCGAGCAGGGCCATGGGAATGCTCAGCGCCAGAATCCAGACGCCCCGGTGCAGGCCCAGGAGCCAGAAGAGCACGAGGACCGCCAGAATCCCCCCGATAATCAGGTTCCGCCCCAGGTCGTGGCCGATCAGGCCCACCACGTGCCCCTGGGTGTAGATGCGAACCCAGCGAGCCCCCGCGGGAAGCTGGCCCTTGAGAGATTCGAGCGTGCGGGCCAGGGCCTGCGTGACGGGCACGGTGGAGGCCCCCGAGTGCTTGAAGACGAGCATGGCCACGGTCTGCCGCCCGTCCAGCTCCTCAGCGTTGCGCATGGGCTTGGTGGCGGCGACGATGCGCGCCAGGGCGGTGAGGGGGATGGGACCGGAGGGTGCCGGCACGGTGACGGCCTCCAGCGCCGCCACGGTCTTCGGGAGGTCCCTCGCCTGGATCAGCACGTCCTGATAGCCCAGGCGCAGGTAGCCCGCGGGCCCCAGCAGCACCTGCTTCCGGAGCGTCTCCTCCAGGAGCGGGAGGGGCACCCCGTAGTGGCGAAGGGCGTTCGGGTCGGGTTGGACCCAGAGGGCCTCGGTGCCGCCTCCAAAGACGATCACCCGCTGGACCCCGGGCAGGGCCCTCACCGCGGGCTCGATGCGCGTGATCACGGCCCTCTCGGCCGCGGCCGGCGAGACCCCCGGCGGGATGCTGAGGGCGTAGTCGGCCACCTCGTTGATGGCCGCACCCATGATCTCGGCGTAGGGCTCCACGCCGGCGGGAAGGCTGTTGCGCACCCGGTCCATGGCGCCGTAGACCGCTTGCAGATCCATCTGCGGGTCGGAACCGTTGCGAAAGCGGGCGTCGATCTCCAACGTGTTCTGGCCCATGACAGAGCGGAGGGAGGAGAGGCCCGGAAGGGACAGGAGCTGCCCTTCCAGGGGCCGCGCCACGAGGTTTTCAAGGTCCTCCGCCGTGGCCCCCGGGTAGTGGGCCGTGATGGCGATCTCGGGATAGTTGAAGCGGGGCAGCACCTCCACGGAGATGTTTTTGAGCGCCACCAGGCCGTAGGCCAGGAGGCCCCCAAAGATCATGAGCCAGAGGACGGGCCGCTCGAGGCTGCGCCGGAAGGATGGTTTCAGCTCCATGGCCGGCTCAGTCGGGGGGGGTGTAGCTCTTGGCTACGTCCCGGTGGAAGCGGAGGTAGGCGTCGCTGGTCACCACGCGCTCACCGGCCTTGAGCCCCCTCACGATGGCCCGCCAGCCGCCCGACTCGGGCCCCGGTTCCACCTCCCGGCGCTCCTCGCCCGAAGGGCCGGCCACCAGCACGTACCACTGCTGCCCCCTGAGAACGAGGGCACGTTCCGGCACCGCCGGCCAGGAGGCGGCGGCTCCCTCCAGCCTTAACGTGCCGGCCTGGCCGCCGATCCAAGCGGCCCTCCCGATGGGCACGCAGCCCACGGCGCGACCGCCGTCGGGCCGCACGGGAGCGATGACACCGCGGACCTGGACCGGTACCGGCTCGCCTCCCCATGCCGGCGTGAAGAGGCCCTTCATGCCAGCCTTGACCTCCAGGGCGTCGCGGCCGTAGAAGACGGCGCGCGCCCAGAGCCGAGCCGGGTCCTCTAGGCGGGCCAGCACCGTGCCAGCCGCGACCGGCTGCCCCTCGGTGACGGCGATGTCCGTCACCGTTCCGCTGACGGGGGCTCGGATCTCGCCCTCCCCGCTGACAAAGGCCCACCGGGCCTTGGCGGCTAGCAGGGCGCTTTCGGCGCGGGTTACAGCCGCCCGGGCCTCGGCCAGCTTCTGGCTGTTGCTGATCACGGGGTAGGTCTGCTGCACCACGGCCTCGTTTCTCTTGGCCAGGCCGAGGGCACTCTTCGCCTGGTCCAGGGCTGCGCGGGTCTCGGCCACCTCCTTGGCACGCTCGGGGCCCGCGAGGCGCCCCAGCACCTCCCCCTTCCGGACGACCATGCCCGGCAAGGCCTTCCACTGAACCAGGGTGCCGTCCACGAGGGCCGGCACCGTGACGAGAGCCACGGGCTCCACGAGGGCGTAGGCGGTGAGGGAAGTCGAAAAGGACCTCTCTCGGACGACGACGGGCGACCCTTCCCCCTCCGGCGCGCCGGAGCCCGCCGCAGCACCGGCTGGAAGGAGGATGAGAGCGAGCAACACCGCGGCGGTTGCGACCTTGGAACGCATGGCGCCTCCTCGGACGGGGTTCCATCCGTGTGAAGTCAGTATAGCGCCCCAGGTTACGGCAGCCTTACCGTACCGGGGGACGGGAGACGGGAGACGGGAGACGTGAGACGCGAGACGGGAGACGGGAGACGTGAGACGGGAGACGTGAGACGCGAGACGGGAGACGGGAGACGTGAGACGCGAGACGGGAGACGCGAGACGCGAGACGGGAGACGCGAGACGCGAGAGGCGAGAGGCGAGAGGCGAGAGGCGAGAGGCGAGATCCTGGAGTCCAATCCCCCGGGCTGCATAAGGGATGAAGGACGATGGCTGAGAGACCGGCCGTATTATGGTCATGGCTGTCCAAAACAATTCCCGCTTGCACTTGTGCGGTCTGCCTTCCGGAGCGAAGCGGAGGAAGGCGCGGCCAAGACCCAGCCGTGGGTTGGATCCGGCAAGGCGGTCCATTTTGGACAGGCATGTATTATGGCACTGGCCTCCGATTCAAAATCCCAACTCCGAAATCGCCATTCCGATTCCCCACCTCGGTGCGGAGGTCTCTGTCTTCCAGACTGCATTTCTCCACCACGCCCCTGGACAGCCCGCCTGCTCTCCGCTACGCTGTCCCTGACGCGCGGCTGGAGACAAGCGATTGGATCGCGGCGAGGTGCCGCGCGGAAACTCTCCGCCGGGAGGGCCTCATGCGCCTGTTGATCGTGGAGGACGACCCGCAGATCGCCGCCCTCGCCAAGAAGAAGCTGGAGGAGGCCGGCTTTGCGGTGGACTGGGCGAGAGACGGCGAGGAGGGGCTCTCCCTCGCGCTGGTCGAACCCTACGACTGCGCCGTCGTGGACGTCATGCTGCCCCGGCTCGACGGCCTCTCCCTCATCCGCGAGTTGAGGGACCAGCGGGTCGACACGCCGGTTCTCATCCTGAGTGCCAAGCGCTCGGTGGAGGACCGGGTGGAGGGGCTTCATTCGGGGAGCGACGACTACCTCACCAAACCCTTCGCCTTCTCGGAGCTCCTGGCGCGCATCCACGCCCTTCTGCGCCGCGCCAGCGGAGCCAGGGAACCGGTACGGCTTCAAGTGGGCGAGCTCTCCCTCGATCTCCTGCGCCACGAGGCCTACCGCGGGGATAAACGCATCGACCTTAAACCCAAGGAGTTCTCGCTCCTGGAGTACCTCATGCGCAGCAGGGGCCGGGTCGTCTCCAAGACGATGATCCTGGAACACGTCTGGGATTACCACTTCGAACCCCAGGCCAACGTGGTGGAGGCCGCCATCAGCCGCCTGCGCGACAAGGTCGACCGCGACTTCGAGCCCAAGATGATCCGCACGCTGCGGGGCGTCGGATACGTCCTCGAGGCGCCTCGTGATACGCCCTAGGACCGCCGCCGCCCGGCTGGCGCTCGCCTTCGCCGGCGCCATCGCCCTCTCCCTCTGCGTGCTCTTCGCGAGCTTCTACAGCTTCGTGGAGGCAGACCTCTCCTCGCGCACCGACCGGCTGCTCCTCGATAAGGCCAAGGAGTTCCAGGAGCTCGCACAGGAGAGGGGAGCCGGCGCCCTTTCCGGTGAGTTCTACCGGGAGGCGCAGACCATGGGGACGCGCCTGGCCCTTTACCGCCTCCTGGCACCGGATGGAACGATCCTCGCCGGATCCGACGGTTCGGCCTTTTTAGGCGTCGAGGCGGGCTCCGGGACTCTCTCCCGCCTGCCTCCCGGCAGGTCTATTTTGAGGACGGTCACGATCCTCGGCCGCCGGTACCACGCCCGGGAGTGCCTCCTGAGGCTTCCCTCCGGCCAGGTGCTCCAGCTCGTCCACTATACAGGGGCCGACGAGGACCTCCTGGAGGATCTGCGCCAGAGCTTCGGCGTGGCGCTGGCCGGTGTCTTCGCGGGGGCAGCCCTCCTGGGTTGGGTGCTCTCGCGCCGCGCGCTCGCCGGCGTGGAGGAGGTCACCCGCACCGCCCGGGCCATCGCCGGCGGCACCCTCGAAAACCGGGTCCCCCCGCAGGGACGGGGGGAGGAGATCGACCGCCTCGCCTCCACCTTCAACGCCATGCTGGACCGCATCCAGGCCATGGTGACGGAGATGCGCCAGGTCTCGGACGACATCGCCCACGACCTCAAGAGCCCCCTCACGCGCCTCAGGGGCCAGGCCGAGATGGCCCTGACCGGGAACGCCAAGCGCGAAGAACTGGAAGCGCTGGCATCGGCTACGGTGGAGGAGTGCGACCGTCTCCTCGCCATGGTGAACACCATGCTCGACCTCTCCGAAGCGGAGGCCGGCGTTCCCTCGGGCGAGCCGGAGCGCGTGGACCTGAGCGGCCTGCTCAGGGAGGCGTTCGAACTCTACCTCCCGGCCGCGGAAGAGAAGGAGATTTCGCTGACCCTTCGTGCACCGGAGGCGATGGAGGTCTTGGGGAGCCCGCACCGGCTTCGGCGCATCCTCGCCAACCTTTTGGATAACGCCGTCAAGTACACTCCGCCGGCCGGCCGCATTTCCATCACGGCGGAGGCCCGGGGAGAACGCATCCGGGTAGGGGTGGGCGATTCGGGGCCCGGCATCGCGGCGGAGGAGCTCCCGAAGGTCTTCGATCGCTTCTACCGCGCCGATCGGAGCCGGGGCACCCCGGGCAGCGGGCTGGGCCTCAGCCTCGCCCGGGCGCTGGCACGAGCCATGGGCGGCGACATCACCGCGGAGAGCTCCCCCGGGCAGGGCAGCCTGTTCACCCTCTCCCTGCCCGCCGCTCCCCGATCCTGAAGCCCCCCCCTTACGGCCGTCCAAGACCATTTCAGCCCGCACCCCCAATCCCGCCGAGGTCACGTTCTGGTCATCTTGGCCGGTTACAATCCACGATGACGGACGGCATCCGCCGCCGCCAAGGAGGTCTCTCATGACCGGGCACCGATTCAAGGCCCTCTTAATCTTGCTTCTCTTGAGCGCGGCGGCCTGCGCCACCTATCATCCCCTCCCCCTCGACCAGAAGGCCGAGGCTCAGGCGCTCGCCCCGCCGGACATGGGCCGCGTGACGCTGGAGGCCGCCCAGATTCACCACCCGCTGCTCAAGCCCGTGCATCTGGATGTGGCCAAGGGCCTGACGCCGGACGAGCTGGCCGTGGTAGCCGTCCTGACCAATCCCCAGCTTCGCGCGGTCCGCGACCAGCGGGGGCTGGCCCACGCCCAGGTCATTCAGGCCGGCCTTCTGCCCAATCCCGTGGCCTCCTACGGGCAGGACAAGCCCACGGGCGGAAACGACCAGGGCACGGTCACGGCCTATTCCACGGGGATCGGCTTCGACCTGACCTCGCTCCTCACCTACTCCTTGCGCAAAGAGGCCGCCAAGCGAGAGGCCCAGGCCGTTGACCTGGATGTGGCCTGGCAGGAGTGGCAGGTGGCGCAGGCCGCCCGCATGGCGGCCTATCACCTCCTGGCGCTTAGGGAGCAGCTCCCCCTCGCGCGCAAGGGGATGGAGGAGGCCCGGCGGAGCTTCGACGCCATGCGCACGGCCGCCAGGGCGGGGGCGGTGAGCCAGGCGGATGAAGCCTCGGCGCGGGCCGCCTTCGAACAGGCCCGCCAGACCTTTCTTCTCCTGCGCGAGGCACACACGCGCGCCAGGCAGGACCTGAACCAGATGCTGGGCCTTCCGCCGGGCGAAGCGACGCCCCTGCGCGAAGGCTCTCCCCTTCCGGCCTGGAGGGATCCGCCCTCCGAGCCGGCCCTCGTTTCAGGCCTCTCCTCGCGCCGTCTGGACCTGCTGGCCTTCCAGAAGGGATACGAGAGCCAGGATGCGAGGCTCCGCATCGCCATCCGCTCGCAGTTCCCCAATATCGGCATCGACCTGAGCCACGCGCGGGACACGGGCAACGTCGTGACCACGGGCTACGGCGTCGCCATCTCGCTGCCCCTCTTCGACCGCAATCAGGGGCGCATCGCCTACGAGCGCGCCACGCGCCGCCAGATGTACGACGAATACCAATCGAGGCTCTTCGACGCCCGCGCTCAGGTGGCCCAGATCATCTCCAGGCTGGACAGCGTACAGAGGCAGCTCGCCACGGCGGAGGAGACCCTCTCTTCCCTTCGCACCACGGCCGAGGGGTACGAGAAGGCCAAAGCCTCGGGAGCCGTAGATCTGGTGAGCGCACAGAATGCTCAACAGGCCTACCTTTCTCAGGCCATGGCGGTGGCCAGCCTGAAAGCTGAGCGGGCGGACCTCGGCGTCGCCCTCGAGGTGGCGTCGGGTGAGTACCTGCCGGCCGACGCCATGGGCGGAGCCTCGCCCAAAGGGGGAGACAGACCATGAACCGCAGGATCCTTTGGATGGGTGTGATCGGTGCCCTGGCGCTCATGGGCGCCACCGCTTTCTTCACTTATTGGATGGGCCGTTCCCGAGGATCGGCCGAGCCCCTGCGATCGGGTGTGCAGGCGCTTCCCAAGGAGGTGACGGCCTCCGTTCGCGTGGTTCCCGTCCGGGAATCGGTCCTCAGCCGCACCGCGACGGCCTACGGGAACGTCGTCCCTCCTCCCGGCGGCGTGCGGACGGTGAGCGTTCCCTTCGACTGCCAGATCCTGAGCCTCTCCGTGCGGGAGGGACAGGCGGCTTCCCGGGGGATGCTCCTCATGACCGTCACAGGGAGTCCAGACGCCAAACTGGCCCTCGTTCAGGCCCGTGCTCAGGCGCGATCGGACGAGCAGATCCTCAAGCAGGTGGAGGCGCGCCACCGCCTCAAGCTGGCCGACGACGCGGCTCTGGCCCAGGCCAAGGGCGCCTTCGATGCCTCCGAGGCACGCCTGAAGAGCTTGGAGGCGAGGGGGTTGGCCGAAGCGCATCCGCTGGTCTCGCCGGTGGACGGCACGGTGCTCAGGCTCCCCTTCAGTCAGGGTGCCGTCGTGCCAGCGGGGACGGCGCTCGCCGAGGTGGCGGGCCTCGGCCACCTGGAGGCGCTTCTCGGCGTGGAACCGGGGGACGCCCATGACCTTCGTCCCGGCGCGCCCGTCGGCCTCGACATGGTGGGGGACCACGGAGGCCCGCCGCTGAAGGGAATCCTGACCAGCGTCTCTCCCGCCATCAATCCGGCGACCCGCCTCGTGGACGCCTACGTGGCCTTGCCCGCCGGCTGTTCCCTGCCCCTGGGCGCCTACGTGCGGGGAACCTTCACCTTGACCTCCTCCAAGGGGCTGGTGGTGCCCTATGCGGCCGTCCTGCCCGCGGGCAGCGGAGGCGTGCTGTATACCGTGCAAGACGGCCGTGCCGTCCGGCACGAGGTCCGCGTGGTCGTGGAAACAAGCGACCAGGCTCAGGTCTCGGGACCGGGCCTGGCGGCGGGCGATCTGGCCGTGGTCACCGGCAATTACGAGCTCGAAGACGGCATGGCGGTGAAGGTGGAGCCCCATCCATGACCTTCACCAACTGGATGCAGGCGCACCGGCGCTCCCTGCTCTTCCTCATGGCGGTGCTCATCGTGGCCGGGAGCGTGGCGACCTTCAAGCTCCCCGTGGGCCTCTTTCCCCGGATCAACTTTCCCAGGGTGCGCGTCTCGCTGGACGCGGGAGACAGGCCAGCGGACCGCATGGTCATCGAGGTGACGCGGCCCGTTGAGGAGGCGGTGCGCGGCGTTCCCGGGGTCGTGGAGGTCCGCTCCGTCACCAGCCGAGGCACCGCCGACATCGACGTCAACTTCTCCTGGGGCCAGGACATGGTGGCCGCCATGCTCCAGGTGGAGTCCGCCATCGCCCAGATCGCCAACAGGCTTCCACCGGGAACGAACTACAGCGTGATCCGAATGGACCCCACGGTGGATCCCGTGATCGCCTACAGCCTGACCTCTTCGAGCGAGTCCTTGACCCAGCTCCGGGACCTCGCCCTCTACCAGCTCCGGCCCGTCCTGTCGAGGGTCAAGGGGGTGGCGCGCATCCAGGTGCAGGGGGGCTTAACGGAGGAGTACCGCGTCACGGTGGACCCGGCCAGGCTCCAGGCCCTCGGGCTGACCTTCCAAGATGCCGCCGCCGCCCTGTCGGCGGCCAACAATATCAAGGCCGTGGGCCGGCTGGAGGACCACGACAAGCTCTATCTGATTCTCTCCGACACGCAGTTTGCGAATCTGCACCAGGTGGGCGAGACGGTCCTGCGCTCGGGGCCGGGCGGCGTGGTCCGCCTGAAAGACGTGGCCAGGGTCGAAAGGAGCACGGAGCCGAACTGGACGAGGGTCACCGCGGACGGCCGCGATGCCGTCCTGATCAACGTCTACCAGCAGCTCGACGGGAACACGGTGCAGATCGCCAGGGATATCAAGGCGGCCTTGGCGGCCTACGGCCCCCACCTCCCTCCCGGCGTTCACATCGCCAACTGGTACGATCAGAGCCAGCTCATCCTCTCCTCGGCCGGCAGCGTGCGCGACGCCCTCCTCGTGGGTGTCCTCATGGCGGCGCTCATCCTCTTCGTGTTCCTGCGGAACTTCAAGGTCATGCTCATCGCCATCCTCACGGTCCCCGGGGTGCTGGCCATCACGATCCTCCTGCTCTACGTGCTGCACATGAGCTTCAACATCATGACCCTGGGCGGCATGGCGGCGGCCGTGGGGCTCATCATCGACGACGCCATCGTCATGGTGGAGCACATCATCCGGCGCATGCGGGGCGGCGAGGGGGCCCACCACGGCCGCGTCATGAAGGCGGCCAGGGAGTTCACCAAGCCGCTGGCGGGTTCCTCCGCGGCCACCATCATCATCTTCGCCCCGCTGGCCTTCCTGTCTGGCGTCACGGGCGCCTTCTTCAAGGCCCTCAGCCTCACCATGGCGGCCAGCCTGGTCATCTCCTACCTCGTGGCGTGGCTGGCTGTTCCGCTCCTGGCGGACAAATTCCTGAACGAGAAGGACGCCGCCCAAAAGGAGGGCGGGGCGGTGACGGACTGGATTCACGAACGCTACGAGCGCCTCATGGGGCGCCTCTTCGCCCGGCCGGTACTGGTGCTCATCGGGGTCGTGCCCCTCCTCCTGGCGGGGTACGCCTGTTACCGGATGATCGGTTCGGGCTTCATGCCGGTCATGGACGAGGGCGGGTTCATCCTGGACTACCGGAGCGAGCCCGGCACCTCCCTCGCCGAGACCGACCGCCTGCTCCGCCAGGTGGAAACCATTCTGCAGAAGACACCCGAGGTGGACACCTACTCCCGCCGCACGGGGTTGCAACTGGGAGGGGGCGTCACCGAGGCCAACGAAGGCGACTTCTTCGTCCGCCTCAAACCCTTCCCACGCCGCCCCATCGAAGCCGTCATGGAGGATGTGCGGCAACGCGTGGAGAGAACGGTCCCCGGCCTGCACATCGAGATGGCCCAACTCATGGAGGACCTCATCGGAGACCTCACGGCCGTCCCGCAGCCCATCGAGATCAAGCTCTTCTCCGACAACCAGCCCGAGCTGCTCGCCCTCGCCCCGAAGGTGGCCAACGCCATCCGAAAGGTGTCCGGGGTGGTGGACGTCCGCAGCGGAGTGGTCCTGGCGGGAGACGCCCTGGACATCCGCGTGGACCGCGCCAAGGCGGCACTGGAGGGCATGGACCCCGAGGCGGTGACCCGCCTCGCCCAGGATTACCTGGAGGGCGTCGTGACCACCCAGGTTCAGCGCGGACCCAAGATGGTGGGGATCCGCCTCTGGGTGCCGGAGCGGCTTCGCCGGAACACGGCCGCGGTGCGCTCGCTCCTGCTGCGGGCCCCCGACGGCCACCTCTTTCCCTTGAGCCGCGTGGCGACGGTCACTCCCGTCACCGGCCAACCCCAGATCACGAGGGACGACCTCAAGCTCATGGTGCCCGTGACGGGCCGTATCAGCGGAAGGGACATGGGCTCCACGGTGAAGGACGTGAAGAAGCTTCTCGCCGAACCCGGGCTCATCCCCAAGGACGTGGACCTCTCGCTGGGGGGCCTCTACAGGCAGCAGCAGATCGCCTTCGCGGGACTCATGGCCGTCTTCATGGCGGCCGTGGCGCTGGTTTTCCTCCTTCTTCTCTTCCTCTTCGAGCGGTTCCGGCCGGCCATCGGCGTCATGCTGACCGCCCTCATGGCCCTGAGCGCCGTCTTCATCGGGCTATGGATCACCGGCACGGAGCTGAACATTTCCTCCATGATGGGCATGACCATGATTCTCGGCATCGTGACGGAGGTGGCCATCTTCATGGTCTGGGAGTTCCTGACGGCGCCGGATGGGATGGACGAGAACGCGGCCCTCATCTACGCCGGCAAGCACCGGATGCGCGCCATCACCATGAGCACCCTGGCCGCAGTGCTCGCCCTCTCTCCGCTCGGCCTCGGGATCGGCCAAGGCTCGGCCATGCAGCGGCCGCTCGCCATCGCCATCATCAGCGGCCTCATCTTCCAGCTCCCGCTGGTATTTATCCTTATGCCCGTATTGTTCCGCCTTCTTCGCGTCAAGCGAATTTAAGGAGGTTCCATGTCCCCCAAGAGCGTGCTTCTTTTTTCACTGGCTCTCTGCGTTGCCCCGCTGTCTACGGCACGGGCTGCTCAGCCCGCCGGGCCTGGGGCCTGGGTCATACCCGCCCGCGCCCTGGAGGAGCATGCCGAGGATTCGATCGACCTCCTGACGGCTAGCAAGGCCGACACCGCCAAGATGGGCAGAGAGACGGCCCAGATGGAGGCCCTGCTCAACCGGCTCAAGATGGCCTCGAACGGGAACGCCGAAGCGAGCCGGCAGGCCTCCCGGGCGGAAGATTGGCTGAAAAAGATGAAGGATGCCCTCGCGGGAGGGGCTTACGTGAAGGCCGCCCTGGCCGCCAACCAGATCACCATGGTCATGCTGCCCATCGAGGGCTTTCCCACCCCCGAGCACCGGGAGGTGGCTCTGCTGGACTGCCTTTCTAGGGAGATCACCCTGCTCAATGAAGACAACCCCGCTGCCCATGCCCCTCTTCTGAAGGAGCGCCGGGATCAGATCGAAGCCGCCTGGAAGCTCCTGCGGCCCTGGTACGCGGCCAAGAGGGGGACGGCGAAACTCATGGCCGGCGTGGACGCCTGCGTGGCCCGCATCATCTCGGCCACGGACGCCAAGCAGCAGATCGCCGAAGGCCAACGGCTGGGCGACCTGGTGGATGCGATGGAGCGCTACCTTCCGCGGTGAGGTGATGAGAGACGCATCTTAGCGGTAAGTCCTTCTTTGCGTCTCCCGCCAGCGTCTCGCGTTTTACCTCTCGCGCTTCACGCCGCGCCTATCACGGCCAGCGCCTCCCCTCACCCGTCTCGCCCCTGGCACCCGGAACCTCATTTCGTCCCGCCCGAATTCCGCGATCGAATGGTCCTTCCTTCGGCGGCGCAGGTGGCACATGGGGGAAGGGCTTTGTCTCCTGAACGGGGAGGGCCGTCTCTTTCGCGTTCCGCTGGCGAAGCCAGGCGGAACGCTCGGTTTGCCTTTCGGGCCCCTCCCCGCTCCG